>Ga0272448_1000415_pt1 | contig 66486 bp, 57 predicted proteins | sample YNPCB0191_FD_202220 | JGI IMG/M metagenome (GOLD analysis project Ga0272448, IMG submission 202220) | Hot spring sediment microbial communities from Yellowstone National Park, WY, United States - YNP-CB-019-1 | ecosystem: Environmental > Aquatic > Thermal springs > Hot (42-90C) > Sediment... | reverse complement strand
CGTACGTGACGGGCAACCACGATTTCGAGCCGGGCGACTACATGAGCAGGATACTCGGTGCGGAAGTCCATGACACCGAGATGGTCCTGGACGCCGACGGCCAGCGGGCGTTTGTCGCGCACGGTGACATGGTGAACCCGGCGGACAGGAGATACCGCATTTTGCGGCGCGTCTTGCGCAACCCTGTCACGAGATGGGTGGCACGGAGGTCGCCGCCCGCCCTCGTCTGGCGGGTCGGCGCTGCGCTGTCAGAGACCTACGCTGGCGACCATTCGGAGGCACGGGCGCGGCTCGTGCCGGTCTTTGCCGGGTACATGTCGCGCAAATTCGAGGAGGGCTTCACCGCCGTGATACTCGGCCACCTCCATCTGCCGCTCTTCCATCGGTCGGAATCGGGCCGGACCAGCGTGAACCTGGGCGACTGGATCCGGTGGCGGACGTTTCTCCGATGGGATGACGGGGTCCTGGCGCTTCGGCAATGGCGATGGCCGGAGGGTGCCGAGGATGAGTTCATCCCGCCGGAGGGTCGGACCTGGTCGCTGGCCGACACTGGGCCATGATCTGGCTCAGGTCGAGTGAATCAACCTCCTCGGCTGCGTGTCTGCGCCGCTCCAGGAGATCCCGCAGCCCGAGTGCCTCCAGCACCCTGTCGGTGGTCTCGGAGTGGTCTCCGGATTCCCGTATCGCCGCGATAATGCGACCGAGGGTGATCCGCTCGATGGACGTGGCGGGATGGAAACGGGGCGGTTCGTCATGCAGTTCCACCAACAGGTGCGCGCGGACCAGTTTCTCGATCACCGCGCGCATGACCCGGACCGGTGCCCCCAGAACCCGCGCCAGGGATTCGCAGGTCGGCGCAGGCTCCCCGCCGGCGAACGCCCTCCCCGTGAGAGCCATCGCTGCCACGGCGAGCGTCTCCTCGTAGGCCGGGCTGGCGGCGAAGGATATGCCCCCGAACTCGAGGTCGTGTTGATTGGCGTGGGCGTACGAGAGTTCAGCTCCGAAGAGAACCACTATCCAGAAGCAATTGAGCCAGAGGAGGAAGATCGGCACGGCGGCGAACGTTCCGTAAACGGCCCCCAGTTTCGATACCCCCACCTGGAGTTCGACGAAGGCGTACTGGAGTATCTGCACCAGGACTGCGGCAACGGCAGCGCCTATCAGCGCCGACCTGAACCGCACTTTCGTGTTCGGGAAGAAGAAGTAGAGGAACCAGAACCCGATTGTGGCGAAGAATATGGCGGCGAACGTCCCGATGATCTTGCCCACGTGCCGGTAACTCAGCAGGCGCGCCGCGGCGTTCAGCACCAGGACGTCGTACGACCGCAGCCAGCCGACGATGGCCTGTATCTGGAGCGAGGCAGTCACCGCAGCCGTGACCATGAGCATTATGGGCAGGACGAAGATCACCGCCGCATAATCCACCACCTTCCGCAAAATCGGCCGTTGCCGGCGGATCCCCCATATCGCGTTCATCGTCCCCTCTATCGAGTAGAGCAACCGGTAGGCGGTGAGCAGGAGGATCACGACACCGAGTGCGCCTAGCGCGCTGACCCGCGTCTTGTCAACGTAGTCGAGGACGCTCGTCAGGATAGTGCGAACGCTCGTCGCGAACTCGTTCTCCCCCATGACGATCCCGAGCCACGCCGGCAGGTTCTCCCTGATGCGCTCCTGAGCGTCGAACCCCTTGGCCACGGAGAAGCCCACCGCGAGCGTGGGGGCCAGCGAGAACAGAAAGACCAGCGTGAGGTCTGCGGCGCGAGTCGTGCACCTGTCCACCATGAACCCGTGGATCGCCAGGCTCACTGTCCGGAGGGTACTGTAACCCACCTTGCGCCACCGCGACAGGTGCGTGAGTTCGAGCGACCACAGTTCCCGGAGGACGAATCGCCTCACGTTTTCGACGGTGGCGCGGAGACTCATCGCGCGATTCCCTATGGCCGGCGGACCGGCAGGGTGACCCCCTTGCCGAACCGCTGCGGCGACTCCTCATACAGCCGAAGGAGGTCTGGCATCATCTCCTCGAGTTTCGCCATGCGCTTCTCGCTGGTCGGATGCGTCGAGAGGAACTCCAGTGCGCCGTTGCCTGACTTCTCCGCCATGCGCTTCCAGAGGAGCGGCGCCTCCCCGGGATCGTAGCCGGCCCTCGCCATCAACCGCGCGCCGAGCAGGTCGGCCTCGTATTCCTGCGTCCGACTGTAGGGCAGAATCACCCCGATATTCGCTCCGAGCCCCAGCGCCTTGAGAATCGCCTCGCGCGTGCCGGCGCTCTCCTTCGACAGCGTCCGACTCGCGCCCGTCAATACAAGCTCCAGCATGAGTGCCTGACTTATCCTTTCACCTCCATGCCTGGCGAGGACGTGCGCGATCTCGTGGCCGACCACCGCCGCCAGGCCAGCCTCGTTCTCGCAGAGCGGCAGGATGCCTGTGAACACGACGACTTTTCCCCCGGGGAGAGCAAAGGCGTTGACCTCGTCCGACTCGACCAGCGTGAACTCCCACTCGGCGTTCTCCACGTGCGCCAGCGGCGCTATCCTCTCGCCCACGCGCTGGAGGATCGCGTTCGCCGCGGCGTCGGTGCTGCGCTTCGCTCCCTCGAGGAACTTCTCGTACTCCTGTTTGCCGAGTTGCGCCTCGTCCGCCGGGCTCACCAGCATCAGTTGCCATCGGCCCGTGACGGGCACGTGGGCGCATGCGGCGAGGATGCAGAGCAGCAACCCGGCGGTGAGAAGATGCGCCAGACGCGCGATGCGCATGCGTGTTCCCTCCGAAATAATAAAACGATTCTAGCCGGCCCGGGCCACAGTAATCAAGGACCCCTGGCCCTCGACCTCCAGGTGCGGCTTTCGATGTGCATACCGTCAACGGACCGGCGAAGGCGCGCCGTGCCGGCGTCCCGTTCGCAGCCGAGCGAGCGCTGGGAGGAATGAAAACGCGGGCCGCGTTGCGGCGTCTCGGAAGGGGCTGCTATAATCGGTGTGTTTGTTTGGGAGCGCTCGACGGTGCCGGCGCAGGTTGCCCTCACAAGCACCGCAGGAGACCAGATTGACCGTGGCAGAGAATCGAGTGCTCATGACCGGCAACGAGGCGGCCGGCGAGGCCGCGATTCGCGCAGGTTGCCGCCACTATTTCGGATACCCGATAACTCCCCAGAACGAACTCACCGCCTACATGGCGCGCCGCATGCCGGAGGTCGGCGGGGTGTTCCTCCAGGCGGAGAGCGAGGTGGCCGCGATCAACATGTGCTTCGGCTGCGCCGCGGCGGGCAAGCGCGTGATGACGTCGTCGTCGAGTCCGGGTATAAGCCTCAAGATGGAAGGCATCAGTTATTGCGCCGGTGCCGAACTGCCGGTGGTCGTCGTGAACGTCATGCGCGGCGGGCCGGGCCTCGGGAACATCGAGCCGGCGCAGGGGGACTACTTCCAGGCAACCAAGGGCGGAGGCCACGGCGACTACCGCGTGATCGTCCTCGCACCATCGTCGGTGCAGGAGTTCGCGTCTCTGGTGATGCTCGCCTTCGACCTCGCCGATACCTACCGGACGCCGGTGATGGTGCTGGCGGACGGGCAGATAGGGCAGATGATGGAGCCGCTGCGGTTCGATCCGCCTCCGCCGCGGGCTCTCCCGTCGAAGGATTGGGCACTGACGGGCGCATGCGGGCGGGCGAAGCGAGTGGTGCGCTCCTTCTTCATCACTCCCGGTGCCCTTGCCGAGCACTGCAAGCATCTCCAGGCGAAATACGAACTCATTCGCAACAGAGAGGCCATGTTCGAGACGCGGAACGTCCAGCGAGCCGAGGTCATCCTTGTGGCATACGGCACATCGGCGCGTCTTTGCGCCGAGGCGATGGAACTCGGCGCGAAAGAGGGCCTCTCGCTCGGGCTGATCCGGCCGATCTCTCTGTGGCCATTTCCGGTCGAGCCGATACGCACTTTCGCGCGGCTCGGACGCAGGTTCCTCGTCGTCGAGATGAGCGCCGGTCAAATGGTGGAGGACGTGCGCCTGGCCGTGGCCGGAATGGCGCCTGTAGGTTTCGTGGGGCGTAGCGGCGGAGGCGCTCCGAGCACCGCCGAACTCCTCGAAGGAGCCCGCGCCCTGGCGGGAGAATGAACGACATGGGAAAGGCCTACCACCGGCCGACGACGCTCACCGACGCGCCCAGCCATTACTGCGCCGGCTGCGGCCACGGCATCATCCACCGGCTCCTGGCCGAGGTCATCGAGGAGCGCGGGATACGCGAGCGCACCATCGGCGTCGCGCCGGTCGGCTGCGCTGTCATCGCGTACGATTATCTGGACCTGGACATGTGCGAGGCTGCCCACGGACGCGCGCCCGCGGTCGCAACCGGGATCAAGCGCGCTGACCCGTCGAAGTTCGTCTTCACCTATCAGGGCGACGGGGACCTTGCTGCGATCGGCATGGCCGAGACCATCCATGCCGCCAACCGCGGAGAGGACATAACGGTCATCTTCGTCAACAACGCCGTGTACGGGATGACGAGTGGCCAGATGGCGCCGACGACGCCGGTAGGGTTCAGGACCGTGACCACCCCGAAGGGGCGCGACGCCGAGACCGAGGGCTGTCCCATTCGCGTCTGCGAACTCCTCGCGGTGCTGGATCGCACCGCGTTCCTTGCGCGGGGGACGGTGAGTTCGCCTGCCTCGGTCCGTCGCACGAAGAAACTGCTCCACCGCGCCTTCGACACGCAGGAACAGCGGAAGGGGTTCAGCCTGGTCGAGGTGCTCAGCCCCTGTCCTACCTATTGGCGCATGTCGCCTGTCGAGGCGGTAAAGTACATAGACGAGGAACTCGTGCGGGTCTTCCCGCCCGGCGTGATCAAGGACTGGCAGGGGGAGGCTCGGGCGTGACCGAACGCATCATCATGGCTGGCTCCGGCGGACAGGGCATGATGCTCATCGGGAAGATCGTTGCGACCGCCGCGATGGAACAGGGTCTGGAGACGACCTTCTTTCCCTCTTACGGGGCGGAGGTGCGCGGCGGAACGGCCCATTGCCACGTGGTCGTGTCCGACGCGCCCATACATTCGCCCATCGTCGAATCGGCGGATGCGCTGGTATTGATGAACCAGCCATCGTACGAGAAGTTCCGTCCTCGACTCCGCGAGGGAGGCCTTCTCCTCCTGAATACGTCCATGGCTCGACTGTCCGAGTCGCTGGAGCGGTCCAACCGCGTCCTGCGGCTGGAGGTGCCGGCGACAGCCATGGCCGACTCGCTCGGCAACGTGCGGGTGGCGAACGTGGTGATGCTGGGCGCCTACATGGGGGCGCGCGCGCTGCTCTCACCGGATGTCGTTTTCCGCGAACTCGAGCGGGAACTCTCCGGCGCCAAGGCCAGCCTTCTCGAGGTGAACCGGATGGCGTTCCGGCGCGGACTCGACCTCGCTTTGGCGAACCGCCCTTGACCTTGCTCTCGGTCGAGTAGTAGAATCCGCTTGCGTCCGCATTAGAAGACTTCGACGCGCGTCAGGGAGGATGAGCCGTGAACCTCCAACCACTTCTCGATCTCCGCCGACTCCTGCGATGGCTGCGCTCCTTCACCCTCATCGAGATGCTCGTAGTTATCGCGATAATTGGCATCCTGGCCGGGATGCTCCTGCCGGCTCTCTCACGGGCGCGCGAGGAGGGCCGCCGCACGAAGTGCAAGAGCAACATCAGTCAGATCGGTAAAGCCATATTGATGTATTCCGACGCGTTCGGCGGGTTCTTCCCCTACTACCATTCCGATGAGCCGACCGACAGCCTGGCCCTGCTCTATCCGGAATACATGTCCACCCCGAAGATCTTCCGATGCCCGAGCACGAAGGATAATCCGAAGATCACCGTTCAGACGGGCACTTACGGCGACGGCACCCCCTACGTTATCTCGAAGGAGTTCGGTACCGCGCCGGAATGGAGCAGTTACGGATACGATAACGAGGTGCCGTTCGAGACCGCCAACCCGGAGATGCCCATTGCCGCCGACATGGACGGCTCGTCGGTCCTCAAACCGCAGTCGCCCACGGCCAACCACAGCGGCGGCCAGAACGTGCTCTACGTTGACGGGCACGTGGACTGGACGACGCTGAACACGTGGGACAACAACGGCACCGCCGACAACATTTACACGGAAGACCTCGGAGGGGGCGACTCGGACGCTTATATCGCCAGGCCCTGAGGCGGTTCGATGGGGTCGGTTTCGTGCATCGCGCGATTTCGAGGGCGCGGGGCGCGGAGCCGGCCCCTTCGCTTTCGAAACGATGGGAATTCACGATGAGCGTTCTTGACCTGGGCATTGTGGGCTGCGGTGTTATGGGACGCCATCACATCGAGATGGCAAGAGAGCATCCGGGCGTACGCGTAGCGGCCGTCGCGGACGTTCGAGTCGCACTGGCCGAAGCGCTCGCCAGGGAATACGGCGTGCCGAAGGTGTATCCGTCTGGCGAGGCGCTCGTGAGGGACGAAGAAATACAGGCGGTTGTCCTGGCGCTGCCGACGTGCTGGCGAACGCCGCTGGCGCTCGAGGCGCTCGCCAGCGGCAAGGATGTCCTCATCGAGAAGCCGATCGCGATGAACGCAGATGAGGTGCGGCGACTCATTGCTGCCCGTGGCCGCAACGTCGTCGGCTGCTGTTCCTCGCGTCCGCTCTTCGACCCCTCGGCGAAGGCGGTGGCGACATCCGTGGCTTCGGGGGAAATTGGCAGATTGCGACTCGTGCACGCCCGCGCCATGATGCCGCTCCGGGCGAAAGAACCGCCGCCCCCGGCATGGCGCCTGAAACGTGACGTCAATGGCGGAGGCATCTTGATGAACTGGGGGTGCTACGACCTCGACTTCATACTCGGCGTCACTGGCTGGGTGCTCGAGCCGCGAACGGTCTTCGCTGTTGCATGGGGCGTACCCGATGTATATGCCTCGTGGGTGGCCCCCGGCTCCGACGCCGAGACCCACTTCGCGGCGCTCATCAAATGCGCTGGCGGGGAGACCATCTATCTGGAACGTGCCGAGTATGTGCCGTCGGCGCCTGCCGATTCGGTCCATCTCATCGGCGACCGCGGATCCATTCACTGTCGCATGGTCGCACCGCATCAGACGGTGGTCATCGAGAAGGCCGACCCGGAACGTGGCCTCCTGCCCGAGACCTTGTGGGAGGGCGACTGCGACGGGCGCGCTCGCAACATGGCGATGGTCCGCGACTTCATCGAAGCGGTAATGGAGCGGCGCCAGCCGCAGACGTCCCTCGAACGCGCGCTCGTGATTCAGCGGATCAGCGACGCAATCTATCGCTCCGCCGAAAGCAGCATGGCAATCTCCATCGAAGACGTGTAAGGAAACGAGAGGTGAAATACGCCTTCATGACGTTTTCGTGTCCCCGCTTGACCCTTGCGGACGTCCTCGCTCTGGCGCGGCGCTGCGGCTACGATGGCATCGAGCCGCGCACCGTTTCGGGCCACGCGCACGGCGTCGAACTCGACGCGGACGCCGCGCGACGTGCGGAGATAAGAAAGAGCGCGGAGGCGGCGGGAGTTGCCATATGCTGCGTGGCCACGTCGCTCCAGTACGCCGACCCCGCCTTGGCCGCCACGCTGGGAGCCGAGACCCGCGCCTACATAGATCTGGCGGCCGACGTGGGCTGTCCGCGCATCCGCGTATTCGGTGGCCTCATACCCGAGGGAGTGGAAAGGCGCCAGGCCACCGACGGCATGGTCGCGGCCCTGGGGTCCGTGGCCGACTACGCGGCCAAACGCGGCGTGGTCATCTGCGTGGAGACTCACGACGATTGGTGCAATCCGGATCATCTCGCCGAGGTCATGCGTCGCGTGGACCATCCTGCCGTGGGGGTCAACTGGGACATCATGCACCCGGTCTGCCGCGCCGGCGCCACTATCGAGAGCGCCTTCGCAACGCTGAGGCCGTGGATCAGACACGTGCATTTCCACGATGGCAGACCGAAGGAGGAGGGCGACGGGGTGAACCTCGTGCCGGTGGGGGAGGGGATCGTTGACCACAGGCGCGCGGTGGAACTCCTTCTCGGGGCCGGCTACGATGGATACCTGAGCGGCGAGTGGATCAACTGGGAGCCGTACGATGTCCACCTGCCGCGCGAACTCGCCACGATGAAGCGGTACGAGAGGGCGGCCGCTCGCGGGCAACGTGGGCCTCGCCGGTAGGCACGCTCGACCTCCTCCTTGCGGAGGGCTGGTCCTCGTGGTGACGGCGTGTCGTCAGCCCTCGCGGCTCGCGGCGGATCGCCGGCGTCCGCCGGGGCGAACGAGCCACGGGTCCGGCACATGTTTGTTTCCCACATCCATGTTGCCGGGAATGACAAAGGCTGGTACGGGGGAGGGTATCGAGGTCGTCCCGCGCTAGTTGGTACTCGTATTCGTGCGTGTCTCCGTCGCCTGTGCTGTCGCCGCCGACAAGATCCACACCCGTGGCCGCCGACTCAGCGGTGCAGGTTTTTTCTTGACGCCGGCCTCGGGTTGGGCATACGATGATTGTGATGGATGCCGCCCCGCGCCGGCGGTTCCGGCATGTCGCGAAGGACAGGTCCGATGGCGAAGAGACTGGTTTCGGGAGCCATCGCGCTGATGCTGGTGTGGAGCACGGGCGCGTGGGCGGATGCGCTCGATATGACGTGCGAGGTGAAGGCGGCCGAAGGGGAGAACTACGCCCGTGCGTTCTTCCGCCTCTGGTTGCCGCAAGAGGCCGATACGCTCCGCGGCCTCGTGGTACTGGTGCCGGGACTCAACGAGAATGGCCTGTACCTCGCCGACGTGGAGACCTGGCGCGTTTTCGCCCGCGAGGAGAGGTTCGGCCTCGTGGCCTGCTACTTCCAGGGGCGGCTCGGCCGGATGTATCAGTTGGCCGGGAACGGAAGCGCGCAGGGGCTTCTCCGGGCACTGGAGACGTTCGCGGCGTGGGGCCGCCGGGAAGACCTGAAGGATGCGCCGCTCCTCCTGTGGGGCCACGGTGCCGGCGGGGAATACTGCTACGGTTTCGCTGCCTGGGCGCCGGAAAGGGTGATCGCGTTCGCATCGGTCAGGGGTCAGCACTACCGTTCCGTCCCGAGGAGCGAGACCTGGGGCGTGCCGGCGGTTCTTGTCGCCGGCGAGAAGGATTCGCTCAAGAGGCTCCAGGGGATGACCAACGCTTTCTTCCGGAACCGGCCGCGCGGCGCGCTGTGGTGTCTGGCAATCGAACTGGACGCTCATGACGAGGTCGGGCGTTCCGCCGACCTTGTGATCCCGTTCTTCAAATCGGTGGCGGCCCGGCGACTGCCGAAGATGAATCGGTCACTGACCTATTCAGACCTCGAGGGTATCGAGGAGTCCGACGGCTGGGTGGCCGATATCCGGACGAAGGAGATGGCGTCCTGGAACGAGTACCTCGGGCCGCGGGAGCGGGCCGTGTGGCTACCGGACGCGGCCTTCGCCCAGGCTTGGCTCGAGTTCACCACCTCGCGCGAACCGGCCTCTCGCTACTATCTGCGATGAGCGGCACGAGTCCCGTGAGCCTGGCACCGGTTCTCGTCGGCACGGCGGGTTGGAGTTATCCGGACTGGGAGGACGTGGTCTATCCGCGCGCCGAGCGGAACAGGCTTGCCTTCATGTCGCGATACCTGGACTGCATCGAGATCAACACGTCCTTCTACAGGCCCCTGAGTCCCAGGCTCGCCGAGAAATGGCTGCGCGACGTGTCGGACAACGAGAGGTTCCGGTTCACCGCCAAACTCTGGTCTCGCTTCACGCACCAGACCGATGAGCCCTACTCGAAGGACGACGTGAGGACGTTCGAGAGTGGGCTGAGGCCGCTCGTGGGGGCTGGCAGGTTGACGGCGCTTCTGGTGCAGTTCCCGTTCTTCTTCCGGGACTCAGAGGGGAGCCGCGACCTCCTCAGGAGGATAGCGGATGATTTCGGCGGATATCGCCGGGTACTGGAGGTCAGGGACATCTCGTGGAGCGCGCCGGAGGCTATGGAGTTCATCGTGGGACTGGGGTACGAAACGGCGTGTCTCGACATGCCACTCACGACGAGGTCTTACAGGGAGAGGGCGCCGGTGGCGCGTGAGATAGGCTACCTCAGGCTGCACGGCCGCAACCGGGAGGCGTGGTTCAGCAGGGACGCGGGCAGGGACGAGCGATACGACTATCTCTATTCAGACTCGGAGATGGACGATATCATCGGGCGCGTGGAAAAGATGCGCGAGGTGGCGCGTCTGGTGGTAGTGATATGGAACAACCACTTTCGCGGCAAGGCAGCGGTCAACGCGCTTCAGACGCTGCACAGGCTGCTGGGCGAGAAGGTCGAGGTCCCGGAGTTGTTGAGGCGGAGTTATCCGCAACTGGAACGGATAGCGCGCACTGGAGGCGGGCCACTCTTCGGGCGTGGAGCGTGATCGCGTCGTATCGTTCCTCCACGATGCCCGAGACAAGGTAGGGTCCGGCGTCATCCAGCGACGGTCTGTTCCCTGCGCAGGCGTCCGGAAGCAGGACCGCCTCGAAAATGCCCCATTCATCCTCGAGCGTAATGAAATGCATTTTGCCGGTGCGCGTCTCGGCCTCGCGCACGGCCGCGAGGATGCCGGCCGCGAGAACCCTCTTCCCGACCAGGCGGGGCAGGTCGCGGCTCTCGACGATGCCGAGCGTCGCCAGGTGCGGCCGGATGAGTTCGAGCGGGTGGCGGGTGACGGAGAGACCCAGTATCTCGAGTTCGTGCCGGACCTTCTGCTCCGGAGAGTAATCGCGCAGCGCGGGCGGGCACGCGAGGCCGGGCCATGTGGGCGGCTGTCCGGTCCTCTTCCTGGCGAGTCGCGAGGCCACCTTCGTCTCCCATATCAGTTCAGGTCGTATCCGGCCCGTGAAGTCGAAGGCGCCGCAGAGGACGAGGTTTTCCACCTCCTTCTCGGCTGGCCTGATCCTGGCGATGAGATCGGCGGGCGACTCGAAGGGCCTCACCCTGCGCTGCTCGACGATCGCCTCCACGGTTGCGGTACTGAGTCCCTTCACCTGGTCGAGCCCGACCCTTATTCTGCCCTCCTCGATGGTGAAGTCGCGCCGGGAGCGGTTGACGCAGGGGAGGAGGACCTCGATGCCGAGCCGCTTCGCCTCCTCGAGATGGACGCGCTTCGGATACATTCCCCACTGGTGATTCAGGACGGCGGTCATGAACTCGAGCGGATAGTGCGCCTTGAGATAGGCGAGTTGATAGGCGAGTATGCCGTAACTCGCCGCATGCGCCTTGCAGAAGGAGTACGAGGTGAACTTTGCCATCTGTGCCCACATCTCCTCGGCGACCTCCCGAGCGACGCCGTTCGCGACCGCCCTTTCCAGGAACTCCCGCGAGAGGCGACGCAGCCCCTCGCCGGTGCGCTCGCGGGATATGGCCTTCCGGATCCGGTCACCCTCCTCCAGCGAGATTCCAGCGAGCGCGCTGGCGACGAGCATTGCATCGTCCTCGTAGAGCATTATGCCGTGGCTGTCGCCGAGGACCTCCCTCAGCGAGGGATGCGGAAACGAGGGCGGCTCGAGTCCCCTCGCCCTGCGCACGAACGCCTCCTTCGTACCGAGCGAGGCGGGACCCGGCCGGATCAGGGCGAGCGCCTGCATGACCTCCTTGATGCACGATGGCCGCAGCATCTGGAGGAGGTTGCGCATCGCGGGGGACTCGAGTTGGCAGCAGCCGATGGTCGCGCCTCTGGCGAGGGTCTGCCGGGTGAGCGGATCGGCGTCGGGGATGTTGTCGGCGGAGAGTCCCGTCGCCCCCCGTCGTCTCGCCCATGCTATCGCCTCGTCCCTCACGGTCAGACCGTGGTTCCCGAGGAAGTCCATCTTCACGAGCCCGATCGCCTCGATGGCATCCTTGTCGTATTGGGTGATCACTATCCCCTTGGCGGCCCTCTCGAGCGGTACGTAGTTGTCGAGGGGCCTGTCGGCCATGACCAGGCCACCGCAGTGGACGTTCAGGTGCCAGGGTGACCCCCTTATCTTTTCCGCCAGGCGGATCAGGTCGCGGATGAGGCGTTGATCCGAGAGGTGTCCGAGGGAGTTGCGGATCGTTTCCTCCACGCCAGCGTCGGGGTAGTGCGGCAGGCGTCTGGCGATGCGGTTCACGATCCCGTTCGGAACGCCGAGGGCCTTTGCAACCTCCCTGATCGCGCCTCGCGGCCCGAATGTGCCGTGGGTGGAGACCATCGCGACGCGCGACGGGCCGTACTTCCGGTATATGCTCTCGATGACCTCCTCGCGTCTGATCCAGCACAGGTCTATGTCGAGGTCGGGGCAGTCGGTGCGCTTGAGGTGCAGAAAACGCTCGAATGGTATGTCGTACTCCAGTGGGTCCACGTTGGTTATGCCGAGGAGGTAGGAGACGATCGAACTTGCGCCGGAACCCCTCCCGAGCGTGGGGATCCCGCGTTCGCGAGCGTGGCTCAGTATGTCCCAGACGAATATGAAGTATTCGGTGAAGCCGAGTCTCTGGATCACGCGGAGTTCGCGCTCGAGCCGCTCCATCGCTGCGGGGCACGGTCCGCCGTAGCGCCGCCGGACTCCGTCGAGGCAAAGATCGCGGAGGAACTCGGTTGCGCTGCGGCCCTCCGGCAGCGGGAATCTCGGGAAGATCGGTTTGCCCGTGGGGATCTCGAGGGTGCATTCCTCCGCGATCCGGGAGTTGTTCCTCAGCGCGTCGGGGAAGCGGTCGAAGATCGCCTCGAGCGCGCGCGGGGGCGGCAGGAAACTCTCCGGGTGCGCCAGGGCGGCGGGGTCGAGGCGCGGGACGATGTCATTCTCCCTGATGGCGGCGAGGACGCGGTGAACCTCGTATTCCTCCTTGTCGAGGAAGTAAATGTCGGGCGTGGCGACGAGGCCGAGGCCCAGTTCCTCGGCGCATCCCACGATGCGCCTCAGGTGGTTCGCTCCGCGTCCGGGCCAGGCCAGCATCAGCCACAGGTACCGCCGGTCCATGCGCGGGGCTAGTTCCCGCGCGAGGTCGGTCTCCTCGGTGATCACGTGAAGGCCGGCATGGAGTTCCCCGATCGCCGCGACGGGGGAAAACTCCTCCAGGTGGCGCCTGGTTATTATCCTGCAGAGGTTGGCGTAGCCCTGGATGTCCTTCGCGAGGAGGAATGCGCGGGTGGCGGCATGTCGGAGTTCGCAGCCCATGATGGGTTTCACGCCCGCGTCCCTGGCGGAGTTGTAGAATCGTATGGCACCGTAGAGGTTGTTGATGTCGGTGAGCGCGACGGCGCTATATCCCATCTCCTTCGCCCTGCTGATGATCCTCTCGGGCGGAGAGGTGCCGCAGAGGAGAGAGAAGTTACTTCGTAAGGCAAGGGGTGCGAAGGACGTAGCCATGCGGATCGCGCCTGAGCCTGCCGAGGAGAGCGATGGAATCGCCGGCAACGACGATGGAGTGGCCGAACCGCCGGCGCAGGTTGTCGAGACAGGCGCAGAGGTTCGCCGATCTGGAGTCGTGCGTCTCCTCGAAAAGCGCCGTCTGATGTGCGGAGGCCGGTCGGAACCCTGAGAGGGTCACGCCGACGTGCCGCAGGCTCGCCCTCCGGGAGAAGAGCCCCTGTAGCACCTCCAGCGCCGTGGCGTAGATATCGCCGTCGAGGGCGGTCGCGCGTGGGAGACGCCGGCTGGCGGCCGCGTCGGCGAAGTCGGAATAGCGGATGTGCACCTTCACCGTGCTGCACTCGATGCCGAGTTGCCGTGCTGCACCGGCGGCGCGCTCGACGAGGTAGTGCAGCGTGCCGCGAATCTCCCGGGCGTCGGCGGTCGGGCGGTGGAAGGTCGTCTCGCGGCTGATGGATCTCGGGACCTCGTCCTCGCCCACGACGCGGGTGTCCTGCCCGCGGCAGCGCTCGTGGAGCAGTATGCCGTTGGTCCCGAAGAGTGCGCGAAGGGCCTCGCGAGAGAGGCGCCTCATCTCCCCGATTGTGTTTATGTTCAGCGCACGGAGCACCTCTCCGGTCGCGTGGCCCACCCCCGGAAGCCTCTCCACGGGCAGGTTGGCGATGAACTCCTCCTCCTTGCCCTCCTCGACGAGCATGAGGCCATCGGGCTTGGCGGAACCGCTCGCCATCCTCGCTATCATCCTGTTCGACCCGATGCCAACGGTCACCGACAGACCCGTCTCCCTCCTTATCAGGCCCTTCAGGAGCCTGCCGGCGTCGAGCGGATGAGGGTATATTCGTCCGGTGCCGGAGAGGTCGCAGTAGGCGTCGTCGAGGTGTGTCTCTATGTCCGGCGAGATCCGACGGCAGATGTCGAAGACCTGCTCTGCGAAGCAGCGATAGGTTGGGTAGTGGCCCTCGAGCACGACAGCGTGCGGGCAGCGACGTAGCGCCTCGTCCAGGGGCATGCCGGCCCGCAGGCCGTACTGGCGGGCCTCGTAGGAGCAACTTGCGATTACGCCGCTCCCCACGATCACCGGTCTGCCGCGGAGGAGCGGGTTGCGGATCTGCTCCACCGAGGCGAAGAAGGCATCTATGTCAACGTGCATGATGCACCGGTTCATGTTTCACCCGTCCATCGCCAGCGAGTCCAGCCACCATGTGCGGTCCTCCTCGCGGTAGCGGAGGTGGAACACGTCGTCGGAGTTCTCCACGGAGACCGAGAAATAGACTGTCCTGCTGCCGTGGCCCCGCTCTTCCCAGGTGGCATTGATCCTCCTGATCCGTAAGGGGTCATGGCGGCCCCTCCTGAACATGAGGGGGATGATCCGGCCGGCCGGAGTGAAATCCGCCCGGACCTTTATCCGTTCGCCGATTTCCACGACCTGCACGGCTGTATCTCCGGGAGGGGGTTATACTCCGGTGGGATATGCTTTCCCGTAGCGATGGGTGACTCATCCGAGGGGGCGGAGTACGCCCCGCACGATCCCCTGTATCACGACCTCCTTCACGTACACGGGCTTCATCCGCGGATTGGCGGGTTGGAGCCGGATGCGCCCCTTCTCCCTGTAGAACTTCTTGAGCGTGGCCGTGTTATCGGGGAGGAGCGCCACGACCGTATCGCCGTTCTCGGCCACGTCGCGCCTTTCCACCACCGCGTAGTCGCCGTCGAGGATGCCCTCCTCGATCATCGAGTCGCCCTTCACCCGGAGCAGGAAGATATCGCGGTTTTTCCCGATGCCGAGGACCTCCAGCACGTCCACCGTCTCGCGTTCCTCGATCGCATCTATCGGCTCTCCGGCCGCGATAGCGCCGAGAAGCGGCAGGCGTGCCCCCTTCTCGCCGCGTCGGCCGGCGATGACCTCTATGGAGCGGTGCGCGTATCGTTCCCTGGCGATGAACCCCTTCTCCTCCAGTGCCGCCAGATATTGCTGCACCGTCGGCTTGCTCACGCCGAGCCGTTCCGCGATCTCGTCGAGGGTCGGCGAGAAACCATTCTCTGCGATGAACGATTCTATGCGTTCCAGCGCCCGCGCCTGGCCTGGAGTGAGTGCCTTCATCCTCATCCTCCTTCTACATACATTATACATACATTTTCGGGCGTGTCAAGCCTCATTTTCCGCCCCGGGGGCAGCGGTGTGGATGGCGTGGAGGTACCGTGCCCGGGCGCATCGCGCCGCAGCGCCATGGTTTGACGTTCCGGCGGGGTGCGGCTAAATTGTCTCCAGCCCCGAGGAGGTGCGCTGCCATGTATTTTTTCGATAGCCTTTGCCAGATAGGGCCACGGAACGAAAAGGACCCGGCGGCCCCGTGGAGCGTTGACGACGTACTCCGCTGCATGGACCACTGCGGGATCGCGGGCGCGCTGGTGGTGCACACGCTCTCCGTGACGGACGATCCCATCCATGCGCGGGAACGGCTCGCGGCCGAGATCGCCCGCGCGAGCGACAGGCTCTTTCCGGTCTGGGCTGTCCTGCCGCCACAGGCGGGAGATTTCGAGCGAACCCCCGATGATCTCGTGAAGGTGCTTGCGGATCACGATATTCGCTCCGTGAAGATGTTCCCGGAGAGCCACGGCTGGCCGCTCGATGAGGCTGTCATCGGCCCAACGCTCGATGCCCTGGAACGCCGGCAGATACTCACGCTGCTCGATATGCCGGAGGTCTCCTCCAACCTGGGCGTGGCTTTCGAGAAGATTGATAGACTTCTCTCGGCGCATCCGGATCTGCCGCTGCTCCTGCAGCGCCACAGTTGGGCGGAGCAGCGGGCTGTTGTGGCACTGATGGAGCGCCACAGGAACCTGCACATCGAGTTTTCCTCCTACCAGGCATGGCGGGTGCTGGAGCAGTACGTTGAACGTTTCGGACCGGAGCGGCTCCTCTTCGGCACGGGTCTGCCGGCGATGAGCGCAGGGGCTGCTCGCGCCTTCGTTGACTACGCCCGGATACCGGATGACGCGAAGCGCATGATCGCGGGCGAAAACCTCTCCCGCCTCCTTGGCGGTTTGCGCCCGCGCGTTGTCTCGCACGCGCCGGACCCCATGCGCGACCGGGCCGCGCAGGGTCGGCCGCTCCTCGAATGGCGGGTCCTCGACGCCCATTGCCATGTTCTGGGGGAAAAGCCCCACAGTGCCGGCAGGACAGTCATCGTGGGAGGCGATGCCGATGGCCTCGCGGCGCTTCAAGACGTCATGGGCGTGAGGAAGAGCGCCCTCATGTCCTGGTCCGGCCCCGTGGCTTCCGACCCGATAGAGGGCAACGACGTGGTCGCAAGGGCACTTGCGAAATACCCCGACCGGTTCATCGGGGTCGCCTACGTGAATCCCACCCATCTTTCGGCAGACGAACTCATGCGCGAGGTGCGCCTGAGGGTGGAGAGGCAGGGCTTTTGCGGGCTGAAGCCATATCATCGTGTCGGACTGAGGTACGATCATGCCCTGTACGAGCCTTGCTGGCGATACGCCGAGGAGCGGGGGCTGTACGTCCTCCTCCATCTGATGCCCGCCACCGCCGGCGGCGTGGACGTGGTCGAAAAACTTTCCAGCCAGTATGCCGGCGTCCAGTGGGTCGTCGCGCACGTGGGTGGACAGTGGAAACTCGCGCGCGACGTCTGTGCGGTGATGAAAAAGCGACTGAACGTTTGGCCCGAGATAACGTACACCGTGGTCCAGAACGGGATCATCGAATGGATGGTCTCGGAGGTGGGCGACGACCGCATACTGTTCGGCACCGACGCGCCGATGCGCGATCCCAGGCCCCAAGTTGGCTGGGTCGCGTGGGCCGACCTGCCGCTGGAAAGCAGGGCGAGGATCCTCGGGGAAAACTTCGAGCGGCTTCTCAGTGCGGGCAAGGGGCGCTGACGGTCCGGGGGCCAGTGCGCACTGGCCCCGTGAACTGTGCGGGGGCTGCGCCTGCCGGAAGGGGCTGTCGCACGGCGCTCGGTGCGTACGGGGCAGGTTTTCGAGAGGGCGGATAGTATGGGCACTGTCGTATCGTACCTGACGAAGACGGTATTCCTCGGCAACGAGGCCTGGCGGTTCGGACTCCTCCTGATGGGTATCCTCGGCGGCTTCGTCGCGGGCAGGTTGCTCAGGTATCTCATCGAGCACGCCGGCGAACGCCTCCAGAGGGCCGAGGAGCGGCGGCTGGCGGGTCTCATGCTCCACTGCCTCGCCCGGCCTGCTGCCTTCCTTTGCTTCGTCATTGGCCTGCAGTCCGGCTTCTCCGCGATCAGGATCGCCGAACCCGAGATCCTCGTCCACGTGGCCAAGGTATTCCACGTCCTCTATGCGGTGGGCCTGGGCTACGCCATATACCGGATGGTTGACGTGATAGACTTCTACCTGAAGCGCTGGGCGGCGCGGACGGAGAGCAAGATAGATGACATGCTGGTTCCGCTCATTCGCAAGAGCCTGCGCGTCGCTGTGGTCATCGTGGTGGCGCTGTTCATCGTCGAGAGTTTCCACGGGAACGTGACTTCGCTTCTCATGAGCCTGGGCGTCGGCGGCTTGGCTGTGGCGCTCGCCGCGCAGGACACGATAAAGAACTTCTTCGGCTCGATAATGATCGTCCTCGACAAGCCATTCCAGGTTGGCGACCGCATCGTTATCGGGGGACACGATGGCCCGGTCGAGGAGGTCGGCTTCCGTTCAACCAAGATCCGCACCCTGGAGGGCGATCTGGTCACCGTGCCCAACAGCATCGTCACGAACGAGATCGTCCGCAACGTCGGCAAGCGTCCGCACATCCGACGCCTCACCAACATCACCATCACCTACGATACCCCTCCGGAGAAGGTTAAGCGTGCCGTCGAGATCATCCGCGAGATACTCCACAACCACGAGGGCATGCATCCCGATTTCCCGCCACGCGTCTATTTCAACGAGTTCAACGAGGCCTCTCTGAACATAGTGATGATCTACTGGTACCGTCCCGCCTCCTACTGGGACTTTCTCGAGTTCAGTAACCGGGTTAACATGCAGATACTGGAGCGGTTCAACGCGGAGGGCATCGAGTTCGCCTTCCCGACGCAGACCGTCTATCTGGCGAACGACCAGAAACGCCAACTGGCGCTGCGCCTTCTGAACGACCGCACCCAGATCGGCTAGCGGGCGTATCTGCGCCAGACATCACGATGCGCTGACGAACCTGACGCAGACCGGGACCGAAAGGGATACCGCACTGCCAGCGGGCGACAGCCGCCCCGTCGCAGGGTCCGCTGACATCACGACCACCGACTCCTCGGTCGGACCTTGTGGGCCCGAAGTTGGTTCTCTTCCCTCGTTGACGCCGGCGTTCGCGACGACGAGCCACCTGCCCGAGGGGTGAATCGCAAAATTCCGCGGCCATCGTCCCAGCGTAACTTGATGCCCCGCAGGCTCCAACGCGCCGCTCTCCCCGGGGATCGAAAAGATGGCGAGGCTGTCATGACCGCGATTGGAACCATATAGAAAAGCGCCGGACGGCGCTACGTGGATGTCCGCCGCGTAGTTCGACCCCTTGAAACCGGCGGGCAGGGTCGAGATACATTGAAGTTTCAGCAGGGCCCCCCTCGATGGATCCCATCGGAAAGCAGTGATGGTGCTGGACATCTCGTTGATCGCGTAAACGAACGGCCGGCCGGGATGGAACGCGAGGTGGCGGGGCCCCGAGCCAGGCTCGACCGATGCCCACGGAGGATCGTTCGGAAGCAGCCGGCCAGACGTAGCGTCCAGCCGGTACACCATTATCCGGTCGAGCCCAAGGTCGGCCACGAGCGCGAAGCGGTTGTCCGGTGAGATGGTCACGGAATGCGCGTGAGGCCCCCGCTGGCGTTCGGGGTTCACGCCAGACCCGAAGTGCTGGACTACGTCTGTTGCCTCGCCGAGGCTGCCATCCTCGCGCACCGGCAGGACCGCGACGCTGCCCGAGACGTAGTTGGCGACGAGGATCCACCGGCCCGTAGCGTCCACGGCGACGTGGCACGGTCCGATGCCCTGGCACGATCGCCTCCCGAGAAACGCGAGGCTTCCGGTCCCGGGCCCTATCGAGAACGCGTTCACCGCGCCGTCCCGCCGCTCGCCTCCGTCCCTCAGTTCGCTCACTGAATAGAGAAACCGGCCGTTCGGGTGCACCGCGAGGAATGTTGGATTGGGGATCTCCGCTGCCAGACCGACCATGTGCAACGCGCCGGTGGTCGCATCGAACCGACAAACGTAGATACCCCTGGATTCCCTCGACGTGACCGTGCCGATGTAAACAACCGAATCGCCCGCCGCACAATTTCCCACTGGTTTCGCGCTCCTCGCCCCGGACTTGCGCTCGTCTTTTCCCTGTGGCGCGTGTAGGATAGCATCTGCTGTGTGCGAGGGCAAAGCCGGATCATGTACCGGAGAGCGAATCCATGAAGGCGACTGAAGGACGGCTCGGGCGTGTGTACGTGATGCGTCTGGAGGATGGCGATGCGGTGCCGGAGTGCATCGAGAGGTTTGCCGCGGAGCAGGGCGTCGCCGTGGGATTGGCCATACTCGTCGGCGGTATCGGCAGCGGCAACGTGGTTGTCGGTCCGCGAGACTCGACGGCGATGCCGCCCGATCCGATTTTGTTACCCGTTGACGGCGTCCACGAGGTGGCTGCTGTCGGTGTCCTCGCGCCCGCGGAGGATGGGAGGCCCATATTGCACATCCATGGCGCGCTCGGGCGGGCGGGCTGCACGATGTCGGGCTGTCTCCGTCCGGGCGTGAGGACCTGGGTCGTCGGCGAGTGCGTCCTGCTCGAGATAACCGGCGCAGCAGCGAGGCGTCTCGAGGATGCCGCGACGGGCTTCCGCCTACTCTCGGTGTGACGCTCCCTCAGAGACGTGGGACGGCCACCGGGCGGCCCGTCTCGATGGACTTCTCCATCGCCTCGAGAACCGCGACCGGCGCGAGCATCCTCTCGCGCGGGAACAGCGTCTTGTTCGTCTCTATGAGTTGCTGTATGAGCCGCACGCTCGGGAGGTAGGGGTTCGAGTCGCGCTTGTCGGACTGCGTGAGCACCCCCTTGTCGGTGCAGACTGTCCAGTGGAATCCGCCGCCGCCCTCCTTGATGCAGTTGATGGTCGCCACCGTCCCGCCGCGGTACATCATCGTGGCAACCGCGTTCGGGGGGTTCCTGTGTACGAAGACGCTCTCCACATCGGTGCCCAGGAGTTCGATTATCGCATCCACCTGGTGGATGCCGTAGAAGAAGATTCCTCCCCACTTGCTCTCGATGTCAACCGGACCGCTCGAGTTCACTGCGCGCACGGGCGCGCTCGCCACGAGCTGCTTCTTGAAGTCCTGGAAAGCCGTTTGGATAGGGATCGCGCTGAACGTGCATATCCCCGTCTTCATCTTCTCCGCCAGGTCGAGCAGCGACTTCGCCTCGTGTAGCCGATAGGTGAACGGCTTGTCAACGAAGCACGGAACCTTGTGTTCGAGATAGAACTTCGCCGGCTCGTAATGCGGCGCCGGATGGCGATGGTCGATCATCACCCCGTCCACCTTGCCCAGCATCTCGCGCCAGTCGTTCACGATCTCCGGGATCGCGCCCTTCTCCGCCGCCACCTTCGCGAACTCCGGCGTCTCGCCCCAGATCATGGGCACAGTCATGGGGACGGCCTTCTCGACATTGCAGAGTTTTGCGACGCTGTAACTGTGCGAGTTCTCCGCGCCGATTATGCCCAGTTTCAACATGCGATCTCCTTTCCGGTTATCTCCGTGAAACAGAAAGGAAATATATCCCGTTCGCCTCAAGAACACAAGGCACTTTGCGGCACGCGCCCCAAGGGATTAGAATGTCTCTCGAGATGCCGTTCAGCGCGAGGAAGATCTCGATGGCCGGCCCCCTGAGCATTGGTCCGCGCGACGCGCTGATCGTGGTTGACGTTCAGCGCGATTTCTGTCCCGGGGGCGCACTCGCCGTGCCCGATGGCGACCGGGTCGTCCCCGTCCTCAATCGGTGGCTCGCTGTCCCGGGAATCATGAAACTGGCGACGCGCGACTGGCATCCGCCGACCCACTGCTCCTTCCGACGCAATGGTGGCCCCTGGCCCGAACATTGCGTCCAGGGCACCGCCGGCGCTGAACTTCACCCGGACCTCGACGCAGCGGCGTTCGACGGAATCGTGAACAAGGGGACAGACCCCTCGCGTGAGGCCTATTCCGGCTTCGACGCGCCCGAACTCCTCCAGCGACTCCGGCAAAGGGGCATCGAGCGAATCTGGGTCGGCGGGCTGGCGACCGAGTATTGCGTCCGTGCAACCGTCCTCGACGGCCTCCGACACGGGTTCCGCGTACTCGTGATCGCCGACGCAATACGCGGCATCGAACTGAAAGCCGGCGATTGCGAGAGAGCCATCGAGGAGATGCGGCACGCCGGTGCAGAGATTGTCGCTACGCGCGATGTGGCCGGCGTTGCCGCCTGACAGAATCCCGTCAGGCTGCCACTGACTCGTAGAGCGATGCCGTGGCCGCGAGGAAACTATCCAGCGAGAACCTCGCAATCACCCTCTCGCGGGCGGCCCGACCCATCCGCTGGCGGAGGACAGGATCTCCGAGGAGTGCCGCGATTGCCTCCGCGAAGCCTTCGACCTCGCGGGGCCGCACGAGAATCCCGGTCTCGGGCGTCAAGACCTCGTCGCACCCGCCGATCGCAGGCGCCACCGGCGGCACCTCCATCGCCATCGCCTCGAGAAGCGTGTAGGGCATCCCTTCGTAGTCCGATGTGAGCGAGAAGACGTCCATCGCCTCGTAGAACGGCCGTGGATCTTCCGTGAATCCTTGCCACAGGATAGCATCGGAGATGCCGAGGCCACCTGCCAACCTCCGGAGCCGGCGCTCGAGGGGTCCCTCGCCCACCACGAGGAACCGGGCCGACGGCACCTTCACCCTCACCCGTGCGGCGGAGCGCAGGAACACGTCGCACCTCTTCTGGGGCATCAACCGCCCGATCCAGCCCACGAGTGGCACGTCGGCGTCCAGCCCTAGCGACATTCGCGCCGCATCCCGCCTCCCACTGCGCGCGAATTGCATCCCATCCACGCCGTTGGGGATGACCGCCACCCGCCCGGAGGGCATGCCGATGCCACTCAGCGCAAGACCGCGCTGGTACTCGGTGAGCACCACGAGTCTATCCGTCCACCGCGCCAGGACTTGCTCCACGGTGCGGAATATCCACCCGGCCAGGCAGCCTCGGCCCTGGAAAGGAAAGTTGTGCGGGGTATGGACGATCCGTCCGCCCCGGCGAGCCCCACAGGCGAGCGCCGCCAGCCGCCCCAGCGCTCCCGCCTTCGACGCGTGCGTGTGCACGATGTCCCAGTCCAGTTTCCTGAGCGCCCGAACGAGCATGAGGAACGCGATTGCGTCGCGGACCGGCGCCGGGCGGCGGACCATCGGCACCTCCAGGACGCGGATTCCGTCGCGCCGGAGTTCTTCCATCACGGGGCGGAAGCGCGCATCGCGCTCGGCAGATGCAATCAGGGTCACGTCGAAGCGTTCGCGCGGCAGGCCCCTCAGAAGATGCATCAGATGTGTGCGTGTCCCGCCCATGGTCGCCTCGATGATCATCGCGATGCGAATGCGCGGAACTCCGGTCGGCATCGGCAATCGTCCATCAGTCGAGAAGCGCGTTTGCGCCCGCATCATATCGCCCGCCGAGGATGGCTTCAAACCTGCCGGATGACTGTTGATTCCGGCGCCGCTGGCGCTTACTATCGGTGCGTGTCAGCGCAGGGAGGGCGCGCGCCAGAAGGAGAGGCGAAGAGTGATCCCCACCCCCCGGATCTCGGTGGTCATCCCGGCGTACAACGAAGAGGAGGCGCTGCCCGACTGCCTCCGCGAACTGCGGCGCGTCATGGCCGGGATGGGGCAGGAATTCGAGATTATCGTGGTTGACGACGGGAGCACAGATGCGACGTTCGGTGTTCTCCGCGAGATGCGAAGCGAAGTACCCGAACTGCGTGCAATTCGATTCGCGCGGAACTCCGGACAGACCGCGGCGATGGCCGCCGGGTTCCGCGCCGCCCGTGCGCCGATAGTCGTGACAATGGATGCCGACGGCCAAAACGACCCCGCCGACATACCGGCTCTTCTGGATGCCCTTGTCGCGTGCGACGTCGTTTGCGGTGTCCGCCAGAGGCGCGCGGATACCTTGCTCAGGCGTGTCTCGTCGCGACTGGCCAACGCCGTGAGGAACCGCCTCGCCGGAGATCGCTGGCGCGACGTCGGCTGCTCTCTGAAGGCGTACCGCCGCGAGTTCCTCCAGCGCCTGCCGCTATTCGAAGGAATGCACCGTTTCCTGCCGACGCTCCTCTCGCTCGCCGGCGCGCGCGTGACGGAACTTCCTGTGCGCCATCGGCCCCGGAGACGCGGTCGCTCGAAGTACAACGTCCGCAACAGGATGTTCGTCGCGCTGCGCGACCTTTTCGCGGTTCGCTGGATGCGCAGACGCTGGCTTCGCTACGAGGTCGCCGAAACGCTCGACTGACGTCGGTCGGCCAGCATGTCTGACACGATAGTGCCGATCAGGCGACCTGATACCGATGCGGTCACCCGCACCGGTACGATGCGCCCCGCAAAATGCGCAGGGCCGGTGAACTCCGTCCGCACGTAACGCTCGCTCCAGCCGACCAGCGCAACGCGTGCGCTTCCGTCCGCAGTGTCACTCACCCCCCTGTGCTCGGCGAGTGGAAAGACGACCTCTCCGACGAAACCATCGGCGTAGGTCCTCGCGAGGAGCGCGGCCAGGCGCTTCAGCTGCCTCACCCGTTCCCTGACCACGCCAGGCGCGACGCGCCCGGGCATCTCGGCCGCACGCGTTCCGGGCCGTGGGCTGAACGGGAAGATGTGGATCCTGCTGAATCCCGCCTCGCGACACGCTGCGAGCGTGTTCGCGAATGCCGCCTCCGTCTCGCCAGGAAAGCCGACGATGACGTCGGTCGTGATCGCCGGGCGCACTAGTCGCTCCTTCGCCCGACGCACTCGATCCAGGAAATCCGCGACGGTGTAGGAGCGGTTCATCATCGCCAGCAACCCATCGTCGCCGCTCTGGAGGGGAAGGTGCAGGTGCGGGCAGACGCGCTCGTCGGAGGCCATGACATCCAGCAGGTCATCGCTCACCTCGACCGCCTCGATCGAACTCAGTCGCAGCCTCTGGAGCCCAGGGACGCCGAGAACGCAGCGAACCGCATCCACCAGCGTAGGTCGGTCGTGGAGCCCCGCACCATAGCGCCCCATGTGGATGCCCGTGAGGACGATCTCCACATGACCGGCCGCGACGAGCCGCTCCGCCTCGCTCCGGATCTCGCTGAGCGGGCGGCTGCGCTCGGGGCCGCGCACGAGTGGCACTATGCAGTAGGCGCAGGCCGCGTTGCAGCCATCCTGTATCCTGAGGAACGCTCGCGTCCGCCTGGAAAAGCCACTGATACCCGTCGGAAACGAGCCGCGATCGGCGCTCCGGTCGCGGCTCGCGGGCACCGAGGCGAAACCGGAAAGGGCGCCCTTCGATATCTCGTCTCGCGTGAGGACCGCTGTCACGCCCCTCATCGCGCTGAACCGTTCCGGTTCGGAAATCGCCGCACAGCCGGTGACGATCACATGGGTCGCACCGGAAGTGCGCAGTGCCCGGCGCACGGCCTGCCGGCATTTCTTCACCGCGAACGCGGTCACCGCACAAGTATTTACCACGTAGAGTTGCGGTCGCTCGCCGACGGCGGCCTCGCGCCATCCCGAACGCGTCAGGTGCTCCCGGATTAGCTGGGAGTCGCACTGATTCACCTTGCAACCGAACGTCGCGATCGCAAACGTGCGCTGCACCGGAGCCCTGCTCCTGCTCGTTCCGCCAACCAGGGCCATGGGTGGTCCGCCAGCCCGCATCGCGGGTAGCGTCAACGATGTCGCGCCCATGGTTCACGCGGCTTTCGCGTGGGCCTGATGGCGAGTATCGCTCGCACCGGCGCACGAATCAAGCGCTGGCACGGGGACTGCATTTCGCGTGTCGCACCGGCGCCGTGGGACGGTGAAGCACACCCGCCTGCTGGGTGCCATCGCGCTGCCGTGGCTGCGGTTGACAGTTCTGCGGAGGGGGACTATCATTAGCGACGTGGCCTGCCGCTCCTGCGGCGGCCCCTTGCGTGTCGGGGCGTGGCTCAGCTTGGATAGAGCGCTTGGTTCGGGACCAAGAGGTCGGCGGTTCAAATCCGCCCGCCCCGACCAGCCTTCGCCAAGGCTTCGGCTGGCAAGCCATCCCGAGGCTTGCCGACCGTAGCGCTGGTCGCTCGATGCAGGAGGCGGCGTCGGCGAAGGCTGCGCAGACCGGTTGCCGGTGTCGGTCCTCCCCCGCTTCATCGCCAATCGCCAGTTGTCCGATCTCGTCTTCCTTCCGCCGCGGGGATGTGATTCCGACCGGTAGGAGTTGTCGCCCTGGACCCGGAGCATGAAGGCGTCACCGCGAAACCTCGAATCGGGGCGGAAGAGATGTGAAAGAATCACACATCCGGATGTGTGAAGGATTCACACATGGGTCGGTCTGAAGTGTGAAATCTTCACGTCGGCATGTGGGGAGTTTTCACACACAGAACATTAACCAAGAACATTAATATCCCTCGCGCTCGTGCGCTCGGAGGGGCAGCGGTCTGGAAGAGCGAAGAGGAGACTCCGACCGCGGATCCGCCGCGCCATGTTTCGCGGATGGGGGTGAACCTCGACCGGCGGTGCATCGGCCAGGTGGCCGGTCGTGGCAGGTCGCCCGGGTCGGTCAGGCTCTTGTGCCGGGGCTGGAACGCACAAGTGGCCTTGTCACACTCCGCTACAGAAGGAAGGGCGAGCCGTATTATCCTGGAACTCATCACGCCATCCTCACCCGTGCGGTTGCCGAAGGATGCGAGGGCCGCTTCGAGCGTTAGTCGTTATGCAGCAGGAGGTTGAGCGCGCCGGTAGCGAACACGGCGGGTGCGGCTGGCATTCGCTTTGCTCTTCACGCCTGTGTCGGATGACCCCCATACGGCGTGACGTTGCCTGGGTCCCCCACCCCAGGCACGGCCCCAAACGTCACGCCGTCCGCCCTGCGCGGGGGACACCGGCCGGTGGTCTGCGACGGCGGACCGGGCCCGTGTACCCCGCGCTTCTTTTTTCTCTGGCAGGGAATGCCGCAATAGGATAAACTCCATCCGTTCGCTGGATAAGGTATGGATATGCGGAGCGATGACATGGCTGTGATAGACCTGCATGAGCACGTGAGGACGAAGTCGCGTTTCCCTGGCGACCGCGGTGAGGCGCTGGTCACGACGGCCGAGGAACTGGTGGCGATAATGGACGAGAACGGGATCGACCGGATGGCGGTCCTTCCCTTGACTTCGCCCGAGACGTTTCCCTTCATCCAGTCGGTCGAGGAGGTGTACGAGGCGCTGGATCGGTATCCGGGGCGGTTCATCAAGTTCTGCAACGTTGACCCGCGGCTCGAGTACAACTGGCTCGACTACGATTTCACGCCGCTCCTCGAGTACTATAGATCCCTGGGGGCTGTAGCGCTGGGAGAGTTCACGGCGAACCTCTGGTGGGACGACCCTCGCGTGCAGAACCTCCTCAGGGGCTGCGAGAAGGTGGGGTTCCCCGTCACGTTTCACATCGCAACGCGCGAGTTCAACACGTACGGTTTGATCACCGAGCCCGGCCTGGGAGGTCTTGAGCGCGCGCTCCAGCGTTTCCCAAACCTGATCCTCCTCGGACACTCGCAGGGGTTCTGGAGCGAGGTCGGGCCGAACCCGGGCGCTGAGAGAGACGGCTATCCGAAGGGCAAGGTCCTTCCCGGAGGACGCGTGCCCGAACTGATGAGGCGATACCCCAACCTGTGGGGGGACCTCTCCGCCGGCAGCGGCTACAACGCGATCAGCCGGGACCCGGAGTGGGGCTACGACTTCATCGAGGAGTTCCAGGACCGTCTGGTCCTCGGACTGGACCTGTGCCTCGCCAGGAACATCAGGATAATGCGTCAGATCCCGTTCCTCGAGGAAGCGGTACAGAAAGGGAAGATCTCGCGTGCGGCGTTCGAGAAGGTGGTTGGCGGGAACGCGATCCGTCTCCTGAAACTCGATGGCGCGGGAAGGGACCCCGCACAGCCGTAAGGGCAACCGCCGCGCGCTGTTACCTCGGTTGCGCATCCGGGGAGCGACATATGGCAGTGATTGACTTTCACGAACATGTGGTGCCGCGTCGGGGCTTCCTTCACCCCAAATACAACGAGACCATCTGCACGGCCACCGAACTGGTCGCCATCATGGATCGTCACGGGATTGACATGATGGTGACCCTGCCGCTCTCGTCGCCCGAGACATATCACTTCGTGCAGTCGAACGAGGAGGTCTTCGCGGCCTGCGATCAGTATCCGGGAAGGTTCATCAAGTTCTGCAACGTGGACCCCCGTCTCGAGATGAACTCTGCCAGGTACGACTTCAGGCCCATCCTGGAATACTACAAGGAGCAGGGCGCACGCGGCGTGGGCGAGGTGACAGCCAACCTCTGGTGGGACGACCCGCGGGTCCAGTGTCTCCTCGAGGGCTGCAACGCCGTCGGGTTTCCGTTTCTGTTTCACCTCGCGTCGAGGGAGTTCGAGACATATGGTCTCATCACCGAGCCAGACCTCGGGGGGCTGGAGCGAGCGCTCGCGAAGTATCCGGCGGTGCAGTTCGTCGGGCACTCGCCCGGCTGGTGGAATCATGTCGGTCCCGTATGCACCCGCGCCGAGTGCAATGGGTACCCGAAGGGCAAGGTTCGGCCTGGCGGGCGAGTCCCGGAACTACTGCGACGCTACCCCAACATCTGGGGCGACCTCTCCGCCGGCAGCGGCTACAACGCCGTCAGCCGCGATCCTGAGTGGGGGTACGACTTCATCGAGGAGTTCCAGGACCGCCTTCTCATGGGGCTGGATATCTGTCTGCCGAGTCTCGAGGAGCAGGGCACGGCGCTCCTGCGGTTCATGCGCGAGGGACTGGAGCGACGGAAGATATCGCAGGTCGCCTACGGGAAGGTAATGGGAGGGAACGCGGCCCGCCTCCTGAATATCGCCCCTTGAACAGCCTGGCGCGTTCACTGGTTGCCTGCAATCGCCGCACGCCCCTGGGCACAGCGTGATGCCCGGCGAAGAAGAGGCAGGGGAGAGTCTTTCCGGTCGTTTGCTCAGGTGCCGCCCTGTGCTACAATGATCTCGCAGGCGCCGTTCATTTCCTGGGGGAAGTGCAATGATAGAGGTAGAACTCTCTCGCATCATCATCAACGAACGCAGCGAGAGCCAGATAGTCGTCCTGAAGGAAAAGGGGGGAGAGCGTTCCTTCCCCATAATCATCGGCATCTACGAGGCGACCGCGATCGACCGGGGCATCAAGGAATACCGGACCCCGCGACCGCTGACCCACGATCTGATATGTTCGATCCTGCGCAGCCTGAACGCGAAGGTCGAGCGCATGGTGGTGTGCGACCTGCGTAATCAGACGTTCTACGCGAAACTCATCCTCGTGCAGGACGGCAAGAGAATCGAGGTTGACTCTCGCCCGAGCGACGCGATGGCCATCGCGGTGCAGACCGGGGCGCCGATCTTCGTCGAGGAGAAGGTCTTCGAGGAGGTCCTGCGGGGCCAGGAAGGGGAGGAGGAGGGGCTCTCCGAGGAGTCCGACGAGAAATGAGCGTGCATCGTCACGTGCCGCTGGCGGTCGGGCGCACGTGACGGGGCCGGGTCGTAGCGACGCCCCACGGGGTCGGGCTTCTGTTCCATCACGCCGCGCGCGGAGGGCTGGCCGAGAGGTCGAAGGCGGCGGTCTTGAAAACCGCTGTGGCGAAAGCCACCGGGGGTTCGAATCCCTCGCCCTCCGCCGGTTGCATGGGCCACTGATCCGAGCGTGAGCGTCAGGTACATCATTCGATGTCCTGTACCGGCGTGGGCTTGCCCGTTCGAGCAGATTCGACCGCCGCAACGCACGCTGCGATGGTCCGCGCTCCCTCGCGCGCATCCACGAGTGGTTGCCTGCCTTCGAGGACGCACGCCACGAACTCCTTCACCTCCTCGCGTACGTTGTGGTGCGATACGGTCACCGGGACCCGGGCAAACGCATCTCCGGAGTCATAGAGTTTGCGACTGCACACCTGGATCTCAGGGGACGTATTATCGCAGATGATCGTGCCCTCGGTGCCGTAGAAGACGCTGCGCATCGTATAGGGCCGGACGCATCCGATGGAGACCATGACTTTTGCGAGGATGTCGCGCTCGAACCTGAATAACGCGATGGTGCAGTCGTTTACGGGCCAGTCTGCGAGGCACTTGTGATTCGAGTAAGCGAAGGCCTCATGCGGGTTGCCGGCGATCCAGCGCAGGAGGTCCACGGCGTGGCATCCGCCGCCTATGAAAGGCTCACGGCGGCGGTCAACTCGCCAGTCGCCGACGCCCCGTGCGCGAGTGTAGTCGTGGGCATACTCGCTTTCCACGAAGAACAACTCGCCTATGTCCCCGCGTTCCGTCAGCCTCTTGGCGAGTACGAAGGCGGGGGTGAAGCGGCATATCTGGCCCGTCATGAACACCCGACCAGTTTCGCGCGCCACGGCCAAGATCGCCCTGGCTTCGTCGAGGTCGAGCGCCAGCGGTTTTTCGCAGAGGACGTGCTTGCCCGCACGCATGAATGCAACCGACTGCTCTGCGTGATAGTAGTCGGGGGATGCCACCGAGACCACCTGGATCTCCGGGTTGTCCAGCAGGTCGCGGTAATCCCTTACTGCAAGCGGTACGCGAAACTCCTCTCTGCGCTTTTCCAGTGTCGCCTCGTCCGGGTCGCATATAGCGACGACGCGAACGTTCGGATGGGAGGCGTAAGCCTCGAGATGGCGATATCCCATCCTGAGGCCAATTACGGCGGCTCCAAGTTTGGTGCTCATGGTCGGGGGTATTTCCCTGGAAGGCATACCGGAAAGTGACCTGTGCCCGGGGATGCAGGGCATCCGCGTATCTCGCTGGCACGATGACGCGAAGTGTATCAGAGAAGGGGCCGCCGCTGTCAACCTGTGCTTTCGCTGTCTCGGGGGTTGGTCGCCGCAAGAGCGCCGTGTATAATCGCAGTGGTGCCGAGCGCTGATCGAGTTGGCTTTTACGACGGAGAAGGGGGGTTCATGGAGCGGGTTCCGTTTGGCAGGACGGGCGTGCGCGTCTCGCGGATGTGCCTGGGCACGATGATGTTCGGCCGGCGGTGTGACGAGGCGATGGCCGAGAGGATCGTTTCGACCGCGCTCGACCATGGGGTGGATTTCCTCGACACCGCGGCGATGTACGCCGATGGCGAGACGGAGCGGATACTCGGGCGCGTCCTGAAGGGGAAGCGCGACAGGTTCTTCGTCGCAACGAAAGTCCACAAGGGGCTGGATCGGCGCAGTATCGTGGAGAGCATCGAGGAAAGCCTGGGTCGGCTCGCGATGGACTACGTGGATCTCTATCTCATTCACTGGCCAAGGAAGGGGATGCGGCCCGAGGAGATGATGCGGGGGCTCGACGAGGTCGTGCGGTCGGGCAAGGCGCGTTTCGTGGGTTGCAGCAACTTCCCGGCATGGCTGTATGCCCATTGCAACGCCATAGCCCGTGCGCACGGCTGGGCCGAGTTGGTCTGCAATCAGGTGCCATACAATCCGATCGAACGCGGCATTGAGGTCGAGATACTTCCGCAGGCGGTCGCGGAGGGGATCGCGATCACGGTCTATCGTCCGCTGGTGATGGGGCTGTTGACTGGCAGGTACCATCCCGACAGGCCGCTGCCGGAAGATGCCCGTGGGACGGGCGACGAGCGGGTGAGGCGGTGGCTGGCGCGGTATGCAGGGGGAATCAGGTTCCTCGTCGAACTCGCCGCGCGCAGGGGCGTTTCGCCCCTGGATGTTGCGATCGCGTGGGTCCGGAGCGCACCGGGTGTGACCTGCCCGATCGTGGGCGTCAGTCGGGTCGAGCAGGTGGACGAGGCAGTTGCGGCCTTCCGATTCGAACTGGGGCCGGGGGAGAGGGACGCGCTGTCGGACGCGTTTGGAGCGGCGCCGACAGAGGAGTCGGGCGGGGAGTTCGCGAACCTCAGGCGGGAGGTCAATCTCGTCGCGCGCGGCGAATGACCTCAGGCCGCGGGAAGACGCACTCGACGAAGTTCTCGCGCACGGTTGTGTTCGTGAGCCGCTCCTCGTCCTCGACAGGGGCCAGCGGAGACCGCTCCGGGAACGCGCGCGCAGGAATGACGAGCCAGGGATTCGTCCGATTGCGGCAACCTCGGTGGAGAGGTCCCCCCGGATTCCGCCTTGCGCCTCGCGACGGATCGCGATGAAATGCACGATCAGGCCCGGCTGTTCGGTAACCCAGCGATCCAGGCCGTGGTCCCGTCGTGCCGGACACACTTACCGGGAAGGCAGGCGCCGGCGCCGACCACTGGTTGGCTGCCGGTCACTTCGCGTACGGAGGCTCGTTCCCCTTTCGCCACTTGATGCTGCATCCGACGGCTGGCCGCTGATTCGCGTCAACTGGCCGACCATCGAGGACCGCGTCAACTGCGGCCCTGACATCCTTTCCCGTGACCGGCTTGCCGCTGTTCGGTCGGCTGTCGTCGAACTGTCCACGGTAAACCAGCCGTCTGTCCGGACCGAACACGAAGAACTCCGGCGTGCACACCGCAGTGAACGCCTTCGCCACCCCCTGGCTCTCGTCGTAGAGGAGCGGGAAGGGAAGTTTCTTCTCCAGGGCCATCTCCTTGAGTTTGTCGGGCGCATCGAGCGCATAGCGCGACGCATCGTTCGCGCTTATACCCACGATGGCCACATCGCGCTCCTTGTAATCGTTGCCGAACGAGACGAGGCCGTCGAGCACATGCGCCACGTACGGGCAGTGGCGGCACATGAATACAACGACGAGCACCTTCTTGGAGGCGAGGTCCTCAGAGGAAATCATCCCGCCCGTAGTTACATCCGGCAGCCGAAAGGCCGGCGCGGGATCGCCGGGCGCCAGTTTCCGTTCCTCTCCGGGCGATGCGCCGAGCGCTGCCCACGCGATGAGTGTGGACGCTGCTGTCACGAGAGACACTGCAATTTCCATTCTTCCCGGGTTCATGGCTTAGCGCCTCCATAAAAAGCCGCTCGCCCCCTCGCCTCTATTATAGACGGAGAGGTCGCTTATCAAAAGACTTTTTCGGACGTCGAGGTGGCGGCGCGTGGCGTGTGCCACGGAGGGAGTCAGTCCGGCGTGCGAAACGAGAGGGCAGCCCCGCTCGGCTGGATCTCAGCGATCCACGAAGGTTGCCGGAATCGGAGGCGAGAAAAACCCCTCGCGCCCCGCTCTATCCTGTGGCGAAGTGCTTCGCACCCTGTGAGCGGCCCGACGGACCCCGAGGGACGTTCGCGAGTTATTCCTCGACGGGTGCCTGCGCAGGGCGCTGCGTCTCGCTCTGCGTTGCTGGGGTGGGCTCTGCGGCCGGCGCTGGTTTCTTCCTGAAGAACTGCCACCAGATGCAAATCAGGAGGATCACGACCAGCACGACGAGGATGATCACCTTTGACTTCTCCGTCGCCATTGCGTGTGCTCCTCAAGAACCAACCGGTCGGCGCCACCGCTTCCCGGACTGCTCACGATTATAGCGGCGCAAGCCTCGCGATGCCACTGAAGACGCGGTCTTACCGTTGGCAGGCCACACGAGCGCTAGGGCCCTGGCCTCTCGAGCCTGTGGAGCCAGCGGTGGGAGTCGAACCCACAACATCCGCTTTACGAAAGCGGCGCTCTGCCATTGAGCTACACTGGCTCGTCGCTGAAGCAGTATAACAGGGCGCCGCGAGCCGCGCAACGCGCTTGACAGCCTTGGGCGAGGCTGATACCCTGCATAAGCGCCCAGCCGGGCATCCTTTTCGATTATGCTTCGGTGTCGCTTCGTCATGTCCGATATCACCCTCTACGATTGCACTTGCCGCGATGGCGCACAGGCGGAGGGGGTCAGTTTCTCGCTGCAGGACAAGATGGACATAGCGAGGAAACTCGACGCCCTGGGGATACATTATGTCGAGGGGGGGTATCCCTTCAGCAACGAGAAGGACATGGCGTTCTTCAAGGCGATCCGGGAAGCGCCATTGCGGTGCGCGCGGGTTTCGGCGTTCGGCTCGACGCGCCGCGCCCGTCGGAAGGCGGAGGACGACCCCGGGCTGGCGGCGCTCGTCGAGGCCGCGACCCCGGCCGTCGCGCTGGTGGGCAAGTGCTGGGACCTGCATGTCCGTGAGGTACTGAGGGTCTCGCTCGAAGAGAACCTTGCGATGATCGCCGACAGCGTCCGGTACATGAAGTCGAAGGGGGTCGAGGTCTTCTTCGACGCGGAACATTTTTTCGACGGCTACAAGGAGAACCCCGCATACGCCATGAAGACTATCCTCGCGGCGAGGGATGCGGGTGCCGACGCGCTGGTCCTCTGCGACACGAACGGTGGGTCTCTGCCGTTCGAGGTCCTCGAGATTACGGGTGCAGTCGTGAAGGAGATCGGCGGCACGATAGGCTTCCACGGCCACAACGACTCCGGCTGCGGCGTCGCGAACACCCTTGCGGCGGTACGGGCAGGAGCGACGCACGTGCAGGGTACGGTCAACGGCATCGGCGAACGGACCGGCAACGCCGACCTGTGCCAGATAGTGGCGAACCTCGAACTCAAACTCGGCAAGCGGTGCCTGCCGAGCGGTAACCTCGCCCGCCTCACGGAGGTCAGCCGGTTCGTCTCCGAAGTCGCGAACATGCCTCCGAACGACTCTCAGCCGTACGTCGGGCTTCACGCCTTTTCCCACAAGGGGGGTCTGCACGTGGATGCGGTTCGGAAGAATCCCCGCACATACGAGCACGTGCGGCCCGAGGCGGTTGGGAACGAACGGCGCATCCTCCTCAGCGAATTGAGCGGCTCCGCCACGGTCCTGGCGAAAATGGAGAAATACAGGCTCGCCCACGATCCGGACCTGGTCAAGAAGGTCCTGAAGGAACTTCAGCGGCTGGAGAACATCGGCTACCAGTTCGAGGCGGCGGAGGGCTCGTTCGCGCTGCTCGTCAGGCGCATCCTCGGTTCGGAGAGAAAGTTCTTCGAACTGAAGGGCTTCAGGGTGATCGTGGAGAAGCGTGGTCCGAAGGGCGAGCCAGTCACAGAGGCCACCATCAAGGTGGAGGTGGGAGGTGCGGAAGAGTTGACGACTGCCGAGGGGGACGGCCCGGTGAACGCGCTGGACCGCGCTCTCCGCAAGGCCCTCGAGCGTTTCTACCCGTCGCTGAAAGAGATGCACCTCGTGGATTACAAGGTGCGCGTCATCAACCCGGCCGCGGCCACCGGCGCGAAGGTCCGGGTCGTGATCGAGTCGCGCGACAAGGACTCCATCTGGGGGACGGTCGGCGTATCTGAAAACCTTCTTGAGGCGAGCTGGCAGGCGCTCGTAGATAGCGTGGTGTACAAACTCTCCAAGGATGAGGAGAGGGGAGAGATGGCGCTGCCTTCGCCCCGGGGCGTGGCCTCGCCCCCCGGGGCGCGCTTTCCGGCCCCGTGACACTGAAAGCCCCACGAGAGACGATGGAACTGGAACGAGACAAGGCAACGCAACTCGTGCCGTCGGTGCCGGATCTTCCCACGCGCTACGATCCGAAGCCGGTCGAGGCGAAATGGTATCGGTTCTGGGAGGAGAGGCGCTGCTTCCATGCCGAGCCCGAGGCAAATGGCGCCCCCTACGCGATAGTCATCCCGCCGCCCAATGTGACCGGCGCGCTCCACATGGGCCACGCGCTCAACAACACATTGCAGGACATACTCGTCCGCTGGCGCCGGATGCAGGGAAGGAACACGCTGTGGATGCCTGGAACCGACCACGCCGGCATCGCCACGCAGAACGTCGTCGAGCGTGAACTCGCCCGGGAAAACCTCACCCGTCAACGCCTGGGACGCGAGAAGTTCCTCGAACGCGTCTGGCAATGGAAAGAGCGCTACGGCTCCCGGATCATAGACCAGTTGAAAGCCGTGGGTTGCTCCTGCGACTGGGACCGCCTGCGTTTCACGATGGACGAGGGGCTCAGCCGCGCCGTCCGCGAGGCCTTTGTGACCCTCTACGAACGCGATCTCATATACCGCGGCAAGTACCTGATCAACTGGTGTCCGCGAGACCGCACCGCCCTCGCCGATGACGAGGTCGAGCACGAGGAGCACCAGGGGTCGCTCTGGTACATCAGATATCCGTTCAGGGACGAGCCGCGGCTGCACATCACCGTGGCAACGACGCGGCCCGAGACGATGCTCGGCGACACAGCGGTCGCGGTCCACCCCGACGATGAGAGGTACAGGGAGTTCGTCGGACAAATGCTCGTACTGCCCGTCATCGGGCGCGAGATACCCATAATCGCCGACCCGCAGGTTGACCCGCACTTCGGGACCGGTGCCGTCAAGGTTACGCCTGCGCATGACCCCAACGACTTCGCCCTCGCGCAGCGTCACGGCCTCCCGTTCGTCAACGTGATGAACGAGGATGGCACAATGAACGAGAACGCCGGTGACTATGCCGGTATGGACCGCTACGAGTGCCGCGAAGCGCTGGTTGAGGAACTCCGCGAAAAGCACCTCCTCGAGACCGTACAGCCTCACACCCACGCTGTCGGACATTGCTACCGCTGCCATGCCGTCGTCGAACCGTACCTCTCGGATCAGTGGTTCGTCAGGATGCGCCCCCTCGCGGAGGCTGCACTGAAGGCCTCCGACGAGGGAAAAGTCCGTTTCCACCCCGAAAGGTGGGAGCGCTTCTACCGTTCGTGGCTCGAAAACGTCAGGGACTGGTGCATATCACGCCAGATATGGTGGGGTCACCGCATCCCCGCCTGGTATTGCGACGATTGCGGACATGTCACCGTCAGCCGCACCGACCCCACCGCCTGCGAAAACTGCGCCTCCTCCAGGATTCACCAGGACGAAGACGTCCTCGATACCTGGTTCAGTTCGGCCCTGTGGCCCTTCAGCACACTGGGCTGGCCGGACGATACGCCCCTGCTGCGACGGTTCTACCCCACGTCGGTACTCGTGACGGACCGCGGGATTATCTACTTCTGGGTCGCCCGCATGGTCATGATGGGCCTCGAGATGATGCGAGAAGTGCCCTTCAGGGACGTCTATATCCACGGCACCATCCTCGATGAACTCGGCCGCAAGATGAGCAAATCGCTCGGAAACGGAATAGATCCGCTCGATATCATCCAGGTTTATGGTGCCGACGCCATGCGGTGCAGCCTCGTCCTGCTCACCGTCGAGGGCCAGGACGTCAGACTGAGTGTCGAACGGTTCGAGATGGGGCGCAATTTCGCCAACAAGGTCTGGAACGCGCTCCGGTTCACCCTGTTGAATCTCGCCGGCGGCCGCGGCAGCGATGGCCCGCTCGCCCTGGAGGACAGGTGGATACTGAGCCGCCTCCAGGACACGGTGGCCAGGGTGACCGAATTTCTCGAGGGCTTCAGGTTCAACGAGGCCCTCCGCGCGATCTACGAGTTCGCCTGGAACGAGTTCTGCGACTGGTACCTGGAGGTGGTCAAGCCACGCCTCGCCGCAGAACAGGAGAGCGTCGTCCGGCCCATACTCGCGCACGTGGCCGATACGCTCCTGCGCCTCCTGCATCCCTTCATGCCCTTCCTCACTGAGGAACTCTGGCAGCACCTGCGGGCCAGGGTCGCGGCGGGAGACCTTGATTGGCGCGGCGTGGAGTTCCGCGAGAGCATCATGCTCGGCCCGTGGCCCACGGAGGAGCCGGAGCGGCGCGACCCAGAGGCCGAGAGGGCGATGGCGCTCCTTCAGGCGATCGTGCGGGCAGTCCGGAACATCAGGAGTCAGTTTGGCCTCGGCGAGCGCCGCCCCGTGGATCTCATCGTCTCTGCACCCGACGAGAAGACCGTGGATATGGTCCGCGGGCATGAACGCATCCTCAAGGACCTGGGCTTTGTCCGCAGCGTTACCTGCGGCATCGGTATCGAGCGGCCCGAAGGCGCTGCGATGGAGGTCATCGGCAGGGTCGAGGTCTTCGTTCCGCTGGCCGGCCTGATAGACCTGGCCGAGGAGCGCAGGCGCCTGGAGAAGCGCATCGAGGAAGTCCAGCGCGGGCTCGACATCATCTCGAGGAAACTCTCGAACGAGAACTTCCTCGCCCGCGCGCCGGCCGAGGTCGTGGCCCGCGAGCGCGAGCGGCAGGCGGACCTCGAGGCCCAACTGGGGAAACTGCGGGAGGGCCTCCTCGCCCTCGACGCGCGCTGATGTGTGGCGGACCCGGCCGAGGGGCCCGTGCTCCCGGGCCCCCGATCCCGCCGGCTAATTCGTCGGCGACCAGTCGCGCTCGACAGGCACGATCACCCTGTCACCCGGCCCGATCTCGAGTATAGCGCCCGTGAACCGCTCTCCGAGGCTCGCGGGTTGACCGTTCGACTCGAGCCTCGCCGAGCGAACATCTGGCGCGAGTTCGGCGATGCGCGCCACCCGACGGTCACCGCGATAGACGTGCTTCCCCACCGCGTAGCGTCCCAGCGCCTTGGAGTTCCTGTCGAAGAAACGGCCAACGCCGGGGAGGAGCGCATACCAGCCGGGCTTGTCAGGCATGGCGGTGAACTCCACGTTCCTGGCCAGGGCCAGTTTTACGTCCTCGAATTCGACCATGTCGCCTTCGATCCTCGCCACGCGCCATGTGGCGGGTTGGCCTTCTGGTGGAACGCTCACGAGGAGCGCACCGGGTCGCACATCGCGAAGGGCATCGGCGGCTCCACTCCACGTTACCGTCACGGTCCCGCGGTCGGTGCTAGCCTTTGTCACCCGGCCTTCGACCGAGCCTGCGCCCTCGAGCGTCGGGCCACCTTCCACCGAGATGTGGGTGGCCGCGGAGGCGTGGATCGCGGAGATGCGTCCGTCCGCGCCCAGCCTCACGAGCGCTATGCGCGCATCGGTCGCGATCCGGGGCAGGTCGGCTGCGGCTGTGGCGTAGGTTCCGTGACGATCCGAATCGCCCAGTAGCCAGACGTCTCGCTTCCCGTCGGACCAGGTGATGCACCAGCCCGAGGGGCCCCGTCCAGCCGCTGCGCCCTCGAACTGCAACGCCTTCACCGATGCGATGATGTCGCGCGCCGGGTCATCGAGGAGCCGGAGGACCTTGGCGAACACGCTCGTTCCCTCTCCCTCATCGCGACGCAATAGATATGGCACGCTCGGCGTGCCCAGAGTCTGCGGGCCATTTGCCACTATCAACTTGCGTCCGGGCGCGCCGAGGAGGTCGGCGACGACAGCGCCCTTGAACACCTTTGCAAAAGCCGGATTCGTGAAGGTGGCGCGCACGGCATCGGGCATCGGAACTTCACGGGGGCTGCCGAGGAATCCATAGCCATCGCCGGGTGGTTCCCAGTAGAACGGCTTGTCGGCGAACTCCGGTCCGTTCAGCCGACCGTCGTCCGCGAGGATCCGGCCGAGGTCCTTGTCGCCGTACAGGCTCGGCGCCCTGGGCTCGGGCAGTGCGACGTTCAGCGAGACCTCCTGCATCTGCGTGTGCATGCTATCATCGCGGATGTTTCCTCCGGCAACCGTTCCCACATCGAGCCAGTAGGCAAGTTCGCCCGTCGCAGGATCGTGAACCTGTGCGATAAGCCGCTCGTACCGGGTCGCGCCCTGTTCACGGTAGGCGTCGGGATGGCGCGCAAGCGCCCATTGTACGAGAGGGCTGTCATGCCACGAGAGGAGATATCCGCCGCCCGCGGAGGTATCGTAACTCGTGGCGTTAACCACGATTGCCTGATGGCTGACGGTCGTTGTGGTCCATCCGAACCGGTAGTGAGTGTTGTAATAGCCCGGGTCGAAACTCCACTCCGAGCCACGGGCGAAGAACGTCCACGTCAGCGCCTCCTTCTGTCCGTGATTGTGGACCGGGCCGTAGAACAGCTGTGCCCCGTAACGTTGCGAACCCTTGCCTCCGCGCAGGAGGGCGAGGCCCTTGGCACCATAGAACGTCGAGCCGGTCTCGAATCGAGACGGGTCCGGCATGATCTTCTGAAGCATCTCGATGTTCTCAGGTGTTATGTGGTAGATGCTCCAGCGGTCATCGGCAGGAGGTTGCGGAGTCGCGTCGCCATACGTGTCGCGGAGCAGTTGCGCTGCGCGGCGCCGGTCCTCCTGATCGGGACTGCGCACGAGTCGCACCCATGCGCTCTCGATCTGGCTCTTGAGGTACCGGTCCGCGTTGACGTAATCCTTTCCGGGCAGGCGATGCATGGGATCGTGTTCGAACCGATCAGGACCGTCGTCCCCGATGGCCGGCATGTGGCCGCCGACCTCCTGTCGGTTGAATGGTTCGTTCAGGAAGAACTGCATCGCCGGGTTAGCGTAGGCGGATGGTACGTCGCTCCAGCCGATGCGGCGCGCAGCCTCGATCATCTCCGCCATCGTCGTATAGAGTTCGCGCGTATGATTGGCGTAGGCAGGCGAAACTTCGTGGTAGAAGCCATTCCGGTCAATGTTAATGGCGAGCATCGCATCCAGGCTGAGCGGGCCCTGGAGCATGGGTTCCGCGAATTCGCGAACCCCGAGGAGTATCCCGACCATCGCCGCGCCCCTGGCGTAGTCGGCATGGCCGTTGTCAAGTTGGTATCCCTCGAGCGTCCATTGATAGCAGTACGTGGCCCCGTCCCAGAGCAGATTGCGGATCAGGTTTTCCCTTATCGTCATGCCCGGCGCTGCCGAGGATGGCTTCTCGAACTCGCCGCTGGGAGCGAGGAGGTCTATGGCGGTGACGTAGTTCATCAGGCCGCGCGCGACCTGATAGTAGGGCCGGTCGAGCCTGCCGCCCCGGTCCATGTCCGAATCCGATGTCGGATAATCTATGGGGCCGCGCCTGTTCACGGGATAGGTCACTGCAAGCGCATCGAAAATGGCCGCAGCCGCTCGTGCGTGATCCTGAGAGCCGGTGAGCGCGTACACATCGGCCAGCGCGGGAAGAATCTTCTGTTCCAGTTGAGCTATGATGAAACCGTTCGCCTGCGCTATGAAGTAGTACGTCTGGCCGGTCCTGGGGTCCCGGACTCCATCGCCCTTGTCGGGCCACTCTTCATTGGGATACACCTTACCCTCGCTGTCGAGCACCGTGAATGGATTGTCCCATCCGCCCCATCGCATCCGCTTCCCCCGCACAGGGTCCAAATTGAGGCCGAGGCCATAGACGATCTTGCTTCCGGGCGGAGGGACGAGCGAGCGGAGTTGCTCCGGCGACATGGCGACGAAGCGTTCGCACAGCCGGCGTTGCGATTCGAGGTATGCACGGCCCCATTCAGTCTCCTGGACAATGCGCTGCGCGGCGGCGACGTCGTCTCTGGTGCAGAACAGCCGCGGATGCGCCTCGGGGGCCAGCCAGGTGGCCGGGATCTTCGCTGGACATGCCGGCGCGGGATCAGCCCTCTCAGCCGAGAATACTTCTGTACTCATGATCATCCCCAGGACGATGAGGAGCAGGCGCATTGTCCTGCTCGCCGCAGACAGTCGAGAGCCGTCCATTTCACGATTCCTCCACTCGTTCAGCATAACCTCTCCGTCCGTCATGTCAAACGCCCCGACAGGAATGGGCCTCCGCAAACCAGGTGGAGTGCACATCCTGCATTCATTTCCGGGGCCTCGGTCAGCCTCTGGCCCCGCTGTTCAGGGGCCGCCTGACTCATCCCGTGCGCTGCCTGGAGCCTGCGCTGAACGCTACTGAGCGGGAATGCCTAGGGGTCGCCCCGTTGCGCATTGCCAAGAGAACCCGAAATGGGCCCGCCACAGCACCGGAACCATGGCGGGCCCACGCGATCGTCACGGCTGCACAGTCGGCCCCGGGCCTTCGTCTGCGTCCACATCTATTCCAGCAGCCACATCGAGGAGGTGCCACGCGTAGCCGCTGCTGGTCTTGATCTTGGACCAGTTGAACGACCCGTGGTACCAGTACGTGCCATCCAGGTTATAGCCCCATGCGCAGACCGAAGACGCGTTGCTGCACATCGAGGGACCCTGGTCCTCGCTGTAACCCGCATAGCCGTACGTCGGTATGAAGGGCCACCAGATGAACATCTGCGTCGGATCGCCGAACCACTTCACGTGTCCGTCACCATACAGCACGTTGTATCCGTCGCGGTGGGCATACCACCCGTGGCCCGGCCCCGATTCCTCCTGCGAGGGGGCGCGATAGCTGAAGTCACGCGAGAACGAGTCGGCGACGATCGCCCGGCCTCCGAGGAGTTTGGGCGTCTTGAAGCCCGGCATTCCGCTGGATGCCTGCACGGCGGGCTTTGTCGAACGCCAGTAGAACTCCCGCGGCGCCCGCCCCGGACCCGTAAGATACGAATACGTGCCCGTCACCATGTTCCTGTAAGCGTAGTCGCTGAACACGGCCGGCCCGCGGAGGAAGTAGAGGTTGTAATGCCGGAAATCGTCGTAGTTCCCGTGCATGATGGAGTATGCGTCGTAACCGCCGATCTTCCCCAGGTCCTGGATGCTCTTGGCGTGATACGTGCCCTGGTACGAGGGGACAGGCGACTGCCAGGTCTGCGTGTACGGCATGCTGCCGCCCGTCGAGGGGCAGTAGAAGACTCTCGCATCGCCCACGTAGTTCCCGACCACGAGGAAGCCGAGGCCGATAGGGGCGACGTTCAGTTCACCGACACGTGGACTGCGTCGCTGCGCGCCGTTGTCACCTCCATCCTGAGCCCCGTACTTCATGTTCAGGGCCTTGTCGCCCATGAAGATACCCCGGAAGCGCATGATGGGAGAATCGAACACACCGATCTCGCGGTAGGGGCTCGTGGTGTATTCCTCCACCCACGTGGGTGGTGTGTTGAGTTCGCCGCCGATGAAGTGGGAGTTAGTACGAACGCGCCATATCTGGGGCGTGCTTGGATTCGCCGCCTTGAGGCGCGTATCCTCGTAGAACCCCTCATCAATCAGCATCATCCCGCGGTTGTACTGGAGGCGGGTGTTGCCCACCCAACTGCCCATACCCGGCGCACCCGGGTAATACTGCCCGTAGTCTCCCAGATAACTTTCCAGACCCTTGGCGGTCTGATCCAGTTGAGCCATGCACGCCGTGCGTCGGGCCTTTTCGCGGGCCGCCGAGAGAGCCGGCAGTAGAAGCCCCGCCAGTATGGCAATAATGGCGATAACTACCAACAGCTCTATCAGCGTGAACGCACGGCAGATCGCATCCCATAATCTCTGCGTCATGATGCTTCTCCCTCCAATGACATGGGGCCTTCGCCCCGGCCTGATGAATACGGCTATTCGGCCCTGGACATCACCTCCTCTCTCTCCTGAACCCTGGATGAGACGGAGCCCTTCTCGAGATACTCGAAGGGCACGTCAACCTGTACGACCTCGTGTGGGTTCTCGACCAGCGCAAGGGCGGCGTCGACGAGCCTCTCTCCGACGAGTTCCGCCGGCTCGAGTAGGCAACTCACCGGCGCCTGGACCTCGCTGCCGCGTATCGCGAGACCTATCACGCTCACGTCGGTCCCCACCTTCAGGCCGAGTTCGTCGAGCACCTCGAAGAACCGGTCCATGTGGTACCAGGGGCACTTGAGTATGAGCGCTGTCGGTGGATCCGGGAGGGTGAGGAGATGCCTGGCCTCCCTTGCGACGACCTCCGGGTAGTCGGCGTAGGAGCCGATGCGGCAGAGGGCCGCGGCATCGTCGAGTCCGAGTTCGGCGCACTCGAGGAGGAAGGCGTTGCGCCAGAGTACGTGCCCGCCGCCGGTGGCCTGGACGCCGGCGCAGAAACCTATCCTCCTGTGGCCGCGCTCGTGGCAGAGGCGTACCGCCTGGCGGAAGCCGCCGGTCCAGTCGTAATCCACGTAGGATATGCCGCGGCGCGCGAGCGAATCGTCGCCCCGGTGTCCGAGGACGATCTGTATCCCGCGGTTCCTGAGGGCGCGGCAGGTCTCCCACTTCGGGTAGAGGCCGTGGGAGATGACGCAGTTGACGCCGTAGGAGGCGATCTCGTCAATGTCGAGGGGTTCCTGGTCGGTTCTCGGTATGGCGACGAGGGCGCAGTGGCGGCGGTTTGCCTGAGTGATGATGTTCTGGAGGATGGGGCGGTAGTAACTGAACGCGGCCAGGCCCGTTGGGGGCGGGGAGCTGAACTCCCTGGCGTATTTGCCGATGAGGCCTATCCTGACACCTCCTTGCGCTTGTTAGGTTCGTCGAGGAAGACCCCTTCGCCCGGGACGAACCTCAGGGGGTGTTTGCGTGCGACCCGTTTGAGGGCGCAACTGACGGCGCTCTGGGAGAGGCCGGACTCGCGGGCGAGGTCTTCTCTTCTGGGGAGTCTCTGGCCGGGGGAGAACTTGCCCGTCTCGATATCCGCCATGATCCGCCGGGCGAGCGAATCTATACGCCCCAGACGCCTGTCCCGCGCAACGACCTTGCCTCTGCCGCTCGGCATATCGGTGTTCCCCGCAGTCCCCGAGCGCTAGGGCAGTGCATGATTGACTGCCTGTCAACCCAGCCGAATTATAGCCAAGGTCACTAAACATGTCAACAGGCTTCATCCGGCGTCGCCGCGGAACCGCTCAGCGAGTTTGGCTTCGGGCCGAAGGCGCCGGAAGCCCCGTTGGTCTCCGCCTATGACCACGAACATGGTGGAAATCCAGAGATGCGCGATGACCCGGACCGTACCCGCGCCGCGCTCCACGGGCTGGGCTCCTTGTGCCGCGCGAGAGGCACGATTATAATGCGCTCGATGGAAGATCGGAGGGAGTTTTTGCGGGTGTCGGCAGGATGGGACGTGAGCGTGCGGAGCGGCGGGAGCCGCGGAAGGCCACGCGGCGGGCTTACGTCGAGTATGCGCGGAGCGGCTCGCGATTGTCGAGGCTTTTCCAGCCCGAGGTCCGGCGTGGGCCCATGCTCGACATCAGCAAGAACGGGGTTCAGTTCCGCACCACGGAAGCGCTGGACGTGGGCGAGACGCTGTTCATGACGCTTCGCTTCCCCACAATGCCGAAGCCGGTGAAGGTTAAGGCCGAGGTCCGGTGGTGCAGGGAAGAGAAGAAGGTCGGAATAGAGGACTATACGCACGTGGTGGGCGCGCATTTTGTCGAGTACAGTCCCGAGGGATGGGACCTCATAGCGGCCGCTATCGAGGAGTCATGAGGCTCCTTGTCAACCCGGCCAGGAGATCCTGATTGGCACTTTTCGCAAGTGGCTTATCCAAGAAATACGAGATAGACCGGCAGGTGGCGAAGGGGGGCATGTCCGTCGTCTATCATGCGATTCGCAAGTCGGATGGAGCCGAGGTCGCGATAAAGGTCATCACGCCGGAGTTCACGCAACTCGCGGAGAAACTCGAGGAGATATTCGACAAGGGTTCGGAGGGCGAGATCGCGCTGAGCCTGCGGCATCGCAACGTGGTCAGAACGTACGAGTTTGGCCACTCGGGCCGAGAATACTACATCGTCATGGAGTTCGTCGATGGGCCCAATCTCAAGCAACTCATTGATCAGGGTCATGAGCGCTGGTCGAGGGACAGATTGGGCATCGGATTGCAGGTTGGCCGCGGGCTCGAATACATCCACAAGAACAATCTGGTACACCGCGACTTCTGTCCGAAAAACGTGCTCCTGGACCACGAGGGTACCGCGAAGATCATTGACTTCGGTCTCGCCATTCCGGCGCATCTCAAGCAGAAGTGGCGTTGGGACCGGTCCGGCACGGCTGCCTACATGGCACCGGAGCAGGTGCGGGGCCAGAAGGTTGATCAGCGCACCGACGTTTACGCATACGGGGTCAGCCTGTACGAGATATTGACCGGTCGGCGGCCCTTCCCGGATGACAGGGACCGTTTCCGCAAGATGGCGGTGCACCTGAACATCCAGCCCGTCAGCCCCCGGCATTACAATCGCAACATTCCGGTCGCGCTGGAGCATGTCCTCCTCAAGGCGATGGCAAAGAACCCGGAGGACCGTTACCCTTCCATCTCGGCCATGCTGAAGGAACTGACCACCGTGGTCAGCACCTTCTTCGGCGCAGAGGCGCAACTACCGGTTTCGTGACGTCTTGCTGTGGCGTGCGTGCCAGGCCCCGTGGCGGTTTGAGCAGGGTCTTGCGCAACGATCGGCCGGTGGGGCACAGGGGCAGGAGGGGGCATTGTGGGCATCGGGGCGCCCGCGCGTGGCAGGTCTCCCGCCCGTGCCTTATCATGAGGAGATGGAGCGGATACACCCAGCGGGGGGGCACGAGACGTTGCATCTCCTCGTGCGCTCGTTCGCTGGTGGCGTCGGGGGCGAGGAGGCCGAGCCGCCGACCCACGCGTAGTATATGAGTGTCAACCGGAAAGGCCGGCTTGCCGAAAGCGAACAGGAGCACGCAGGCCGCCGTCTTCGGTCCCACGCCCGGAAGCCTCTCGAGATACTCCCGCGCCCGCTCGGTGGCCCAGTCGCCGAGGAACTCCAGCGAATGATCGCCTCTTTCGTCGCGGATGCGACGGAGGATGTCCTGTATCCTGCGAGCCTTGATGTTCGCGAGTCCGCTGACCCTTATGGCGTTCGCGACTTCCCGCCACGGCGCTCGCTCGACGTCCGCCCAGTTTGCGAAGGCTGCCTTCAGCCGCCGGAAACCCTCGTGAGAGTTCCTGTCGTTCGTGTTCTGGGAAAGGATGGTCTCGACGAGGACATCCGTCGCCGCGGTTCGCTTCCGGGGCGGAGGGGTTCCGTAAGCGGACCGGAGGGTTCTGTACACTCGCCCGAGGAGGTGGCGGCGCGCGTCCGGCTCGCTCATCGGAGCGTCCCCACGCACATCATGTAGAGCGCGAACTCCGAGTCGCCATCGGCGCCGATGAGCGAGTTCACGGCATCATCGTAAAATGCTCCCACCGCGCAGGCGCCGAGCCCGAGCGCAGAGGCGGCCAGCGCCACATTCTGGGCGATGTGGCCGGCGTCGAGGTAGATGTAGCGGTAGGCGCGCTGTGCATACTTGCGGGCGGAGCGGGCGATGACAGCGCTCCAGATGAAGCATACCGCAGCCGTGTCGCACATCGTCTGGTCCAGCGCCGCAGCCGAGAGCGCTGCGCCGGGGTTCCCCTCGCGTTCGAGCAGGAGCGCGTGTTCCCCGACCAGGTAGCGATAGATTCCTGGAGGGACCTCCTCGACGCTGTTGACGGCGAGATAGGTCTCGACCGGGTACAGGGCACCGGCCGAAGGTGCTGTCCTCAGCGCATAAGGGCCGTGACGCGCCGTCACGCCCTGGGCAGCCCACAGAAGTTGTGACAGGGTGGACAGCGGGAGGGGTGATGAAGCGTATTCGCGCAGGGAACGACGCGTGCGCATCGCATCCCATATGCCAGTGCCATCCCCGGTACGGGGCGACGGCAGCGACACCCTCTCTGCATGCGCGCGGGGACGTTGCGGAGCGGAATGCTCGAGGGCGCGTTTCACCGCGGCACGCGCTGCGTAACTCGTCCGGCGCTGGAACTCCGCGCCGATGCGCACATCGGGTTCGTCGAGACCGTTCATTGGTGTTGCTGCTCCTCGTGACCGGCGTTTCCTTCTCGCGCGAGAAGTTCGTTCGCGCTGCCCGTGCGATACCCCTGGAGGTCGAGGGCTATCAACCGGAAGCCCAAGTCCCGGAACCGAGTCACGACCTCATCGCGCAGGGGAAGGCGGGCCAGGGTGGCCACGTCCTCTCGCGCGACCTCGATTCGGGCCGTCGTGCCGTCGTAACGCACGCGGACGGTAGCGAAGCCGCGCTGTCGCAGGAATTCCTCTGCCTCGTCCACGCGCCTGGCGCGCTCGGGGGTGACGGCGGTGCCGTACGGAAATCGCGATGCGAGGCATGCGAGCGAGGGCCTGTTCCAGGTGGGGAGGCCGAGGGCGCGCGATGCGGCGCGAATATCGTCCTTGGCGAAGCCGGCTTCGAGAAGGGGGCTGCGTACGCCCATCTCCTTCGCCGCGGTGGCACCGGGGCGGTAGTCGGCGGCATCGTCCACGTTCTGGCCGTCGGCCACGTGCTCGAGGCCCATACCTGCGGCGATCGCGCAGAGCCTTCCGAAGATCGCCTTCTTGCAATGGTAGCAGCGGTCCGGTGGGTTGCGGCCGAAGAGTTCCCGGATGTCGTCGTCAACGGTTATCACGAGGTGTCGAATGCCTATCCTCTGGGCCAGCGCCCGCGCGTCGCTTATCTCGCGCCGTGGGTGCGCCCAGGATTCTGCAGTCACGGCACAGGCCCTGTCGCCGAGTTCGTCGTGCGCGACCTGTGCGACGAGGGTACTGTCAACTCCGCCGCTGAAGGCCACGAGCACCGACTTCATCGCCCGGACGATCGCCCTCAGCCGTCCCATTTTCGCCGCCACGACCTTATCCATCTCTATCGCTCCGTGGCCGTCGGGACCCCGGACGCTATTCTAGCAAAACCGCCGCAGGGCTTCAGTCGTCATCCTTGTGACTTGGCCGGGCTGCCACTATAATCGCGAACGACCAGATTTTTCCGGCTACCGGGAGACACAGCGGTGAAACGCGTTCTCGTCACGGGCGGGTGCGGATTCATCGGATCCAACTTCGTCCTCCATCTCCTCCGCACCAGACGCGACGTCGAGGTCGTCACGCTGGACAAACTCACATACGCGGGGAACCTGGAGAATCTGGCGGAGGTGAAAGCCGACCCACGCCACACGTTCGTCCAGGGCGATATCTGCGACGGCCGCCTCGTCCGGGAACTCCTCGCGCGGAGCGTGGACACGGTCGTCAACTTCGCCGCGGAGACGCACGTTGACCGCAGCATAAAGGACGCTGAACCGTTTGTGCAGACGAACGTTTCGGGCACGCATGTGCTCCTCGCTGCGGCACGCGAGCAGGGCGTTGAGTGCTTCGTCCAGATCGGGACGGACGAGGTGTATGGGTCTCTCGGTCCGACGGGCACCTTCACCGAGGAGTCGCCGCTGCGACCTAACAATCCCTATGCGGCGACCAAGGCGGCGGCAGACCTCCTCGTGCGCGCGTTTCACAGGACATACGGTATGAAGGCCATAGTCACCAGGTGCACCAACAATTACGGCCCCTATCAGTTCCCGGAGAAGGCGATACCGGTGTTCATCTCGAACGCGCTGGAGGACAGACCGATCCCCGTCTATGGGGATGGTCTCCACGTCCGCGACTGGCTCTTCGTGGAGGATCACTGCCGCGCGATTGTCGCCGTCATCGAGCGCGGGCGGGCCGGCGAGGTCTATAACATAGGCGGAGGCAACGAACTGCCCAACATAGAACTCGCGCGGTTGATACTCCGCGAACTCGGCAAGCCTGAATCGCTCATCCAGCACGTGAGGGATCGCCCCGGCCATGACAGGCGGTATTCGCTCGACTCGTCCAAGATCCGGGATGAACTCGGGTGGCGCCCGCTCGTCTCGCTCGCCGAGGGCATACCGCTGACCGTGCGATGGTACCTGGAGCATCGCGACTGGCTCGACCGGGTGCGTTCCGGAACGTACCGGGAATACTACCGGAGCCATTACGGAGAGTTCCACGGGCTGAAGGAGTAGTGGCTTGTCGGCGGATGCGCTGGACGTGGTGGTCCTGGGCGGACGCGGGATGCTGGGTACGGATCTCGTCGGTGCGCTCCGCCGCCACCCGGCGTTCGACAGGGTGGAGGTCGCGGACCTGCCCGAGGTTGACGTGACACGGCTCGATCCGCTGCTGGCACTGCTCCGGCGATCCAGGCCAGATGTGGTGGTGAACTGTGCCGCGTTCACCGATGTCGACGGCTGCGAGGGGAGGCCCGAACACGCCTTCGCGGTCAACGCCGTCGGCGCCGGCAATGCAGCGACGGCCGCGGAGGCGGTCGGAGCGCACATCGTCCACATCAGCACGGACTATGTCTTCGACGGACGCAAGGGGGCGCCCTACGTCGAGGAAGACCCGCCGGCGCCGCTGTCGGTCTATGGGAAATCGAAACTCGAGGGCGAGCATCGGGTCGCTGCGGTCAGCCGGTGGACCATCGTCCGCACGGCCTGGCTCTACGGGCGTCATGGCGATAACTTCGTTCACCGCATACTGGCGCGCGCCCGTGAGAAGCGGGAGATCCTCGGCGTCACCGATCAGGTGGGCTCGCCCACGTGGACCCGCGACCTGTCGCTGGCGCTGATCGCGATCATCGAGCGCGGCGCAACGGGCCTCTTTCACGCTGCAAATGCGGGCGCCTGTTCGAGGTACGAGCAGATATGCCACATGCTCCGGTGTGCCGACATCCCGGTGGAGGTGCGTCCCGTTGACTCCGCGGCCTTTCCCCGTCCCGCCGCGATCCCGCCGAACTCCGCCCTCGACTGCTCCAGACTCGCGAAGGTCACGGGCCACGCAATGCGTCCCTGGCGCGACGCCCTGCGGGAATACGTGCTCGAACTCATGCGGTCCCCCGGCCCGGCCTTTGCATGACGCCCCGTTGCGGACTCGGCTGCGCCCTGTGCCCGGACTCACGGTATATCCGCCCCCCGGATGCCGTTCCTCGTCAGATTCGGATCCGGGAATCCGTCGTTGGCCGGAAGAAGCGACGGCGCGTCGAGGAACTCGACGTGGAGATCCGCGAACAGGAAGTTGCGGCTTCCATCCCAGCACCACCACCCGTTGTCCGGCACCACGTGGCGATGGTTGCTGAGCCACTCTCCCACCAGGATTTTCCGCCCCGGGTAGCGAACACGGGAAAGATACTGAGGCACCGACGGGACCGGCGTCAGGTATGTGTCTGTTATGTCCCTCATCCCGTCTATCTGCTCCGGTGAATGGTAGAAACTCATCGAGTAGGCGTAGGACGTGCCCTCGTACCTGAAGACTCCGGTCGTGTCCTGGGGACACCAGAAGGTCCTGTTTTCCCGGCCGAGATAGGGAGCGAGCGCGGGTCGCCACCCGCGTCCCATCCAGAGCCAGTAGGCGGGGTTCCGGTGGACGGGGTCCTCTGCGATCGGGAATATTTCATCGTGATCGTCGAGGTAAGCGGCAAGGCCGATGCCGATCTGCCGCAAATTGCTTGCGCACGCGGTGCGACCCGCGGATAACCGCGCGCGTCCCAACGCGGGCAGGAGCAGCGCTGCCATCAGCCCCAGAATGACCGAGACTGTCAGAGCCTCTGTGAGAGAGAACGCTCCCACCATGTTGCGACGCCGAGGCACATGAACGGTTCGCGATGCGCGCAAGGTATTCAGAGACCTCCCGTCGGCCCACGCTCAGCGTCGTGCAGTCAGCATATGCCCCGGCCTGTCCATTCACGACAAATACGCTCGGGAAAGTTACCACACCTGGAGCCCGAGGGCAACTCGCCCCGGTGCGATCCGCAGTCGTCCGGCACGGCCCTCTTCGCGTTTCGTGCACCCTGGCCTTCGATCTACAGGGCCCCGTTACTGCGGGCCGGGGATTGACGAAGGCGCGGGAATGGGGGTACAGTCTAATCAAGAGGAAGGAACAATTTCAGGAGGGTTGCGGATGGAAGAGGAACGACAGAAGGCCGAGGATGTCCGGACCACATGCCCTCTGTGCGCACTGTGGTCGGCCTACAAGAGTTCGGAGGTCGCGAGCCATCTCCGTGCCATGAAGCGGGAGGGGTTCATGGCGCTCCGGTGCGCGCTGGACTGGTGCCTGCACAGGGCAGGGGGCGTTGCCCGAGGCGAAGGGGGCAGTCGCTGAGCGACTCACCCAGGAGGCGGCGCTGCTCGGCCACGTGACGCAGGACGATGGACCGGTAAGATTCTCACTGGCAGCGAGGTCCGCAGCGGATGTCACGGGTCGGCGGCGGGGCGATCACTTCGCGGCCCTAGGGCGCTTGAAGAAATACCTGACGACGTTGTAGGTTTCGTGCCGGCCAACGACCGTGCGTTCCTCCTGCGTGGCCACGACGCTCACGAGTTCGAAGCCGTGCTCGCCGAGCGCGTTGAGCGCCTCTTCCGTGAGCAGCGAGTCTTCCTTGCGTGTGATCACCTTGTATTCCCACGCGGTCATCGTCGAGCACCTCCGAAGGCTCGTTCCAGCAGGGGTTTCGACGGCACTATATTCCGCCGGCGCAGGCGTGTCAAACGGTGTTTGACTGCCCTTCGGGGGCGGGATATAATCTCGCCGATTTGTTGACTTTCCGGGCTCTGGGCGCGACGTCCGGCGCCGCAGGCGGCCCCGGAGCCGCACCCATCCCACGCGGGGAATTGCATGAAGATACGGGTATCGCATCGCGTCTCCCTTCTGCCTCCGTACCTCTTCGGCAAATTGAACGCCATGAAGTACGAGAAGCGCCGCAAGGGCCACGACGTGATAGACCTCGGCATGGGTAACCCGCTCGACCCGACGCCCGAGCCGGTCGTGAGGAAACTCATCGAGGCCGTTCAGGATCCCCGTAACCATCGTTACTCCACCGCCACGGGCATCTTCCAACTCAAGCGCGAAGTCGCGATCCTGTACGCCAACCGTTACGGAGTGGAGGTTGACCCGGCCTCCGAGATCATCTGCACGATCGGTTCCAAGGAGGGGTTTTCCCACCTGTGTCTCGCCCTCCTCAGCCCGGGTGACCTGGCCATAGTGCCGCAACCGTCGTTTCCCATCCACACGTACTCGATCCTCCTCGCGGGCGGGCATGTCATAGGCATTCCACTCGGCAGCGAGGAGGAGATGGTGGAGGAGATAGACCGTCTGACGCGCACGCTCCAGCCGCGACCGAAGATGGTTGTCCTCAACTTTCCGCACAATCCCACGACACGGTGCGTGTCGCTCGACTTCTTCCAGGACGTCGCGCGTCTCGCGGGGCGGCGGCGATTCGTCGTGGTGAGCGACCTTGCATACGGCGCCATCGCGTTCGACGGGTACAAGCCCCCGAGTTTTCTCCAGGCGCGATACGGGAAGGAGGTGGGCGTCGAGTTCACCACCATGTCGAAAGAGTTCAACATGGCCGGGTGGCGCGTGGGCTACTGCGTCGGCAACCGTCAGGCCGTTGACGCGCTGGGTCGGGTGAAGGCGTATTACGATTATGGCCTTTTCCAGCCCGTCCAGATAGCCTCGATAATCGCGTTGAGACAATGTCTGAAGGAAGGGCAGGAACAGGCGCTGCGTTATCAGCGGAGGCGCGATGTCCTCTGCCGGATGCTCGCGCAGGCTGGCTGGGAGGTCGAGCCACCCAAGGCCACGATGTTCGTCTGGGCGCGGATCCCCCAACCTTACGCACGGATGGGTTCGGTGAGGTTCGCGATGAAGTTGATGGAAGATGCCGATGTCGCAGTTGCCCCCGGACGGGGCTTCGGTCCGGCCGGGGAGGGATATCTCCGTCTCGCGCTGGTGGAGAACGAGCACCGCCTCAGACAGGCGGTCCGTCAGATCAGGCGCGCATTCCCCGTCAGGGCGTGATCGGGGAGTGTGCCGCATCGTGTGCGACCCGCGGCACCTGCGCGGCTGATGGAGTGGGATTCATGCTGAAGACTTTCCGTGGCGGTGTGCATCCGCCGGAGCGGAAGCACACCCGCGAGATGCCCATAGTCGAACTGGCGCCGCCGGATCGCGTGGTGCTCCTGATGAGTCAGCACATAGGCGCTCCGTGCGCCGCCACGGTCAAGAAGGGCGACCGGGTCCTCACAGGTCAGTTGATCGGCCAGCCGCAGGGGTTTGTCTCCGCCCCTGTCCACGCCAGCATCACGGGTGTCGTCTCGGCCGTCGAGCCCAGGCCGAACCCGGTCACCGGCGCCCGAACGGCGGCCGTGATCATCGAGCGCGACGGCGAGGAGACGTGGGCCGAGGGCACGAACATTCCGCAGTCTCCCGATGACCTGGATGCCGAGACGATTCGCAAACGCATCTTCGATGCCGGCATCGTCGGCATGGGCGGTGCCGGTTTTCCCACCCACGTGAAACTCAACCCGCCTCCGGAGTTCCGGATAGACACTGTCATCCTCAATGGGGCCGAGTGCGAGCCTTTCCTCACCTGCGATCATCGCCTCATGGTCGAGGAACCGGACAAGGTCATCGCGGGCTTCAGGCTCATCATGCGGGCCCTCGACTGCCGCAGAGGCATAGTCGGCATCGAGGCGAACAAGCCCGAGTGCGCCGAGGCGATGGAACGGGCTGCCGGACACGATGGCTCAATACGGGTCGAGATGGTCCGCGTGAAGTATCCCCAGGGTGCCGAGCACCAGTTGATAAAGGCCCTCCTCGGACGCGAGGTGCCATGGCGGGGTGGCCTGCCCATGGCAGTGGGCTGCGTCGTGCAGAACGTGGCTACCGCTTACGCGGTCTATGAGGCCCTGTATCTGAACCGGCCGCTGATAAGGCGGGTGACGACGGTCACGGGGGATGGCGTCGAGCGGCCCGGAAACTTCCGCGTGCGTCTCGGCACGCTGGCAGGGTCGCTCCTCGCTCAGACCGGCGTCAAAGCAGCCGCCAGGAAGATCATATTCGGCGGGCCCATGATGGGCATAGCGCAGCGGGGCCCGGATATGCCCATAACGAAGGGGACCTCCGGCATCCTGGTTCTGTGCGATCCTTCCGAGTACGAACCGGGGCCGTGCATACGCTGCGGGAGGTGCGTGCGAGTTTGCCCGTACGGTCTCGTGCCTGCCTCCATCAGCCGCGCGGTCGAGAACGAAAACCTCGATGCCGCGATGGAGTGGAACGTGCTCGAGTGCAAGGAGTGCGGGTGCTGCACTTACGTTTGTCCGGCCCGGCGACCGATAGTGCATCAGGTCAAGTTCGCGAAGGCGGAGATCGCCAGGCGCAAGAAAAAGTCATAGCGTCGAGGGGTGAGCATTGTCCCCTGGAACGGGGTTCGAGCGATGTCGAACGAGAGCGCACTGCCATCCAACTGGGTAATCAGCGCCTCACCGCACATACGCGCCGCCGAGTCCACGCCGCGCATAATGTGGTCGGTCGTCGCCTGTCTGGTGCCGGCGGCCATATGGGGAGCGTACGTGTTCGGGCCCTGGGCGCTATACGTCATGTTCATGTCGGTTGCGACGTGTGTGGCGACCGAGTACGTGTGCAACCGCATCAGGGGCCGCGCACCGACAATCGCCGACGGCAGCGCCGTCGTGACCGGTCTTCTCCTCGCGTTCGTATTGCCGTCGCACACCGTCGTCTCGCGCACCCTGGCCGATGGGTCCGCAATTTCTGTCCTGGCGCCGCTCGACTGGAAGGTCCCCGTCTTCGGCGGGATATTCGCGATAGGGGTCGTCAAACACTGCTTCGGCGGACTCGGGCACAACATCTGGAATCCGGCGCTGGCCGGGCGTGCATTCGTGCAGCTTTCGTTTCTGCGTCATGTCAGTCCCGCCGCCTGGCCGTGGCCCATGGGCGCCCCCGACGCGGTCACCGGAGCGACTTCCCTCTCGAAGACCAGCGACGCCTTCTTCAGCGTTCGCGACCTCTTCTTCGGCTGGTGTCCCGGCTGCATCGGAGAGGTCTCCGCGTTCCTCCTCCTCATCGGGGCCGTGTACCTCATAGCCAAGGGCTACGTTGACTGGCGTCTCCCGCTGGGCTACATGGTGAGTCTTGTCGCGTTCGCCACGCTCTTCGCGATTCTCTCCCCCGACAGGCAGCCGGCGTGGGTGCGGCTCTACGTGCAGCAGGTCTCCGCCTTCAGGACGGGCGCCATCGGATTCGGCGAACTTTCCGGTCACTGGCTGACCTTCTGCGGTCGGGAACTCTTCTCGGGTGGCCTCATGCTCGGGGCCCTCTACATGGCCACCGACATGGTCACGAGTCCGCTGTCGCCCCGCGGCCAGGCGTACTTCGGGATCGGCTGCGGACTCCTCACTGCGCTCATCCGCGCCTTCAGCGGAATGCCCGAGGGTGTCTGCTACGCCATACTTCTCATGAACACCGTGCGGCCGTATATTGACATGATCTCCCGGCCCCGCGTCCTGGGCGAGAGAAAGGAAAAGAAGCCGTGACGGAGTCCTCGAGAAAGATTATCCGGTACGCTGTCGTTCTGACAGGCATATCCGTTGTCGCGACCCTTGGCGTCTCGGGGACCTACTATCTCACCAAGCCGAGGATCTTGCTGAAAGAGCGGGAGATGCGCAGCGAGGCCCAGCGCGCGGTTATCCCGGCGGGCGACGTTGAGTTGAACTTCGAGCCCGTGGAGACGCCCATAGAATCCTTGAAGGGAGAGGTGTACAGGGCAGTTGACCGGTCCGGCAAGGTTCACGGCTATGCCGCCGTCGGCGCCGCGCAGGGCTACAGCAGCAAAGTCCGCGTCATGGTCGGCATGGACGCCGATGCCGAGCGGATCGTCGGCATAGCGCTCATAAGCCAGCAGGAGACGCCGGGTCTCGGGACACAGGTCGCCGAGGTCGAGCCGAGCCAGACGCTCGTTGGCATCGTGACGGGCCGACCGGCGGAAAAGCGCGAGACCGTGCCGTGGTTCCTGCGGCGCCTGATCAATCGGACGAAGGACGAACTGGTCCTCCGCAGTCGCGGAGGTCCCGGAATAGATGGGATAACCGGCGCCACGAAGTCGTCGCGCGCGGTCGTCAACGCCGCGCGGGACGCCGTCAGCAAGATTCGGCAGGCGACGGGCAAGGAATCTGCGGCCGAGGCGAAGCCGGGGGGCTGAGCGCGAGGGACGCGATCTGGGCCCTGCGCTCCTGCGTCGCGGACCGCACACATCGGCGAAGCGGACCGCTCCACTGCAGCGATGGCGCGGGTCCCACATGAGGGAGGGGGTATCCGGGCTGATTTGCCGTGCGGGTACCTGTCTGCGAGGCCGGATCCTTGCACGTGGTAGCCCGGCGCGGTATAAAGGATTTCAGAAGTCGCGGCGCCGTTCCCGGACCGAGTCGGCCCGAAAACGTGGGGCGGCCGGGGTATCGCGAGAGGCGTGAATGGCGGTGTAGCTCAGTTGGTCAGAGCAGCGGAATCATAATCCGCGAGTCGCAGGTTCGAATCCTGCCACCGCTACCAATTTCGCAAGGTGCGGGGACATTGACTTTACTCTCTATTTCCGCGCCTTTTCGCGTCTCTGCATCCGACGGAGAAGGCCTCGCCGATTGTCCCAATCCGTCCCACGAAGTCCCAGATTTTCCCCCCCGAAACGCCAAGCAAAACGCCAAGACAGGGTCGGTCCCCGTCGCGCGTGCTGCGACGCTTTCCGGCACCCTCAGGTCGGGCAACGCGTTCAGCGCCCTGGCCCGATCCTAGGCGAGCGGGTGCGAGTAGTGCGCCAGCGTGTCCTCGCGTCGCCGCTTGCTATACGCCGCCGGGACCGTCTCGGTCGGCGGCGTGGCGTCCAGGTCGAAACTCCGGCGCGTGAGGCTCCGAAGTTCGGACCGTCGCAGGCTGGCCCCGAGCGCCGTGAGATACCGCGCCCATCTGTCGCGCCCGGTCATGCCGTAAATCACCTTGTCGCTGGCCGCAGTCGCCGACGTGGTCCCGGTCCCGTCACGCAGGAATGGGACAGGGCCGAATGGGAGGTTGGTCGCCAGGAGTCTGATGCTCTTCGAGAGTGGTCGAAAGATGAATTCGGGACGGCTGCCTGGCTCGCTCGATGTCGGGGTGCGCCGCTTGCCGGGTGGCCAAGAAAGGGAAACACGGGCGTCCACTTGACACGCCCTGTTTAATCGAAGGCGGTCATCGGGTTGCCAGGAAAGCGCCGCGAAGTGGAAGTATGGTGAAGTCGGAGACCGTCTGGACAGCGTGGAGCGATGGGATGACGCCGAGGGCCGCGCGCAGAGAGCAGTCGAACAGCCTGGCGGAGCGCGCAATCTGGCCTCCGATGAACAGGCATTCGATCCCCTGCTCGATGAGGACCGGCCTGAGAATCTCACCGAGCATCGTGCCTGTCTCCCGAAAGACGGTGAGCGCGTGGGCATCATTGCCCTGAGCCAGCGTGGCAACGTCCACAACGTCGAGAGTTTCATGGTTCCCGGAGTATTCTCGGTACCGCGCCAGGATTCCCCGGCGTGACACGTAGTCCTCCGCAATGCCGTTGCGATAAGGCCGGTCGAAGAGGCTGATGGTGGGGCATCCCTGCCCGTTCAGTTGGACTTTTCCGTCAATTGCCATGGCGAAGCCCAGCCCGGTGCCGAGCGTTACGACGGCAACGCGGGAATAACGTTCCATGCCTGGTTCGGTCATCAGCCCCATCATGGCAGCGGCGGCATCGTGCACGAATCGAATGGGCACGGGACCGAACACGTCCGTGAACCAGGGGCGAATGCGGATGCCCTTGATGGTTCGATACTTGTGGTTCATGAGGAACCGGCCGTGTTCGTAATCGAAGGGTCCCGGCACACTTATGCCAATGGCCTGGACAACGGCGTGCACTCGATCCGCGTGAGTGGCCATGCGCCTCGCCACAGCATGGAACCCGCGCGCGATGGTTTCGGCGGTCCCACCGGAGTCAATTCGCGTTTCGACGATTCCGCCGGGCAGAAGATTGCCCTCGGTGTCGAAGAGAGCGGACTTGACGAACGTTCCGCCAACATCGGCGACTACAACGCACCGTCGCCCGTCAGTCATTCTCGTATCCGTCCTTGAGCAGTGTCTTGTGCACGACGACGGGGCCGTCGCTCTGATTGATGATTTCGTAGCGGCCAAAGCAAGCCGGCACGATGACGACGTCCAAGTAGTGCTGCACGAAACATCGCGCATGATCGGCGACCGATCGTATCAAGACCTGCTCTCCGTCCACGAGGGTCAGGACGTGGAACCGATCGAGAGTGTTGTCCTCGATGGACCGGTCGAAGATGAGGTTGCGGAGGCTGAAGTAAATGAGGTCATGCTCGCCGACGACGAGTTCTTTCCATCCATCGCCCTCGCGAAGGACGCGCGGCGACTGGGCAAGGTTGGCGCGCACCCAACTGGTGCGGCGTTCGCGTCGCAATACCTTCTCGCCATGATAGATGTGGATGGGACGGAGATTTCCGTCCAGGTCCGCGCGGAGGTAGTCGTACATCTTGTACGTGTAGGAACCGATCGTCAGGCTTCCGATCTCCAGCACCACCTGATTGCGGCCTGAGGCGTGAATGGTGCCGGCTGGGATGAGGAACTGCGCTCCGGGGTTCGAGGGGATTGAGTTCACGTAATGATCGTATGCGACGGGGACCCCCTCTTTCTCGGCGCGGCGCGCCGCCCGGACAAACTCCTCCACGTCGGCATCTTCCTTGAATCCCAGATAGGTCTTCGCCCCCTGGCCGGTCTGCACCACGTAGTAACTCTCGTCCTGACGCCCCTTCTCATTGTGTAGCGATACGATGTACTTGTCGTCCGGGTGCACCTGGATGGACATATTGCCGCTCGAGTGCCAGGTATCGTCGTAGTTGAAACGGATGGGGAAGTAGCCGCCGAACTTTTCGACACAGCGTCGGCCCATGAGCGCGTCGCCACGGGCCTGGACAAGAGTAAAGAACGGGAATTCTGTTCTGATGTCATTTTGCTGCGTGACCACTGACACCTCCAGCGGAATCATTTCGAAGGACCACGCGGAGTTCTTCATTGCGTCCGGCAACCGGCGAATCTTCTTTACGTACTGTCCGCCCCAGACCCCTTCAAGGTAGACCGGCTTGCAGCGCAGCGGCCTGCTCACGAGCGCGTCAAAGATGGCCTCAAGGGACTCGAGTGGCATGATCTGCATGTTCGTGGGGTCGTCCCCATTCATGTAGAGATCCATCTCGCGGCTGCGAAGCAGTTCCCCGCGCAGATGAGCCGCCACCTCGAAATCCACGTAGTAGCAACGGCGCATAGCGCTCTTGAACGGACGCGGTTCCGCGTCGCCGAGGTTCCTGAAACGGCCGGCCTTCACGTTTAGGGTTGTCTTCATAGGGGTGACGTCCATGAAGACGCGCACGTCCGCCAAATGTCTCAGGGCGGGTGCGAGCGCGCCGTTTCCGTGAAGGAGCATCAGGCCCGTTCCTGTCTCCTTGAACTCGGCGATCTCCTTCTCCAGCGTGGCGACGCGCTCCGGCGCCAGCAGGCCCTCGTAGCCGCCTTCGTAGAGCGACCCGAAGAGCAGCACGGGGTCTTGCTCGCGGTCTTCGGGAAGGTGAGCGGCCAGTTCGCGGGCGAGAGTCGCGGAGTCCTTGTATAGACGGTCGGTGGAGACAGACCAGATGGGGAGGCCCGCCGTCGCGCACTCGCGTTCGATCGCGCCGACCAGATCGGCGAACGGCGCGCTGATGTATCCGTCCACTGCAACCACGGCCCCCTGTCGCCCTTTGACGCGAGCGAGGAGGGCTCTTGCGGCGGGGGCGTTGCCCTGAATGATCGCTTTCGTGTACATCTCGGCCACGTCCAGCGGATTCACCGCGGCCGGGTCGCTGTACGGATAGGGGTTGAACATGAAGCTCATCGTCAGGAACGCCCTTCCTGCTAGAGCGCGGCAAAGTCGCAGTCGAGCATGTTCGCCAGGCTCGCGATTTCCTGGGTCCAGTTTCCGGGCGCCAGGGCGTAGTGCTGCGTCACACCCAGACGGATGAAGCGGTCGAAGAGTTCTTCGCATCCTCCGGACACTGGCCGAAGCAGTCCATGGGTGTAGCCGCTGATGAAGTGCTCGGTGGGCAGTGCCACCACGCGTGCGACGAGCAGTTTGAAGCGCGAGGGCCCCTGCGAGCAGTGCAGCATCGTCTTCTCCCCAGGCGGGAAAACATACCACGCGAACGGCGCCCCAGCGTACTTGTGGTTGCTTTTTGCGAACCGCACGTCCGGGCCAATTCGCACCACGCCGGCGGGGTCGGTGTAGTCGTTGGGGCCGGCGTGCCCCGCCACGAAGACGTCACGCTTGGCGTCAATGTAAAAAGGTTCGATGAAATTGACGGAACGCCCGGACAGTATCTTCAAAACGTACGTTGCCAGGGCGCCGCCGATGTCGCCTTCCGGCACCACAGTCACCGCTTCGCCGTCGGGGCAGGGTAAAAACCCTGGCCGCAGCCCGACGTGTTCGAGCAGGACTGGATCAATGTCGTTGAGGGCCAGCAGGTCCACGCCAGCCTCCACGGCGAGTCGCTCGACGGCGATGGAGGCGCGCACGGACGCGAGGAACTTCCCTCCGTCCACCTGCGGCAAGACTGCGTACGCCCGTGAGAGTTTCTCCCGGGCGGCCTCGGCGTCCCGCGCGGAGACCTGCCGGATTTTCTCGACGAGCGAGGCCACCGACAGGAACCGCATCTCCGGACCGAGCCGGGCGAATACGTCGTATGGGTCCAAGTAGGTGGACCACATGAGTTCATTGAAGGAAGGCAGAAGCCCCAGGGTTGTCTGGCGCAGGATGTTGCGCGCCCGCGCGGCCGCGAAGAAGACGCGTGCCCGCGCCATCACTGCATCCACCGTGCCGACGGCCGTCTCCATCATCGGGCGCGCAAACCGTGCGACGGAACCGGATGCCTCCTGGGCGCCGACCAGCCCGCCGGCCGAGAGGAACTCGATAAAATCGTCCTCCGCGTCCGTGTCCTCAAAGCCCACTTCTTCCCGCACGAGGCTCGCGAAGAGTATCGGCACGGGCGGCATGTCGCGGAGAAAGCGGACCCAGGTGAAGTCCTCGGCCCATGACATGAACGCCGCGAGGACGCCGTCCACGTGAGCCACATGGAACGCGTCCATCGCGGCCTGCATCTGCTCCCGGCTGTACGTGATACCGGGATAGATCACCTCTCCAAGCGTTTCGGCCCTTGCGCTCAAACGCTCGGCCGCCTCTCGTTGTCGGCACTCATAGTCGCCCCGAGAGGTCCCCTCGCCCAGTCTGCGGAAGCGTGGCGATCCAATGAGCAGCAAGCCGACCTTCGCTTTTCTCTGTGTCGGTGTCATTCTGTTCGCAGGTCATTCCGAGTCGTAGTTACACGAGAGACCTGGTCTGAGGACCGGCACCGCGCCCCAGAGGCGATCAGACGTTCGACCGCCATGGCGACGGGCGAAGGCCTTTCTCCTCGCTCGGGGGGCCAGTCGGCCAACTCGAACATGGCCCGGTGAAGAGCCCGGCAGGCCTCGTCGTAACCCAGTCCCGTCAGGCAGGAGACCAGTCGGGTGCCCCGGTCGATCAGCTTCTTGTTGGTCGTCTCCACGTGCGCCATCCAGTTGCTGACGAGGCGGCCCATGCGCGCCATCGTGACGGTGGATAGCGTGTTGAGAACAAGTTTGACGGCCAGATGGTTCCAGATATCCAGCGGAGAGCGCGAAGTGCGTGTTGGAACGTGATAGAGGCGTTCAGTGCCCGGGACCTCGAATCGTTCCGGCCCGATCATTACGGCAAACCTTGCCTGGAACCGCCGCGTAGCGGCCTCGAATGCTTTTAGGATGCGCTTCCGCTCGGCGCTGCGGCAGGTTGTCTCCGGTCCGGCAAGCATTAGAACGGCGACATCGGCACCTCTGGCGCGACGCGACGGGTCGTCCTCGTTGCCGATGGCGAACTGGAACAGGTCCGACCGGGATATACGCGGTGGCTTTTGCCGAATATGCTCCGACGCGCCGAGCGTTTCATAGATGTCGGCCGTCCACGCGAGACAACGCGGCGCGCGCTGGCAGACCTCCGTCCATGCCTGCGCCGTAGGCAGGAAGAGGTGTTTGGCGAAAGCCCACGACCGTGGCGAGAGCGTGTCGTCGGAACGGCGGAAAGGTGGCAACATGAACGTCGGGCCGCGTTCCGTGGTATCGGTGAAAATATCGAGCAGATATTCATCAGCAAAATATGTGACGGCTCCGCCCTCTCGATAAGCCCTTTCCTCGCGTTCAGCCATTTGGGCGATCTCCGCCACCGCTTCCGGAGACCGAAGTATCTCGAGAAGGCCGGAAAAACGGCGCAGGTATCCCCGGCGATCCCAGTGCAAACCGAGCCGCTTCTGTGCTGCCGCATCCAGACGTGGGGCGATCCATTGCTGTAGCGCCGCCTCCATCGCGGCGCCGACGACGAGTATCTCCATCGTGGCAGCCTGCATCCGTGTGGAGCCTGCGACGGCCATGGGGCCGCTCGACAGATTCAGATGCGTCACGCGCGAGTCCAGCAATAGTTTGCGCGATCGCGCCACGTTTCGGATGAGGATCTCGGCCGGGTTGTTGCAGATAAAGAATACCTGCGCCCCTGCGTCCACCCCTTGCCACGCGGACCCGATAACCGACGATGTTTCACCTCCCTCGCTGATGGCCGCCACCACGTCTCCCTCTCTGACGCCGGCCTCGGACATCTGGCGTCGCCCGAAGGCATCGTAGTCCTCGAAACTCTCGACCGAACGCACCAGCGCATAGTCTCCACCGGTGATCAAGCCGCAGACCTGATCGGGTGCGTCGGGGAACGCGGCTTTCAGCAAAGGCGCCTCGCTGAAGGCCCGACGCCAGAACCGTCGCCACGCTGCTTCCAGGAGCAGGCTGACGCGACCGCTCGCGCCACAACCGCTCAGGTAAACCGTCCTACCGCCTGCAAATGCCCGGTGCAGTCCGTTCTGGAAGGTCTCGAAAGCGAGCTCCGCAAACGCACGTTCGGCGGCAGCGATGAGGCTCGCGTCCACGGCCAGAATCATCCGGACCGCCGCGGAGGCATCCTGCTGGGCTGCCTCAGCCAGACCGTTCGTCAGGGGGTGTGGCTGCTCGGTGGGCAGAAAGCCGAGACGAAAATCGCCCTCATGTGTCAAGAAGCGTCGTGCCGCGGCGTCCGATGGTTCGCCCGGACGCGAGGCCTCTGTCGCCAGAGGATGACGCGTCTGTCCGGGCGTATCTTGCATGGAAGGGCCTTTAAGCGTAAATATAACAGCGTTATAATTCCGCGCTGTGCGATTATATAGCAATCCCCACTTGAAAGTCAACCTGTTTTTCGCGGAAATAGCCCTTGACAAGGGGTGGAATGCATGGTATGATACAAGCGTACCAAGGCTGTTATGATTCTCTGGGTGCGGTGTTGTAATTCTCTGTCGGAAGGCGAAGAATTGTCCAAGAGGTCGGGGCTGGTTTCGCGCGTCGCTCAAGAAATCCGAGCCGGGTACCATGGCGACGATGGTGCCCCCTTCATGAGCGTAAGACAATTTGCCGCGAGGTACGGCACTTCGCTTGTCACAGCCCATATGGTCATACGAGATCTGAAGCGCGAAGGGTGGCTGGGTGTCGGCCCGGGTAACAGAGGCGTAATCCGTCGGAAGGGGTGTCCTGCATCTGCGAGCGTGCCGTATATAGGCATGACCATCAGCAGCCCGCTCAGCCCTCATCTCAATAGCCTTGCCCACGAGATCAGGCGGGCGGCAGAGGCCTGCGGGTACATGGTCCTGTCCGACAGCACGGAGTACGATGTGGCCCGTGAACGCCAGATCATCGAGAAGTTTCTTGACCTGGGCGTCGTCGGGCTGATCGCCACACCCGGTCTTGGCGCGGAATCGGAGGCGCTGTACCGCGAGTTGATCGAGCGCGGGGTGGCGCTCGTGCTGGTGGGACGCGAGATGCCAGGGGTGAATGTGGATTGCATCACGGCGGATCACTTTGCCGGCGGTGCGGCCGTGGCGCGCCATTTCATCGAGATGGGATACGAGTCGTTCGGCTATATCGGTTACGGTCGCAGGCTCAAGACGGATATGCGCCTGAACGGCTTTCGATCGGGTCTGTGCGAAGAAGGGTACGACCTGCCGGCGGCGAATATTGTGGACGACAACGGCTGGGATATCCCGAACGGCTATCGCGCCATGGCCAAACTGGTCTCGAACGAGAAGATCCCGCGCGCGATCATGGCTTTCAACGACCTGCCAGCAATCGGTGCACTGATGTATTGCAGGGAACACGGTATTGACGTTCCGGGCGATGTGGCGATCGCAGGGTTCGACAACTTGCCAGAGACCGAGGTGACCCAGCCGCCGCTGACCACGGTGGAGTACCCGCACGCCGAGGTCGGAAAACTCGCCGTTCAAACGCTGCTCGACATCATACGGAGCCCGGGAAAACGGATAGGCACCTGCAGGCGTTTGCGTCCCCAGCTGGTGGTTCGGGGGAGCAGTGACCCGAGAGCCGGAGAGATGCCCGTTGTGACGCAGCGGCGCCGCGTGTATGCGGCATGGGGGTGATTCCTCCCGGCGCAAGCCGCGGGCATTTTTGCCGAAGGGAGGTGATGCGGAAGAATGCAGAATAGAATGGTGAGGCGAGTGAAGAAACCGAAGGCTGACAGCAGTCAAACCGCACGGCTGATGGCCTACTGCTGTGAGGTGACAGCCGTCGGAATCGAGGAGGGTTTGATATGTGGCGAAAAGTGAGGAGCGTTGCAGAGGGCATGATTCAGGCCCTGTTGAGCGCATTCACGCTGATCGAACTCCTAGTTGTTGTCGCAATTATAGCGATACTGGCCGGGGCACTCCTGCCCGCCCTGGCTGCTGCCAGGGAGAAGGCTCGGCGAAGCGCGTGCCTGAACAACCTCAACCAGATGTCGAAGGGCCTGGAGGGTTACTGCGGAGACTATGGCCAGTACTTCCCCTGCTGGACGGGCTGGACGGCCGACGATCGCTACGCGGCGGTACCCACAACGACGGGCCCGATCCCAGGCATCAACGCCGTCTGGTCCTATAACACCAACGGTTCCTGGGAGCCGTTCGACGACGGCTTGTATAGCGATCCCAAGACAGGAGAGACGATTAGCATGCTCACCGGAGGCGTTGCTGGACGGCCCGGATCTGCCGGTGAACTCTGGGGGTACAACAGTCCCCTCTTCAAACATCGCACCATCTACATGGGGCGGAACGGCACTAGCGCGACGTCGGGGAGCTTCTCTAAAGAACACTCGACTCTTCCCGCCGGACACCTGAACATGGGGCCCGTTGGCTTGGGGTTCTTGCTCGAGGGCAACTACATATCTGATGCCCGCACCTTCTTCTGCCCCACCGCTGGTGGCAGCATGCCCCCCGACTCGATCCGGGAGGGTGCGCGCACTATGCCCGACGGGTCAAGGGTCTATGAGATCGTGGCTGTGGCGGCGACCAGCCTCGCCCATCTGCAGCGTGCTGGAGGCTTCGATCATCAGTCCCTGTCTCATGGGGACTGGACGTGGCTGGATAAGTGGGACGCTAATCTCTTGACGTGGCCGCGTGGTTCTCAGGCGCTCGCGGTGCAAAGCAACTACCATTATCGCAACGTCCCCATGGTGATTGCGCCGATGAGCAGTGCAGCCTACAGTAATCGCTGGCCGGGCGGCGATGTGTGGCCGGATGTGTACATCGGTTACACGCAGCCTGGCGTTGTCAGCCAGACCGGTTGTCCCCAGTTCAAGAGTCAGAAGCTCCTGGCGTCTCGCGCCATCGTTTCGGACAGTTTCTCCTGGAGGCACCTGGACGATCGAAGTTCGCCTCTGATCCCGAAGCCGGGCATGGGATGGTACGCGCACCGCGATGGCTACAATGTCCTGTACGGGGACTGGCACGCTGCCTGGTTCGGCGACCCTCAGCAGAGCATCATGTGGCCGCCATGGGCAGCTCACACAACCTACCATCCTTCCCGGAACGATTTTGCCAACTGGAGATGCCAGGATAACAACTACATGACGATCTGGCGGAACCCAACGAAGAACACTTGGGCCCATGCGACCGGGAGCACGTTCACGTGGAACCTTTTCGACATGTCTGTGGGGGTTGATTTGCACCGGGGGAGGCCGGACGTATTCGATGCGCCAGTGCCTCCGCTGCCGTGACCGCCGCGCGCCATTGCTAGTTTTCGCCGTAGCGAAGGAGTGGCGATCTGGTCCTAGAATGGCCGAGGACGTGGCGCAGCCCAGTCTCCCACGTGGTCCGCGCGTGGCGGGCCCTCGCGCAGTGACGGGCCTCTTCACCCCGTTCATTGCGAGCGTGTTATCAGGCGCGCGCAGGCATGCGCCGCTGACATACCGGGATTGAAGTGCGGATCAGCCGGCACCTCAGCGGGGGAGGAGCGAACTTGGACACGATTCGCGTCGGGATGCTTCATTGTGATTGTCACGCGGCCTGGTACGGCCTGCTGTTCGCGCCTGCGGACGAGCTCGCCTGCCTGGAGTACCATCCGGCGTGCCATTACTATTACTACTACTGGCATGCCCTGAAGTTCGGTCTGCTTCCCGGCTTCGAACTCACGAAGGTGTGGGACGAAAACCGAGAAGAGGCCGAGAAATTGGCGAAGGTCTTTCTCAACAAGCCGCACGTCTGCAAGTCGCTGGAAGAGGCAT
>Ga0272448_1000414_pt1 | contig 66494 bp, 49 predicted proteins | sample YNPCB0191_FD_202220 | JGI IMG/M metagenome (GOLD analysis project Ga0272448, IMG submission 202220) | Hot spring sediment microbial communities from Yellowstone National Park, WY, United States - YNP-CB-019-1 | ecosystem: Environmental > Aquatic > Thermal springs > Hot (42-90C) > Sediment... | reverse complement strand
TAACTTACACACTCCCTGCTTCTAAAAACTCACAAACTCATTTGCTTAAAATGGATAATGAACAACAAGAATTATATGATATTATCCAAAAATATTTTTAGGGTGTCCCAACGCTGAAAACAGGAAAGCGGCCCGCAGGGAACATTGCGAATGTTTTCATGAGCAATGTGGATTAAGCCCGGATTGCGCATCAGGAGCAAGCGAACTGATGCGCAGTGGGTAGGCCTTACGCGCCAGCATCCGGGCAAAATGCGCAATGTGGGTTCATCAGAAAACCAGCGTCGCAATAGACCGCTCCGGCATGCTGGTGCGAAAAACGGAACCTGCAATCCATACACCAACCTCCCGCGCCGAATCCGTTGCATTAAGGATGACTACTGCCAGCCTGCCATCGGGATTAATAAAGGAAACGCCGGGCAGATCATCCTGTGTGGAGCTGGTCAGTACCTTAATGGCACCGGGTCGCACAAACTTGCTGATATGCCCAATGTACCAGTAGGAATCCATATAATGCAGACTGCCGTCACGGGTATCGGCAATTACCGGCGCCAGGCAGTAGTTTCCTACATGATTCGGCCCGCCCTTTTCGTCCAGAAGTATGTTCCAGTCAGTCCATCCGCTCGCTCCGTTGTTCAGATCATGGATCATGTTCAGGGCATATTCTTCGCCCCACTTCCACTCGTTTACCGTCTTCCAGTCAAAGGGATAACCGCACCCTTCCGTAAAAAGCACCTGTTTGTCGGGGTATGCTTCTTTCACCAGCCGCACATTTTCGAAATGGTTTCCGACATACCAGTGAAAACCAACGCCCCAGACATATTTTGCTGCCTCGGGGTCATCGAGAACTGTCTTTGCCCTCTGATACATTAGTCCCCGGTTGTGATCCCATACCATCAACCGTATATTGGCCAGTCCGGCTTTGTGCAGTTCGGGTCCCAGGAAATTCTTCACAAAGTCCCTTTCCTGTTCAGCTGTGTAAATGCATGATTCCCATGTTTGCACTGCCATGGGCTCATTCTGCACGGTCAATCCCCAGATGTTGATTCCCTGTTTGGCATATTCCTCAACAAACCGAACGTAATACCTGGCCCAGGAATGCATGTACTCTGGAAGAAGGGTCCCTCCATGGAGCATGTCGTTATTCGATTTCATCCAGGCAGGAGGGCTCCAGGGCGAGGCAAACAATTTCAGCGAAGGTGCTGTTTTCAATGCTTCCTGAATCAGGGGGATCTTGTATTTCAGGTCGTGTTCCAGGGAAAACGTGCTGAGAGCGGTGTCTCCTTCTTTTACATACGTGTAACTGTCGCTGGAAAAGTCACAACTGTTGATGTTGGTTCTTCCCAGCGAATATCCTATTCCCTGGTCCGGATCATAGTAAGCTTTGATAAGCTCCTTTTGTTTCTCAACCGGCAGTTTGTAAAATGTTTCCGCTGCTGCATCAGTCAATGCACCACCAATTCCTTCAATGGTTTGTCCTTTTACTTCCGGATCCACAAAAAGTACAGCCATGTTTTCTCCGGGCTGTGGCATAGGCTCGGCCTGTATCGTTCCCTTGTCAGCCAGGCGATCGCCTGTGTTTTTAGCCGTCAGAAATACCCTGGCGGTCTGAAAGGTTTTTACTCCGGACTGCTTTGCCGGTTTGGTTTTTTCACTGCTGCAGGCCGCAATCAGCATAATGCATAAAATTCCAATCAACAGATTTCTCATATTCATTTTTTGTTAAAGGTTAGTCTCACTATCAGGCAAATGGATTTTCCCTTCCATATATGTAACAGCCTTTCCCGCTATCCGGACTCTGTTTCCTGCCAGAGTACAGTAAAGAGTTCCTCCTCGGCTCGAAACCTGACGGGCTGTCAGCGACCTTTTCCCGGTTTTTTCACTCCAGTAAGGTACCAGCAGAGTGTGGGCCGAACCGGTAACCGGGTCTTCATTGATACCTACCTGCGGACCGAAAAATCGGGAAACAAAGTCATAGTTTTTCCCGGGAGCGGTTACAATAACTCCCCTTGCTTTTGTTTTTCTAAGTAATTCGAAATCAGGGTTTAATGATATAATATCTTCTTCCCGCTCATATACCAGCATATAATCTGAAATACCTTTCAGACAAAGTGTTGGCATTGCTCCAAGAGCTTCTGAAATCCCTTCAGGTAAAGGTGCCTGAGTTGGCTGATCGGCAGGAAAATCCAGTTCTATCATATTCTCTATTTTTTTGGCCTTCAGAATGCCGCTCATAGTTGAAAAAATGATTTCCCTGGCCGGGTGATGAAGATGGTGAAACAGGATGTGAGCCGAAGCCAGCGTGGCGTGACCGCAAAGCTCAACTTCTGTTGTTGGGGTGAACCAGCGGAGATGCCATATTTCTCCTTCCTTTACCAGAAAGGCCGTTTCGCTGAGATTATTTTCCGCGGCAATTTTCTGCATGATAGAGTCAGGAAGCCAGAATGGCAAAGGACAAACAGCTGCCGGATTGCCTTCAAACAAAACATCGGCAAATGCATCTGCCTGGAAAACAGGAACAATCATATGCTTTGAAATTTCAAAAGAACGCAACCATGGGCCGGGATGGGGATTTCTTCCGGTGCAACTGTCTCTCCGCTCCACAGATCGGTTGCCCTGAAATTTCCCTTAAGACCGAAGGAGGCAAGGTCCGGTCGGAAATGGACTTCCTGGTCTCCTGTATTGAAGAAAGCAAGGGCAACATCGCGCGATGACGGATATTCGGCGTACCAGACTATTGTATTGCCTGAACGGTAAATTTCCCTGTTGCCGGTGGTTCGCTGATTGATGGCAAGGGCTTCTTTATTTGTCAAAAGGCTAAGTTCTTCGGGTGTCATATCGGGCAGGTTGCCTCCGATCATGAGCGGGGAACGGAACATGCACCAGAGGGTCATCATGGTTTTCAGTTCTTCGTAGGTGAACTGGGAGCGGCGTGGTTTAAGTTCCGGGATATCTGTGCGGATGCTCAACTGTCCTACGGGGAGCATGTCGGCATCAGGCCAGTGTCCCGGACCGCTGAAAGGCGCCCACATGCGGCAGAGGTCGAACTGATGGCGCAGTTTGGGCCACTGATCCCAGAAATCACCTGATATTCTCCACATCTGGGCATGGGTTGAAACATGCCGCGGGTTTCCGATAAAAGTTGGCCCCGGCGAAAGGCTCAGGACAATGTATCTTCCGGTGCGCCGTATGGCGCGCTGAAGGGCTTCAATCTCATCCGCATGATAGGGACTTGACATATCATCCGCCTTGATAAAATCGACCCCCCAATCGGCGTATAATTCCAGCAGTGAATTGTAGTATTCCTGGGCTCCCGGCCTGGTCATGTCAACTCCGCACAAACCCTGATACCAGGAACAGGTGTCTTCCCGATTGGCAATTTCTGAAGCCTTTATGTTTGTTCCTTTTACCGGGGTATTTTTTTCAATGGCCTGGTACGGAATACCCCGCATAATATGGATACCGAATTTAAGTCCTTTTGCATGCACATAATCGGCAAGTGGTTTGAATCCCTTGCCATTGACAGATGAAGGATGCAGGGTAGGCGAAGGGATGAGTCTGCCATATTCGTCAATATGCTGGGGAGGGTTTTCAAACCGGATGTTTTCTGAAGTAAGGCCTTCTGCATACCAGAGGTAATCCACAACGACGTATTCCCATCCGTATTCTTTCAGGTGAGCCGCCATATAATCGGCGTTGGCCTTTACATCATTTTCGGTCACCAGGTGACCGTAGCAGTCGTAACTGTTCCAGCCCATAGGGGGAGTGATGGCCAGTGGAACGTTCTTATTGTTATCCGAACGGCAGGCAGTTAAACTATAAAAAAGTATTAAAGCAATAAGAACCAACTGGGGTCTGCTCATGATGGGAACAAGGTTAAAACAACAAAACTATTTATTAATAGGAATCCAGTTTATACCATTGAACAAATATAGAGTTTTATCGGTACTGTTATAATATATTTCTCCTTCCTGGGGATTATCCGGAGGTGATGTGCGTGGAACCAATTGAAGCACATCCCGTATGGTTGTCTTCCCGTTAAGTTTAATAATCTTGTTATCGAATTCCCCATAAACCAGAGAGTTATCCTGATCGGCCGAAGTGTTATGGATGTATAGCTTATTATTGCCTGTTTCATTGGATCCCGCATTATATCCTATAAATACATTCCCCGAGCCTGTTTTCATGGAATATCCCGCTCTGGAACCAATAAGAACATTGTTGCTGCCGCTTTCTATATTATAACCGGCAAAAGATCCGAGAAATGTATTATAGTTTCCCGGCGGGTCGGGAGGATCATTATCAGGACCTCCCCGTCCGCAATCGGAACCAACAAACGTATTCCCAGTCCCTCCATCAAACCAGTAACCGGCATTACATCCCAGAAAAGCATTGCTGGAGCCAGTAGTAAAAGCAAATCCTGAATTTGTTCCGTAAAATGCATTGAAAGAGGAGGTAGTATGATAACCTGATCCCACTCCTATAAATGTATTGTAATTGGCTACAGTACTCAATAAACCAGCATTTGTGCCAATGAGAATATTGCATTTACCCGATTTATTTGAGTACCCTGCATAAGGACCAAGAAATACATTTTCAATACCTGTTGTATTATTTAATCCGGCCATGGTTCCGATAAAAGTATTTCTCTCACCGGAAATGTTTTTAAAACCGGCACTGTCACCCATGAAAATATTGCTTGAACCGATGGTGTTATTATAACCCGAATGAAATCCAATGAAATAGTTTTTTGAACCATCACTATTCGAAAAACCACTCCGGTAACCGATAAAAGAATTGTATTTTCCGTTTTTGTTTGATGATCCGGCAAGATGTCCAATAAAGTAGTTTTCAGGGCTTAACCGGAGAAAATTTTCCGATAAGCTTTGAGGATTGTTCCCAAGTGTAAATCCGGCAACAGGGTCCTTTGCAATGATTTTTGTCTTTTGTGGGTCAATACTGAAGTATTCTTCCCCAATTCCTTTATTCTGAGGAGTTCTGCCTCCGATAGCAAATCCACCCCTTCCTCCTTTCCCGGAATCATTAATGTACATACGGATGCTATCAGGTGTGACCCGGAAAATGTCAATGGGTTCGCCTTTTCCTGCCGGAGTTCTCCCTCCGATAGCAAATCCTCCTCTGCCGCCTTTCATTCCTTCGGGAAGGTAAATGCGAACCCCTTCATCAAATACTGCAAAAACTGTTTCACCGTTTTTGTTTTTTACCTCAAAAAGAAGTGTATCCTCGCCCGCAACTGTCATTTTTCCTGTAGGGGGGTCAATTCCGACCCCAACGCTGGCCATGGTCGTTACTTTTCCTTCCCCGTCTTTCCACAGGCTGGTAACTGGTTCACCCGGAGGGCCCTGCGGCCCTTCATTACCATGGAGCGCAAACATGGCATATGGCACAGCGAGAAGTTCAAATACTCCAATCAATTTGTAATTGCCCTGACCTTCCATATCCGCTTCTATCCGAAGAAAATAATTTCCTTCTGACCAATCTATGTCCTCCATATTGTCATTTGTTTCTCCCCGACCAATTTCAATGGTTACCAGACCAAATTCATTCGTCAACGGATTTTGGAATTCTTTATACACAGTAAGTCCAGATGGACCACCCTGCAAAATGGAAATGCAGAGGGAGATCTGCTGATTCTTTATGGGAACTCCCGTTTCGTCCCTGATGATCGCCTGGTATTTAAATGCCTGTGGAACCTGTCCCCACAAACCGGCATTCAAAACCAGCAATGTAAAAATTGCTGAAATCATCCGTTTCATGGTGGTTACTAATTTATAATTTCAGTTTTGAGGTAATTTCCGGAAATTTATTTTCAGGAACATTGTTATACAGCCCTGGTATTTATTTATTTTAAAATAACAAAAACTACTGACATGAAAAGTGTTCCGGCCACGAATCCTCCTGTACCCCACAATATCTTACTGGTCAGACTATTCCATCGTTCTGCCCTGATTTTCTCACGGGCCTCTTCCAGTTGAAGTTGGATCGATTGGAGATTGTTTTCAAGCACTTTGTTGACTTTTTCAAGCTCCTGCAGTCTCAGGGCATTTTCTTTTTGAAACATCAGAGCATATTCCCTGAACGAGGCGGTATTATTGTCCAGCGACTGTACCCCCTTCTGCAGGGAAGCAATGTCTGCTGCGAGATCCTCGGTGACCAGGGAAAGCTGCCGGCATCGCTCCAGGTTCACGGAGCATGCAACAAATTCCTTCACACCAACCGGATTAATAAGGTAAAGTGTGTCCATTTCCGGCACGATGCATTTTCCCCTGATGCCTGTAAGGGTGTCAATGTCAGAAACCATTGCATCAAACATTTCAGGGCTGATTCTGATTACGGAACCATTCTTTTGTGCGGAAAGACTGAAGGAAATGAAAAAAAACAGAAAAAAACTGCAGCAATGCTTCATACCCTGCTTATTTTATCTGTGGCACCGATATTTTATCGAGGGTTTCCTTTATTGTGGAAATATTCCGGCCGGCATTGCGAAACCCCGCGTCAAGTTCTTTTTGTATCAGCCGGTTTGTTGAATCCATTTTTCTGATCTGTTCGGAAAGCTGCAGGTTCATTTCACGGAGCTCGCGGATGAGCGAATCCTGATGCCTGACAAGAACTGATGATTCTTCCGCTTTTTCCACCGCACTTTTCAGTAGACGGGCTGAAATCCGCAGGTCATGGCTGGTTTTGAACAGTCCTGCCAGGAGGAGCAGAACCAGAAACCCCAGCAGTGCAAGGGTAATAATCCGAAACTGTTTTTTGTCATTCATGGGAATATGGATTAGTTGGCGGAACTTATTTTTTATTTCAGGACGTATAACCGGAATATTTTTCATTGCAGATTTTTTTTTTGCCGTCCGATTATTCAGAAAGTTCAGGCAGGTCCACTCAAATTTAGGAGAAAAATTTGACAGGAAGAAGTATTTTACATAGAAAAAAGTATCTTTGACTTATAAATGTAATTTATACACTATAATTTATTGCTATGGAATCATTAAAAAAACTGGAAGTATGGTTTGTTACCGGAAGCCAGCACTTATACGGGGAAGAAACCCTGAAACAGGTACAGGTTCACGCGGATGAGATAGCCCGGAAGCTCAATGAACGGCCGGAAATTCCTGTTCAAGTTATTGCCAGACCGGTTGTTACCACTCCTTCAGCTATCTATCAGGTGTGTATGGATGCCAATCATTCCGGTCAGTGCGTGGGACTGATCACCTGGATGCATACCTTTTCGCCGGCCAAAATGTGGATTGCCGGATTACAGGCGTTGAAAAAACCCTTCGTTCATCTGCATACGCAATACAACAGGGATATACCATGGAGCGAGATCGACATGGATTTTATGAACCTCAACCAGTCGGCCCATGGTGACAGGGAATTTGGATTCATAGTTTCTCGGCTTCGTAAAAACAGGAAAGTGATTACTGGCCACTGGCAGGATCCTGAAGTGCACCGGCAGTTGGGAATTTGGGCGCGGGCTGCCTGTGGTTGGGCCGAAGCTCAGAAAACAAAAATTGCCCGCTTTGGCGATAATATGCGGGAGGTGGCCGTAACCGAAGGCGATAAAGTGGAAGCACAAATGCGCCTTGGTTGGTCAGTAAACGGTTTCGGAATCGGGGAACTTACCGCCAGGATTAACGAAGTGGGTGAGCAGGAGATCGATAGACTGGTTGAAGAATATGAACAGTCGTATATTATGATGCCCGAATTGCGAAAGGGGGGAAGCAAACATGCCTCCCTGAGGGAAGCTGCCCGCATCGAGCTTGGTTTAAGGGCTTTCCTTAAACAGGGAGATTTTCAGGGATTTACCGATACCTTTGAAGATCTGCACGGTATGGTTCAACTACCCGGTATTGCTGTCCAGCGTCTGATGAACGAAGGCTATGGTTTCGGTGCCGAAGGCGACTGGAAAATGGCGGCCATGCTCCATGTTATGAGTACCATGGCTTCTGGCCTTCCGGGAGGAAATTCATTTATGGAGGATTATACCTACCACCTTGAACCGGGGAATATGCTGGTGCTGGGAGCCCACATGCTCGAGATTTCTCCTTCCCTGGCGCGCAAGAAACCTTCCTGCGAAATCCATCCCCTGTCGATTGGAGGGAAAGATGCCCCTGTACGCCTCGTATTTAATGCCGAACCCGGTCCGGCAATCAATGTTTCCATGGTCGATATGGGCAACCGTTTCCGACTGATTATCAATAAAGTGGAGGCCGTGGTTCCTCCGCATGATCTGCCGAAACTTCCGGTAGCAAGGGTCCTCTGGAAACCTCTGCCTGATCTGAAAACAGCTGCAACGGCATGGATTTATGCAGGAGGAGCTCATCATACCTGCTACAGCCAGAATCTTACTGCTGAGCATATTGCCGACTTTGCCGATATGGCCGGAATGGAAATGCTGACAATTGATGAAAAAACCGATTTGCAGGCATTCCGTGAACAAATTAAATGGAACGAAATGTACTATATGCTGGCCGGCAGTCTGAGGTAATATACAATCAGGCAAAGGCTTCACCTCTTTAATCCTGAGGGGATCGACTTATAGTTTCGATCCGGTATTTTTACTGTAGGTTGAGGAGTATTGTATCAGCTGTTTGGTGCCAGACATCAAACAGCTGATATTGTTTTGTGTTTATTTGATCTAAATAAGTATATTTGCAAATCAGTACTAAATATCTTAAAACTATGAGTGAATTTATCAATAACTCTGAACAACGCAAAAAACGGCTGAAAGAACTGATTTTGCGTCTGCACGGGGGCGAAGAACCTGAAACTGTGCGGAATAAACTGATTGAACACCTTCAGCAGGTTCCCTATAACGAGGTGGTAGAAACCGAGCAGGAACTGATTGCGGAAGGTCTACCGGCTGATGAAGTGCTTAAGTTCTGTGACCTGCATACAATGGTGCTGGAGGGTCATATTGATACTTCATCACAGCGAAAAATTTCTCCGGGTCATCCCGTTGATGTATTTATTGAAGAAAACAAGGCAATCCGCAAAGTAACAGGCGAAGCAAGGAAAGCCATAGAACGCGTGCGGAACATTTCCGACGATGCCTTGCATGAGAGTCTCATGGAAATTCAGGGCCTGTTTAATCAGCTGATGGATGTGGATAAGCATTACAAACGGAAAGAGTATCTGGTATTTCCATACCTTGAAAAGAAAGGCATAACGGGTCCGCCAAAAGTGATGTGGGGCAAGCATGATGAAATCAGAACCTTGCTCCGGGGTGCTATTGAATCGGTAAAGGCTTGTCCGCCCGACAGGGATGAATTTCTGGCTGTGGCCGACATGATGCTTTTGCCGGCGCTTAAAGCTGTTGAGGATATGATTGGGAAGGAAGAGGAAATTCTTTTCCCGATGGCACTGGATTCACTCACAGAAGCAGAATGGTATGAAGTACACCGGCAGACGCTGGATATCGGGTATTGCCTGTACGACCCGCAGGTGGAATGGATTCCATCTGTCAGTCAGGCCGCGCCTGATTCCGGTCAGACTCCGGGTGATGGCCTTGTACGCCTCCCTTCCGGAAGTTTTGCTGTGGAGGAATTACTGGCCATTTTGAATACGCTTCCGGTTGATGTTACTTTTGTAGACCGGAACGATAAGGTTAAGTATTTCTCGCAGGGTAGTCACCGTATCTTCACCAGAAACAGGGCAATACTTAACCGGGATGTGCGTTTGTGTCATCCTCCTGGAAGTGTGCACATTGTTGAAAAAATTCTGGATGATTTTAAATCAGGCAGGGAAAATTATGCTCCTTTCTGGATACAGATGAAGGGGCGGTTTATCCATATTGCGTACTATGCTTTGCGGGATGAACACAACCAGTACATCGGAACGCTCGAAGTTTCGCAGGATCTAACTGAATTGAGAAAACTCGAGGGTGAAAGACGCATCCTCGCATACGAAACAAAAAAATGAAAAAAAGAAGATTCGAATTTCTCATTATGAATTTACCATTAAATTTCCGATTTCAGATTTCCCATTTCCGATTAATGAATTTCCGATTTCCGATTTCCCATTTTCAATTAATGTGTTTGAGTTTTCATAGCATTATCTCGTGCAGGAAATAGGAAATCTTCGGTGATTTCCCATTTCCGATTAATGTGTTCTTGTTTTCATAGCGTGATTTCGTGCAGGAAATAGGAAATTGGAGATAGAAAATCCTCGAAAATTTCCGATTTCCTATTTCCGATTCATGTGTTCTTGTTTTCATAGCGTGATTTCGTGCAGGAAATAGGAAATTGGAGATAGAAAATCCTCGAAAATTTCCGATTTCCTATTTCCGATTAATGTGTTCTTGTTTTCATAGCGTGATCTCGTACAGGAAATGGGAAATGGGAAATGGGAAATAACCGTAATCCTAAAATCATATTTTACACATGAACCACAAATTGATTATTACCCCTCATACCAAAGTTTCCGAACTGCTTGAAGTATATCCTGAGCTGGAAAAGGTTCTGATGGAGCTTTCCCCTGCCTTTGAGAAGCTGAAAAATCCTGTGCTCCGCCGCACTATTGCCCGGTTTACTACGCTGAAACATGCTGCCTCCATTGCCGGATTAAAAGTTGAGGATGTGATTAATCGTCTGAGAAAAGAAACGGCCCAGGATCTTATTCAGGACATCGAAGGAGATGATGAATTTAATCAGGAGCCTGTTCCTGCCTGGTATAACGAATCTGAAATAGTTGACAGGGCTGATGCTGCCGAAATTCTCGATAGGGGAGAAGAACCGGTCTTTACCGTTCTTCCGGCGCTGAAAAATTTACCTCCCGGGAAAATCTACCTGCTTTCTGCTCCTTTTCTTCCCGCTCCCCTGATAGAAAAAGCTGTTTCTCTGGGTTGCAGGACATGGGTCAGCAGGCAGGAAAACGGAACATACCGTATATATTTTTCAAAAGCTGAGGCACAGTCCTGAAAATCTGTTTTTGCTCGTTGACGAAGTTTTTTTAATTTATTAAATGTCAACAGGTTGGTATGGCTAACCAACCCGCTGACATTTTCAGTTTCTCATGGAAGGGATGCAAAACGAAGTTGGGTGCAACCCTTATGATTCTTTTCTGGTTTTAGACAGATAAGCAAGCAAGAGCATGACTCCGCCGAAAACCAGCATGAAAATCCCGCTCCACAAATTGATATTGATATTGAAGGAGTGCTGATAGATGGGAGCGCCGTTACTGATGACACCAAATACGGTAAGAATGATCCCGAGGATCGAGAACATCAGACCAATAGGAATTTTAATATCTACGCCCATAGCTGTTATTTTTTACCAGTAAATAATACTCAGAACCAATGCAACAATACCCACGAACAAAGCAAGTACGGTGGGTTTTTTATACCAGACGTATTCTTTTTCTGTTAGTCGCGGAGTAAGCGAATATACCAGGCCTTTCAGTTCTTCATCTGTCTTGTTGGGTTTGGTAAGCAGTGAAATGATGATGGTCAGCACCAGACAGAAGCTGAATGCCCATATGGCTGTCCAGAAGTTCTGGGCCATTTCATTGGGGTAGGTATGCAGAACGAATCCCGTCCATCCTCCTTTGACAAGGGATGTTGCTCCGGCCGGAACGGTAAATCCGTGATGCAGGGCTGCTGCCAGCGTTCCTCCGATAAGTCCCCAGAAAGCGGCATGGCCCGTGGTTCGCCTCCAGAACATTCCCAGCAGGAAGGTGGCAAAAAGAGGAGCATTAACAAAAGCAAAAACAAGCTGGAGAAAGTCCATAAGGTTATTGAATGACCTGGCAACATAAGCTGTAAGAATGCTGACCAGTACGCCGAAAACCGTAGTAAGCTGGCCAACACGCAGGTAATGTTTGTCGCTCTGCCCTGGACGGATGTAGGACTGGTAAATATCGTAGGTCCATACCGTATTAAAAGCGGTTACATTTCCTGCCATGCCGCTCATAAACGACGCCAGAAGAGCTGTAATGCCAAGACCCAGGACGCCGTTGGGAAAATAAGTTGCCATCAGGTTGGGAATAACCAGGTTGTAATCCTTGTTGCCGCTGGCATCAGTAAGAAAATCAGGAGAAACAGTCGTGTAGGCCAGAGCGATCAGTCCCGGAACGATGACAAGGAACGGAATGAGCATCTTGGGAAATGCTCCTATCAGAGGAGTCCGCTGCGCATCATTCATGGAACCCGCAGCCATGGCCCTCTGAACCACAAGAAAGTTTGTACACCAGTAACCAAACGACAGGACAAACCCAAGCCCCATAACCACTCCAAACCATTCAACCCCCATCGGATTGGAATTGGGTGATCCGGTGTATTTCCAGGTATGCATGAAGGCTCCTTCCTGAAAACCTGCTCCCTGGGCCAGAATATCAAGCTTGGCTTTCATTGCCTCCCAGCCGCCTATACCTTTTAATCCGAGGAAAACCAGCGGGAAAAATCCGATGACAATCAGGAAGAACTGAAGCACTTCATTGTAAATGGCCGAACTGAGGCCTCCCAGGTAAGTGTAGGCCAGTACAATGGCGGCTGAAATCCAGAGACTCAGGTTGTAGTCCCAGCCCAGAAGCCTGTTGGCCAGTAATGCCAGTGCATGCATCGAAATGCCCGAGGCAAAAATCGTCATAATGGCAAAGGCAAATGCGTTAAAGCCTCTTGTTTTCTCATCAAACCGCAGTTTGAGGTATTCGGGCACCGAACGAGCCTTTGAACCATAGTAAAAGGGCATCATGAAAAGTGCAAGGAAAATCATGGCCGGAATGGCTCCAATCCAGTAAAAATGCACCGTCATCCAACCGTATTTTGCCCCTGAAGCGGCCATCCCCATAACCTCCAGTGCGCCCAGATTGGCTGATATAAAAGCCAACCCGGTAACCCAGGCGGGCAGGGCGCGGCCAGCTTCCAGAAACATTTTGGCCGATTTCATATACCTTTTTAAAGCCCAGCCAATCCCGAGCACAAAGGCAAAATAAACCAGCATGATGGCATAATCAACAAATGCAAGTTTGAAACTTTCCATACCTGTATTTTTATGTTATTGCAAAAACAAAAATAGAAATTGTATTTTGATAACAAAGGAAACAAATCCTTTCCCCCAAAATATTTTTGAAATATTTTGGAAATTCCGAATCAGGTGTTAGATTTACACTTGTAATTGATATTGTTGTTCTTTTCCTTTAAACATTAAAACCTCAAACTATGCATCAGCTTGACTGGATTGTTCTTGGGCTTTTCTTTCTTGGCCTGATTGGCATTATTGTATGGGTTCTCCTGCAGCACGAAAAAGATACCGTGGATTATTTTCTGGCAGGGAAAAATGCTGGGTGGTTATCAATCGGTTCTTCCATCTTTGCCTCGAATATTGGTTCGGAGCATCTTGTGGGTCTTGCCGGAGCGGGTTTTCTCAGCGGAATGGCCATGGCACACTGGGAAATGCATGCCTGGATTATTCTTATCCTGGGCTGGGTATTTGTACCTTTCTACGACCGGATTAAAATCTTTACCATGCCGGAGTTTCTTGAACGGCGTTTTTCCAGAGGTTCTCGTTCTGTACTGTCTGTGATTTCCCTTGTGAGTTATGTGCTTACCAAAGTTGCCGTTACGGTTTATGCAGGAGGTGTGGTCTTTAAAACAGTGTTCAATATTGACAAATTATGGGGTATAGACTTTTTCTGGATCAGTGCGGTTGGGCTTGTTCTTATCACCGGATTGTACACAATATTCGGTGGAATGCGTGCCGTTATGTATACATCGGTTCTGCAGACACCGGTACTGCTTTTTGGCTCCATTGTCATCCTTATTGTCGGCCTGATTAAAGTGGGAGGATGGGCTGAAGTAGAACGGCTTGTCGGGCCCAATCTTCATCTTATCCGTCCTTCTTCCGATCCGGAATTTCCGTGGACCGGAGTATTGCTGGGTTCAGCAATTATAGGGTTCTGGTACTGGTGCACCGATCAGTATATCGTTCAGCGTGTCCTTTCGGGCCGTAATCAAACCCAGGCGAGAAGAGGTGCCATCCTGGCCGGATATTTCAAACTTCTGCCGGTTTTTATTTTTCTTGTTCCGGGCATGATCGCTTTTGCGCTGAACCAGAAAGGTCTTCTGAACGTTGCCAGCAGTGACTCGGCTTTTGCCGCCATGGTAGCACAACTTCTGCCCAATGGAGTTACCGGAATCGTAGTTTGCGGACTTCTTGCGGCACTTATGAGTTCACTTGCTTCCCTGTTCAACTCCTCCGCCATGCTTTTTGTGGAAGATTTTTACAAGAAAATGGTTCCTGACCGGCCACCAAAGCATTATGTAACGGTAGGACGTCTTGCTACGGCGGCGGTGGTGATTCTCGGCATTGTCTGGATTCCTGTTATGCTGGGCCTCGGGAAAGTGCTGTACGAATACCTGCAGAATGTTCAGGGGTTGCTTGCTCCCGCTATCGCTTCAGTCTTCCTTCTCGGGGTATTCTGGAAAAAGATGACACCCAAAGCCGCTTTCTGGGGACTCTTAACCGGCTTCACACTTGGTATGTTCCGCCTGGCTCTGAATGTGATTTATGGAACCAAGGCCGCTCTTGTAGTAGGTGCCGAAAAATATGTGCAGAAACTGACCCATTTCAATGCCAGTCTTAAAGACCAGATCCTTTCAGGAGTGCATGATCTGAGTGAAAAAATAACTTCCGTGCTCGGGCAGGCGGGCGATCAGTTCAGACAGCTTACCGACCAGGCCTATGCAGCAATCCAGAATAACAATGTTACCGACGCATCTGCTTATCTGTCGCAGGCAAAAGCCGGAATGAGCGAATTGTTCGTGCATAAATACGGCTTTCTGTATCAGATAGCTGCTGTAAACTGGCTGCATTATACTGTGCTTTTGTTCTTTTTCTGCCTTGCTTTTATGGTGGTATTGAGCTTCCTTACGAAACCCACCCCCGAAGAACAACTCCGGTATACCTATTACGCCGCCACTCCGGAAGAGAAAGCTGCCACTAAGGCCAGCTGGAATGCATGGGATGTGATCCATACTGTTATTATCGTGAGCATTATTGTTGCTTTCTATATATACTTTTGGTAATTGATGGACAATTCAGGGTACTATAGCGAGCACCATAAATTCTACGTTGCCGTTGATTGTATCATCTTCGGCTTTGATCAGGATGGGCTGAAGTTGCTTCTTATCAAGCGGAATTTTGAGCCCATGAAGGGAAAATGGTCGCTCATGGGAGGTTTTCTGCAGGAAAATGAAAGCCTTGACGAAGCCGCTGCAAGGGTTTTATACCAGCTTACAGGACTCAGGGAAGTGTACCTTGAACAATTATATACTTACGGTGAAGTGGAACGTGATCCGGGTGAGCGGGTTATTTCTGTTTCCTATTATGCTCTTATCCGTACGGAAGACTATAACAGTGATCTGGGGAAACGGCATGGTGCCCGATGGTTCCTGCTCGACAAAAAACCACCGCTTATTCTCGACCACGATGTGATGGTTGATAAGGCACTGAGGCGACTGCGAAGAAAAACCAGGTCGCAACCCATTGGATTTGAGTTGCTTCCTGAGAAATTCACCATTCCGATGCTGCAGCGCCTTTACGAAGGTATCCATGGCAAAAAATTTGACAAAAGGAATTTCCGGAAGAAAATATTTCAGCTCAATATCCTCAAAAAACTGGACGAAAAAGAGAAGAGCGGCTCCCGGAAAGGAGCCTGGCTCTATAAATTTGACAAAAAAAAGTACAATAAACTGGAGGAGGCTGGAATGCATTTCAGTATTTAAAACCGCAGTACCTGAAATACCGTTTGGAAAGGATTTTCCTGCCGAAAACCCGGCCGGAGGTTCTGCACGAAATGGTGTTTGCGGCAATTGTTAAGTAAAAGAACGGCTCACAATTAAAATAAGAAAACATGCAGCACCTTAAACATCGTTCTGATTTGTCACCATAAAACGTCCGACTATGCTTGAATTGCTTAAGAATGAGGTTCTTGCCGCCAATCACGAAATCCAGGCGAAAAAACTGGCTATTCTCACCTGGGGCAATGTGAGTGCCATTGACCGGGAACGCGGCCTGGTTGTGATTAAACCAAGCGGGGTCAATTACGGAGACCTGAGGCCTGAATCTTTGGTAGTCGTCGACCTGGATGGCAGGACAGTGGAAGGTCATCTGAAGCCAAGCTCCGACACACCGACGCATCTTGAGCTATATAAAGCCTTCCCGTCAATCGGGGCTGTGGTCCATACGCACTCAACCTGGGCGACTGTTTGGGCTCAGGCCGGCCTGGGTATTCCACCCCTGGGCACTACCCATGCCGATTACTTCTATGGAGAGATTCCCTGTACCCGCGCCATGCGCCGTGATGAGGTGGAAAAAGATTATGAAAAGAATACCGGCCTGGTTATTGTTGAGTGTTTTAAAGGAATTGATCCTCAAAATATCCCGGCAGTGCTGGTCCGGAACCATGGTCCGTTTGTTTGGGGCGATACACCGGCCAGGGCGGTTGAAAATGCCCTTGTGCTTGAAGAAGTGGCCCGGATGGCGTTCCATTCCCGCCTACTGTCAAAGGCAGGTGGGGTTCCTGATTACCTGCTTGACCGGCATTTTCTGCGAAAGCACGGAAAAAACAAATATTACGGACAATAACATCTGAAAATTATCTGGTATGGACAAAAAGTTTGTTATTGGAATTGATTACGGCACTGATTCGGTGCGTACACTGATAGTTGATGCCTCAACCGGCGCTGAAGTGGCTTCATCGGTTTTCTGGTATCCTCGATGGAAAGCAGGAAAATACTGTAATCCGGCTGCCAATCAGTTCCGGCAGCATCCGCTCGATTATATGGAAGGGCTGGAAATAACCGTGAAGGAAGCGCTTGCCTCGGCGCCGGCAGGAACTGCGGAAAGGGTGGTCGCCATTTCCGTCGATACAACAGGTTCTACCCCTGTAGCCGTGAACAGGGAAGGAACGCCTCTTTCCCTCCTTCCCGAATTCAGCGAGAATCCCAATGCCATGTTTATATTGTGGAAAGACCATACCTCGGTGAAGGAAGCCGCCGAAATTAACGAACTGGCAAAAAAATGGGGCGGCACAGACTATACAAGGTATGAAGGCGGGGTGTATTCGTCGGAATGGTTCTGGGCCAAAATTCTTCATATCCTCAGAACAGACGAAAAGGTGAGGCAGGCAGCTTTTTCCTGGGTGGAACATTGCGACTGGATACCTGCCTTACTGACAGGAAATACCAATCCTCTTACGTTGAAACGAAGCCGCTGTGCTGCCGGGCATAAAGCCATGTGGCATGAAGAATGGGGAGGACTGCCTTCCGAGGACTTTCTGGTGCGCCTTGATCCGCTACTAAAGGGCCTGCGTGACCGGCTGTACACTGAGACCTACACGTCTGACGTTCCGGCCGGTACACTATCGGCCGAATGGGCCGCCCGGCTTGGCTTGCCTGTAACGGTTACCGTAGGAGTGGGGGCCTTCGATGCCCACCTGGGCGCCCTGGGAGGAGAAATCAAGCCTTACTATCTCAGCAAAGTGATGGGTACCTCAACCTGCGATATGCTGGTTGCACCTATGAGCGAAGCAGGGAAGAAGCTGGTTAAGGGAATTTGCGGACAGGTGGACGGTTCTATTGTTCCGGGAATGCTGGGAATGGAAGCCGGACAATCGGCCTTCGGCGATATCTATGCCTGGTTCAGGGATGTTCTGGCATGGCCGGTGAAGGAAATATTGCAAAAGAGCAAACTGGTTGACAACGCAACAAAGGAAAAACTGGAAGAAGAAATTCTTGACCGCATCATTCCTGAACTTTCTGCCGCGGCGGAGAAGATACCACCCCATGAAACAGCCATGGTTGCCCTCGACTGGATGAATGGACGCCGTACCCCCGATGCCAATCAGGAATTAAAAGGTGCTATTACGGGAATTACTCTGGGTTCTGATGCCCCCCGGATTTTCAGGGCTCTTGTTGAGGCCACTGCTTTTGGGGCTTTGCGGATTGTTGACCGCTTCCGCGAAGAAGGCGTGCGGATTGACGGGGTGATTGCTCTGGGCGGTGTGGCCAAAAAATCGCCGTTTGTTATGCAAACCGTTTGTGATGTGCTCGGTATGCCCATTCTGGTGGCCCGCTCCGAACAGGCATGCGCCCTGGGTTCCGCCATGGCAGCCGCTGTGGCAGGAGGGATCTATCCTTCAGTAGAAGAAGCACAGAAAAAAATGGGAAGCGGATTTGAATACGAATACAAACCCAGAAAAGAATATACCGAAATTTACCGGAAACTTTATCATAAATACCTCAAACTGGGCCATTTCATTGAGTATGAATTCTGAGAAAAAAATTGTATTTCTCGATGCAGCAACCCTTGGAAAGGTTGATCTCGGGCCTCTGAAGAAACTGGGCCATTTTGTAAGTTATCCCCTTACTTCAGCATCAGAACGAATAGAAAGAATTGCCGATGCCGAAATCATCATCACCAACAAGGTAAGAATTGACCGAGAGGTGATGGATCATTGTCCTTCCCTCCGCCTGATTTGTATTGCGGCAACGGGAATGAACAATATTGATCTGGATTATGCTGCAGGAAAAGGCATCATTGTGAAAAATGTGGCCGGCTATTCAACGCCGAGTGTTACACAGCTTACCTTTGCCATGCTGTTAACCCTGATGAACAGGGTGCATCAGGCTGATGAGTGGATAAAAGCCGGCCATTACAGCAAATCAGTAGTTTTTTCCTGCCATGATTTTGATTTTTCTGAGCTGGCAACCCTCCGGTTCGGAATCATCGGGATGGGGACTATCGGACAGCATGTGGCAAAAGTAGCCACGGCGTTCGGTGCTGAAGTGGTTTACTATTCCACTTCCGGGAAAAACAACTCTGTTCCTTACCTCCGGCTGTCGTTGGAGGAATTGCTCGCATCCAGCGATATTGTCAGCATTCATGCGCCTCTTAACGATCTTACCAGGGGACTGATCGGGAAAAAACAGTTGCAGATGATGAAGCCCGGTGCTTATCTTCTGAATCTGGGCAGGGGTGGTATTGTCAATGAAACTGACCTTGCCGAAGCTCTTGATGAAGGATGGATCGCCGGAGCTGCCCTTGATGTATTTACCTCTGAACCGCTTCCTGCCGATCATCCTTTCCTCCAACTGAAACATCCGGAAAGAATTCTTCTGACCCCTCATATTGCCTGGGCCAGCCATGAAGCTCAGCAACGGCTGATTGACAGAATTGCCGAAAATATCCGAAGCTATTTACTGAACAACAGCTAAATGTTGATTTCCAGTTTTCTATTTCCAATTTCCTGTTAGAGAACACGTTATGAAAACCAGAACACATTAATCGGAAATGGGAAATCACCGAAGATTTCCTATTTCCTGCACGAGATAATGCTATGAAAATTCAAACACATTAATTGAAAATGGGAAATCGGAAATCGGAAATTCATTAATCGGAAATGGGAAATGGGAAATTGGAAATTCATTAATCGGAAATTCATTAATCGGAAATGGGAAATGGGAAATCGGAAATTTATTAATCGGAAATTCATTAATCGGAAATTCCCTTGCAGGTTTTTTCCTTCTTAATTGTATTTATATTAATCTACCTTTGACCGATTTCCAACCTAACGATTATTTCTGATGCGTTATTGTTTTTTTCTTTTTTTATTTTCTCTGGCCGCTGGTTTGAATAGTTCTGCGATGGCTGTTTCGGCCAGGATACAGGACGATACCGTAAAGGTGCCTGATGTAACTCCGGTGCCCGTAATTGACGGGTACGCAAAGGACAAATGCTGGCAGCTTGTTAACTGGCAGGCCATCGACCAGGTCTGGATTGAATGGGGTACTGCTCTGCCTGCATCCGATTTTACAGGACGCTACAAAGCAGTCTGGTCTTCACAAACCAACCTTTTGTATGTATTTCTGGAAGTTACCGATGATGTGTACATTGACGGCTATGTGTACAATTCAAATCCTGGTACAGGCGGAGGATACCCCAATTACGACCTGCCCGAAATTTTCATTGATGAAAACCGTTCTAAAGGTTTGCATGTGTTTGACGGGACAGGTTCGTTCGGCACCCAATGGGGTACAAATGCGGAAAATGCCTTTTCCTACCACATCATGGTGAATTATCCCGCTGACGGAGATACCACTTCCAGAATGGTTGCCTGCGACATTGCCGGGACCGACTGGGACCATGAAACGATAGCCAATTATGCCTCCCACTTTCAGCAATTCATTGTCCGCCGTTCAGGAGATACTACTTTCTGGGAAATGGCCCTGAAAATTTATGGCGAAAATTATGCGCCTTCCAATCCTGAAGCTTCGAGAATTACGCTTACGGAAGGGAAAATTATGGGTTTTTCTATGGCATATTGTGATAATGACGAACCGGATGGTACCAGGGATAATTTCATCGGGTCAGTTTTTGTAACTAAAACACATTATAACGATCATTGGAAGAATGCCGATGATTTTGGAGTTATGAAACTTCTTGGTTCTGCACCTGTTTCTGTTGTCCATGATTCTCCCGAACGTTCCTTTAAAGCTTGGTTTATCCCGGGTATGAAAGAAATCCGGTTTACCGGGTTATCGGGAAATCAAACCCTTGCTGTTACCGATATGGCCGGGAGAATTCTCCTCCGTCAGCAGCAGAAAGATTTGTCAGTTTACGGAGTTTACTCAATTGATGCTTCCTGCCTGCGTCCGGGTGTTTATCTTGTGCATACCCCAACCGCTGTTGGGAATGCTGTGCGGAAAATTGTTGTTCAATAAACTATAACTGAAAATCATGAAAACTTTTCTGAGAAGCTTAGAAGGTTTACTTCTTCAGGGAATCTCAAAATGCAGGAATCTGAGACTGAGTGCAAGGCTGATGTTTTTCATCACAGGCATAGCTTCCACCTTATGGTTTCTTATTCGGGTTATTCCGAAACCCAGCCGGGCTGCTTATCCGTGCATGCGGGCGGCAGCACCCGTGATGTCGGGATTCATTTTGTATCTGATCGGAGCAGGTACAGCCGGTTTTGGTCTGAAAAAAGCCAGGCAGAAATTGCAGGGTGGAAAATTCTTTCCGGCCTTTTTATTTGCCTCACTGGCCATAACCGGATTATTTCTGGTTCTTGCCAGTGATACCGATCAGGTTTCTGCTTCCCGGCTCACTGTTCAGGCACCTCCCGATGGCCCCAACGCTCCGATGGGTGATGCCAGGGGTATTATCCCCGGAAGGGTTGTATGGGTGTGGAACCCCCGGGCTACCGATGAAAATTGTACCAATAAGGTCAGTGATCCGGTGCGCGGTGAAGATGGTCATTTCCTGCCCAAAAACAATAACCAGCAGGCCATAGATTCAATGATGAGAATTTCCCTGATGATGATTACCGGCAAAGAAACTGTACCAGAGAGCTGGGATACCATTTTTCGATATTTCAACATAATGCACGGGAAAGGGAATGTACCCTACGCGAAAGGAGAAAAAATTTTCATCAAAATTAATCAGGGGGGAGCCGGTTGGCTAACTAATCTATCAACACTTGAACGGGTCAAAACCAGCTGGCAGGCCAGCTTCTATGGAATGGCGGAAAGCATTCCTTCCACCATTCTCAGCTTGCTGAAAACCCTTATTGATGACTATGGGGTGGATCAACAGGATATCCTGATTGGAGATCCAATTGCCCATATGTATCAGGAGACATATACTTATCTGCACAGTGTTTACCCGGATATTCTCTATATGGACAAAGACAATTATCAGTCTCTGGGCCGCACAAAACTTACCAAAGCCAATCATGCTTCTGTTTTTTATTCCGACAAGGGAGTAAAAATGCCTAATGCTGTAAGGGATACACTGTACAGGGAATTCGAGGAGGCTGAATATCTTATAGACATGGCCTGTCTGAAAGCCCATGCACGTGCCGGTGTCACCCTTCTTGCCAAAAACCATTTCGGCTCGCATATAAGACCTGATGCTTCTCATCTGCATCCTGCCCTTCTGGCTCCTGAAAATGATAAAGTAACAAATGGAGGTTATAAGAAATACAGGGTACTTACCGACATCATGGGGAGCAGCAAACTTGGCCGAAAAACCCTCCTGAATATTGTTGACGGCCTCTGGGGTGGAACGGAAGCCATTGAAAAACCTGTAAAATTTAAGATGCCTCCTTTTAACAACGACTGGCCCAGTTCGCTTTTTGTTTCACTTGATCAGGTGGCTCTTGAATCAGTATGTTTTGATTTTCTCAGGACCGAAGCAGCTCTGAGTGACACATTTAAAAACCGGCCTTTATTTTACGGAGTTGATGATCATTTACATCAGGCGGCTTCTTCAGCTAACTGGCCTACCGGAATAACCTACGATCCCGACAATACCGGTTCCCCGATACCAAGCCTGGGCGTGCACGAACACTGGAACAATTCAACCGACAAACAGTACAGCAGAAACCTCAAAACAGGAAACGGCATTGAACTGGCAACCTGGCCGGAAAATCTGGTAATTACTGTTGGCATACGGGATAACAAGGCAACCTTTTCGCAGATCAGGATCTACCCGAACCCGGCACATGATGTGGCTTATCTGCAGATTCACTCAGAGCGGAACGCTGATGTCGAAGTGCAGATTCTGAACCTTAACGGTCAGATCCTCCGGAAATCGGCCGGCTACACAGTCAGCAGCGGTGAAACATCCATTCCCCTCGCTCTTCAGCAGATTGAGTCGGGTTTTTACCTGTGCAGGGTACTGGTTAAGAATCCGGCAAAAACAGATGTGTTTACCGAACGGATTCAGATTATCCGATAACAGCATTTTTCGTCATCCGGCTGGTGTATTACTGGCCAGATGAGGAAAAATCCGTTTTCAGCGGTTCCTGCAACCCCATTTTTCTGAGGAAAGCAATATGATCCTGCGGGGTTTTGGGTCCATCGTATGGATAAATTTCCCAAATTTCATAATCCTCCATGCTTTCGCCCGGCTGGAGAACCCTGTATGAGCTGTGGTGCTCCATCTCAAGAATATCCTTCTCCGGGTCTGACGAACGGCGCAGATATACCTCTACCGGTGCCTGTGCAGGATGCATCAGGGAATCGGGGTATGAAGGGAAGCGCTTGATAAACAACATATTGCCTGTAAACGCAGCCATCCAGGGTGCATCTGGTACCAGAAAAGCTTTGGTCCAGATGTCAGAGGAGTGTTCAGGAAAATAGGGTTCCAGAAAAGAAAAGAATCCTTCTGTTAATGTATAGAAAAGCGGGCTTGGCTGCTGGCCGCGCGGCGATGTAATTTTCTTGATTCCGTTGATTCCTGAAACAGGTACATAGCATGTGGCATCGCCTCTGAGACGCGTGTTTTGCCAGATGTCCCAGCGGACCGGTCTTGAACGGACATTTCTGGCGGTGACATGAACGGCAACTTTTCCTTTACCCTGTACCACAATTTGCTTCTCCAGCTGAATGCCGCTATAAGGGCTTTCCGGACTGATCAGGGTAACCGAGCTGTCAGTACGTTCCTGAATGGTATAACGGCCCATGGCAAGATAAGGGTCAGGCGGCCATTCCGGGGCTTTCCGCCGCATACGGGCATCAACAGACTGTTGCGCCCACCAGTCGCTCTGAGGGCCTAACCATACTGTGTGACCGTTTACCGGAACCGGTTCCCGGTAAGGGCTCATGGACGGCATGTCTTCCGCTTTGGTGTACCATTTGGGACGGTCGCTCTTTAAAACATTCTCTCCCGAACGGTCGGAGAGCATAACGATTGTCCCCCCTATATCAGGCAATACAACCAGTTGTACGCCTTTGTAATATATAAAATACGGACTGCTGCCTCTCCATTCACCGGTTGGGACAGGCCGGATACAGGAACCGCAAAGCAATACGCATAATCCCATAATGACAAAAGATGCAGATCTCATAGGGCAATAATATTGAGTCCTAATAGTTTTTATGAGGCGTTTTCAAAATAATCGGGTCATTGGTTTTTTATGCAATACTTTTCGACTTTAAAGAGCAACGAGTTGGAGGTGGGAACAAAACCTGTCAGCACGGAACAATAAATCTTTCTGGCAAACAGGCTATTTTCCCGGTTAGTGCGCCGAACCTTCGCATCCATTACTTTGCACATAAGCAAAAGCGAAATCCCGAAAGCAAAGTTCTCTCCATTGATTGATCTAACTCAGCAAACTTCCGTACTTTTCCAGCAGTTTTTTTGTAGCTATGATTCCTTCTTCTTCGCTGAGCCGTGGTCCTTCATATTCAATTCCTATCCAGTTTCTGTAACCGGCATCTTTCACAATCTGAAGCATGCGGCGGTAGTCAATAGTAACTTCCTCTCCCTCCGGAGTAAAATCGTTGGTTTTGGCACTTACTCCTTTGGCATAAGGCATCATTTCCTGAACTCCCTGATAGCGGTCGTATTCTTTAGTGCATTTCCCCATCTTGAATTCAAGGCAGAAGTTGCCAAGATCGGGAAGTGTGCCGCACCAGGGATTGTTAACCCGCTGCATAATACCGGCAAGCCATTTGCCGTTTGAAGAATATCCTCCGTGGTTTTCAACGATAATACCGATTTGTTGCGATGCTCCGTATTCTGTAAGGCTGGAGAGAGATTCCACAACGGCGCTGGCTACCTCATCTTCGGAACCTGTTCCATAAGCATTGACCCTGATTGAGTGGCAACCTAGATATTTGGCGGCATCAACCCAGCGATGGTGGTTTTCAACGGCCTTTTTTCTCTTTGCCGGATCCTGGTCACCAAGGTTCCCCTGGCCGTCAATCATGATAAGTACATTGGTTACCCCGTTGTCGCGGGTGCGTTTCAGAAGCTCATTCAGGTAAGCCTCGTCGGTTGATTTAAAGAAGGTGCTCACATATTCAACTCCTTCAATGCCGAATTTTTGTTTTGCCATCACCGGAAAATCAAGATGATCCATTTTTTTGCCGAAAAGGGCTTTATGCAGTGACCATTCTGCCAGCGATATTCTGAAAAACAGGTTTTGTCTGCTTCCGGTGGCTTGCAAAACCGATGGAAGAAATGCCAGCCCTGCCGAAGTTAGCAGGACATCTTTCATGAATTTTCTGCGGTTAGTATTCATATGTCAGTCAGTTTTAGATAGGAGCGAATGTAAGAAATATGCATGGAATTAGAGCAATCTTAAAAGAAAAACACGCGCATTTTAGCAACGCGCGTGTTTTTCTTACAAGTCGGTTTTGGTCAGTATCAGAGGGGTTTGATTTTGATATTCCTGAACCATACATCATTACCATGGTCCTGGAGGCCGATGTATCCTTCACGGATTTTGCCGAATTCAGGAAAATCCTTGAATTTGCTTTCCTTGATCATCTTCTCCCAGTCGGGTGTGCCGAGGTGGAATTCAAGGCCGGTTTCACCGTTCATCTTGAAGACCACCGTTCCCTGGTAGGAAATAATTTCCACCTGGTTCCATTCTCCGGCAGGTTTGGCAGGAACTTTTGTCGGGATCAGGTCATAGAGCGACCCGGCTTTTCTGTTGCCGTCTTTCCCCAGCATGGCATCGGGATGTTTGGCATCGTCGAGAATCTGATCTTCGGGAGCCGACTTCCAGATGGGTTCGCCGGGCAGTTCTTCGGCCAGAATGAAGATTCCGCTGTTACCGCCGGGGGAGATTTTCCATTCCAGTTTCAGATCAAAATCCTTGAACCGTTTGTCGTAAATAATGTCTCCGCCTTTGCCACCGGCTTCACCCTGTCCGGATCCGATGCAGTGAAGAGTCCCGTCTTCCACAACCCATCCTGAATCGGGGAAGGTAGGTTTGCCATAGCCACGCCAGCCGTTGGTTGTTTTTCCGTCAAACATAAGAATCCATCCATCGGCTTTTTCCTGGGCGGTAAGATAGTTCATTGTGGTGTCAACGGCAGCCTCTGTGCTTTTTTTGGCACCAGACTGCTTGCATGATGAGAGCGACACGGCCATCACCAGGCTTACAATGCTAATAATACCAACTATTTTTTTCATTGCATCAATTATTTTTAGGATTAAACATCAGCAGGCATTGGAGGAAGTGTCCAGGGAGCACGGTAGTTATGCTTGATGTACGATTCGGCAGCCTCCCTGGCATTTATGGTAGCCGTCTTGGTATCAAAATGCGGGTGTCCGTTGATTACCTGGAATTTATCACTGGTAACCACACGGATCTGATCACTGTCACTGATATTGAGGAACTTCATATTTTCGCCGTCCCATTGCAGTTCGCGTTTCAGATCCTGCAGTCTGACAGCAACTACACCCATCACCACCATTTCGTTCAGCGGGCCGCTGTATTCAAAGTTAGAACTGGGCAGAACGCGGTTTTCCGGGCTTTCCTTGCAGGCACGGATCCAGTCTTGTTCATGTCCGCCATCCATGGCATTGGGAATACGGCGTAATACCTGCGGAACAACAGGATTTTCCTTACGTCCGAGGATGAAAGGATTCATACCGTAGCAGCCGCACATAAGCTTGCCTTTGGTGCCAATGAACAGAACTCCTCCGTTCCAGTCACGGCCCATCAATTCACCATCAGCCAGCTCTTTGGGACGTTCCGGCAGAAGGCCGCCATCGTACCAGTGAACTTTAACTTCCGGCATCGCTACTTTTGGCAGGTTTTCCCTCGCAGGGAATGTATAATGAACGATTTCTGCATGCGGAGCAGATTCTGTATTGATCTGGGTTGAACTTCCCTGCACAAGGATGGGATATTTTAATTTGAGCGCCATGACAACCGGATCGAGAATATGGCAGGCCATATCACCCAGTGCGCCGGTTCCGAAATCCCACCATCCACGCCAGTTCCATGGGTGATAAATGGAGTTGTAGGGACGGTCAGGAGCCGAGCCAAGGAACAAATCCCAGTTCAACGTCTTGGGTACTTTCATTACTTCCTTGGGCCTTTCGAGTCCCTGCGGCCAGATAGGCCTGTTGGTCCAGGCATGCACTTCCACCACATCGCCAATTTCTCCGTTCCAGATCCATTCGCAGGTCTGGCGGATGCCTTCACCCGAGTTCCCCTGGTTTCCCATCTGGGTAGCAACCTTGTATTTACGGGCCAGTTTGGTAAGAAGCCGTGATTCGTAAACCGAATGCGTCAGAGGTTTCTGCACATAAACATGCTTGCCCATGGTAATGGCAGTAGCAGCGGTAATAGCATGGGTATGGTCGGGAGTGGCAACCACAACTGCATCAATCGATTTCCCCATCTCGTCAAACATCTTCCTCCAGTCATAGTACTTTTTGGCATCGGGGAAATCCTTAAAGCAACCGGCTGCATATTCCCAGTCAACATCACACAGGGCAACGATGTTTTCGGTTTTCATATTGTTCAGGTTGGTATGACCCATACCTCCAACACCGATACCGGCAATATTCAGCTTGTCGCTGGGTGCTTTGTGCCCCAGACCGCTTACTACATTGCTGGGAACAATCGTAAAGGCCGCTGTGGCAGCAGCAGTGTTCCCCAGAAATTTACGACGTGAAATCTTATTACTCATAGGAAATTGGTTATTTGGTTAACAAAAATGACAATCAGAGGTGCAATTTAATGAATAATTCTTTTCATTTGCCATGACCGAGGTCATTTTTTTTGTTGTACAGCAATACCTTTTGATAATCTTTTGCCGGTTGTGCCGGTTAAATATATTGACATTCCTCTGAAACAGAGATTATACGGGTTGATTTTTTACATGTAATGGCAAAGGACAGAAAATTGGTTAAAACAGATGTGCTGGTTGCGGCATGGGCTGATATCAGGGAAGCCATCGCGGGAACGGAAAAGGATTTTACTTCTCTGCCCATGGGAAGAGCTTTATTCCTTCTGGCTCTGCCCATGGTTCTTGAAATGGCAATGGAGTCAGTATTTGCCATTGCGGATATTTTTTTTGTTTCTTCCATTGGTACGGGAGCAGTTGCCATTGTTGGCATTACCGAGTCGTTGATGACGGTGGTGTATGCGATTGCCGGCGGACTGGCCATAGGTACCACGGCACTGGTCGCCAGAAGGATAGGGGAGAAGCGTACGGAAGAAGCCGGCAAAGTTGCTGTGCACGCCGTTGTTTTGGCGGTGTTTGTTTCTATCGCCATTGGAATTCCGGGATTTGTTTACGCCGGAGACATCCTGCGGATAATGGGAGCCTCTTCTTCTGCTATAAATAATGGAGGAAGCTATACCTCCCTGATGCTTGGAGCAAATCTTGTCATTTCCCTGCTTTTTGTCTTAAATGCTGTGTTCAGGGGAGCCGGAAATGCAGCCATTGCAATGCGTATATTGTTGTTCGCCAATCTGTTCAACATTATTCTTGATCCCTGCCTGATCTACGGATGGGGTCCTTTCCCTGAAATGGGTGTTAAAGGAGCAGCTGTTGCCACAATTACCGGGCGCGGTATGGCTGTTATTCTTCAGTTTGTTTATCTGTTTGCCAACAAATCGCGGGTGCTGATTGTATTCAGTAAATTACGGTACGAGGGAGAAATTCTCCTGGGAATCATCAAATTGTCAGCCGGAGGTATTGCACAGAATATCATAGCTACCTCAAGCTGGATATTTCTGGTGAGCATGATTACCGGCTTTGGAGATGAAACCATTGCAGGATATACGATAGCTCTTCGGGTGGTTATTTTTGCCCTTCTTCCATCGTGGGGCCTCAGCAATGCTGCTTCAACCCTCGTGGGGCAGAATCTTGGGGCCGGATTTCCCCAGCGGTCGGAAAAAGCTGCCCGGAAGGCTGCCGCCGTTAATTTCTTCTTCATGGGATTTCTCAGCGTTTTTCTCATAGCCTGGCCTCAGTCTTTTATCCGTTTTTTTACCGCTGATCCGGCTGTCCTGATGCGGGGTTCGGAAGCCCTGAGGATAATTTGTTACGGATTTTCTATGTACGGACTGGGTATGGTCATGTCGCAGGCCATCAATGGTGCCGGAGATACATTTACCCCCACATTGATGAATCTATTGTGCTTCTGGCTGATTGAAATTCCTCTGGCGTGGTTATTATCACATTCTTTTTTGCAGGAACAGGGAATTTATTATGCTATCGTTATAGCCGAATCAACTCTTGCCCTGATCGGATTTATGGTTTTTCGGACGGGACGCTGGAAAAGGATGAAAATATAGTGTCAGAAAGTGGATGAATTGTCCCAGCAATGCGTGCACAGCTTTTCTTTGGGAAGGCCTATAGCTGCCACCAGATCTGACATACGCTGGTAAACCAGACTGTTGACCTGCATCCGTTGCCTGATTTTTTCAACCATCGCATAATGATGATCCGAGTTCTCATCAACATACCGGCTGTAATCGGTATCTTCCTTACCTTCCAGTGCAAAAACTGCCGTTCGTCCGGCCAGGTCAAGGCTTGACCTGGAAACGGAAAAATTGAGAAACGGGCAGGGAAAAAGAAGAACCGGACAGGCAATCCGCAAATGAACTTCCTCGGCTCCTTCGTCAAATAGCTTGCGGGCATTGTCTTTCAGCTGGGTTCCCCTCACGATGGAATCATCGCAGATCAATAACTTTTTCCCTTCAATCAGATCACGGTTTGGTATCAGCTTCATGCGGGCAATGAAATCCCTTGATTGCTGATCCTGAGGCATGAAACTGCGGGGCCAGGTAGGGGTATATTTTACAAACGGCCTGATATGAGGCACTTTGCGTTCGTTGCTGTAACCCAGCGCATGAGCCGTGCCGGAGTCTGGAACCCCGCCCGCACAGTCAATTTCCACGGTGTCATTTTTTGCCAGAGCAGCTCCACAGCGATAACGGCTGGTCTCAACATTTATGCCCTCGTATACTGATCCGGGATAACCATAATATACCCACAGAAAACTGCAGATTTGCATTTTGTCAAGTGCAGGGCTCAAAATTTCCATAGCATCGGTTGTGCAATGCACTACTTCTCCTGGTCCGAGGGAGTAATATAATGAATATCCGAGGTTGGGAAAGGAAATTGACTCGGATGAAACCGCCATCGCACCGTTTTTTTGCCAATAACAACAGGAGTTCTCCCAAGCTTGTCTCTGGCGGCAATTATGCCTTTCTCATGCAAAATCAGAAGGGAACAGGAACCTTTTACATGGTGAAAAACATTTCTGATGCCCGATACAAAAGAGTCTTCTTCGGCTATAAGCATTGAAACAAGTTCCGTCTGATTGATGCCTTTTCCTGCAATTTCAGAAAAATGCATGCCTTTTTTGAGTGCCCGTTCGGTAAGTTCAGCCAGATTAGCTACTTTCCCTACCATGACCAGCGCAAATTTGCCCAGATGCGAATGGACTATAATGGGCTGTGCTTCCCAGTCACTAATAATGCCGATTCCTGAACTGCCACGCAATTTGTTAAGTTCAGGTTCAAATTTCGACCGGAAATAATCATTTTTGAGACTATGGATAGCTCTGATAAAGCCTTCGCTGTTCAGCACACACATGCCGCCTACACTCGTTCCAAGGTGGGAATTATAATCAGTACCGTAAAAAAGGTCGTTTGTGCATTCTGATTCTGAAATACATCCGAAAAAGCCACTCATAAATTATGAAATGTGTGTGCAATATAGAAATATTCCTTCGGGAGGCGCATCATTTTTTTTATTGTAGATTTTAACATTTTATTAACCTGCTGAATATTGGCTTCATCTTAAATCGTTTACATCAGGTGATTCTTATAATAAACCCTGGTTGAACAGGCTGAAAAATTTTTTACCTTGCGCAAATTAAATCAACCAATCTTTACGCTTATGAAAAAAGTATATTTAGGTGCCATTTTGTTGGCTGTATGCGGAATTGTCAACGGACAGAAAATTGATCCTGTTGCTACGGAACTCTGGGAACCTGTGCCTCCGGTCGTTACTCCGGGAGAAAACGGTGCTCCTCCTTCCGATGCCATTGTGCTGTTCGACGGAAAAAATCTCGATATGTGGGAATCAGAGAGGGGTGGTCCTGCCCGATGGGAGGTTAAGGACGGCATTCTCACAATAGTTCCCGGATCGGGCGGAATTAAAACAAAAAAACCATTTGGCGACTGTCAATTGCACATTGAATGGCGTTCTCCTGAGAAAGTGGAGGGGGACGGACAAAACAGAGGCAACAGCGGTGTTTTTCTGCAGGGACGTTACGAAATTCAGGTGCTGGATTGCTATAACAATAAAACCTACTCCAACGGTCAGACCGGTTCGGTTTACAAACAACATATTCCGCTGGTAAATGCCTGCCGTAAACCTGGCGAATGGCAGACCTATGATATCATTTATACGGCTCCGCGATTCGGGGAAAGCGGACGGGTAGTTATTCCGGCCTATGTTACCGTAATCCACAACGGTGTGCTGATTCAGAACCACGTTCCCATCTGGGGCACCATTCAGTTTATCGGTCTGCCCAAATACCAGGTGCATAATCTGAAAGAACCCTTACTGCTTCAGGACCACAATTGTCCTGTCAGTTTCCGGAATATCTGGATACGGGAACTTTAAAATTCATTGCTTTCTGCGTTCCTGAGGGTTTATCCCGGAATGTCAATGCGGGGTGGAACGAGCTAACCAGCTGAAAGAAATTTCCAATTTCCCATTTCCTGTTTTCTGTATAAGATCATGCTATGAAACCCACCTGTTTTACAAACACAAACACAGCGGTAATAAAATGCCGAACATGTGGATTCTATCATACCATTGAAAATTAATTTTATTATGATGAAAACAAGAACACATTAATTGGAAATGGGAAATCGGAAATTCATCAATCGGAAATGGGAAAATCGGAAATCGGAAATCAATGAATTCATTTCTTCCGGAACGTTTGCCAGCTTGTTCCGTCGAAACGGGATATGCCGTTTTTGGTACCGAACCAGAAAACGGTAGCTGATTCTGCGGCGATAGAGTAAACTGTATTGTCGGCCAGTCCGTTCGATGCGGTATAGGATTCCCACCGGAGATAGCTGTCTTTGGCAGAACTGACAAGCCGGCTGACTCCGCCTTTGGTTCCGAACCATATTTTGCCCTGAAGGTCTTTGTAAATACACAGAACAGTGTCGTTAACAAGTCCATGGGTAGTATTCATTTCCAGCCACCCCTGTTTGGCAAAAGTTCCTTCATGAAGTACGGCTCCGGCATCGGTTCCGTACCATTGATCTCCATTTTCAAGGATTAGCACAGAATACACATTCATGCTCGGCAGTCCGCTCCAGGGTTGTTCATAAAGCGATGCCCCGCTGATACCATCCGGAGTCGATTTGATGCGCGCTACTCCATGGCCTCTGGTTCCGAAATAATTCCACCCGTCGCCGGAAGAACCAATAGCCTGGATAAAGTACTGCGCGAAGGTGAGCTTTATTTGCTGAGGTAATTCCGAAACGGTATTGTTGTGGTAAAAAGCTATGTTGTTATGATCTGCCATCCAGAGATATCCCATAGGATCGTATGAAAGGCTCAGAATTGAATCTTTTCCGGCATCGGCACCGGGTTTATGAAGTGCTGTGAGTAAAGCAATTTCTTCTCCCGGTGCAGCAGGTGTTACCCCGTTATTTGTACCTGCATAAACAGTTACTTCGGTACCGGACACGAAATGGGTAAAAGAAAATACGGAATTTCCTCCCAGTCCTTCCCTGGTTGTAAATGTTTCCCAGTTTTTGTCGTTGTAAACAGAAAGTCCGTTTTCGGTTGCAAACCACTTCCGGCCCAGAGGGTCAATATAAATTGACCTGATAATATTTCCAGCTGGTCCATCGGTTTCTGATTTTTTATTATCGGGCCTGCAGCCTGTAAAAATCATCAGCAAGGCCAGAATCGGCGCAATCCACTGTGCTGTTCTTCCGGAAAATGAATAATAAACCATAATCGCAATTTGTAAAAATACACTTCCCGGACGATTTACCCTTAGTCAGGAAACGAAAAACAGCAGTATTCTTCGATTCTAGGGCTTGCTTAGCAAAGCCTTTCAGTGGTATGCCTAGACCACTTTTTCCTTATCCTTATCCCAGTAAACCTTTCTGTTTTCCCGCAGGGCAATGGTTGCCATATGGGCTGTGATGGCTTCCTGAAAGCCCTGCTGAATATTGCAGCTGGGTTGTATTCCTGCCCGGATGCAGTCAATCCATTCTTTTATATGCAGGTAGGTTGTGTCATAGCGTTTCCCTCCCCGATAGGTATACAGGAGACCGCGTTTGGCAAAATACTGTTCTGTAGCCGATGCAACTGCATCCACATTTTTTCTTCCCGGAATATAGGTGAATATAGGATTCTCCGGTTTGATAGTTCCTTTATCAATAAGGTTGCGATACCGTGTTGATTCCGGGTCAGCATACACCATAAGGTTATCGCTGACTTCCATGTATCCGTCGTGTCCCATAATTACTTTTCCCCGCTGACGATCACTGGCAAGCGTTGCACTGTACATCAGCGTGAAGTCTCGGTCGGGGTACTCGTATACAGCCTGAAAGACATCCGGTACGTCACGTCCATCCTTGTAGAAATAGATGCCGCCAGAGGCAACCGCAGAATAGGGAATGCCCAGTTCCAGAATCTGGTTCATGGCATCATATTCATGGGTCAGAAGGTCACCTGAGAGGCCTGTTCCATAGTCCCACCAGCAACGCCATCTGAAGAACCGTTCCAGACTGAACGGAACCTTGGGTGCCGGACCGAGAAATTGTTCCCAGTCAATCGTCTGCGGACTTGCTTCGGGATGAATATCATATACCCATGCACCGTTGGGATCGTTCCGGTTAGTACATACTTCAATGAGATTGATTTTTCCCAGAATGTTTTTCTGAATGACTTCCCTGGCTTTGGCATAGCTTTCTGTCTGCCGGCCCTGATGTCCCAGCTGAAAAACAATGCCCGTTTCTTCAACCGTTTTTCTGAGGGCGAAAGCTTCCTCAACGGTTTTGGTCATTCCTTTTTCTACATACACATGTTTTCCTGCGCGGGCCGCATCCATAGCCATTTGTGCATGCCAGTGATCCGGAGTGGCAATAATGACAGCATCAATGTCAGGGTCGGCCAGCAGTTCCTTATAATTTTTGTACACTTTGGCGGGTGTTCCCATTTTGCCATCCGTGCCTTCGCGGTGTATGTTGGCTGAGGCTTCCATTGCCCGTTTGGAACGAACGGTAAATACATCGCATACTCCGGCCAGAACAACATTCAGATCTTCCTGGGCAAGATAATCCTCATAGCGTTTATCGTTTTTGTTTTCTTTTGCTCCTTTTTTCCATTCATCGATTACCGAAGGATGGGCAAAACCGGCGGCCCGCACAAGGTGTTCTCCCCTGCCTCCGTAACCAATGATGCCCAGACGTATTGTTCTGCTATCCTTTGGCGGAGGTATCGGATGAAGCATGGGCGGTTCATATCCCAGGTCGAGTTCAAGCGACAATTCCTTGTTTTTCAGATTGGTGTACCGTTCCTTCTTCCATACGCCATATCCCAGAATTCCCAGTACCGGGAGCGTGGCAAGTCCTTTTAGCACATCCCTGCGTCCCAGCTTGGCAGGATGATTATGTTGGTTTTCCTTTTCCATCTGTTCTATTCCTTTTGAAATTATTTGCAATCAGTCCGCATTTTTGCCGAAAATAAACCTGTCGAGGCCAATGTGTCTCCCGGTGGGCAATACAAAGAGCACGGCCAGTGCAACCAGTTCAATCAAGGTCTTGTCAACCCAGAGATAGCTCCCGTCAGTCGGCAGTGCATAGGAAGCTCCCACAAAAGGTATGTGGGATAAGTAGTATAAAGCCAGAAGAACCATACCTGCTATTGTGGCTATCTGCGTAAAGCATCCCAGGATGAGTCCCAGACCAATGGCAAGCAGGCCGTACATATTGAGGTAGTCCACCACCTGCAGTACATTGGGATTTGATGCGAGAGAATGAAAAAATCCGGACAGAAATCCCTGCGAATCCATAAGGTATCCGAGAGAACTCCAGTTGGGATTCAATACTTTGACGATTCCTTCATAAAGAAAATGCCAGCCAATCAGCACCCTCAGAAGTACCAGAATGCTGAGCTGACCTTTTGTGTAACCGAAGTTTTCTTTTGTATTCACTTTTTCTGTTATTGATTAAAACAATTAATTCTATAGTATTTCAAAGAAATACCTGGAAAATCTTGCATGAAAAACAAATCCCTTCCTTAACTGAGAAACCTCAGGAAAGTTTGAGGATTTTTATATTTCTGAAATAAACAACACTTCCGTGATCCTGCAATCCGATTTTACCTGATTTGGCAATTCCGTAATCAGGATAATCCTTCCATTTTCCTTCCTTTTTGAGTTTTTCCCACTCAGGCGTCCAGCGCTCAAATTCAACAATTTTCTTTCCGTTCAGCCAGTGCTCAACGTGGGTTCCGTTAACAATAATTTCAGCTTTATTCCATTCGCCGATGGGTTTGGCTTCAACATTCTGCGCCACATGCATGGCATAATCTGCACCGAGCTTTTGCCATTCTTCCAGCTTTTCAGGGAAGCCTTCATTGTCAATAAGCTGATATTCAGGACCAGTGGCATAAGGAACCGGATATTTTCCCTCAGTTACACCATAAAAAATACCACTGTTGGCTCCGGGTGTCAGCTTAAATTCCAGCGAAAGATGAAAGTTCTCAAAATCTTCGCGGGTTACAATATAACCGGTTGCATCACCTCCTTTACCGGTGGCTTTAATGCATCCGTCTTCAACCACCCAGTTGGAAGGAATGGAATCGGCATTATAACATTTCCAATGATCCAGAGATGTGCCGTCAAACAACAGCATCCATCCTTGAGCCTGTTCTTCGGGAGTGAGAACATTAACAACAGGATTTTTCTCTTCAGTAACCTGCTGTTTCTTTCCTTTACAGCCGGCAAGAATTATACCTGCCAGGGCAAAAATGAATACAACATTTTTCATACCGAAAAAATTTGCCATAAAAATAATAGGTTTTAGATATAATCTTTCTGAGAAAAATTATTTTTTCAGAATTTATGGAAGATTCTCTGCGTTTTCCATAAAATGTTCCGGCAGTAAAAATTTTCTATGTGTTTCGGAACGGATGAAGATTCTTTTTTACCTTGCATTTCCAAACTAACCTTAAAACAACGTGATATGAAACGCTTAACCTTTTTTGTTCTCCTTATTGCCTCAGGGCTCGTTGCATCGGAATTTATATCAGCCCAGAATATTTCGGGTCTGGGTGATCTGTCAAGGATCAGGCAGGGAGTGCGTTCCGCCCGTATTAGCTCCTATGACCGTTCCGGAGGAAACGGCGATTGTCTTTCAGGAATCGAACCCGGAACCCGCAGAACCATTTTTGATGTAAAAGGCGCCGGTATGATTACGCACATCTGGATAACCATTGCGCCGGGACCTCCCGAATTGAGCCGCAACGATATCATTCTGCGCATGTATTGGGACGGAAATCCTTTTCCTTCGGTGGAATCACCTATAGGCCCTTTTTTTGGGCAGGGATGGGACGAAAGCTATGATTTTGTCAGTTTGCCTCTGGCCGCAGGCCCTGTTGAAGGGAAGGGTCTGGTTTCCTACTGGCCTATGCCTTTCGCAAACGGAGCAAAAATTGAAATTGAAAACCAGTCGAACCGGAAAATTGATGCCTTTTATTATGCTGTTGATTTCGTGCAGATGGACAAACTTCCACCCGATCAGGGAAGATTTTGTGCATGGTACAATCATGAACTTACGGAAGCAAATCCTGACGGAGAGAATGAATGGGGATCCCTTGGGCCTCAGGGCAAAAATACGGATGGAAAGAACAATTACCTTATAGCCGACATAAAAGGAAAAGGTCATTATGTGGGCGTGAACTATTTTGTACATTCACCCGGTCCTATGTGGTATGGAGAAGGGGATGACATGATTTACATTGATGGCGACAGTACACGCACCTTGTTCGGAACAGGAACCGAAGATTATTTCAATTTGTCGTGGTGCCCGAAAACGGAGTTTTCGCATCCTTATTATGGTTTTGGCAGGATTAACAACGATATGGGCTGGATCGGACGTACGCACCTGTATAGGTTTCACATCGCTGATCCGGTTTTTTTCGATAAGTCGTTGAGGGTCACTATTGAACACGGACACAACAACTGCCTGACCCTTGATCTGGCCACTGTTGCTTACTGGTATCAGCAGCCTCCTTTGCAGATGCTTCCGCCTATACCGGGAAAGGATGAACGCGCACCAAAGCCTTTTATTCAGCCTTACGATATCCATAAATGGCGCGATGCATGGAGAAAAAGCAAAGGAAATGCTCCGAAATTATGGGGTAATGAGTAATTCCATCCAATCTGATGAATGTATCAGATCATATTTTGATATAGGCGGGGTTAATTAAAATCGGGGTATTCGGTGCAGAGAAGATACTGTGCCGGCTCATCTTCCGTGATTTCCGGAAAACGGCCTACGGGCTCAAGAAAACGGTTGTCATTTACGTCATTGTTCACCATGGATACTTCACCGACCATCGTCATACCGTTTTCAGCCCAGAATTTATGGTAAACATATGGTTCGAGGCAGATGCTTTCTCCTGGCTTAAGGCGGACAATGTCACCGGCGTTCACCTGGTGCGTTACCCCGTCAATTTGTACCGTAAACGATTCACTGCTCAGGGTTTCATCCACGGCCGATTTCCAAAGCTGGATGCAAAGCCGTCCCCCGCCCCGGTTGATGATATCTTCCATTTTCTGCCAGTGAAAATGGGTTGGAGTGATTTGCCGGTCGCGGACAATCATGATTTTTTCCGCATAGGTTTTTCGGAAGACCGGATGACCAGGCTTTCCGTTGCGAAGGGTAAACAGCAGCAAACCTGTTTTTTCAAAATTCCCGCTGCCGAAGTCAGTTAAATCCCATCCCAGCATATTCTCTTTTATTTCCAGATACTCCATCCCCCTGGTTTTCCATTCATCCGGGCTAAAATAAGCCCAGGGCGGCAAACGGAAATAGAACTTGTCGAAAAAAGAAATAGCCTCCTCAATGTATCTGTTGATCTCTGAACGGTTCATTCTCTGTTACATTTTGGAATTTCAATGAAAACAGGCAACAAAGTTAGCAAAATACTTGGCAGGGTAAGAATATCCTGCGGGGCTTTTCCATGAAAGCATGCTTTTAATTGACGGATGTTTTCTGCGAAAAAGGATTTGTACCGGCTAACTGCAGTAAGTGTCCCTTAGGGTGAGTATTCTGAATGCTGATTCAGGTGCTTCAGAAACAAGGCTGTGGAATGCCAGCACTTCCTTCTCTTCACCGGGAAGCATGTCGAAAAAGTTGTCAGAAAACCGGGTTTGAGGAAGCGAACAGGCAATAAAAACATTTTTGGCAAAACCGGAAGTTTTCAGTATGATACGGGTTCCTGAGGCCACTGGTTCAAATTCGGCCCGAATTTTCGGGTCGGGTAACTCCAACTGCCTTACCGGAACAAAAAAGAAAAGCTTTTCAGAAATAAGCCTGAGTTTCTCCGTCAGAGCGATATGCAGAACTGTGTATCGCAAATCAATATCTCTTGTCCATTCCAGTATGGGCTGCTGGAAGCAACTGCGGGAAACCCCGGATCCTAATCGCAATTGGGAACGAAATGACTTTTTGATGATCCCATCAAAATCAATCAGTTGTACCTGAAGAGTTGCCGATATAGTATGAGGCAAATCCGAAACAATGGTGATTTCAATTTTTTTCTTGTCTGCAGAAGGAATTATCAGTACAGGAGCAAAGTAATTCTTCAGGTGGTATTGTATGGCTTTATAGTTTCCGTAATAATCAATTCCTGACCAGCTTGCGCAGGGCCAGCAGTCGTCCAGTTGCCAGTAGAGGGAACCCATGCAGGAGGGTTTGGCTTTCCTGTGCGCTTCAATGGCAGTCTTCAGGGCCAGGGACTGCATCAGCTGGCTCAGGTACACAAACGACTCAAAATCTTTTGGCGGGCGAAATTCCTCGAGCAGATGGCGTTCCACCAGTTCTCTTCCTCCGGGCCAGCCCTGATGGGCTTCCATTACCTCGGAACGGGGATCATAATCCTCCGGCAGAGCATATTGTTTTATGGTTTCCAGGGCAGGATAGCTTTTGAAGCCATACTCGCTCATAAAACGGCCAACATTGGATGTGTAGGAACTCAGAGGAATGTCCTTCTTTATAATTTCCCAGTAGTGGAAATCTCCTGAAGTCAGTTCCGGCGGTCCGAGCATAAAGGAAGAGGGTGAAGACGGCCGGTAAGGGCGTTCCGGATCATATTTTTCCAGTACCGACGGAATGGTCTCATGAAACAGCTTTTTATATTCATCAAAAGCTTTCTTAACAAAGGGTTTGCCAATTTCTTCCTGCCAGCCCCAGTAATGAAATCCTTCCAGAACCTCATTATTTCCGCACCAAATGGCAATGCATGGATGATTCCGTAAACGGATAACATTATCCTTTATTTCTTCCTTTACATTCTGAAGGAATTCCCGGTCGGCCGGATACATGGCACAGGCAAACATAAAATCCTGCCATACCAGAATGCCGGCTTCATCGCACAGCTCATAAAAGTAATCGTCTTCATAATAAGCTCCGCCCCACACGCGCAGCATATTCATGTTGGCTTCCCTGCACGAATCTATCAATTGCTTGTATTGTTGGCGGGTAACTCTGTGCGGGAAAAAATCGGGAGGAACCCAGTTGGCGCCTTTCATAAATACCGGGATCCCGTTTACCCTGAAATAAAACGAAACTCCCTTTGCATCCGGTTCCTGGACAAGTTCAACAGTGCGGATGCCGGTTTTGATGGTCTTTTTTTGTACCCGCCGGGCTTCGTCTTCAAGAACCACCGAAATTTCATACAGGTGTGCCCGGCCAAGGCCATTGGGCCACCAACGTTTCGGCCTTTCTATAACAAATTCGATTTCTTCAGTCTGTTCTCCTTTCCGCATGGTCACTTCACTTCCGGCAAGCACAGTGTCGTTCAGCCATACCGAGAGAAAACAGCGGCCGCGATAAGCCCCTTTCAGGATGATTTCTGCTTTGATCAAAGCTCTTTCTTCTGTAACGCTGGCGGGTACAATATGAACATGCTCTATTGTGGCGGTATTCCACCCGTTGAGATAAACAGGCCTCCAGATGCCGCAACCCACAAGCCGCGGACACCAGTCCCATCCAAATGTATAGGGAACACGACGAACAAAGGGACTAACCTTTGTCTCACTTTTTTCGTTATTGGCCGGGTAAGTTAACTGGGCCAGCCGGAGGTATTTTTCCCCTGTTTTGACGGGCGACTGAAAATGGATCAGAAGGATGTTTTCCCCTACTTTCAGGTGCTGTTTGACTTCTGCCTTCCATTGCCTGTACATATTGCACGTATGAAGCACAGGAATGTTGTTGAGCGAAACGTTCGCAAAAGTGTCGAGCCCCTCAAAAACCAGTTCAATCTGATCCCTTTCCAGCATCTCCTCATCAACCGTAAACCGGCAGGAATATTCCCAGTCCTCATTTTCAACCCACTGGGATGCTAAAAATTGTTGACGGAAAAAGGGATCAGGAATTTTTCCGTTGCTGAGCAGATCCGTGTGAACCGATCCGGGCACTGTGGCGGGCAGCCATTCTATGTCGCCTTTTTTTCTGAATACCCAGTTCTGGTGCAAAAACAATTGACGGATCATGGTGGCAGGGTTATCGGTGAAAACTCTCTCCTATAAACTTAAGAGCGTCTGTAATTCCTGTTCTCCAGTATTCCCAGCTGTGCCCTCCGTTTCTGACTCTGTATTCATGCGGTATATTGCGATCTCTCAGCAGGATGTGAAGGGTTGAATTGCCTTTATACAGGAAATCGTCATCGCCACAGTCAATCCAGTACCGAACGTCCTTTTTCTTGTCGTCCGGCAACTGACTGAACAGGGCAATAACGCTGTTTTTGTACCAGTGTGGAGTGAGCCTGTCGGAGGGAGATGCAGTATAGCGGTTTGTAAAAAAACTCTTGTATTCTTCTTCAGACATATTTTTTATCTCTTCATCGGTCATGACTGCGGCACTCAGCGCCGCGCAGGCAGCAAATGTTTCCGGATGATGCAGGCTCCAGACCAGGCTGCCGTATCCTCCCATGGAAAGGCCCGCAACACCGCGAAACTCCTTTTCGGGCCGGGTACGGAATGTGGCATCAATGTAAGGAATAAACTCACTGAAAATCATATCCTCATATCGGTCTTTTCCCTGAACATCATTGATATACCAGGTGATTTTTCCATCCGGCATAACAATAATCATAGGCGGAATGGTGCCCTCTGCAATGGCCTTGTCGGCGGCATGCTGTACTTCTCCAAACTGAATCCAGCCCCATTCTTTGTCAGAATATCCGTGAAGCAAATATACCACAGGATAGCGGCGTTCCGACAACTGATAATCAGGAGGAAGATAAACGGCAAAATGCACCGCACTGTTCAGAATTTTGCTTGGCATCGATTGATTTTCCATTACTTTTCCGTGCAAAACATCTTGCCCGCTGGAGAGGAAAATAAAAGTGAACGTACAGGAAATGATCAGCAATAATTTTTTCATAGGATGTATGTTTTTGGTTAGCTCTCAATTCGTAACTTCCATATTCCGGCAGGGTGTGATGTTGAAACCCACAGGTTTTCCAAACAAAAACACCTTTTTATAAAATATGTGGGTTCCATCATGCCATTGAAAATTAATTGTAAATGATGAAAAAATTTGTTCATTGGTTTGTTGATTCGGACTTTATTTTTCGGGTCCATATTTTTCCGGCATATGGCAGGGCTCTTTTCAATGCGTATCGCCAGTATAGCCAGGAATGGGTGCCTTCAAAAACGGCCGTTTCGCAAGGAACGTTGTGCTTTTCGAGCAAGGAGGCGAACAGTCTGTTCGATGTGTAAAAATAATCATCTTTGCCGCAATCGAGATAGAAAGAAAGCTGTTTTAAAGTATCTTCCGGGATCTGATCCAGAAGCAGGAAGGGATTATTTTCCTGCCAGTGAGCTGTTATTCGCTGGCTGGGAGCATCGTTGCGGCAGGAAAATACAGGTTTCAGGTTATTTTTCCATTGTGTTTCATCGGTTTTAAGCAGATCATCGTCTGTTCTCAGGGCAGCGCTCATGGCCAGTACAAGGTGGAATATGTCCGGATGTTTCAGGGCAAGGACTATTGCTCCGTAACCGCCCATGGATAATCCCCCGATGGCTCTGTGATTGGGATTGCGGCTGATATGATACTGTGCTTCGATATAAGGAATGAATTCCATGAGAAACATATCCTCCCATCTGTACTTTCCTCTGCAGTCATTAATGTTCCAGGATGTTCCTGCGTCGGGTAATACAATCACCGCAGGAGGAAGAAACCCGCTCCGGATCGAAAAATCAGCAGTTTCTTTCAGGTTTCCTTCCGTAATCCACGTCCTGTGATGACTCCCAAAACCATGAAGAAGATACAGAACAGGATACTGTTTTTCTGACGAAGGAAAACCAGGAGGAAGATAAACGGCATAGGAAATTTCAGACCGGAGAATTTTGCTTTTGAAAACCAGGTTGTCAATAATAATGCTGTTCTTATCCTGCGCTTTAAGGGAAGTGAGGAAGTTCATACCTGGCAACAAAAGGCTCAGAAGAGCCATCTGTACTGCAAAATGCCGTTTCATTTTATTACAACATCAATTTGCTCATCGTTCAGTGTGATGTATGCGAAATGACCTTGTTTGAAAGGACCGGGATTGACAAGGATGGTATTTCCGATTCTGTCAGTCCCTGCTGATTCATGAATGTGTCCGCATAAACAGAGAAGAGGACTCGTAAGTTCAATAAATTCCCTGATGGCCTGACTACCCGTGTGAACAAGTTTCATGGCTTTATCGGTGCGGGTTCCATAGGGTGGCTGGTGGGTAACCAGAACGAACTTTTTGGGTTTTCCGGCATTTTCATACGTTTCCTCAAGCCAGTTTTTGTAAAGGTTATCGCTGTATTCCGAAGGGGTTGTGCCCGGGCAGGGAAGGGAACCTCCGACACCGAGGAAAGTTACCTCCTGAATTATCCGGAACTTCCTGTGAAGGCTGATGTTTTGCGAAACCAGAAATTGCTCGACTCCCGGTTTGTCGCAGTTTCCGTGCAAAGCAAGAACATGCGGAAACAAGATTCTGACAGCATCAACAATTTTTTTTGCCTCAGGTTCCTCTCCAAAGTGCGTGATGTCGCCTGTGAGCAGAACCATGTCAGGCCGAAGGGGGTTACCCTCCCATTGACTGAGGAAGTTTACATTGCCATGCAGGTCGGTCAGATGAAGAACAGAGAATTGCATAATCAATCAGATATCAATTCCCATAAGTGTTTTTAAAGCAAATCCAATGCCGAAAGAAAGGGCGGCAACACCGAGACTGACAAAGGTCATTTCCAGAAAACGCTTCCTGAAAGGGATGTCAGTGGCTACTGACAAATAGTAATTGAACAACCATATGATGATTACCGCCGTTGTCAGGGTTATTATCAGACTTATTATGGGCGTTGAAAGCAAAAGAAAGGGCAGTATGAGCAAAAGCACCGTGAAAATGTAAGCAATGCCTGTGTACAGCGCTGCCTTACCAGCTTTCTCTCCTGCATTTTCAGCCTTGTTCGACAGGTATTCCGATGCTGCCATGGAAAAAGCCGCTGCAATGCCCGTAATCAGGCCGGCGAGTGCAATAATCCTGTTGTTCTGAAGGGCAAAGGTAAATCCGGCCAGCGAGCCTGTCAGTTCAACCAGGGCGTCATTCAGCCCCAGTACCACGGAACCTACATACTGAAGTTTTTCTTCTTTGATCAAAGCAATAAGCTGGTGTTCATGAGAGTCTTCTTCAGCAGCAATGGCCATTGCTTCAGGAATAATTCCGGCCACTTTGCCGTAAACTTCTTCGGCTTTTTCTTCATTCTTTTCCATGAGCTTTATGCCGAAGGTGATGCCGAAGATTCGTGCAATCCAGTAATATTTGAGGATGGTTATTCTGGAAGGATACTGGTCAATGCCGGTAAAACGCATCCAGAAATTGTAATGCTTTTTTTCATCCTCTGCTATGTTCCTGAGTACGGAAGCATTCGCAGGATCTTTGATATGCCGCGCCAGCATGGAATATACGTGGTATTCCGTAATTTCGTTTTTCTGCGCTCTTTTGATAACTTCCAGTATTTCTTTGCTCAGTTCAGCCATGGCTTTACAGTTTGTTTGTTATCTGTCTCAGGAAGGAAGGAATGGAGCAGAGCATGCCATAAGAAAATAAGCAGCACCCTGTGTGTCTCCTGAAAATGCCGGAAGATGGCGATACCCTTCTTCCGTGCGCAACGGGTCGGTGAAATAACTGACATTGGATACCGAACCATCCCGGTTCAGGTACTTAAGAACAGCTGTTACAGCCTTCAAAGCAGCATCAGTAAAAGGTTGTTCCGGAAGCCACTTTTTCTTCACGCCTTTCAGCAGGTAAAAGGCAAGCAATGCTGTTCCGCCCGTTTCAGGATAGGAATCCGGAGCATTGGTTAGCTGGTGCCACATTCCGTCTTTGCCCTGGAACGGTAGAAGACTGAGAGCTGTTTCATGCAACATGGAAACCATTTTTTCATATCCCGGATACGAGGGGGGAAAACAGTCAAGAACTTCCGATATACCCCTCAGGCACCATGCCTGAGCCTGGTTCCAGTAACCGGGCGATAAAAAGAGAGGATCATCGGCCCAGCCCCTGCCATGGTGCCATAAGCCTGTTTGTTCATTGCGAAGAACCTTTCTGTAAATACCAAACTGGTTTACGGCTTCATCAAACCACCCTGTATCTCCAGTTATGGCTCCGGTCCTTGCCATACAGGTGGCATAGCCCTGGAGAACCAGTACCGAAATTCGACATTTGCGGCCGTCATCCGGTGCAACCACAGCACCGTCTTTGTCCCGTCCGATACTATCCCTTAATTCGGCAGCAAACCTGACAAGACCCTCAAGGTATTTTTCCTCCCCTGTGCTGATCCATAAATTGTATGGAAGACATGTGTAAAATTGTTTGCGGCTGAAGCGAACAGTTCCCTGTTTCTCTCTGCCGGATATGGTACTCAGCACATATTCCTGATAGGCAGGTCGACCGAACGCCGAGGAACAGTAGAGCAGACTTTCAAGGAACAGGTCATTTGCAAGAGTTTGGGGCATACAGTCTTTTCGTGCGGTTCTCTGAAAGACCACTTCAACAGCGCGCCCGAGGATTTCTTTTTCGATGTTCATAAGCGTATGGCCTTTCCGAACGGAAGTTCTACCAGCAATTCTCCTTTGCCCGATTGCAGGCTCTGATGGATTCCATTCAACAACAGGCTGTCAGGAAGCATGTCGGTAGTTTTTCCTTCCGGCTGTCTTCCTTCTTTTACTGCCAGGGCAAAATCTTCAAAACACATGCGCACTGAAAGGGATGCCTTGTTAGGGTCTTCTTTTGACAGGTTTTGCCATCTGCCTGATGCATCAATGATTTCGAGCAGGTTGTTGGCGCCGAGCCGTATCTGGCCTTTTTCTCCGATGAAAAGAATGCTCCATGCTCCGTTTTTGTCATAAAAATCCGGGGTAGTTGCAATTCGTACGGGGAAGTCTTCCATGGCGCCCATGATAATACCGCTGCTTATGGCAGAAGCAGGAACTGCTGTTTCCTTCCTGCTAATTCGGATAGCCAGAAGCGGTTGCGACAACAGCCATTGCATCAGGTTCAAAATGACGAGCAACGGAGCTTCCGGAAGATTCGGGGAGAAGGGCAACAGAGGATCGTTTTCGGGTTGATTGATTTGTACCTGAACCGAACTGATTTTTCCGATACGTCCTGATAATAGAAGCTCCCGTGCGGAGAAACAGGCAGGCAGAAACCGGTGATAATGGGCAATTCCTGCCGGTACGGTTACGGAAGAGGCCGTCTTTTGCAGGGTGTCGAAGGCGGAGATTCCTTCATTGTAGGGAGCTTCTGCCAGAACTGGAATTCCTGCCGTCAATAACCTGATGATATGCTTTTGCCTCTGGCGGTAACCCCTTTCAATCCATGCGGCAGAAACCTTTCGCCGTATTGCCCGGGCCGGTGAATACCTTACCAGCCTGATGCCGGAAGACGGTTTGAGCAATTCCTTCAGTTGTTCAAATCGTCCGGCAGAGCAAATGGCTGCAAAGACAAATTCTTTCGATTCGATACCTGCTTTTTTTCTGATGGTATGTGCCTGATTCCTGATGGCAGGCAGGGAAAAAAGTCCTGCCATCAGCAACGCACTTCGCTCTATAAAACTCCTTCTGTTCATTGAATCAGGAAATGATAATTTCCTGCACCGGCTTCAAATTCCAGATAATCTTTTTCCTGCTTTACAAAGGTAAGCCCTCTGGAAGATTTTTCCCGCTTACTGTTTTTCCAGACAAGTATTCCGCTCTCTGTGATTTCGGTATTCTTTTCCGGATCAAATGGAACTCTTATTATTCCGGAAGTGTTAGCAGGAATCCGCAGGTCTATCTGCATCTGGGCCTGGTTCTTTTTCCAGGCAATGGAGGCCGGTCCGTATCCTGTCATCAGCTCGGCTGATGCATAGGTGAGATCTCCTGCAGGCCTTGGGTGGAAAATGATTTTTTTGAATCCGGGCTGACTAATGTCGGGTTGTATACCGGCCAGATATCGGTAATACCATTCACCTACACTTCCATAGGCAAAATGATTCCGTGAATTCATGCCTTCGGGCCTCTCTGTATCACTGTTCCACAATTCCCAGATAGTGGTAGCACCTTTCTTAACCATATAGCCCCATGAAGGATAGGTGGTTTGTGTAGCGACTTTCCAGGCAAGATCATGGTATCCGTAATCGCTCAGCAGAGGGAGCAAATAGGCGGTTCCCATAAAACCGGTAGTAAGATGGGTATCCCGCTGTACCACATTTTCTGCAACCTTCTTGATCAGATCGGTGCGCAGATTTTCAGGGGCCAGGCCAAAGGCAACCGGCAGAAGGTTCATGGTCTGGGTATTGGCAATATAATGCCCTGAATCAGGATAGAAGTATTTTGCATTGTAAGCCTGGGCAATCAGCGGCAGACGATTGGCAAGAGCCGTTGAATCTTCCTTCTTCCCAAGAATTCCGGCAATTTCGGAAAGCAGTTTTGTGCTGTAATAGTGGTAAAGCCCGCCCGTAGGCTTGGTCGGACTGGGCACAACGGCTACCCAGTCTCCGTATCCACCCCAGTCGCCGTCGCCGAATTCGTACAGGTTGTTTTTTGCCCTGGCGTCCATGTAGTGAACCCATTTTTTCATGGCTTCATAATTTTCTTCAAGAACAGAGCGGTCACCTGAAAATAAATAGGTTACATAGGGAACTACCACTACGGCATCGCCCCATCCCGGTTTGGCAGGACCTCCAACCACTATAGCCGGATTGACATCATACACATATCCTGATGTATCCTGGCAGTCAGCTATATCGCGCATCCACTTCACGAAGAAGCGGTTCATGTCCATGTTGAAAAAAGCTGTGGGGGCAAAAATCTGGGCATCGCCCATCCATCCGAGGCGTTCATCACGCTGGGGGCAATCGGTCGGAACACTCATCATGTTGCCTCTTTGTCCCCAGGTAATGTTTTTCCAGATCTGGTTCAGCAGGGTATCGGAACATTCAAATTTTCCTCTGAAAGGCGCTGAAGAATGAATTACAATGCCGGTCAGCGTTTCCCTGGCGGGTTTTTCCTTTAGCCCAGTAACCTGAACATACCGAAATCCGTGGTACGTAAACATGGGTTCCCAGATCTCTGTTCCTTGTCCTTTGCAGATATACCGGTCGGTCGCTTTTGCCTGGCGCAGGTTTTCCTGTGCCACCGTTCCGTCATCGTGGAGGAGTTCGGCAAACCGCATTTCTATGATCGTACCTGCCGGAGCCTGAACAGATAACCGTGCCCATCCGACCAAATTTTGTCCAAAATCAAAAACAAATATTCCTTTTTTAGGTTCGGTAATGTTCACAGGGGAAATCTGCTCCGATTCGCGGATCGGCGGATCCTGCTGGGCAACCAGTTTCACATGGAAGGTATCCAGTACGGCAACCTTTGTCCAGCGCCCGGCTGTAGAACCGGCTTTCGACCAATCGGGAATTTCCATCCGTGCATCGTAGGTTTCGCCATGGTAAATGTGATTGTAAACAACCGGTGAATCAGTGAACTGCCAGCTTGTGTCGGTAGGTATTACTTCCGATGTTCCGTCAGCAAACGTGAGGCAAAGCTGACCCTTTAACCGCAGGGGACCGTTGCTGTATGTGGAACCTCCCTGCCATCCGAGACCGCTGCTCCACCACATATTTCCGAGAACAGCACCCCAGGCATTAGGTCCTTTCTGCATCAATCCGGTAACATCGTAAATCTGGTACTGAACTTTTTGCCGGTAATCGGTCCATCCCGGTGTAAGCAGATCAATGCCAACACGCTGTCCATTAATGAACGCAACATAGTTTCCCAGACCCGTTATGTATAACCTGGCAGATGCCAGTTCCTTGTCAATAGAAAACTCTTTTTTCATCAGCACGGAACGGGGTGGACGGGAATCAACGGGTCTGACTGCCGCAATCCAATCTGCCTTCCAGTCATCCTCTTTCAGGAAGGCCGTTTCAAACCATTGAACATCGCTCCATGCTGATACTTCTCCGCGATGGTTCCAGTATCTTACTTTCCAGTAATAGCGGGTTGCCGACTGAAGAGGCTTTCCGCTGTATGGCACAAACTGAGATACGTCGGAACGCACCATACGGCTGTCCCACATATCGGGTTTCCCGGAAGTAAGTTTTTCAGGGGCAGTAGCCACCATGATCTGCCAGGCTTTCTGACGAGCCATGCGGATTGTATCATTCATTGCCCATGAAAACCGCGGGGTCGGAGTATCAATTCCGAGAGGATTTTCATCGTATTCACACCGGAGCATTACTGGCTTGCCCGAATAACGCGTACAGGAAATCAGCAGAAGAATCAAAGGAAATACAAGCGCAAGTTTTTTCATATTCATGAAGTTAAGTTGGTTCGTATTTATTTTTCCACTAAATATAGAAACATTTTTGCTGCATGAAACAAACTTTCACGAGTTTTTATGATGCCGGCCCATCTTCCGGTATTGGCCTATAATGAAAACCAGTAATTTAGTTTTATCAGAAAAACATTATTAGGAAAATCGCTGGCAAGGGACTTTATTCCGTCGGCAAAACGCAGAGCAGGATCATTGTCTGAACCGGTTCGGCCCTGTGACCACACAAAATACAATGATGAACCTGCTTTATATTCCCAGCGTGCAACCAGATTGGACCTGAATTGCCTGAAAAGGAAATCCGGGCGCTGTATCACATAGTCCACCATATTGTCATAATTTTCATCGACAGCAATCTCCGGCTGCTGTGAGGGTTTTTCGGGAAGATTTCTTGCGATATAGGAAAAACGATCGTAATATGAGGCCGCAACAGGATTGGTTATTCGTTTGTAATCATTGTAACTGGCCGAAGCCAAGAAGGGCGAACCGTAATACTGAATGGTAAGTCCGGGAAGTATCGTATAGTCGATGCGAAGGGTCATGTTGATCCGCTCCTGTTCAAGCGATGCAGTAATATAACGTGTATCTGTGCCGAAAGGAATACTGGTTATATACTGCATGTCATTTGTACTGAAAGAATAGGAAAAATACGAACTCATCTGGAGGGCCCGGGTTAGTTTAAAATTCAATCCGGGTGCCAGATACAGACTTTGCTGATTGATTTCATCAGCTGAATAAATACTGCTGTTAATGCTAAGGCTTACTTTGCGGGCATAGTTTGTTCCCAGACTCAGAAAACCTGTCCATCCGCCGGGCTCTTTCATAGACGGGCCGCCACGCAGGATGTCATTTTCATACGATGGTCTGTACCGGCTTACATGAAAATTTACCGACCACATATTGCTGAACTGTGCTGATGCCCCCAGGCTCAGGGAGGAGCTCTGCAGTCTGCCTCCGAAATCCCACCGGTTGAATTGTCCGAACCCCAGATGATAAGAGCGGAAAATCAGCTCAGGTTCTGTTTTAACATAGGAAAGAGAAGTGCTTTGTTCAATTTTGTCGGTTGAACGGAGATATCCTATATCGTTCAGCTCCAGACCAGGAGAACTCCAGCTGAAACTTTCGGAAAACCGCCAGGGGCCGTTACTTCCTTTACCGAATTCAATGCTTCCGGCTGTTCCGGTAAGGGAAGTCCTGTTACTGTCGAGTTGAACATAAGGAGCATCCGGCCGCTGAAAGTAACGGGCAGGGGATGTCTGTGCCCTGTATATCGCTTCTTTCGACCCCCGGATGTGGCTGATAACGGATTCAACGTCGAAATAAAAAGTCTTTTCCTTCATGTATTGCCTGAAATCGATTCCAGCCGAATATGCCCCGCGGTTCAATTCTTCAGTTGAAGGAGAGTCTGTATTTCGGTTTACCGCTGTAATGATTCCACCAAAAACGGTGTTGGCATCATTCAGATCTTTTTCAACCCTGGCTACGAAATAGTTTGTATAGGGTTCAACAAGTTCTTTTCGCTGACTGATGCCGTTTGATATGTTTGCATATTCTTCCGAGGTAACGCTTTCAATGATGCCAAGTGAAAGACCCTGTGAGTTTTTACCTGTCAGCTTTAATGCGCCCAGGATTTTTGTATACTGTGGCGAATGGATATATTCTCCTTCATGTAGTTCTGGCCGGATGCTGGGAGCATGACCTATCCTCCGGGTATAAACAAGCTGCTGGCCGCTGGTAGCAAACTGGTAAATATTGCGCCCTTCGAGGAAGAAAGGCCGTTTTTCTTCAAAATACGTTTCATAGGCACTGAGATTCAGTACCGAAGGGTCTGCCTCCACCTGGCCGAAATCCGGCAGAATGGTAAAATCCATTGTAAAATCGGATGCTAAACCAATTTTGCCGTCCAATCCGGCTGAGAAATCTTTTCGTCCGGCATTGGCAAACGGATCTCCCTGAGTTTGTTGTGTGTGGTTTAACCGGGCAAGGGAGTAGGGCAGAAGTTCTATTCTTCTGGACTTCGGTATATCACGAATTCCATGCAGTTCTCCGAAATTATACACCGGCCCGGGAGAATCCCGGGGAATCAGATTCCACTGGCATTCCTCCTGATAACGGTTTATCCACCGCCAGGCATGAAGCCCCCAGACCTGCTCATTTTCAGTGCTATATCGAAGCTGGCTCAGAGGAATCTGCATTTCAGCCGTCCATGCAGAATCTTCCAGCGCTGTTTTTCCATACCATACGGCATCCCAGCTCAGATCAACTCCCTGATTGGTAAGTAACAGGTCAATCTTGCCTCCTCCTGCCGTGAGGTTGAATTCAAATCCTGTGCGGTAATCATGGTAAGAATCAAAGCAGATTCCAACAACATCGCCGGTAAACATATCCCTCCTGCCCATCTGCCGGTCAATTTTGTCGGGTTGATTGTCATAGGCCCTGATAGCAACATAAATGTTGTGTTCATCGTACAGAATCTTGATTTCTGTTTTCTGGGAAGGAACGGCTCCCTCTACCGGCCTCTGCTGAACAAAATCTCCGGCCCAGATCCCTTCGTCCCAGCAGGCATCATTCAGTTTGCCATCGATTTTTGGGGGAGTTGTACGGATACGTTTTGTTTCATATACTCTTTGTCCGGCTTTCCCTTTCAATGGGAAAATCCTTTCACCCGCCCACCCCGCAGAAGAAAAAGGGTAAAGCAGAATCATCGAATACAGAAAAACAACACCAAATGACCTGTACTTCATGAGCCGCTCATCTTTCGTGATGGGCGTAAAATAATAAAATATCCGGTTTTTCCACAAGGACACTTGTCAATAAAATGTCTTTTCCCTATACTTGTAATATTAATTCATCCTATCCATGAGGCATGCTATAATCATTTTCCTTTCTGCTGTATTGCTGTTTTCATGTTCCCGGAAAAAAGACACTGTCAGTCTTGTTTCTGATTTCAATGATCTGGCTGCTTATTTTAAAGATCCTCCTGCTTCCTTCCGCACCCAGCCTTTCTGGGTATGGAATGACAGTATTACAAAAGAGCAGATTGATGAACAGCTTGCTGATTATAAAAAGAAAGGATTCGGGGGGCTTTTCATTCATCCGCGGTATGGATTGGTTGCGGAATACCTTGGAAAGGAATGGTTTGAGTTATACAGGTATGCAACAGAAAAAGCAAAGAAACTGGGGCTGGAAATATGGATTTATGACGAAAACTCCTTCCCGAGCGGCTTTGCGGGTGGTCTTGTTCCGGCACAAATGCCCGAGTCGTACAATCAGGGTCAGGGTCTGTCATGGAAAACTGCCAGCATCCTGAAACCGGAACCCGGAAAGATATATCCGTTCATTTTCAGAAAAGAAAAAAAACAATGGAAGGATATTACGGCCGATACAGCCAGATACAAGGGAAAAAAAGGAGAATTTGCACTGGTGGAACTTACCTTTTATGAACGTTCCAAATGGTATGCCGGATTTTCCTACGTTGACCTGCTCAAACCCGGAGTTACGGAAAAGTTTATTGAAGTAACCATGTCAGGGTATGAAAAAAATCTGGGACCTGAACTGGGAAATACCATTAAGGGCACCTTCACCGACGAGCCGAATATCAATCCTCCCGGCAGAAATGCTGTGCGGTTTACACCCGATCTCTTTGATGAGTTTAAAAAGCAATGGGGTTACGACCTGAGGATTTACCTCCCGGGCCTTTTTGAAGAAACCGGTGACTGGATGAGAGTAAGGCATAATTACCAGAGCACTCTGCTCAGGTTATTTATTGAACGCTGGTCAGTGCCCTGGAACAAGTATTCGGTTTCAAAAAAACTTATCTGGACAGGCCATTACTGGGAACATGGATGGCCCTGGCTGGCCGACGGACCTGACAACATGGCCATGTATGAATACCACCAGATGCCTGGCATTGATATGCTGTTCAATACCATAGACCAGGAAAAATTCCCGGTTCAGTTTGGTAACATCAGGGCAGTGAAAGAACTTTCGAGCATAGCCAACCAGCTCGGAAAGAAACGTACCCTTAGTGAAACGTATGGAGCTTCCGGCTGGGAGCTTACCTTTAATGATATGAAACGGCTTGGCGATTGGGAATATGTGCTGGGAGTCAATTTTATGAACCAGCACCTTTCCTATATGTCTGTTGCCGGTGACCGGAAACACGATTTTCCGCAAAGTTTTTCGTACCATACTCCATGGTGGGATCTTTATAAGGTGCAGAGTGACTATTTCGGACGACTCTCACTGGCGCTTTCATCCGGTGATCAGGTAAACAGAATTCTGGTGATTGAGCCAACAACCACGGCATGGATGTATTATAAGCCAGGACGGAACAATCCTTTGCTTGACAGTATCAGTCGGTCGTTCCATCAGCTTCTGGCCGGTCTTGAAAAATACCAGATCGAGTATGATCTCGGCTGTGAGAATTCCATGAAAAACAATGCCAAAGTGGAAGGGAACAGACTGGTTGTCGGGAATCGCTCCTATAATGTGGTTATCCTCCCGCCTTTTACCCGGAATCTTGACAAACCCGTCAGAGACCTTCTAAAACAATACCTGTCGTCTGGCGGCAAATTGGTGGCAGTGGGGGCCAGGCCTGATCGCACTGACGGAACATCGGATCAGGAATTGGCTGCCTTCCCTGTCGTTTTTGCAAAACAATGGATTGCAGTTCCGGCATTGCCCGATGAAGCCCTGCTCCCTTTATTGAGGGAAAAGGAATGCTGGTTCGAAAATCCGGGAAATATCACCGGTACCTTATACCACATGCGCCGGATACTGAGCGACGGGCAGTTGCTATTTCTTGTCAATACCCATCATGACCAGAACGCCAGGGGAACCGTTCATCTGAAAGGTTCTTATTTGTACGAACTGGATGCCCTTTCAGGTAAAATCTTCCGGTATCCTGCCCAGACTGAAGATACCATGGTACGTGTATCGTTCAGCCTGCCGCCTTCCGGCTCCCTTCTGCTTTTTGCCAGCAATAAAAAACATATCTATCCGGTCAGAAAATTTGTGCCGGAAACTATGCATCCGCTTCCGGTCATATACAATAAACCCGCCCGCTTGTCACCCAATGTCATTGCTCTGGATTATTGCACCCTGCACCTCAGCGGAAAACCCGATACCTTCCTCTATTTCTATTCGGCGGGCGACATGATCTGGCAGGCCCATGGATTTCCGGATAATCCCTGGGTTTCATCTTCCCAATTTAAAAAGCAGTTGGTGGAGAGCGATACCTTCTCACCAGGAACCGGTTTTTCAGTATCTTATCCTTTTAAGGTTGAAAAAGGCACCAGTATAAGCAATATGAAAGCTGTTGTAGAAAGGCCCTGGCTATGGAAAGTCTCGGTTAACGGGAAAGAAGTAAAACCAATAGCCGGCCAGTGGTGGCTTGACAAACGTTTTGGAGTATATGATATTAGCCAGGCAGTAGTTCCCGGAAAAAACATTCTGGGTTTGAGCATTTCTCCCATGCGGATATTTGCTGAAATCGAACCGGTATATATACTGGGTGATTTTTCCGTATGGCCCGACACCTCAGGCTTTTTCCTTGCGCCTTCCGTCAGGCTGGAGTATGGACCATGGAAAACACAGGGCTTGCCTTTTTATGCCGACAGGATTTCATATTCCGGTACATTTAACCTTCAGAAAAAAACAAAAAACATTCAGATTCAGCTGAAAAACTGGAATGGTACCGTAGCCGAAGTGAAAATCAACGGGAAGTCAGCCGGAGTCATTTTTTCTCCGCCGTATGTGCTTTCACTGGAAAATTGGTGTAAAAAAGGTGAAAACAAAGTGGAAGTTATCGTGTACGGATCGCTGAAGAATCTTTTGGGGCCATTCCATTTTGTGCGGCAAAGAGGCATTGTAACTCCCTGGAGTTTCAAATATGCACCTGCTGTTCAGCCTTCCGGCAATCAATATGATCAGCTCGATTACGGCCTCAATGAGGAGTTTGTAATTGCGGCAGGTCAGGAATAAGAAAGAACAAAAACAATGTTCTGCCAATGAAATCTCTTTTTTACAGTTTGCTTTTTGCTGTCATTCCCTTAATCCTTACTGCTCAGGATGTGTATCACAACCCCGTCATTCCGGGTTTTCATCCCGATCCGAGTGTATGCAGGGTGGATAGCAATTATTATCTGGTTACCAGTAGCTTTGAATTTTTTCCTGGTGTTCCTGTATTTCATAGTCGTGATCTTGTTCACTGGGATCTGATTGGCTACTGCCTTACACAAAAAAGTCAGCTCAATCTGGAAAAAGCTCCTCCTTCAGCGGGTATTTATGCCCCGACATTGCGCTACCATAAGGGGACGTTTTATATGATAACAACCAACGTAAGCGGAGGGGGTAATTTTATTGTAACTGCCAGTGATCCGCGAGGCCCCTGGTCTGATCCCGTTTGGATTGACCAGTCAGGAATAGATCCTTCCCTGTTTTTTGATGATGACGGGAAAGTCTATTACACAGGCAATACTCCGTGGGACGGGAGTGAACAAGGTATATACCAGTTTGAAATCGATCCCTCCACCGGAAAAAAACTTTCCCCTGTCCGGCTTATTTGGAAGGGAACAGGAGGCAGATATCCTGAAGGCCCCCATCTCTATAAAATCAATGGTTGGTATTATCTCATGATTGCAGAAGGGGGTACCGAATACGGCCATATGGAAACCATTGCGCGAAGCAAATCGCCCTGGGGACCTTTTGAGCCCTGTCCGCGGAATCCTATACTAACCCACCGCAATGCCAATGGACAGTCCATTCCGATCCAGGGGACAGGACATGCCGACCTGATTCAGGCACACGACGGATCGTGGTGGATAGTTTTTCTTGCTTTCAGGCCTGTTCAGGGAAACTGGCACCACCTGGGCAGGGAAACTTTTCTGGCGCCGGTGGTCTGGGATGAGGATGGCTGGCCCGTGGCAGGGATCAACGGAACCGTATTGCCTGAAATGAAAGTAAAAACCCTGAAACAAACACCTGAAAAGAACAATGCTTTTATGGATGATTTCAACAATAAGAGCCTTTCGTTGGAGTGGAATTATCTTCGTAATCCTGATTACTCCTGCTATTCCCTTACCGAACGAGACGGATGGCTCTGTTTGAAAGGAAACCGCTTTACGCTCGACTCGGTTGCTTCGCCTGCATTTATTGGTATCAGACAGCAACATTTTTCCTTCACTGCCACCGCAAAAATGGATTTTGAACCCAAACGGAATGGTGAAGAAGCAGGAATTACAGCATTTATGAATAACCGGTTCCATTACAGGCTTTGTGCCGAAATGAAAGAAGACCGGAAAAAGTATATTGTTCTGAATCACAGATTAGGATCGTATTCCTATGAGGTCAGCAGAATGCCTTATTCGGGCAGTGCAGCCTGGTTGCGCATAACTGCTTCTCCCGAAAGTTATACATTTAGCTTTTCATCAGACGGTAAGAACTTCACCATAATCGGAACAGGAGATACCCGTTTCCTTTCTTCAGAAGTTGCTGGGGGATTTACCGGTGTGTTCATCGGACCATACGCAACAGGAAAAGGAAAACCATCTTCAGTACCTGCATACTTCGATGCGTTTGAATATGTGCCCGGTGATAAATGATTTTCTTTGCAGGATGGACGGAAGGCTTATGGATTGGCATTTACCATGGGAAAAGATGGAAAAGCTTTTCAATTTGAAAAAGGGATATAAAAAATTACCAGATATTAACCTTATACCTATGAAAAAATCTGCAGTTGTTATCTTTGCTCTTGCTATGGCAGTTATAGCATGCAGCCCACGCTCCTATGAAAAGACCAGCCGGGGTATTATCGTAACCAACGGTAAGAACTCGCTGATGGTTCAGGTAATGAAACCCGGAATAATCCGTGTTTTTGCTTCTCCCGGAACAGACATTCCCCGTAAGGAAAGCCTTGTTGTGACAGAGAATTTTGAGACAGAAGGATCATGGGAAGTAGCAGAAGACACTCTTGCTGTCAGTCTTACAACCCAGAATCTTCAGGTGAAAATCAATAAAAAAACTCTTGCTGTCACTTTCCTTGACAGGGAAGGCAAAGTGCTACTTGCTGAAAAGAACGGAGGCGGAAAATCATTCTCACGCATTCAACTGCCGGACGATTCAACATGGGCTGTACGTCAGCAGTTTGAACTTTCGCCCGATGAAGCTATTTACGGACTGGGTCAGCACCAGGACCGGACGCTGAATCTGCGCGGACAGGTATTGAGCCTGTTTCAGCATAACCGGGAAATATTTGTTCCGGTGGTGGTATCAACCAACGGATACGGATTGTTATGGGATAATTATTCATGGACCCGCTTTGGCTCCATCGAACCGTCACCCCGGATACCATCGGAGTGCTGGGCCGACAAATACGGTAAAACGGGCGGACTTACCGCAACCTATTTTACTGACAGGTACTGCAAAATTCCTTCGCCAATAAAAAGCAAACAGCCTGTCAGGCCATTTGATCTTCCTGAGGCCGGAAAGGACAATATCATGAGCATGCGGCTCGAGGGAACTCTTACCGTGCCTGAAACAGGCGAATACCAGTTTGAAAATACCGGACAGCAGGAATTTCGTTTCTGGCTGAACGGAAAGCTGGTTCGCGATTACTGGAGTGCTTTTCTGAAGGCAACAGACTATACCAGGCTGACGCTTGAAAAAGGGGTGGCTTATACTGTAAAAATGGAGTGGGGGCGAAGCAGTGCTTCCGAAACAATGGATCTTGCGTGGCGAACTCCTTCCATGCGCGACGATACCCTGTCTTTCTGGTCCCAGGCAGGGAAAGGTATTGACTATTACTTTATCTACGGACCTTCAATGGATGAGGTGATAGCCGGTTACCGGAAACTTACGGGGGATGCCCCCATGATGCCCCGCTGGGCATACGGCTTCTGGCAATGCCGGGAAAGGTACAAAACACAGGAGGAAGTTCTTGCCACTGTGAATGAATTCAGAAAGCGCAAAGTTCCTCTTGATGTTATTGTTCAGGACTGGCGTTACTGGAAAGACGACCAGTGGGGATCCCATGAGTTTGACAGCACCCGCTATCCTGATCCCCGAGGAATGACCGATAGCTTGCATGCCATGAATGCCCGCATCATGATCAGCGTTTGGGCCAAATTCTATCCCACCACAAAAAATTACCAGGAATTGAATGAAAAGGGATTTCTTTATCCATACAACATTGTTCATCAGTCAAGGGATTTTCTGGGAAATCTTTTTGCCTATTATGATGCATACAATCCCGAAGCCCGCAAAATATACTGGGAACAAATCAAACGAAATCTGTTTGATGCGGGCATTGACGCCTGGTGGCTCGATGCCACGGAACCGGAAGTGGGAGAAAATATTCCCCCTGAAAATATGGCGGAGCGGATGCACCCCAACTATTTCGGTTCAGGTTGGGAGTATCTGAACGCTTACCCGCTTTTTACGTGCAGGGGAATTTACGAAAACCAGCGAAAGACTGCTCCCGATCAGAGGGTTTGTATTTTGAGCCGCTCTGCTTTTGCCGGGCAGCAGCGTTATGCTGCCACCTCCTGGTCGGGCGATATTGTAGGCCGCTGGGAAACGTTCCGGGCGCAGATTCCGGCCGGACTGAGTTTTTCGGTCTCAGGAATTCCCTACTGGACAACGGATATCGGTGGTTTTATGGTGGATTACCCGGGAGGAAATGCCAATCCGGAATACAAAGAATTATTCACCCGATGGTACCAGTTTGGAGTGTTCTGCCCGGTATTCAGGGTGCATGGTACCAGTACCCCCCGCGAAATATGGTTTTTCGGAAACCCCGGCGATCCATGGTATGACGTTCAGCTGGCTATGAACAAACTTCGCTACCGCTTATTCCCCTATAATTATTCGGTTGCCGCCGATGTCTCCCGAAATGGCTATACCATGATGCGGCCACTGGCCATGGATTTTACAAACGATAAAACAGCCCTGAATATCGATGATCAGTATATGTTTGGTCCGGCTCTGCTGGTTAGCCCTGTAACACAATATCAAACCTACTCAAAATCCCTGTATCTCCCGGAATGGTCCGGCTGGTATGATTTCTGGACAGGAATATTTTTCAAGGGAGGTATGAGCATACAGGTCCCTGCACCCCTCGATATTATTCCTGTTTTTGCACGTGCAGGCGCCATCCTGCCGCTGGGACCTGAAAAGCAATATACGGGCGAAAAACCTTCTGATCCTTTACAGCTGATGGTGTATACGGGTGCTGACGGAACTTTTGTGCTGTACGAAGATGACGGACTTACCTACAAGTATGAACAGGGAGAATTCAGCCTGATACCGTTCCGCTGGAATGAAAAGGGCAAAACCCTTGAAATAGGCGACCGAAGCGGAACATTCGACGGAATGCCCGGGCAGAGAACCATCGAAGTCCATCTGGTCTCACCTGACCATCCCTGCGGCTACAATCAAATGACCCGCCCCGACACAACAGTTACGTATAACGGTAAACGGATGGTTCTATCTTTCTGATTCCATGCAGCAGAATTACCGAGAACTGTGGGATGAAACCAGATACCGTAAGATTCTGGAAATACAGCATGAGGATATCCTCAGCTTTATTGCAGGCCAACTGCGGCCCAATAACTTTGCCATGCAATTTTTTTATGGCTTCAATTTAGCTCTTGTCGTGTTTTTCCTCTTGACAATCAGCAGGGATTTCAGAGTGGCATCTTTCTCCTTTTTCAGTGCCCTGCTGGTTTTTATGGCGGGTATCCCTCTTTTTCTTATCCTGCTGGTACCTTTGCATGAAATGCTCCATGCACTTGCATTCTTTCTTCTGGGAGCCAGAAAAGTCCGCATCATACCCAGGTGGGAAAAACTGATGGTATATGCAGTTGCTGACAAATTTGTGCTGAATTTCAGGGAATTTATTTTCCTTGCACTTACACCTTTTGTCCTGATCAATGTCGGTCTGATCATCCTGTTGTTTGTCATGCCCGGGGTTTGGAAATACGCTGTTTGGTCTGCTTTGTTTTTCCATGCAACAGGTTGCATCGGTGATTTTGCCCTGCTGGGTTTTTTGAGCCGGAACAATCCGTCGGAAACCGTTAATTATGACGACTTTTCTGAACAAAAAACATTTTTCTTTGAAAAAATTACAAATGTTGATTAACTAACCAGGTAAAATTATGAAGCGTATGCACAAAGTTCTGATGTTCTGTCTTGCTTTGTTTCCCTTGGCTGTTCTTATGAGCAGTTGCGACAGGGAGCCTTCTGTTGTGGGAATAGTACCAAAACCGGTTGATCTGAAAGTGCATGCCGGCCATTTCCGGCTTGATTCAGCCGTCCGGATTGTTTTACAAAATGCAGCAGATACCAATTCCCGCATGGCGGTGAATTATCTTAATGGAAAAATCAAGGAATTGCTCGGTTCTCCTCTGGGCATTGCTGAAAAAAAAGTGCGGGGCCCGAGAATTATTGTGAACGTTGATTCCACGCTCACCTTTCATCCCGAAGGCTACGAAATGAAGGTGGCCCGGAAACGGATTACCATCAATGCCAGAACCGCTCAGGGGGCCTTTTATGCTTTTCAGACCCTTCTTCAGCTTATGCCTCCTTCTGCCGGCTCTCCCGGAATTCAAAAGGGTATGATACGCATTCCCTGCGTTACAGTGAAAGATTATCCCCGTTTCAGTTACAGGGGTATGCACCTCGATGTATGCCGCCATTTCTTTCCGGTGGAATTTATCCTGAAGCAGCTGGATGTGATGGCTATGTATAAACTCAACACCTTCCACTGGCACCTTACCGAAGATCAGGGATGGCGTATTGAAATCAAAAAATACCCCCTGCTTACCCAAATCGGTTCCAGAAGAACCGAAGGAGAAGGTTTTGAATACGGAGGGTATTATACTCAGGATGATATCCGTAAGGTGGTGAAGTATGCTCAGGAACGTTTTATACGGGTAATTCCCGAGATTGAAATGCCGGGTCATGCTCTGGCTGCTCTTGCCGCATATCCTCAGCTATCCTGCACGGGAGGCCCTTTTAAAGTGCGGAATTTCTGGGGTGTGGAGGAAAATGTGTTTTGTGCCGGCCGGGAAGAAACGTTCGGATTTATCACCGATGTGCTCACTGAAGTAGCTGCTCTCTTCCCATCCGAATACATTCATATCGGCGGTGACGAATGCCCCAAAAACCGCTGGAAAAATTGTCCCCGTTGCCAGGAACGCATACGGCAGGAAGGTCTGAAGGATGAAGCGGAACTGCAAAGCTATTTTATCAAACGGGTTGAAAAAATTCTGCTCAGCCTTGGAAAGAAAATGATCGGATGGGACGAAATCCTGGAAGGAGGTCTTGCTCCTTCTGCTACCGTCATGTCATGGAGAGGAGAGGAAGGAGGTATTGATGCCGCCATGCAGGGGCATGATGTGGTAATGACCCCCGGTGATTGGGTTTACCTTGATCACTACCAGGGAAGCCCGAAGGTGGAACCTGTGGCCATCGGCGGGTATACTACCCTGGAAGAATCCTATAACTATGATCCTCTGCCTGAAAAGCTTCCTGCTGATAAGCACCATTTTATTCTCGGATGCCAGGGAAATATATGGACGGAATATATGTATACACCTGAAAAGGTCGAATACATGGCGTATCCGCGCATTATTGCCCTGGCCGAAGTGAACTGGAGCCCCAAAGAAAGCCGCAACTACGCCGATTTTCTGTCCCGGATGAATAACCAGTTCCCTCGTCTCGATGCCCGCGGAATCAATTATCATATTCCTCTGCCGGAAGGACCTCCTGAATTTGTTGCATTTACTGATTCAGTTACCCTGTCATTTTCCAGTTCACGGCCTGTTAAAATGGTTTATGCTACCGATGGTAGTGATCCTTCGGAAACTTCTCAGGAATATACGGAACCACTCACTGTAAGGGAAAACACCGTGCTGAAGATTCGTTCTGTCCTCCCGTCTGGCAAAATGAGCAGTGTGCGGACGATAACGGCTGAAAAACAGACGCCCGCAGGTGCCTTGCAGGTTGCATCCCGCCCGGGTCTTCGCATGAAATCAACCGAAGGAAATTTTATCCGTATAAGTGATCTGGAAAATGCAAAGAATTGGAAAGAACAGATCATTCAGAATCTGTCAGTGCGGTTTAACCGGGAAAAGCCTTCTGCTGCCGTAATTACGGGATACATCGAAGTGCCGGAAACAGGAGTATACTATTTCTCCTCCGATAACGACCAGGTTTGGATTGCCGGCCGGTTGCTGGTCAATAACGACGGCGAAGTGAAACGATTCAGCCGGCACGATAGTTCCATCGCCCTGGAGAAAGGAAAGCATGCCCTGAAAATTGTATTCCTGAACAACACCATAGGCGGTTGGCCTTCAGCATGGAATGGACTCAGCCTGCAATGGAAGAAAGAAGGAGAGCAGGACTATAAACCCGTCGGGAAAGAATTCCTTTCATACTAACCTTCTTTGCAGGCTGTGCAGGAAATTGCATTACAGTACTGATCTGTTAATTTATTATATATCAGCCGGTTGGCCAGGAACGCCATCCGGCTGATTTGTGTTTGGTTTTTTCCGGAGGCTTTTGCAATCCGGGGTGTGGCAGGCAGGTTTCAGCGGAACCCTCTCTGCCGCATGGCTTCATATATAATAATGGCCGCCGAAATACTGACATTTAGCGAATCTGCCTGCCCTGTCATGGGAATTTTAATAAGTTCGTCAGCCTTCCGGAGCCAGAAATCGCTTAATCCTTCCGATTCGGTGCCCATGATAACAGCTGAAGGTTTTGTAAAATCGGCCTGGTGGTAATATTTTCCGGCTGGCAGAGCGGCAGCGAAGGTATGGATCGCTTTCTCACGGAGGTATGCCAGAGCCTCTTCGCTGGTGCAAACCACCACAGGTACGGTAAACAAACACCCCCGGCTGGCCCTGACAACATTAGGATTGTAAATGTCGGTGCGGGGATCGCAAACAATAACAGCGTGTACGCCGGCTGCATCTGAGGTTCGGAGAATGGCGCCGATATTGCCGGGCTTTTCTACCGATTCAAGCACTACCAGCAACGGATTGTCGGGAAGAAGCAACTGTGGGAGCGATACAAAACGGGTTTCAGCTACCAGGCAAATCCCTTCAGAATTTTCCCGGTAGGCAATCCGGGCATATACTTCCGGGGTCACTTCGTAAATGTCGTCTGTATAACCTGCAGTCTGAACCAGTTCTTCTATTTTCCGTGACGGAAGAATGTCAGGGCAGTAAAATATGCTTCGTACTATATAACCAGCCTGAAAAGCCATACGGGCTTCCTTATATCCTTCTACCAGGAACAAACCCTGTTGCTCCCTTTCCCTGCGCTTTTCCAGCTGAAGAATATCCAGTATCTTCTGATTTCTTGTGCTGGTAATCCGGCCTGTGATTTTCATACCATGATAAATATTTGTAAAAATACATGATTCGGTATATACCTATAATACTGCATGCAATTTTCCACAAACGTCATATTTTATCTCAACGATTTTTCAGTCTTCATAATCAGAAATTCAATGTTGAAATATTTTCTGAAACGTTCGTCAAAAACATTGATTTTCACTGCATTTATAACAAAAATTTACCTTAATTTTCATTAATTTATCCTTAACCCATTTGTCCGGAATAATCATTTATATAACCCGTGGTTGAAAAAAGGGGAGCATTAAATATACTTTAAAAACTTAATAAGAAAAGGAGGTAGTTATGAAAAAGTTATTTGTTAAAAAACAACTCTTTCTTTTGTCAATGACAAAGAGGTTTAATACAGGTTGGGTTGTTACGCTCATTCTGATTATGTTTATATCCGTCTTGACCGTTCATGCCCAAATATTAGATGAACTTTTCAACCCGACCATATCGCTCACGTTGAAGCACCCACCGGAGCTTGGCTTTAAGGTTAACAAGATTGCCTTCGGTCCGGCTTCTGGAACGTGTGCTGATCAGATTATCGAAGCTTTGATAAGTGATTTCGTATCTAACCAAATCGAGGTCGTTGATCGACAAAATCTTAATGCTATTTTAGCAGAACATAATTTTACTTTAAGCGGCTATGTCGATCAGGCGAGTGCTGCGGCGCTCGGCAAGATTCTTGGGCCTTCCGCACTCATTTTCGTGAAAGTTCAACGGTGTACTACCCAGCAGGATAAAGTTAACGCTAAGGAAACTTATTACGATAGTAAAACAAAAAGTAATTATCAGGTGATAGCTTACTATTCGAAAACCCGTGCCTTTCTCAAGGCTTCAATCCAGGCAGTTGATCTCGCAACGGGACGCATCTTCGCTGCGCAGACTTTTGATTATTCTCCTGAAAAGGCAAACAAATCTTACGATGGCTATCCTGAAGCACCAGCAGAATTCGACGTTTTAGACATTGCTATTCAAACGATGGTTAGAGACGTTCATAGAATGTTTCTTCCCTGGTCGGAACAAACGAATCTTATCTATTATGATGACAAGTCCTGCAACTTGAAACAGTCTTTTGAAGCTCTTCAAGCTGGAGATTTTGACAGAGCTTTCGATATTTCTCTACATAACCTTGAAACCTGCAAGAACACACCCAACGTGAAAGACAAGGTTTTAGGACATGCCTACTACAATGTTGGGATGTCCTATATGATAAGGGATGAATATGATAAGGCATTAGATTATTTTCATGAAGCAGCAAGAATTCGACCTGGAGAAATAGTTAGCAAAGCTATAGCTGATTGTCAAAAAGCTAAGGAACTGATGATTTCCATGCAAAAGATTGAGCAGAAAGCGACTTTCGAAGCTGAGAAAAATCAGGCTGAGAGCGAGAAAGCTGCCAAAGCCGAAACAGCCAGTATGTTGACTAACGCTGATATCATTCAAATGACGAAGGAAAAGCTCCCTGATGCAATCATCATTCAGAAGATAAAGAAATCAAAATGCAAATTTGATACTTCTCCTGATGCCCTTAGTACTTTGAATAAATCTGGGGTAAGTGAGAAAGTGATCATTGCAATGATGGAAAATCAATAGAGAAATCTGTGAACTTTACGGCTCGACTGGAATTTATCCCAGCGAGCCGTTTTTTTATTTACATTATCTTATAACTTATATTCTTATTGACAAATAGTTTAGAGTTTGGTATAATTTAAATTCGTTGTTTAACAATTTAAAACGGAGGTAATTATGAAAAGGTTATTTTTGTATTTTGGTTTAACAATGATGCTGGGTATAGCAATAGCTGTTAATTCATGCGAGAAAGAAACTAAAGAAACTCTCAAACCGGATGAGTTAACTACGTATACCAGCACAACAGTTTATGGAATGGATGATATTGCCTTTGATGGCGTTAATATGTGGACGGCTAATGTTTCTGACAACAGTGTCACTAAAATCACTCCTAATGGCGTGATGACTACGTATAAAGGTACGGGTGAAGGACCAGTTGATATTGCCTTTGATGGCGCTAATATGTGGACAGTTAATTTTATTGACAACAGTGTCACTAAAATCACTCCTAATGGCGTGATGACTACGTATAAAGGCACGGGCGAATGGCCACTTGCTATTGCCTTTGATGGCGCTAATATGTGGACGGCTAATCGGGATGATAATAGTGTTACTAAAATCACTCCTAATGGCGTGATGACTACGTATAAAGGCACAGGTGTAGAACCACTTGCTATTGCCTTTGATGGCGCTAATATGTGGACAGCTAATTTTAGCGACAAGAGTGTTACTAAAATCACTCCTAATGGCGTGATGACTACGTATAAAGGTACTGGTGGAGAACCGCGTGCTATCGCTTTTGACGGTATAAATATGTGGACGGCTAATTATAACAACAGTGTCACTAAAATCACTCCCAAGGGAGAGATGATTACGTATATTGGTACCGGAAATTCTCCAGTTGATATTGCCTTTGATGGCGCTAATATGTGGACGGCTAATAACAACCTAATTCTTTCCTCCAGTGTTACTAAAATCACTCCCAATGGCGTGATGACTACCATTAGCATCAGTGAAGATCCGCTTGCTATCGCCTTTGATAGTAAAGAAAAGTGTATGTGGACGGCCAATGGTAACAGCGTTACCAAAATCCCGGTAAAAGCATTCTAATTTAATCAAAATTTCGTTTTTTGGCTCTTGACATTGACCGAAAGGTATGATATAATGACGCTACAATTAAAATCGTTGTTTAACAATTAAAAATTTTGGAGGAAATGATTATTCCGGACAAATTGAGCCACTGTTCCGGCGGAAATTGAGCCACCCATATTGACGATGGATTTAGTGATAAAATTAGTATTATTTTTCTGATTTTTTCTTGCGTAATGTTTAATACTCCCCGTTTTTCAACCACGGGTTATACAAATATAAGTTTTTTTTTATTATGATGTAATCCAGTGTTAATAAACGGAAATAACTCGAAGAGTTATTCTGGTTATTAACACATTTTCTTTTTTGCCTACTTTTTTCTTTTGTTAACATCTGTAATTCCTGTTAATATCATGCCGCTGATTTGTACAGGCTTGCCGGGATCTGATGGCCGATACCCTGATGACAAAGCCGGTTATTGTAATAATCCATATACTCTTTAAGTCCCTGATAAAGTTCCA
>Ga0272448_1000413_pt1 | contig 66523 bp, 77 predicted proteins | sample YNPCB0191_FD_202220 | JGI IMG/M metagenome (GOLD analysis project Ga0272448, IMG submission 202220) | Hot spring sediment microbial communities from Yellowstone National Park, WY, United States - YNP-CB-019-1 | ecosystem: Environmental > Aquatic > Thermal springs > Hot (42-90C) > Sediment... | reverse complement strand
CTCTGCCTGGAGGCAGGCCACCCGAGCTTCCAGATAAGCCATTCGCTTCAACAGCAAATCGGTTCCCAGCCGTAGCTTGACCACGGCTGTAGTTTAGCACAATTCCTGCAAATGGGTAGGTAGTTACGGTAAATCTAATGTACGCCATGTGCAACTTGTTTTTCCCAGAGGTATTTGGAGCCCTTTGGGGCATTACGCCGGCTTGCACCTCCCCCCTTCCCCCCTCCCCGCTGCCGCTGTGCGGCGCGGGGAGGGGGGAGTTGAGAGGGGTTTGAGGCGGGCGGCTTCGCCGCCCGCCTCAAACCCCTCCTCTTCTCCCCCTTCTCCTCCCCGAAACGGGGAGGAGAAGGGGGCCGGGGGGATGAGGAGGGGTCAGAAGCGGCTTGCTACCAATCCAGAAGTTGCACATGATGTAGGCTATCTCTGCCCTCAAGATGATACTGCGAACAGAATAGAAAAAAGGCCCCCGCCACGGCGGGGGCCTTTTTAGAACTTTTAGAATACCACGGGCGACCTGCTCATCGCCCCTTTTGGCATGGAGACTGGCCCTCGGTTGATGTCAAGCCACCACAATTTAGAATATCACAAAAAGGGCAATTAGAACCAGCCTTATGCGACAGACGGCCATGCCAGCGGCCAAACAGCCCTACGACTCTATCCCCAACACCCGGTTCACGCTGTCAATCAGTTCCTGGGGGCCAAACGGCTTGGTGATATAGTCGTCCACCTTCGCGATGTGCAACCCCAGGACCTTATCTATGCTCTGCGCCTTGGCCGTGACGATGATGACGGGGATGTTGCGCAGTTCCTCGTCGGCCTTCATGTGCTGGTAGATTTCCCAGCCGTCCATATCCGGCATCATCAGGTCCAGAAGGACCAGGTCCGGTTTCACCTGCCGCACCGTCTCCAGGCCCTCCCGTCCCCCGACCGCACCGATCAGTTCAAATCCCCTGCGCCCGAGGATCAGTCGGACCAGGTCTATCATCTCCGGCTCGTCTTCAATGCAGACAATCTTTTTGCGTTGCTCGGACATCTTACGGCCTCCTCCCGCGGGATGCTTACAGTATACCACCAGAGGGCAATATCGTCAACAATAGAATACCAGAAATCCGGTCGTCTGACAAGTGTTTTAACCAAATTGCAATCTCTCCGTAACCCACCCCTTCACCGCCGCTTTTGCTCCAGGACCTCCCGATAAATCCTCACCAACTGCCGTCCGGCGCGGTCCCAGGAGAAGTGGCGCAGGGCCCGCTGGCGCAACCCCTCTCCCAGCGCCCGGCGCAGGTCCGGTTGCCCCACCAGCGCCTGGATGGCCCGGGCCAGCGCGTTGGGATCGCCCGGGGGACTGGCGTACACCCCCAGGGAGCCCAGGTACTCCCGACTGACCGGGGTATCAAAAGCGACGGTGGGCAACGCCATGGCCATGTAGTTCAGAATCTTGCCGCTCCCCTCGGTGGCGGAGAGTTTGGGCGCCACGGCGATGTCCCCCAACGCCAGGTGGGCCGGACTCTCTTCGTAGGGGACTTTGCCCGTGAAGACCACCCGGTCGTCCACGCCCAGTTGGCGCGCTTGATCCTGGTAGTACGCTTCCGCCGGGAAGCCGCCGACCAGGAAGTAGACCTCCCGGCCCCGCTCCTTCAGATGACGGGCGGCCTGCAGCAGTTGGGGGATACCCTGCCAGTCGGCCAGAAGCCCCAGATAGACGACAACGGTGGCCCCGGGCGGAATCCCCCGCGCGGCCCGGCGGGCCGCCACCTCCTCCGGCGAGAGCACCCCGGGACGGAAAAAGTCGGCGTTGACGCAGTCGGGGAGGGGACGGATGCGGACGGAATCCCCCAGGTGGCCCAGTTGGACGGCCCCCTGCTGGGTGCTGGTGACAATCACGTCGGCCATCTCGTTGATGCGCTCCTCCAGCAGCCGCACCCAGCGGTACCAGGGGCCGTGGGGGTTCAGGAAGCGGTGGTCCACCATCTCCCCGGTCAGGCTCCCCTGCCGGTCAAAGACGACGGGTAGACGCCAGGGGCGGCCCAGTACCCGTCCGATGAGGGCGCCCTCGTAGAGATGGCCGTGGATGAGGTCAAAGCGGCGGCGCAGGAGGAGGCCCAGCACCCGCCAGGCCAGGAAGACGTCAAAAGCCAGTTTGTGCAGACTGGAGCCGACCTCGTAGTCGGCCCGCCAGGGGGTGGGACGGCAACGGACAATTTCCAGCCCGGGGATGTTCCGCCCCAGATAGTAGGTGGCGATGGTCACCTGATGCCCCAGTCGCTGCAGGACCCGCGCCTCCTCCAGAATGCGGACGTGACAGCCGTAGTCCAGGAAGAAAGAGGTCGGCGCAATCATCAGGATGCGCAGGGGACGGTTCATCCCTACCACCGCGAGATACAGAGGGCACAGAGGGGCCACCGGGCCGCCCCTTTGTGCCCCCTGGATGTCTCACTTTTTCTGGGGCGGACGGCGGCGGAAGAGGCCGCCGAAGAAAATCTGGGACATCTGCTCCCCCATGCTGGGGACCTGGACCGGTTCTCCCGCTTCCTCGTGCATGCCGCTGGCCCGCTCCTGCAGCCAGCGGGCCCGACCCGAGGCGGCCTGCGCGTAGGCGCCCTCCAGGGCCTGCTCGTCGCTCTCCAGCAGCCACTGGCGGATGCGCCCGACCTCCTCCATAAACATATCCAGCCGCCGGAGAAGGTTCTCCCGGTTCAGGAGTGCCTCCATCCGCCAGGCGGCCGCATCCGCCACCACCGGCCCCGTCAGCGAGGCGAAGTCGTAGCCCACGAGTTTGCGCATATCAGCCCAGCCGGGGGTCCCCACCAGCGTGCGCACCAGGGCAACGGCGATGAAGGTGGGCAGGTCCACCGCCCCGGCCTGCAGACCGTCGCACTCCACCGGGTCCATAAAGAGCGGTCGGGCGCCGACCGCCTGAATCAGCCCCAGGAGCGCGGTCACCGCCTCGGGGTCGGTATCGGCGGCCGGTGTGACGCAGTAGAAGCCGTCCTCAAAGAGGTCCGCCCGCGCGGCGTCGGTGCCCGCCAGGGGTCCGGTCAGCGGGACTTTGGGGCCGGGGATGGGCAACCCGGTCACGAAGCGGACGCGCGCCGGAAGCGATTTCCGCGCCCATTCCAGCACCGGCACCTTGAGGGTCGCCGTATCGGTGACGACGCACCCCTCCTCCAGATGGGGGCCCAGGACCTCCAGCGTCTCCCGCACGGCGGGCAGGGGCAGCGCCAGGATGACCATGGCGGCCCGCTCGCAGGCGGCGGGCAAATTCCAGTGGGTCTTGCTCACGGCCCCCATCTGGGCCGCCCTGCGGGCCACCGCCGGGTCTATATCGTGCCCCATCACCTCCAGCGACGGCTCCTGCTTCCGCAGCGCCAACCCGATAGAACTCCCCACACAACCCAGACCGATAATCGTGATGCGTGTCTCCATAAATCCCCCTACTCCGTACTCCTTACCCCATACTCCCTACTCCGTACTCCGTAATCCGTAATCCCTCCAGACCATCGCGAACAGCGCACCGACAACCAGCGTCACGTAGAAACTCACGGGGACAATCGCAATGGGTATCAGCCAGCACAGGCAGAGAGAGTAGTACAGGAGCGCCATGGCGAACCCCATGATGCCCATCAGTCCGAAGAGCAACAGCCAGGCGATGGCATACTCCCACCGTCGTTCTTTCAGAACGGCCCACCAGCGGCGCACCTGGAAGGCTGCGCCCAGCCGGTCCTCGGCGACAAAATGGGCCAGCGCCGCCGGAAGGGGAATCGCTCCCAGGAAATACAACAGGAAACCCAGAAAGAGACCCACAAACAGGATAACCATTGCTCCCATCACAATCCAGGGCATCTGATGCTCCTCCACCCCCAGGGCCAGGGGCACGAAGAAACTGGCGAAGTACAGGCCCACGCTTCCAAAGTAGACCAGTGTCCCCGGCAGCAGGTACACCAGGCCGACCGCGAAGGCCCGCAGGCCGTCCATAAAGAGATGGCCCCAATCCTGCCAGGGAGGAAGGCCCGGCTCCTCCCCTCCGATGACCCGGCGCATCACATCCACGACGTAGCCGTATACGAAGAGCATCGGCACAATGGGAATGATGTAACTGGCGATGAACAGGGCACAACCGATGATGAACCGGCTGGCCCACTCGGGCCCCTGGAAGGGGAAGCGGAACAGAGATTTCAGGTCAGAGAGGGTATTCCGGGACATGTTGGCCTCCTGATTGCACGAAATGACACGAAAGGGCACGAAAGGCACCAAAGGCGCGAAATTTCAAGAAATATAATAAACCCTTCGTGTCCTTCGTGGTTTTATTCTCGTGTCCTTCGTGGTTTCCATTCACGCCTGCCCGTCGGCCTGCTGGAGCAGGGCCAGCAGGCGGTCCTCCTCGCTATCCGGTGAGCCCAGAGGGTCGTGGTGGCGGCGGATGAGGGCGACGGTGAGAGGAGAGCAGCCCGCCTGGGCCGCCCACTCCGCCCCGATTTCAGCGTGCCGCCGGTAGAGGACGAAGGGCCGCCGCCAGCCCCGGGGGTCCCCGGCGCTCAGCCGGTCCAGCCAGCGGGGCGCCCACCGCTCCAGGAGCACCACCGCTACCCGCACCCACAGCGGCGGGGGCCCGGCCGCCTTGCCCACGTCGTGCAGGAGCGCGGCCACCAGCAGGTCCGGCGTCTGCGGCCCCCGCGCCCGGAGCGCCCGGTAGACCTGCAGCGCGTGGCGCCGGTCCGGCGCCGACATCCGGCAAAAGAGGGCCTCCTGGGCCGGAGTGAGCACCTGCGCGGGAGCGCCCGCATCCCTCCGGAACAGGGGAGAGGTCAGTGCGGCGAAGAACTGGCGCACCCGGTAGGCCGCCTGTCCCATCACAGCCGGAACAGGAGCATCTGGAGCGGGATTTTCACCAGCCTGATCAGCCAGCCAACGAGGTCCAGCCCCAGGTAGGGGAGCAGGAAGAGCAGTCCCAGCAGGACGTAGGGGCTGTAGGGGCGGAAGGAGAGGAGCGCGTCCCCCCACCGGGGGGGCAGGACCCCCACCAGCACCTTCTCCCCGTCCAGCGGGAAGAAGGGAAGCAGGTTGAAGATGGCCAGGTTGAGGCTGACGTCGGCGATGAGCCAGAGCAGGGTTGCCGGATTCAGGCGCTCTGATGCAACGTCCGCTACCGAGAACAATCCCAACCGGAACGGCAGCGCGCAGAGCATCGCCAGCACCAGGTTGGAGGCGGGCCCGGCGAAGGCGGAGAGGGCCATCCCTGCGCGGGGCGACGTCCGCATCCGGTACGGGTTGACCGGCACCGGTTTGGCCCAGCCAAAACCGGTCAGCAGAATCAGGATAGTCCCCAGGATGTCCAGGTGGGCCAGAGGGTTCAGGCTCAGCCGGCCCTCCCAGCGGGGGGTATCATCCCCCAGTTCGTGGGCCGACCAGGCGTGGGCCCATTCGTGGAGCGGCATCCCCACCAGCAGGACAATCAGCCGCGCCAGCAACGTCACGGGTGATAATCCCAGCATTCGGCTCCTTCAGACGACAGACGACGGACCACGGACGACAGACGACGGACCACTGACCACGTAAGACGCCAGCAAAGGAATGCCCCTGTAGCGCAGGCCGCCAGGCCTGCATGCAGGCTGACAGCCTGCGCTACGGAATCTACAAACTGTTCAGGGTAGACAGTTACCGACCGACGACGGACGACGGACCCAGGCCGTTACTGGGCCGCCCGGAGAATCTGCGTCACCAACTGGCTGCCCAGGATGGCCAGGCCGTCGGTGGGCATGTAGTGCGCGGCGGAGTCCTCAAAGAGGATGGACGCGCGCGGAGGGAAGTCCTCGTCCCCCAGCCAGTAGACGGCGGCCAGATGGATGCGCGGCAGGACCGGGAAGATGTACCCCGCGTCCCCCAGGTCCAGGGGTTCCCCCTTCAGCCGCTCACCGGCCCGGCGGAACCCGTCCAGCCCCTGATCTCCCAGTTCCCGCACCAGGCGGTCCTCGGCGTAGCCGCGAAACGCCTGCGCGTAGAACATCCCGTCGGGCAGGCTGTGGAAGGCAACCCACCGCCGGGACGGGGTGGTGCCGTCGGCGGTCACCAGGTAGGTGAGGATGAGAGCCTGGATGAAGGACGACGGCTCTTCTCCGGTGTCCGCCCGCCGGACGACGAAGTCCGGCGGGCAGACGCGGTAATCTCGCCAGAAGAACGAGAGTCGCAGCGAACCCTCCGGCTCCAGGACTGCGCCGCTGCGCAGTTCCAGTTTGTAGAGGGGGACCTGGCGCAACTGCTCCCGCGCGCTGGCGACGCGCGGGGCCAGTTTATCGTACCACTCCTGGAGCCCGGCCGGATGTCCTCCCGGTCTCAGCATACGAATCCCGCGAGACGGCCAGGGTTACTGTGTCCGCAACTGGCCGACCAGTTCCAGGAACTCCTCCCACTCCTCTTCAAAGAAGTGGACGGTGACGCTCCCGAACTCCAGATGATACGTGATCTCGCCGTCCGGCTCCTCGGTCCGCCAGATGCTGTAGTTGTCGGTTTCGGCCAGAACTTCTATCTCTTCCATTTCAGTCTCCTTTCATGAGTTTTTCAAAGATGTACAGCGAGTGTTCCCGATGGGGAACGATGCCCGCCGCCCGGAGGGCCTCCAGAAGAGCCGGACGGTCCACCGAAAAGACCCGCACCCCCGGATAGCCCTGCTGGTACGCCAGCAGACGCAGCCCCCAGGCCAGCGCCCTCAGCCCCTCCGGGGTCCCGTCCAGATACCCCCCGCAGAGGTGTTCCTCCCCCGGGCCGGCCGGGACGATGGCCAGCGCGGCCAGTTTCCCGTCCAGGTCTATTCCCCAGACCTGGCCCGCAGCGATGTGGGCCGCCAGGCGGTCCTTCGTCAGCCGCCGCCACTGCCACCAGACCTCGTAAAGGCCCCCCGAAGCCTGCCAGATGGGAGAGTCCGCTATCAGGCCCCAGGCCGTCTCCAGGTCCTCCGGCCCCAGCGGGCGCAGGGCCTGAGGGCCCGGCAGCGCCTCGGCGCGGCAGTGCCGGAACTCCGCCACCCGCCGGAATCCGTCCCGGAGCGCGTTGCGGTGGATGGGCCGGTTGTAGGACGCAGTGGCGAACCGCACCACCCCCACCCCCAGACGCTCCGCCACCTGCAACTGGTGGGCCTGGAGAAGACGGGATACTCCCAGGCGGCGGTAGTTCGGGTGGACCCGCATCCCCTCCAGCCACCACTCGTCGTCGGCGACGTGGCTCAGTTTCGCCAGCGCCACCACCCGCCCGTTCAGTTCCACCACCGAGAACTCCCCCTCCGGGTCCGCCAGCCACTCGTCCCAGACCTGGGGGATGTAGTCCTCCCCGCCCCAAACCTGCGCGCAGAGGGCCTCCACATCGGCCCGGTCTTCGGGGCGGGCCGGGCGGATGCGCCAGCGGCGGGCCAGAACCCGGCGCCGGATGCGGTCCCAGAGGCGGCGGCCCAGCCACGGGCGGGGCAGGGGCCGCTCAGGGGCCGGCGGAAACGGTTCCTGGTCGGTCAGGCGGCGGTAGATGTACTCCGCCAGCACCCGCAACGTCGCCACGGTGGGGGCGGCGATGAGCACCCCCAGGATGCCCGCCAGACTGCCGCCCAGGATGACCGCCACCAGCACCACCAGCGGGTGCAGGTTCAAACTCCGCCCCATGATCCGGGGGATGAGCAGGTTCCCCTCCACCCGCTGAATCAGAACGTAGACCCCCGCGACCAGGACAGCGAACCAGAAATTGCTCAGGGGCAACCAGTGCGACCCCTGGAACAGGGCGATCAGAATCGCCGGAATCGCGGCGATGGTGGGCCCGATGTTCGGGATGAACTCCAGTACACCCGCCAGCAGGCCCAGCGCGGGGGCGTTGGGCAGGCCGATGGCGGTGTTGACCACCGTCGTGATGACGGCGATAAACAGCCCCAGCAGGAGTTGCCCCCGCAGGAAAGCGTTCCAGACCCCCGTAATCTCGTGCCGCAGCCGGACAAAGTCCTCCCGGAACGACACGGGGGCCAGGTTGTCCAGCCAGGCCACGATGCGGTCGGCGTCCCGGGTCAGGTAGAAGGACGAGAGCAGGATGAAGATGACCCAGAACAGGGTAGAGACGAAACTGAAGACGACGTTGACCGTCCCCGTCGCGACAGCCGTCAGGAACTGACGGATGCCCTGCTGGAACTCCTGGTAGATGTCCCGCAGGTCAATCTGCCACTGCAGGACCTGGACGGGCCGGGAGAAGAAATCATCCAGTTGAGCCGCGATGCGGACAAAGTCCAGGTTCAGCGACGCCACCGCCCGCACGACTGGCGGCACCGCGATGGCCGGCGCGGTGACTGCCGCCGCGATGAGCACCAGAAAGACCAGTGCGGTGGCCCCGGTCCGGGGGATGCGCGCCCGCTGCTCCAGAAAGTCCACCACCGGGTCTAGGATGAAAGCCAGCAGGAAGGCCAGGATCAGCGGCGGCAGGACGCCCCGGAAGCGGTAGAGGATCAGCGCCAGAAGGATGAAGACGATGGTCCCCACCAGGCGCTTCGTCCCCACATCCCAGCGTCGCACCGGTTCCGCGCTCACGTCACCCTCATAATTTGACAGGACTTACGCAGTTGGCGGATAAACTATGACTTCCCTGCAAAAACTCACCGCAGAGACGCCGAGAGCGCAGAGTTTTACATCAGTGACTTCACTGCAAAAACTCACCGCAGAGACGCCGAGAGCGCAGAGTTCTACATCAGTATAATCTCTGCGTACTCTGCGTCTCGGCGGTGAAATGACCTTTTTGCAGGAGACTCATCAGTATAATCTCTGCGTACTCTGCGTCTCGGTGGTGAAATGACCTTTTTGCAGGAGACTCAACTTTGGAATTCGCCACGAATTTCACGAATTGGGGTAACTGCCTGCCCGAATCGGTTTGCAAGTGATGTAGCGCAGGCTGTCAGCCTGCATGCAGGCCTGATATATACCTGCACTGCTACCGGATAAACGTGAGAACCAGTTGGGCAGTGAACAGGGCAGAGATCAGGCCGGCGAAAAATTTGATCCAGAAGTCGGTGCGGGCCAGCCGTTGCTCCAACTGATCAAACCGCTGGTCCACGGCCGCGAAGCGGGCGTCTATGGCGGCAAAACGGGCCTCCATAACGCTTTCCAGGTTCGCCAGTTCCCGCCGGAACTCCGCCCTCAGGGCCTCCTGGCCCTCCCTCATCTCGGCCCGCAGGGCCGCCTGGCCCTCTTTCATTTCGGCCCGCAGCGCCTCCTGACCTGCCCTCATCTCGGCCCGCAGGGCCGCCTGGCCCTCTTTCATCTCGGCCCGCAGCGCCTCCTGACCTGCCCTCATCTCGGCCCGCAGGTCATCTATGGCCTTCCACAGGGCCGCCTGGCCCTCTTTCATTTCGGCCCGCAGCGCCTCCTGACCTGCCCTCATCTCGGCCCGCAGGTCATCTATGGCCTTCCACAGGGCCGCCTGGCCCTCTTTCATCTCGGCCCGCAGCGCCTCCTGACCTGCCCTCATCTCCGCCCGCAGCGCCTCCTGACCTGCCCTCATCTCCGCCCGCAGGTCATCTATGGCCTTCCACAGGGCCGCCTGGCCCTCTTTCATTTCGGCCCGCAGGTCATCTACGGCCTTCCACAGGGCCTCCTGACCCTCTTTCATTTCGGCCCGCAGCGCCTCCAGTGACTTCCACAGAGCCTCCTGGCCCTCACTCAGGCGCTGAATCTCGTTCTCCATGCGGATCAAAGTGCCCGCAGGAGAACGGCGGAGCGCCTCCACATCAATCAGGAGTTCCCGCGGGACCCGGCGCTCCTCTATTTCAGTGAGCACCTCCAGGATCATCTCCCGGAGACCCTCTACCTGCTCTGCTCGCACCGCTACCGGTTCCACAGGCATGAGATTCCTCCTTTCCTCTCCTCGGCACCAGTGATCACCGCACCGGCCCCACCTCGTCCGGCGGCCAGTAGATAAAGACGGCATGCCCGATGATGTTCTTCAGCGGCACCGGGCCAAAGGAACGGGAGTCGTTGGAATGGCCCCGGTTGTCGCCCAGCACGAACACGTATCCCTCCGGGACAACGGTCGGCGGGTAATCGGGGCCGCCCTGCCGGACCGCCCACGGTTCCGTCAGCGGCACGCCGTCCACGAAGACCTGCCCCCCCTGAACGGCGACCGTCTCTCCGGGGAGCGCGACCACCCGTTTGATGAGCATATCCCGGGCCCCGTCCAGGCGGAGCACCACCACATCCCCCCGATGGGGACCGCCTGTCAGCCGGTAGGAGATTTTCTCCACAATCACCCGCTCGTTGTCGTAGAGGGTGGGCTCCATGCTCTGGCCGCGCACAACCGTCGCCTGGGCCAGGAACGCATTGATGAACAGGGCGATGAGGATGGCCGGAAGGACGGTCTCCACCAGTTCCCGCAGGGCCCGCAGCAGGAATCGGGCCAGGGGCTTGAGTGGACCGCTCTCGGGCGCGGGGGAAGGGAGTTCCAGGTCAGACATCGGTCGCTCCTGCAAAAGGCTGGAGATGCCAGGCACTTCCAAAGCGCCCGGCATCTTCTACTCATCGGCGACGAGGCGGCACCTTGCGGTCCGCCGGGCCCCGGCTCACCGGCAACCGGTCCCGCATCCGGGCCTCCTCCGGCGTCCAGCCCTCCAGCACGGCCCGCCGGGAGAGACGAATCTTCCCGTCCGGGTCTATGTCGGTCACCATGACCATAATTTCGTCGCCGATGTCCACCGCGTCCCGGATGTTCTTGATGGGCTGGTCGGAGAGTTGGGAGATGTGGACCATGCCGTCGGTGCCGGGGGCCAGTTCCACAAAGACGCCAAAGTCGGTGATGCGGACGACGCGGCCGGTATAGACCTTGCCGACCGCCGGGACCTCCGTCAGGCGACGGATAATCTCCTCGGCCCGACACGCGCCGTCCCGGTTGGTGGATGCGATGTAGATGGTGCCGTCGTCCTCAATGTCCACCTTGACGTCGCACTCTTCCTGGATGGCCCGGACGGTCTTGCCGCCGGTGCCGATGACCGCGCCCAGTTTGTCCGGGTCCACGTGCAGGATGAGCATGCGCGGGGCATAGGGGGAGAGTTCCGGTCGGGGCGCCGGGATGGTCTGGCGCAGGACGTCCAGAATCTGCAGGCGCGCCTGGCGGGCTTGCTCCAGCGCTTCCGCCAGAATCCGGTCGGAGATGCCCTTAATTTTGATGTCCATTTGCAGGGCCGTGATCCCCTTCTCCGTCCCGGCGACCTTGAAGTCCATATCCCCCAGGTGGTCCTCCATGCCCAGGATGTCGGTCAGGATGCGGTAGCGGTCGCCCTCCATAACCAGCCCCATCGCGATGCCCGCGACGTGGGTCCGGATGGGTACCCCGGCGTCCATTAAGGCCAGGGTGGACCCGCAGACGGACGCCATAGAGGTGGAGCCGTTAGAGGAAAGGACCTCGCTGACAACGCGGATGGTGTACGGGAACTCGTCCTCCGGGGGGATGACGGGCAGGAGCGCCCGCTCCGCCAGCGCGCCGTGGCCGATTTCCCGCCGTCCCGGCCCCCGCAGCGGGCGGGTCTCACCGGTGGAGAAGGGCGGGAAGTTGTAGTGGTGCATGTACCGCTTCGTCTCCTCCGGGGAGAGGTCGTCCAGCAGTTGCTCCTCCCGGGGAGTGCCCAGTGTCGCCACCGAGAGGACCTGGGTTTCGCCGCGCGTGAAGAGGCCGGAGCCGTGGGTGCGGGGGAGCAGGCCCACCTGGGCGGAGAGGGGGCGGATGGTGTACGGGTCCCGCCCGTCCACCCGGATTCCGTCCTCCAGAATGCGCCGCCGGACCACCTCCCGCGTGACTTCCTCAAACGCCTGCCAGACCAGCAGCGGCTCGGTCGTCTCGCCGAACCGTTCTTTGAGTTCGTTCATCAGGTCGTTGATGGCGGCGTTACGGGCCGCCTTATCCGGCGCGTCGTAGAGGGCGGAGAGCAGGCGGTCGCCGACGTGCTCCCGCACCTGGGCGATCAGTTCCTCCGGGACGGCGTGGGAGACGTAGGCGCGCTTGGGCTTGCCCACCGCCTGCCGCATCTCGTGCTGGACGGCGATGACGTCCTGGATGGCCTGATGGCCCAGCCGGAGCGCCTCCAGCATCAACTCTTCGGATACTTCGTTGGCGCCCGCCTCCACCATCAGGATGGCCTCGGCGGTCCCCGCCAGCCGCAGGTCCAGGAGACTGCGCTCCATCTCCGGGATGGTCGGGTTGACCACCAGCCGACCGTCTATGTAGCCGATGCGCGCGGCGCCGACCGGCCCACCGAAGGGGATGTCGGAGATTGTCAGGGCGGCAGAGGCGGCGATGATGGAGAGGATGTCCGCCTGATGCTCCTCGTCCTGCGAGAGGGGCGTGACGATAATCTGCACCTCATGGCGCATGTCCTTTGGGAACAGGGGGCGCAGGGGACGGTCGGTCAGGCGGGCGACGAGGATGGCGCTCTCCGGGGGGCGGCCCTCCCGGCGCTGGAAGGAGCCGGGGATGCGGCCTGCAGCGTAGAGTCGTTCCTCAAAGTCCACCGTCAGCGGGAAGAAATCTATCCCTTCCCGCTCCTCGGCGGACATGGTGGCGGTGGCCAGCAGGACAGTGTCGCCGCAGCGGATGGTGACGGCGCCGCCGGCCTGCAGGGCCAGATGGCCGGTCTCAAGGATGAGGGTATGGTCCCCCAACCGGGTTATGAATGTGCGACTTTCCATTTACTTCCTCCATGTCCGGAGCCCGCATGGAGGTTAGAAACTGGGACATGGCCCGCTGCGGGGCGGCGAGACATGTCCCAATTCCGAACCTCCTGCCGGACTCCGGTGCTGTTCAGGGTTGGGGCGGGCGGCGGTGCCGCCCGCCCCAACCCCGCGACCTCCAACTACTTCCGCAGGCCCAGTCGGCGGACGACCTCTTTGTAGCGCTCCGGGTCCGTGCGACTCAGATAGGTCAGATGACGGCGCCGCTTGCCCACCATTCGGAGCAACCCCCGCCGGGAGTGCTCGTCGTGCTTGTGGACTTTCAGGTGCTCGGTCAACTGGTTGATCCGATGGGTGAGAATGGCAATCTGGACCTCTGGCGAACCGGTGTCCTGAGGCGAACGGCCGTATTCGCGAATGATCTGTTGCTTCTCGCTCTTGCTCAACGGCATACGGTTCTCTCCCTCCTGCGGTCAGGCATCGGCGGGGCCAGAATGCCCCGCCGGATTTGTGAGGATATTTTACCACATTTCGGGTAGCAGGCAAGCCGGTTCTTCCTCACCCCTCCCCCCGGCCCCCTCCTCGCTGCCGCTGCGCGGCGCGGGGAGGGGGAGAAAAGAGGGGGTTTGGGGGCAGCGGCTTCGCCGCCGCCCCCAAACCCCGCTCTCTTCCCCCTTCTCTCCCCGCTGCGGGCTGCTGAGAAAGTGGGGGCAAGCCCTCCTGGCAGGAGGAAAGGGATAAAAGAAAAATTGTTTTTATGGTGGCGGCTTCGCCGCCACCATAAAAACAATATTCCTATTCCACCTATCCCCCGCCGTGAAACGGCGGGAGAGAGGGGGCAGGGGGAGAGAGGGCGAAAAAGATTCCCCCAAAGGGGACTTTTTCAGCACCCTCCGCTGCGGGGAAGAAACAGCCCGCAGGGCTTTGCTGATTCAGCCCGAAGGTTTACCATCGGGTTGATTCGGACGCCCCCGGCAAAATTAGGATACACCACCGGCAGGTGGAGATTTGACAATCCCCCTCACCGCGTGTATAATCCTGTCCAGTTATTCACTTTGTGAATACTCATCCGATGAGCACTCTTCGCTCCTCTCTGCCGCTGGACAAAGTTGCCCTGGGCTTCCTGATGTCCGGCCCGGCGCACGGCTATGACCTCCACAGCCGCATCGCGCGGGAACTGGGGCCGGTCTGGCGCATCGGCATGGGACACCTCTACAACGCGCTCCGGGACCTGGAGCGGGCGGGGCAGGTCCAGTCTACCCTGCTCCCCCAGGCCGACCGTCCCCCGCGCAAAATCTACGCCATGACCCCGGCGGGGCAGGAAGCGTTCCTGGACTGGGTCCGCCGCCCCGTGCCCGCCGTGCGGGACATCCGGACCGAGTTTCTCGCCAAACTTTACTTCCTGCGCGCCCTGGGCCTGGAGGGCTGGACGGAACTGGTAGAGGCCCAGCGGGCACTCCTTTCGGCCCGTCTGGCCCAACTGGAAGCGCAGTACGCCCGCACCGACCCCGCCGCTTTTCACCGTCTGGTGCTGGACCTGCGCCGCCGCCAGGCCCGCGCCGCGCTGGAATGGCTGGAGGGGCTGACGACGGACGACAGACAACAGACCACAGACGACAGACGACAGACGACAGACCACAGACCACAGACCACTGACCACTGACGGCTATCGGCTAACCACTGACGGCTGACGGCTAACCACTGACGGCTGACGACTAACGGCTCCTCTGGAGGGAACGATGAGACGAACCATAACCATCCTGCTGGCTCTTCTGTTGCTCAGCGCATGTGGCCACGGGGCCACTCTCACCCCATCCGCTCTGACCGTGACCGACGCGCTGGGTCGGGAGGTGACCTTTGCCGCTCCGCCCCAGCGCATCGTCGTCGCGGGAAAAGCGACGATTATGATTGTGGATGCCCTCTACCTCTTCCCGGAGGGCCCCCAGCGGCTGGCCGCCGTCGGCACGACCGCCCAGGGCGGGGACTTCCTGCCCATCGTGGACCCGAACGCGGCCGCCAAAGCGACGCTGGGCGCCGAGGCCGGGCCGGAACAGATTGCCGCCGCCGGGCCCGACCTGGTCATCCTGAAAAGTTACCTGCGCGAGAAACTGGGCGCGCCCGTAGAGGCCCTGGGCATCCCCGTTTTCTACGTCTCCCTGGAGACGCCGGAGCAGTATTTCACCGAACTGCGCGCCCTGGGCCGGATTCTGGGCAACGAGGCGCGGGCCGAAGAGGTCGTCGCGTTTTATCGGGAACGGACGGAGCGGGTCCAGAAGCGGGTCGCCGACGTTCCCGACGACGGGAGGCCCCGGGTGCTGGTCCTGCAGCACTCGGCCAAAGGCGGCGAGACGGCCTACTCCGTCCCCCCGGCGGCCTGGATGCAGACCCGGCTGGTCCATATGGCCGGCGGGCGCCCGGTCTGGCTGGACGTGCAGGGCAGCGGCTGGACGGTGGTCACCCTGGAGCAGATCGCGGCCTGGGACCCCGACCAGGTCTACGTGATTGACTATTTCGGCGACCCGGTCCAGGCGGTGGAAAAACTCCGGGCCGACCCCGTCGCCCGGAACCTGCGGGCCGTGCAGGCCGGGCAGGTCTTCGCCTTCCCCAAAGACACCTACAGTTGGGACCAGCCCGATGCCCGCTGGATTCTGGGCCTGCAGTGGCTGGCGTCCCACATCCACCCGGACCGCTTCGCCGACCTGGACATCCTCCAGGAGTTCACGACGTTCTACCGGACCCTCTACCGTCTGGACGACAGCGCGATAGAGGGCCAGTTGCGCCCGCTGCTGCGGGGGTCGCTCCCGTGACCTGGCGCGCGTACCGGACCGGCCTCTCCCTCATCCTGCTGGCGCTTCTGGTCACGGCGGCCCTCTCCGTCTTTCTGGGGCGCTACCCCCGACCGGGGTGGCTCCTGCCGGGCCGTCTGCGGGCCGACCCGCTGGCCGCGCAACTGGTCTGGAACCTGCGGCTCCCCCGGGTGGCCGCGGCGGTCCTGGTCGGGGCGGCCCTCTCCGCCAGCGGGCTGACGCTCCAGATGCTCTTCCGCAACCCGCTGGTGGAGCCGGGCTTCCTGGGCGTCTCCCAGGGGGCGGCCTTCGGCGCGGCCTTCTCCATCCTGTACCTGAGCCGTTCGCCGCTGGCAATCCAGGCCAGCGCCGCCGCGTTCGCCCTGCTGGGCCTCTGGCTGACGTATTTCCTGGCCGGGCACCTCCGCTACGGCGGCTGGATTCTGCGCATGGTCCTGGCCGGGATCGCCGTCTCGGCCCTTTTCTCCGCCGGGGTCGGGATGCTCAAGTACCTGGCGGACCCGCTGACCCAACTGCCGGAGATCACCTTCTGGCTGCTGGGTGGGCTGTGGAGCACCCGCTGGCAGAACTTTCTACCCATTCTGCCGGTCAGCGCTCTTGCCCTGGTGGTGCTCTTCCTGGCCCGGTGGCGGATGAACGTCCTTTCCCTGGAGGAGGAGACGGCCTTCTCCCTGGGCGCCGCGCCGGGGCGGGAGCGGGCCCTCCTCCTGCTGGCCGCCGTCGGGGCGACCGCCGCCGTCGTCTCCCTGGCCGGGACCGTTGGCTGGGTGGGGCTCATTGTCCCCCATCTGGCCCGGCGGCTCTTCGGCGCCGACGCCCGCCGCGCGCTCCCGGCCTCTCTGCTCCTGGGCGGCCTCTTCGTCCTGCTCTGCGACGACCTGGCCCGCACCGTCACCGCAGGCGAAGTCCCGCTGGGCATCCTCACCTCCCTCTTCGGTGCAGCCGCCTTTCTGGTCATCCTGACCCGGTTCGGGATCAAATAAACCACGAAGGACACGAAGGACACGAAGGTTTTGTCGGCGCAGGCCGACAACCGGCACGAAGTGCCCAGAGAGGGCGATTTCAATCGGCTGAAAAATGACCCATCATCCCATCCTTTCCCTGCACAACGTCTGGTTTACCTACCCCAACGGTTCCCGCGCTGTTCTCCAGGACATCTCCCTGGAGGTGCGCCCGGGCACCGTCAACGCCGTCCTGGGGCCGAACGGGGCGGGGAAGAGCACCCTGCTGCACCTGATTCTGGGCCTGTACCCGCCCCAACGGGGGGAGATTCGGGTCGGCGGACACCCACTCACCGCACACTCCCGCCAGCACCTGAGCCGCCAGATCGCCCTGGTCCCCCAGCGGGAGCACATCCCCTTTGAGTTCCGCGTCCTGGAATACGTCCTTCTGGGCCGGACTCCGCACCTGGACTTCCTGCAGATGCCCGGCCCCGAGGACGTCCGGGCCGCCCGGCGCGCGCTGGAGCAACTGGGCATCGCCGACCTGGCCGACCGGCGTGTCTCCGCCCTGAGCGGCGGCGAGCACCAGTTGGTCCTCATCGCCCGCGCCGTCGCCCAGGAGACCCCCATCCTGCTCTTGGACGAGCCGACGGCCCACCTGGACCTGGCCAACCAGCGGCGCATCCTGACCCTGCTGCGGGGTCTGGCCGGGCAGGGCAAGACCGTCCTCTTCACCACCCACGACCCCGATACCGCGCTGGCGGTGGCGGACGAGTGCGTCCTGATGCGGGCCGGGCGCATCCTGCATCAGGGCCCGGTGGCCGACGTCCTGACCACTGAGAAATTGACCCAGACCTACGAGACCCCCCTGCGCGTCCTCCCGGTGGACGGCACCCGGGTCGTCCTGCTGGATTTTGCACCTCAATGAGGCCGCATGCGTGTCAAGTCAAATTACGTGAGTAAACGCGACCGCTTGCCTGAAAAGACAATTGGTGTATAATACATAATGCTCAAAGAAGCAGCCACAGATGCTGGGAAGGGGGGCGGGGATCTGTCCATCGGGCTAACAACGAAGCACAAGGCTCGTGGGCAGGAAACAGAATGGCCGAAAAAATTCGCTATCCACGTCTCTTTCGGGCTTTCTCCTGGACATTACTGGCCATCGGACTGGCTCCCCTGATCTTTCTCACCCGCGCGACGCCTCCGGAGAACTGGTTCCCCCTGGCCGTTTTCCTCCCCCTGGTTCTGGTCGCAGACCGTTTCGCCATCCTGATGCCAGGAAATGTCTATCTCTCCCTGGAGACCACGTTCCATCTGGCCTGTGCGCTGATTTATAGCCCGGTGATGGCGGCGTGGTTGGCGGGCATCAGCGCCTTTATCAGCGAACTGGTCATCTTCCGCCGGTTGCCTGATTTCGCGGCCCGCACTGCCGGGATGTACATTGTGATGTGGCTGGTCGGCGGGGCCGCGTACAACGCCCTGGGAGGAGCAGTCCCCCTGAACCGACTGGCAGGGCCCGAACTGGGATACGCCCTGTTGCTCTTCCTGACGGTCACCGCCGTGAACTACGGGGTGATGGCGATAGACAGTTTCCTGCGCGGCACCTCCTTTTCTGACTACATGTTCCGGGTCGCCCCGCGCATTGTGATGTTCAAGGCGGCCTTCGCCCCCTTCGGAATTTCTGGAGCCGTTACCTACACCGCTTTCGGCCCCATCGGCGGCCTCTTCGTCGCCCTCGGTTTCCTGACGGCGACCGCGGCCGTTTGGGGATTGCAACAAGTTTCCGGACAACTGCAGCAGCGGATGGCAACATTAGACCTGCTCAACGAAATTGGGCAGACCATCAGTTCCTCGCTGGAAATGGAGCCGCTCCTCAACCTGATTTACGAGGGGACGAGCCGGTTGATGGATGCGAGCAATTTCTGGATCGTCCTCTACGACCGGGAGCGGGGAGAAGTGTGCTATGAGTTAATCTACGATCAGGGGCAACGGTTCCCGCCGGAACGGCTCCCATATGACCCCACCCGCTTTCTCTCGGCATACGTCATAGAGCGCCGTGAACCTCTCTTCCTTTCCACCCAGGAAGAGGTCCAAAAGGTGCCCATCTATCTGGAGACTACGGGGTCCGGGCGGTGCCCGGAATCACTGATCGCCGTACCTCTTCTCTTCCGGGGGCGCGCGGTTGGCGCGATCTCGGTGCAGAGTTACGAACCCTACGCTTTCCGTCGGGAGGACCTGGAAATCCTGATGATGATGGCCACTCAGGCCGGGATCGCACTGGAGAATGCCCGCCTGTTCCAGGAGGTAGAGGCCGGCCAGCGGTACCTGCGGGCCGTCCTGGACAGCGTGGACTACGCCGTCATGGTGACCGATCTGAACGGACGGGTGCGGCTGGCGAATCGGACAACGGAGAACGTTTTCGGCGTCCACGAGTCGGAAATCATCAACCGCCCCCTCGCCGACGTCATCGGCCATCAGAGTCTGCGCGAGGTTGCCGAACGGATCACCCGGGGAGAAGTGACAGGGCGGGAAAGCATTCAGGTCTCCCTGAGCGACGACCGGATTATGGCCACTCAGGTGGCTCCGATCCTGGATGCCCAGGGAGAGCGGGTGGGATATGTGCTGGCCATGGCCGATGTCACCGCCCTGCACAGGCTGAGCCAGTTGAAATCCCAGGTCATCCGGATCGCCTCCCATGACCTGCGCAATCCCCTGCAACTGGCCGGTGGCTTCTTCCACATTCTCCTGGAAGAACTCCCCCCGCTGACGGAAATGCAGGCCAATCTGGCTCAGCGGATTACCCATCACCTGAAGACAATGGAGCGACTCATTGACGAGTTGCTGGAACTGGAACGGGTGGAAATCTCCGCGGAGCGCCCGGAGGAACTCCTGGATATGGGACTGTTGGTCCAACAGGCGGCGAGCGAATATCGCTGGCAGGCAGAGATGAAGGGATTGCGATTCTGGACCGAGGTCACCCAGGACATTTCACCCGTACGGGGCAATCATCGGATGCTCCTCCAGGCGATTGGCAATCTCCTGGACAACGCGATCAAATACACTCCCGAAGGAGGGACCATCACCCTGCGCCTGTGGGAGGAGGGCGGAGAAGTCATTCTCACGGTAAAAGACACGGGGGTGGGTATCCCTCCGGAAGCGCTTCCCCACATATTTGAACACTTCTATCGCGCCCACCAGCCCGGAACAGAGTATGTCTCTGGAACGGGGCTGGGCTTGAGCCTGGTCCAGAGCATTGTTCGGGAACACCGCGGGCGAGTCTGGGTGGAGAGCGAGGGGGTACCCGGGAAGGGCTCGTTATTTGGCATTGCCCTGCCTGCCGCCAGGGAGCAGCCGGAAAGATATCCGGTTGACTTGCCAGATCAAGAAAATATGGTACAATAATCCCACCTTGGGGGCTCGTCTAAGGGTAGGACAGCAGACTCTGGATCTGCGTGTGGGGGTTCGAATCCTCCGCCCCCAGCCTGTATGGTCAGAGGCGCGCAGGGCCCTATCCCTGCCACACAGAAATGGCGGGCCGCCTCGCTGGCGTGAGGCGGCCCCTTTGTTTCACGGGCCACACACAATGCGCCTCAACAAGCCAGTTGCACGTTGGGGCAAAGGGGAGTATCATCACCCTGAATTCAGGCCAACCAGGAGGGAGCGATGAGCATTCTGGTCACCGGCGGCGCCGGCTACATCGGTAGCATCGTCGTGGAAGAACTGATCCGCAAAGGGTACCAGGTGGTCGTGCTGGATAACCTCTATACCGGCCACCGGGCCGCCGTCCACCCCCAGGCCACCTTTGTCTACGGGGACCTGGCCGACCGGCAGACCGTCCGCACCGTCTTTGAGACCTATCCCATAGACGCGGTGATGCACTTCGCCTCGTACACGCTGGTCGGCGAATCCATGGAGTTGCCCTTCAAGTACCTGGGGGAGAACGTCACCAACGGGCTGAACCTGCTGCAGGAGGCCGTGGCCCACGGCGTGCGCCGGTTCATCCTCTCCTCCACGGCCAATCTGTTTGACCGGCCGAGACGGATTCCGATAGACGAGGAAGAAGACATCGTCCCCGGCAGTCCCTACGGGGAGTCCAAGAACCTGCTGGAGCGGATTCTCTTCTGGCTGGACCGTATCTACGGTTTCCGGTACGCGGCGCTGCGGTACTTCAACGCCGCCGGGGCTTCCCCTTCGGGCGAACGGGGGGAGGACCACGACCCGGAGACCCACCTGATCCCGCTGGTCCTGCGGGTGGCGCTGGGACTGGAGGAAAAGGTCACCATCTTCGGAGACGACTACCCGACCCGCGACGGGACCTGCGTGCGGGATTACATCCACGTCACCGACCTGGCGCAGGCGCACATTCTGGCGCTGGAGGCGCTGGACCGGGGGAGCCGGACCTACAATCTGGGGAACGGGCAGGGGTTCACGGTCAAGGAGGTGATAGAGACCTGCCGGGAGGTGACCGGTCATCCCATCCCGGCGGTGGTGGGCCCCCGGCGGCCCGGCGACCCGGCGGTGCTGGTGGCCAGCAGCGAGAAGATTCGGCGGGAGTTGGGGTGGAAGCCCCGGTACCCGGACCTGCGGACGATTGTGGAGCATGCCTGGAACTGGCACCGCACCCATCCGCACGGGTACGGGGATTAGAAAAGACGTGCCAGGCACTTTTCCAGTGCCTGGCACGTCCTGCTTATGAAGACAGCACTGCCCTCACCGCGCGCAGGGTGGCCTCTATGTCCTCGTCGGTGATCCAGTAGTGGGTCACGGCGCGGAAGCGGCCGTCCTCCCGCCCCAGCACCAGCACACCCTGCTCCCGCAGACGGTGGAGGAACTCCTGGGGGGCCATGGGCACCCCGTCCAGCCAGAAGTAGAAAATGTTGGTGTAGACGGGGCCGACCTGGACCCCCGGAATCTGGGCCAGCCCCTCGGCCAGCCGCCGGGCGCGGGCGTGGTCTTCTGCCAGCCGCCCGGTCATCTGCTCCAGCGCGACAATCCCCGCCGCTGCCAGCACCCCCGCCTGTCGCATGCCGCCGCCCACCACTTTGCGCGCCCGCCGCGCCTCGTAGATGAAGTCGGCGCTCCCGCAGAGGACGGACCCCACCGGCGCGCACAGTCCCTTGGAGAGGCAGAACATCACCGAGTCCACCTCCCGCACCAGGTCCCGCACGTCGCAGTTGAGGGCGGCGGCGGCGTTGAAGATGCGGGCCCCGTCCAGATGCACCCGCAGGCCGCAGGAGTGGGCCAGACGGGCCACGGCGGCGGTGTACTCCGCCGTCAGCGGCGCGCCGTCGCAGAGGTTGTGGGTGTTCTCCAGGCAGACCAGGCGGCTGCGCGGATAGTGGACGTTCTCCGACCGGATCGCGGCCCGGATGTCCTCCAGCCGCAGTGTGCCATCGGGCTGATTGGGGATAGGACGGGGGGTGATGCCGCCCAGGGCGGCCATCCCGCCCTGTTCGTAGACGAAGGTGTGGCTGCGGTCGCCCAGGATGACCTCGTCCCCCCGGCCGCAGTGGGTGAGCAGGGCCACCAGGTTGCCCATCGTCCCGCTGGCGACGAAGAGCGCGGCCTCTTTCCCCATCCGTTCCGCCGCCATCTCCTCCAGCCGCCGGACGGTGGGGTCCTCCCCGAAGACGTCGTCCCCCACCTCCGCCCGGTACATCGCCTCCCGCATGGCCGGGGTGGGATGAGTGACCGTATCGCTGCGCAGGTCAATGAACGGCATCGCTGGCCTCCTTCCGATACGAAAAAAGCAGGCTGGCGCCGCCAACCTGCTTTCTTTCAGAAAAAGGGGAACCCGGCCTTGTCGGTCTGGCTCTACGTGCTCTAAGGCACACACCGGGCGCTCGCGGCGCATTTTCATACGGCGCTCAAAGGCGCAATCCAGAGCCGCCCATCCGGGCTCCCCGAGGTGCCGAGGGGCGGATTTGGACCGCCGACTCCCTGATTTTCAGTCAGGTGCTCTACCAGGCTGAGCTACCTCGGCGACCGGAGCAGACAATCATATTTTACCACATCTCCCCGATTCGTGCAAGCGCGGGGGCCCGCGCTGGCAGGCCCCCGCAGCACACTACTTCACAAGATGATCCCCCGGCGACGCCAGCGCGTGGTCGGCGACGGCCTCTCGGTCGGCTACAGAGAGATAAACCTCGGTAGAGCGCAGGGTGGTATGGCCCAGCAGGCGACGCAGATTGTGGATTTTTCCACCGTTGTTGAGGTAGGCCACCGCAAAGCCGTGCCGAAATGTATGCGGTCCGATGGGACGGTTAATCCCGGCGGCCTTCGCGCGCCGCCGGAGCATCAGGGACAGGCCATAGCGCGTGAGCGGACCTCCGTGCCAGCCGACAAAAAGACGGTCGCAGGCGGCCCGCTCGTCGCGAACGGCCAGCCAGTCTCGCAGGGCATCGCGGGCCACATTCCCCAATGCGGCACAGCGGTCCTTGTCCCCCTTCCCGGCACGGATGAACACGAGACCTTTCTCCAAGTCCAAGCTGGAAAGTGTCAACTCGCACAATTCCCCGGCGCGCAGGCCGGAGTCCCAGAGCATCAAGATGACAGCCCGGTCCCGCAGGTCCAGCCATCCCCCGCTGGCGGTGGTGGCCAGAAGGCGTATCACGTCATCGGGGAGAATGTGGCGCGGCTGGCGGGCCGGAAGGCGAGGCGGCTCAATCATTCGCATCGGATTCTCCGCGATGAGATGCCGCTTCTCCAGCCAGCGGAAGAAGCGCCGAAGTGCCCGGTAGTGCGCGTGGAGAGTGTGGGCGCTGGCGCGTGCGGCGATGCCGGCGAGGTGCGCGTCCAGCGTGGCGGGCTGGGTCCAGTCCAAGCCGCGCTTCTCTGTAAAAGCGCGGTACTCGGAGAGGAGCCACTCGTACCATTCTATCGTCCGGGGAGAAAGTCGCCGGGCGCGGCAGGAGAGGATGAAGTCATTGATGAGTTGGGTCAGCATTGGTGGCCTCCTTTTTAGAGGGGATTATACCCCGCCCGGCTTGACAAAATCCAGAGACGGTGTATAACAACAAAAAACGCCTCGCGGCTTGCGGCGAAGCCCGAGGCGACGGCCAGGACGGGCAGGGCGTCCCGGCGGCAAGGATTGTACCATAGCGCCCGCCCACCGTCAAGGCCAGGGCGGGCTTATTATTTATCTACAAATCGGCCGACGGCCGATTTGTAGATAAGATAAACACACAACAAGGAGGGCCCAATGACACAATCACAAATTATTGAAATTCCTCTTGAGCAAATTGTGACGGGAAGAGCCAATGTGCGTAAACACATTGGCAATTTGGAAGAATTGAAAGAGTCCAGAAGAAAAGATAAATGGGTGTGCACCGCCCTGGGCAGAGCCGGGGCGGTTTTTTGTGCCCTCGCCCCGGCTTTGTTGGTTTGTTTTCGGTTTGAGTTCGGGAAACTCGTGGATAAAATCTATTTTTGCGGTCTTGACAAAATTCGTAGTGTATGGTATAATATGCGCAGAATCAACTCAAGAAGGAGGAAGAGGTAGATCGTGCAACTCTGGTCTTCACCCATAAGAAGACCAGGCAAAAAGTAAGTTTCCCGCTTGACGATTTTATCGTCGAGACGGGGGGGCCGGAGGAATATCGCCTTCGGCCCCAAAGCGAATGGCCGAAAATTTAATGATAGCCTGCGCGGTAGATTTCGCGCCCCCTCCCGCCGGGCCCGCTCCCGGCGGGAGGGGGAACAAATAAAACAAAAACAGGAGGTGACAAATGTATCGCGTAGTCAGAAAGGATGATCGTGTGCAGGTCCAGCGTCTGGACAGGCCGGACGCGCTGGGCAATACTCACTGGTACATCGTCATGACCTTGAACGCGTCCGACGTCACAGACGACGGCCGTACGGTGGCCGAACTTTCCGACTCGGAAATTGTCGAGATTGTTCGCCACCTGCGGCAGTAAGAGCGTTGGGCCCAGACGCCCAACGCTCGGGCATTCCCGCCGCCGGGCCCCGCCCGGCGGCGGGGCATCCGCAAGGAGGTGAAAGATGAATATCAGTGTCTATGTGAAGCCAAATACGAATTGTGAGGGGCTACCTCTCACGATATTCGAGGTGCTCGGGGAGGAGTGGAGGGGAGAATCTTTGATTCTCCCCTTTGGCCCCGATGGGGAGGAGCACCAGGTGGTGGGATGGTGCTCGCTCTTCGGCGGGAGCCCCTGCCCGGTTAGGGTGGCGCGTGTCCGTGCCCCATCTGGGGAGATGGGGTTCCTTGTGTGGGGCGGTGACTGGGGAGTCCGAGTCCTGGACGACTCCGCCTCTCCTGACGGCGAGGAATGGCTCCCCCCGGGCTGGGGGATGCCGATTGTGTGGGTTGAGTGCGGCGGCGATTTGCCGTCGCACATCAGGGAGGTGGTGGACAGCGGAGATTAGAATTCGCGCCCCCTCCCGCCCCGCCCACGACGGGAGGGGGCAACAATAAAATGATACCATTCAAAGATAGATAGGAGGTGAAAATGTTCTTGCTCAACTTCGCCCATCCGCTGACAGAGGACCATCTGCGCCAGATTGAACATCTTACCGGCCAGAACGTAGATCGGGTGGTGGAAATCCCCACCCAGATTGACCCCCAGAAACCCTTGATCCCCCAGGTGGTGGCGCTGGCCGATGCCTGCGGGCTTTCGCCTGCCGAGTGGCAAACCCTGCCATTGCTGGTCAACCCGCCGTCCCTCAACTTCATCGCCGTGGTGCTCCTGGCCGAACTCCACGGCCGGATGGGGTATTTCCCCCCATGCCTCCGGATGCGGCCGGTGGCGGGGACCATCCCCCCTCGCTACGAGGTCGCCGAAATTCTGGACCTCCAGGTCCTCCGGGAGGAGGCCCGAAAACGACGGTAGGTCCCTTTATGCCGCCGCAAGCCCAAAACATAAGTTGGGGCGGCATTATTCCGCCCGCCCCAGTCCCCTGAGCAAAGAAGCGGGGAGCACAAACAAGGAGGAAACCATGAGAGACTATTACCTGAGATATAAAGACGACCCGTGGAACTGGTGGGTTGACGTTTGCCGCGGCCGGCCCACCCTGGACCCGCATGCCAACGATGCGAGCGTCACCTTCATTACCAACTTGACAGAGGCGGAAGCATACTACCTCAAGGGGGTGGCAGAGCGGATGCTGAGCGCAGCGTGGACGCCGAATCAGTCACCTGAAGAGCGGCAGTGGAACAAATACGTGATCGATGAGTGCATGGCGATCCTGAATCGGTATATGGATGATTGACCTCGTACACCGCTCCCTCCCGCCTTCCCCGCCCCATCCCCGGCGGGAGGGGGCAACAACATCCATAAAACACAAAACAATGATTACAATTCTGGCTACCCGACAGTTTGAAATCAGGACACGGATACACACGGGTTTCACGGATCAGTACGATGAAATCTGTACCATCCGTGCCCATCCGTGTCCCATTGAACGGGAAACAAAAGTAAGACGGGCATTTACGGCTTATCAATCCGTGTCTATCCGTAGCATCCGTGTGAATCCGTGTACTGCCCGATCAAAAGTGTCAGGTGACCAGATTACAATTTCTGATTTAGATGGAGTGATAATAGGCCGCTGGTCCCCGGGGGACTACGACCCCCGCCCCGGGCCGCGCCCTGGCCCGGCGGACGCGATCCTTACCAACCAGGGGGGTGTCCCCCTGCGTTGGTGCGGGCTGCCCGGCGCCGGGAAATACCCCACCCTGCGCCAGGTGTTGGCGCGGGTGCGGGTGGGGATGGAGATCTCCGGCGCCCGCCGGGCGCTGGTGGCCCTGTACCACCCCAAGCAGGAGGTGGTAGCGCTGGGCCGCCCGCTGGCCCGGCTGGGGAAGGTCGTCCCCCTCGTCCCTGTTGTTGTGCCTGAGGGGATCATCTTGCTGTCTTTCTCCCCTCGGGCTCGAAAGCCGTCCCCCTGGGGCCTGCAACTGCTGGCCCGGGGGCGGCCAGCGATATTTTATGGGGACGAGGATACTGACCGCCTCGCCGCTGAAGCGGCGGGGGCGGAATTCGTCCTCGTCCAGGGAGAGTAAAAGTCGGAGCCATGGAAGAGGGAATCCCGTATACCGTGTATACCGACGAGGAACTTGCCGTCCGGATCTTTGGTCCGGGCACCCAACCCCTCCCCGGGTTCTCCGATGCAGTGCGGGCTGCACTCGGAGAACTGGAGGCGCGGGAGAAAACCGTTTTCCTCCAGCGACTGGGGGGGAGAACGCTGGAGGAAGTGGGGAAAGAACTGGGTATCTCGCGGGAGCGGGTGCGGCAGTTGGAGGCGCGGGCGATTCGTCGCCTGCGCTGGCGGACAATCAAGTATGTCTCCAAAACGGAACTCCCGCCCCCCACCGCCCCCTTGTCGGTGGAGGACATTGAAAGGTTACTTGTCCATGCCTCCCGCGACCAGCGGGAAGCATGGAGGGAATTCCGTAGCACATTCTCGCCAGAGCAAGCGGCGCTCTGGCGAGAGTACTGGCGTATTAAGAATGATAAGGAGAAGGAGAAACGATCGCTCGTCTGGAGGGAGTTCACCAACTCCCTCTCGGATGAGCAACGCGCACTTTGGCGCGCCTACAGGCGCGCAAGTGCGTACACCAAAAAAGTGCGCGCCGCGCTGCGGCGCGCACGGGAGGGCAGGAAAGTGTATGTGATATAAGCCCTGGCGATGAGCCAGGGCTTTTTTATCCCTGTGACTTGCTCCCTGCGCCTTGCGACCTGCGACCTGTCATAGTTCCTCCACCATCTCCTGCACCCGCCCCGCATCCGGGTGCAGGTAGCGGGCTGTGGTGGAGAGACTGGCGTGCCCCAGCACCGACTGGAGGGTCGCCAGGTCGCCCCCCGCCTGCAAAAAGCGCGTGGCAAACGTGTGTCGCAGCGTGTGCGGCGTCACCCGCTTCCCCAGTCCCGCCCGCCGCGCCGCCTCCGCCACCACCCGCTGCACGTCCCGCCCCGTCAGCGGCTGGTACGTCCGGGAGAAGAACAACGGCCCCGACCGCCGCGGCCGCACCTCCAGATACTCCCGCAGTTCCCGCCGCGCCTCCGCCGAAAGCGGCACCTGCCGCTCTTTCATTCCTTTCCCCTTCCGCACCAGTACCCGACCGCTCCGGGCGTTCAGTTCCACGTCCTCCGGCTTCAGCGCCAGCACCTCGCCGACCCGCAAACCGGCCCGTGCCATCAGCGCCATCATCGCCCGATTGCGGCAGGAAACCCAGTCGTCTCCCTCCACCGCGGCCAGCAGCCGCCCCAACTCCCGCCCGTCCAGCGCCTCCACCGGGGGCCGCTCCTGGCGCACCCCCCGCACCCGTAACTCCCGCTCGTGGAAACGGGCCAGGGAGCGGATTGCCGCCAGGCGCACGTTGACCGATGAGGCCTTCAGGCGGCGGACGGTGGTCAGGTAGGAGACGTACTCCCGGACCTCCTGGGGGGTGAGCAGGCGGATGTCGGGGGATTCGCCGTAGGTAGTACGATACCATTCGGCGAACTCCCGCAGGGCGTCGCCGTAGCGCCGCCTGGTGATGCCGGAGTGCTGTTCCAGAAACGGTTGGACCTGTTCATCCCACATCGGACGCCTCCTGACCCTCACACAAAGGCACAAAGACACAAAGAAGATATCTGTGCCTCTGTGTCTTTGTGTGAGAGAAAAATCTTGTACGACGTGGTTTCAGGGCCGTTAGACCCCCGTTTTTCGCACATTGTACGACACCCAGAGGGGGGTTCTGGAAATACAATGCCCCTTGTATGGCTATTTTACCAGAGACAACGAGAGGTGTCAAGTCGCCAATGAGGTAATGATGCTGGGTCGAAAACAAGAAGCCTCGGCTTGACGCCGGGGCTCCTTGTTTTCGTCGCCCGCCAAAAGAAAAGCCCCAGGCTTCTCAGCCTGGGGCTTTTGATTAGAAGCCGGGAAGAGCCATCTGGCCGGGTGGCGGAGCCACCGCGCGGCGGCGACGGGGCGTTGCGGCCTTGCCGCCACCGTTCTTCGCCAGCCACTCTTCCCAGGTAGCCAGCCGCAGGGATTGCCGGGTCGGGCTCCCCAGCGGAGACGCCGTTGTCCGGTCGTCCTCGCTGAACAGGGTTCCCACCCGTTCAATCTTCTCCCAGTTCCGGAGAGAATTGATAATCTGGATGACCAGATTATCATCCATCTCCGGAACCAACGCGCCAGCGACATCATCGCCGTACAGCAACTGGGTCACCGCCATCTTGCGTCCCATCAGGCGGAGCGCCAGGTCCTCCATAGCCGGACGATAGTCGTCCGGCGAGACATAGACCGCGTAGTACACCTTGACAGGCTGGGTCTGCCCCAGCCGCCAGACACGGCGGCAGGCCTGCCAGAGGGTGTACAGGGAGTAATCTGGTTCATAGAAGATAGCCGTGCTGTACTGCACCAGGTCCAGGCCGGTTTCCACCAGCCGGGGGTTGGTAATCAGCACGGGAGCGTCGTTCTTCTTGAGCCATTCCTCCCTCTTCCGCGGGTCTATCGTCTCGGAGAGGACCACAGGACATATCCCGGCCCGGGCAGTCAGGACATCCACCAGCCGCTGGCGGATGTCCCGCGTCCCGGTCTGGCGGACGTACACCAGCACCCGTCGCCCGACCGCCAGTTCCGCCCGAACCACATCCGCTAACCACTCCTCTTTGGGAAGATACTCGCCCTCCCCCACCACGGGGCGGAGAACGAGTTTATCCCCGCGAGGGTTCTCCACCACTTCCTCACGGAAGCAGGAATTGGGCCGGGACAACACCCACTGGAGCCAGGCTCCGGTGTACCGGGGCCAGAACTCCTGCATCCAGGCCCAGGTCCTTGCATAGAGCGTGAGGTAGTCCTCCCCTTGGTGGGGGGACATCTCCAAGTACACCACCTCGTCCCGAAAGGGCGGGAGTGCCAGCCCCAGGTCCGAGATATTGCGGAAAATGGTGGTCGGCAGGATGTGGCGGACAATGGCCGGGGAAATCCCTGGCTTCTCCGACGTGGTGACGCGAGACCTTTTGCGGCCCAGGTAGTACGAGTGGTCCTCGTCTTTTCTCTCTATGATACGAGTCTCTTGGACCCCGTACCGCTCCACCCACCGCTTTTCGTCCCCGAACCCGAACTGCTCCCGCACGTCGGCCTGCGTGCGGTGGAGCAGCCAGAAGATGCTGGTGGACGGGCCGCCGAAGAAGGTGCCCGTGAGCGTCAGCGTCCAGGGGATGACGTTGGCCAGGAGGCCGAACGCCCACCCCTGGTCTGACTCCTTCGCTTTGTACTGATGGACCTCATCGGCCACCAGCACGCGAAAGAACCCGCGCATCTTCTTGCGGATGTAGTCGGCCAGCGGCCACCTGCGCACTTCCGGATAGTACTGGTACAGGAGAGCCTGGCAGGGGACTTTTTCCATTTCGCCTGTCTCCTGTACCCATACTTCGCGGAAGCCGGACGGGCAGCGCTGGGGTGATTTCCGGAGCGCCGCAGGGTCCTTGATGTGGTGACCGTCTATGACGGATTCACCACACTCCGGACAGGTCGCGATGGGGCGGGCCACTTCCAGCGCCGCGCGGCGCAGGTCGGCCAGGCGGCGCATGGTTTCCTCCCGCTCCTGGTCGCCGAGTCTCCCTTTCGACCGCAGGTACTCCCGGCGGGCCTTCTCGTATTCCCGGTACGCCTTGCGGAAGTGCGCCCAGGCCCCGGGATGCTCCTTTTTGTCGGGAAGGACATAGCGGGTTGCCGAGGCGGGCCGCCAGCCGGGCCCCAGCTTGATGCGAGACCGGTTGATGATGACAATCAGCCGGTCACCGGGGCGGTAGGCGCGCCGGGCGGCTTCCAACTCTGCGATGCTCTCCACCACCACCGCACGGGCTTCGGGGCCGATGACCTCTTCCGCTTCCCGCACCCATTTGTCTACCAGATGGGGCGGGCAGATGATGAGCGCCGGGTAGGCGCTCATCAACTCTATGACGGAGAGGCCCACCGTCGTCTTCCCGTAGCCCATTTCCGCCACCACGTGGCAAACACCGTGGCGGCGAATTGAGCGCGTGGCGGCGATGATGGTGTCCCGCTGGTCGGGGAGCAACCCCGGTTTGTCCTGGCCCGGGAGGGGCTTCCGGTTCCGGCACAGCTGGTCCAGGACCTCCTCCTCTTCGGGCCGGACACCGTTGCCATAAGGCCGCATCCGCTCCCGGAGAAGCGCCGCCAGACGGTCGGCGTTCTTCTCCAAGAATGAGCGTACTTCGTCGGGCTTTTCGTAGTGCTCCACGCCCGCCGCAGTAATGCGGACAATGTGGGTCGTGTATGTGTCGCGATAGGTTGTCTCGGTTTCCTCGCCGTCTTCCGACTTCTCCACGCTGACGACCTCGTGCTTTTTCACCGCGACGCCTTTCAGGACCTCGCCGGGGAACTTTATCGTCCCCAGCAGGCCGGAAGCCAGGACCTGAGCGATGTGCCCCCGCTTCGGGGGCATCAGAGGCTCCAAGGTCTCCGCTTCCTGCAGGCCGTAGAGGTCGTTCAGGGCGGCGCGGAGGGCCGAAGGAACGCTGCCGTTGTTGTCCTGCTCCACCAGCGCTTCTATCTCCTTCCCCGTCCAGGTGGAACGGAAGAGAACCGCTTTCTCGCGCGTGGTGGGGACGGGCAACGAGAACGCCGGAAGATGGTCAAGGGTGGGCAGGTCGCGGGCGATTTTCTCCCGGTCCCAACCACACATCTTGTAGAGAAGGTGGTCAGTATCCGGGTAGGTGATGACCTTCTGGGGACGCCGTGTCCCGAAGATGACGATCTGCCTGAACTGTTCATACAGACCGTCCGGGAATCTCCACACCTGAATCCCCTCGTACCAGTTCCACAAGAAGTGGACCATCTGATAGTCCACCCCTGTAACTGGAACGATGTACACCAGCAACCCCCCGGTCTCCAGCGCCGGAGTACTCTTCTCCACGAAGAAATGCTCCAGGCGTCGGTAGGATTGGGAGTCGGAGAAGTCGTAGGGGGGATTCAGGAAGAGGATTGACGCGACGCCCCACTGCGACGGTTTCCACGCGACCGCCTCAAAGGGAGCTTCCACCACCATGTCCAGCCGGGTTGCCGCTTCCGCGGCGCGGCGGGGATTGATTTCCACGCCCCAGGTCTCGGCGGGGAAGCGCTCCCGCAGGGCGTTCGCCAGGTGCGCAACGGCGAGACCTTCGCCAGCGCAGGGGTCAAAGATGCGGACGAGTGGTTTGCCGTCTTTGGGGTGAACGCTGATGGCTTGCGCCACCAGCGAGACGACTTGGAGGGGAGTTGGGTAATACTCCCCCTTTTCTTGTGCAGCGAGCCGAGTCATCGTGCCTCCTCCTCTGTGGGATTTTGGAGGGGGCACGCCGCACCCCGCCGGGGGCACGGCGTGCCCCCGGTAGGGTTGTAAGGTCAGTCATCAGTTGATTACGAGTTTGCCCTCACTGATGCCCCGGTTGATGGCCTCTTCCCAGCCCTGGGATTCAACCCAGAAGGCGTAGTCCACGGCGCCTGCCTTCCACATCCGGCGCACGAGGCCGAGTTCTACACCCAACTGGAACAAGGCCTCTGCCCACCCCGGCAGGACGGGATAGACCGTCCACCGGGCAAGGGCCCCAACAAGGGCGTCCTGCTCCGAGCGCACCGCGTTCCACCCGTATACCGGGATTCGCTGGGCGTCGGGGCTGAACGTGGGGACGACATGGTAGCGGTACAGTCCGGCGGCCAGGATGGAGCGGATGACCCGGAAGCGAGTCGCGACGCAGAGTCTCTGGGGCCATCCGATGTCCACCGTCACGTCTCTCCCGAGGTGGAGAGACGCGACGATGGCTTTGACCGCCGTTTCTGCTCCCACCACGTCCATTGCCACGATTCCCTCGCTTGTGTCATAGACGACATACGAGGCGAGAGCCCTCATACCGTCTTTATTGCTGATCGTGTACATCGTGTTCCTCCCGTGTTGTCGAGTATGGTCAAGTGCGGCTGGCTTTTCGGCAGCCGTCAGGCCGCCGCGAAAAACCGTTTGCGTGCAAACAGACTTTCGCGGCGGTCGGACGGAAAAAGTGGGGGGAGAGGGCATTTCTGCCCTCTCCCCGAAGTGCGGTCATAAGGCCGCAAGTCCGTGCCGTTAGTCCTCAAACCCCAGCCGCAAGGGATTCGGGATTGCCGATGGCGGCGACGACCCGCGCTCCCCAGAGCGCCAGCATCGCCCGCTCGGCCACCTCGGGTTCGGCGCCCAAGGTGAGGGTGATGAGACAGCGAGCCTCAAGCCCCTGGGCGCTAATGTCGTGTTTCTGCATCAGTTGCAGGGCGTACCGGACAGCATCGGTCAGGTCGTATTTGCCGTCCAGGTCACCGGGCTTCATTCGCCACAGCGTGGCAAGGTCGAGTTTGCCGTGCATTTCTCACCTCCGAGTCGGGTCAAGTATGTGAAGAGGGGAGCAGGCCGACAGGCCCACTCCCCTCTGGGTTGGAGCGGGGCGCGGGGGACCACAGGCCACCCCCCTCATCAGGGGAGCACGGCTCGCCTTAGAGGGGGACACACCGCGCCGCGCTCTTTCTCCGTGTCCGTGTCGTCGTGCCGAAAATCAGGAGCGTATGCTCCGCTCGCGCGGGGTAGCGATATGGTCCACCCGCCACTCCGCCCCGCATTTGGGGCATTGTGGCAGGCAGTACATCGGCGCGGCCTGGTAGCCGCACCGGTCGCAATGCATCATCGCTTCCCCGCGCTCCTCCTCGTGGACCCATCCGCGGCCGTAGACCAGGATCAGGACCTGGCCGCAGATGGAGCAAGTAGATCGGGGCAGTTCATCCCAGTACCCCATCACCCCTCCTTCTGCGCGTACTTCCCGAACTTGACGGTAATGGGCTGGCCGCTCTTGCCCTTGGAGGGCTGGGGCTGGCCGTTCTCGCGCTCGTGGGGCCGGGGCTGTGACGGGGGATTCTCCCCGGCGGCAATCCGCCGGAGATACTCCAGAGCCTCGGGCGTGAAGCCGTTGTCGTAGTCCACCCACACGCGGGGGATGTCGTACAAATAGCGCCCCAACCCGAATTTTGCGCAAGCGCGCTTAAATGCCTGCGCCGAAGCACTTGTCAGGGCGTTCTCTTCGGTCTCACCCCGCGTATCGGCCAGCAGGCATTCACCGTCACCTGTGCGGGTAATTCCCGACACGGTCAGGCGGCAGATCACCAGGATGCGGTCCTGCAGCGGGATGACCTGGTACTCGTCGCTCCAGCCCGGGTCGGCCTCATCCAGCCGGGACATATACTCCCGGCTGTCCACGTAGGCTAGTGCCATCGCGCGGGTGCGGTCCTTCGAGACCACGCCGGGTTTCCATTGGACCGTCCCCGGCTCGAACGGCTCGGAGAGCCGCCGGATGATGTCGGCAACGTTCATCGTGCTTTCCTCCTGTGTCGAGTTGGTTTGAATCGGGTTGGTTTGAATCTGGTCGGTCGTGTCGGTTTCGGGGGCGGCCACAACGGGGGTAGGGGTGTCCTCGGCCAGCGCCAGGACCTTTTCCAGCCACCGGCCCATCTGGGAGGGCCAGGTGGTCTTCACCACCATCGCCAGATGCTTGCATACCGTACCCCCCCGCTGCCGGAAATCCGGGCAGGTGCAGGTACCGGTTTCCACATCGGCGAAGGAAACGGTATAGGTCTGGCCGTCGCCGTTGGTGACGGCGAATACGGCGCGGTCCACCCGCTCCACCGTGTAGTGGCCTGACGCCAGCGCCTCTTCGGCGCGGTTGACGCGTGCGATAATCTCCTCGCGCTTCATCGCTTACCTCCTAGTTCAGTCAAGTCAAGGCAAAGGGCACGGACGGGCACGGACGGAACGGGCGAAGGCCGACAGGCCGTCGTCCGCTCCGTGATGCCCGGCGCGCCAGAAACAAAGCGGGGGAGCGCCCCGAAATGGGGCGCTCCCCCGCGAGTTGTCCGTGCCAGCCGAAACGAGTCAAACCGTGCTATTCAGTTGTTAAGGTGCAAAATAAAGTCGCAAAATGTCACCATACAATCTTACATTGTATTTCCCAAAACCCCTCTGGGTGTCGTACAATGTGCGAAAAACGGGGGTCTAACGGCCCTCAAACCACGTCGTACAATGTTTTTGCGTCCAATTTCGTCACAGAATCATCAGCGACTCCACCTGCACTTCCGTCATCGTGTGCGGCTTCTGGATTTTGTCCCCGACCCGCCGCGCCAGAGCGCGGAGTTCCTCCAGCGCCCCGGCCACGTCGGCACCGTCCTCGTCCGCGACGGCGGCCTCCGCAAACCGCGCCAGGCTAATGCCGTAGTCGCGGCTGATGATGTAGCCGCTGGCCCGAATCGCCTGGCCAGTCTTCAGCGTGGACGCCACCGCCGCCAGCGGCGGGTCCACCCGCAGGGTGATGTACGCCGCATCGTTGCCATCCCGGACGCCCCGCCCGGGGTCGTACCGGCTGGCGATGCGCACGTAGCGGGTGCCCTGGAACTCCCGCACCTGCGTCACGACGAACCCTTCCACGTGTACCTCGTTCAGCATACCTCACCTCCGAGTCGGTCAAGTATTCAGGTCGCCCGTGGGGGAGTCGAACCCCCGATCCACGCGGGCGAGGGGGGAGAGGCTGTAAAGCCTCTCACAAGAAGAGGACCAGCGCGAGGGCAACAATGCCCACGCAGAGCAGTACGGATTCCAAGACAAGCAGTCCCCAGAACGCGGCGTTGCGGGCGTTGCGCGAGATGCTCGCGTACGCCTCGTCCAGCCAGGCCAAGAGACGGTCAACGGTGGCCACCATTTCGCACCTCCTTGTGGTTTGTTGGGTTGTGTCCGGCGGAGAAGCCCGGCGTCCTCTCCGCCGGACACAACCCGGCCCTTTCCCGGAATCCTTCCTGCCCTTCCTGCAAGGGCCGTAAAGCCCTGCCCGATACCCACGTGCCCGTAGTGGGCACGGGAGAAGGTCGGGCATCGGCCTTCTCCCGTGCCCGGTACGGGCGTCCCGCCGACCGAAGTGGCCGCCGCGGGGTTCTCCCCGGCGCTACCGCAGCAGGTCCTGCATCAGCCGCACCAGCCGCAGCATCACCAGGTACTGGATGAATGCCTGAAGCCGCGCGGCGATGTAGTAGACCGCCACCAGCAGCGCCGACACCACCAGGCCTCTCATCGCCATCACCCCCTTTCGGGAGAGAGCGTAGGCCCGGAGCCGGGGGAAGTCCCCGACTGCCCCAGCGCCCCCGGGGACGCGCTGGGACGGCGGCGACCGGCGCCCGACGGCCACTCCGGTAAGCGGCTATCGGATGATGCTGGTGTCTATCAGGTACGCAGACACCGGCTGTGGGGATTGGTAGGTTAAGGTGCGCTTGCTGGTCGCAATGACGGCAGAGACGTCATAGTACCCTGGGTCGCGCACGGGGAAGTAGGCTTCCAGGACGCAGGCCGTGGCATTGCCCAGGTCGTAGGTCGCGATCACACGCGCCTGCGCTTCCCAGGTTGCCTGGTACACGTGCGCGCCGGGGTATCGGGTTGCCAGCTCGGATTGGATCCAGTCAATGCTGGACTGCCGCAATTGCAGACGGATCGTCCCGCCCGTGGCGTACTCGGCGTAGGTCTCGTCCCACGATGCACAGAATGGTGACCAGCATTGGTTGCCACATCCGTTGACGCCCCGGCACGGGTTGTCGCTGCCGCAGTCAACGCATTCACCGTCCCGCCACTCGCTGTGCCCTGGCCTGCCGTCGGGCATCGTGCACGCCGTCTGGCCCGGTCCGGCGGCGCCGGGCACGCAGACCTGGCGGGATTCCTGTCGCCACTGGCGCAGGACCCAGTCAGGGAGGGTCACCGTCAGGCGGACGGTGATTCCACTTCCGCCCTGGCCCACCACGATGGGGTAGGGCGGCCACTGGGCCGCCTGGTAGGACGGCGTGCCCAGAATTTCCTGCGGCGTGGGGCAGGAACAGGGCGGCGGCGTGGCGGTCGGTCGGGGGGTGGGCGTCTGCCAGCGGGGCGGTGTGGGCGTGCAGGCCCCCGGCACCCGGCAGTCGCGCAGGCGGCGGCAGGAACCGCAGGGAGCGGTGCTGACGAGAAGGGTCGCTTTCTCCTGGCCCGTGACGCAGTCAACGATCTCGTAGTATAGGTTCAACTGTCCCAATGCGTAGTCGGAGCATTGCCAGTCGCATTGGTACCTGTACCGTGCGCACCATCTACCCGGCCCCGGTGCCGGCGTCGGCGTCGGCACGGGCGTGCCCGCCGGGGGACAGTCGCAGTATCCGTAGCAGCCGCAGTCGGGCATCGGCTGAACGCATACAAAGGTGCATCCCGGCGGGCAAACCGAACTGCCTCCGCCCTGCGCCAAAACCAGCGCGGCCACCACCAGCGAGAGAATTATCCCTGCCGCAATTGCCCAGCGCTTCTTCATCGCCACCCCCTACGGGAGCCTCACATCTTTGGTCTCATACGCCACGGCTTTGTACTGCCCGGCCTGCCACCACAGCATCCAGCGCATCAGGCCGCCGCCTTGAGAAGTCTCTATGACGCTGTCGTCGGAGAGGCGCTTGACGGGCACCTCCACGCCGGAGCGGTCGTAGAACACCCACACCGTTGTGCCGTTCGGGTCCTGGTACACCGCCCTGACCCGTTCCGGCTCGTAGCCGCGCGGGTCCCAGACGGCATACGCACTCTTGTTTTCGGCATACCACTGGGTGTTGAACCGCCACATTTCCCCGGCAGGCTGGCCCTCAACGAAGAACTCTTCCCGCTCCTCATACCCGGGCTTGCGCTTGAAGGGATTGCCGTCCGCGTTGGACCAGAAGCGGTAGATTTCGGCGAAATCCCGCATCGCCAGTTCCCGCGTGCACGGAGCGGCCTCAATCTTGAAGACGCCGCCCTCCCCCATCGGCGGGGGGATCAGCGTTCCCTCTTGGTTGGTCGTGGCCACCAGGACCTTCTCCGGCTCCGTGCACGAGCGCGGCGTCGCGGTCACCGGTTCGGTCGGGGAAGGAACAACGGGTTCGGTCGCGGGTTCGGTCGGGGAAGAGGCGAGGGCGGTCGTGGGAGTCGGCGGTACGGGTGTCGGCGCCGGGTTCTTCCCCGGAACGGGGATGAACGTCAGCGCCAGGGCCAGTACGGCCAGTCCGAGCATCACGAGTAGTCCCTTTTTCATCGTGTCCTCCTTGTTGAGTCGTTAGTTGTCAGTTGTTAGCCGTTAGTGGTCTGTCGTCCGTGGTCTGTGGTCTGTGGTCTATGGTCTGTGGTCTGTAGTCTGTCGTCCGTGGTCCGTGATCTAATGTTCGCGCCTCACCCGCAGTTCCGACTGGCCCAGGACGCGGATGGTCAGCGGGATGCGGGTAAGGCCGGGGATGAGCGGTCGGACGGTGGCGCGCAACTGCACAAGCACCGTGCGCGTGGAATTGTCCACGAAGATGCCCTCGGGCTGCACGTAGACGCCGCGCTGGAAGAGATATGACGCGTTCAGCGCGGCAACCTGGAAGGCTTCGCCGTAGGAACCGGGGCGGAAGACCGGCACGCCCGTGTGCTCGTAGGTCGGGATGTCCAGCTGGCGCGCCGCCGCTTCCGCCGCGGCATCGGCGCACTTCTGGACCTCCCCGCGCAGGTACAGGAGCCGCGTGCCCTCTATGGCCACCAGCATCAGGGGGAGGACGACGATGGCCATAAAGAGCGCCCAGAGGACCAGGGAGTCCCCCCGTTCCCCGCCCCCTGTTCCTGCCTGCTCCCTGCGCCCTGCGACCCTGCGCCCTGCGACGTGCATCACCATCACCACCCCTCCTGTCGGAAGAAGGCCACGGCGCGCCCCTCAAAGTCCCGGTTGAAGAGCCCCGGGAATCGTCGGAAGAAGTTGGGGACGCGCCAGCGGACCTCCACCGCCAGCAACGTTCCCGGCACGCCGCCGGGGGCCAGTAACCGCACCTGGTACGAGCCGACGGCGATGCGGGAGAGCATCGCCTGGGCCTCGGACACGGCCACGTCCCCGGCGTTGGCCTGGGCCACCGACCCCCGCCGTGCGCCGTACGCGGCGGCCTGCTGCGCCACGGCGCTGGCATAGCCCGCCAGGGCAAAGTTCACCAGGCCGATGAGCACCAGCAGGATGAGAGGCGCAATCAGGGCAAACTCCGTGATTTCCCCCCGCTCGTCGCGCATCGCGTATCGCTTATCGCGCATCGCGTATCGCTTATCGCGTCGCGCCATAGCCCACCGTCCTTCGTCTATGGTCTGTCGTCTGCGGTCTGTCGTCCGTGGTCCGTGGTCTGTGGTCTGTCGTCTGTCGTCTATGGTCTGTGGTCTGTCGTCTACGGGTTGGCGACATAGCCCGCGATGCGGTTGAAGAGGTCGCGGACGTTGCCGCCCAGGAGCCGGAGCGCGGCAATGGTGAGGATGATGATGATGGCCAGGTAGACCGCGTTCTGGGTGATGTCACCGCGCTCGTCCGTAATGAATCTCTTCAGCCACTTCATCTGAGCACCTCCTGAAAAGAGATTGGGGGTGGATAACAAAAAAGCGCCCACTGCGGGGCGATCCCCCCGCGGGCGCTTTCGCTCTTTTTATACCACAAACTGCCGAATCTGTCAAGAGGGCCAGGCGCCCAACAGCGGCGACGACCCCGGGAAAGAACGGGAGATTGCCGACCACCGTCAACATCCAGGCCGCGTAGACGGTCGCCGAGGCCCCGCCCTTCAGCCGCTCCCGCAGGAGCGGCAGGAAGAAAACATCGTAAGGAATCCAGGATGCGGACGCCAGGAACGCGGCCAGGGCCAGTCCCGTCGGGCCGCCGACTGCCAGCCCGACTGTCCAGAGCCACTCCCGCACCGGAGCAGGCAGGAACGGCAGGAGCGCCCGGATGCCTGCCTGCCAGGCCCCGGTAGCCCCCAGGCGGTCCAGGCAGGGCAGGTTGGCCAGCCAGGCGCGGGAGAGGGTCGGGAATACGATCACCCGCGCCATCATCAGCGCCCCGAAGACGGCGGCATCCCGCGCCCGGCGCCGGGACCCGGCCAGGGCGAACGGCTTGCAGACGGCGGCCAGGGCGGGCAGCCCCAGGTCGGCCAGCGCGACCAGCACCGGGTTGACCTGGCCGACGGCGATATTCATTGCCAGGGTCGGCATCGCCAGGAAAACGAAATCCGTGCGTACGGCGCGCGGCGTTCGCAGCGCCAGCAATCCGAGGGCCGCCGCATTCAGCGCCGCCATCACCGCAAATGCAACCCGATAATCCATCCGCCCCAGGGGCCTCATGACCCACCAGACCCCCGGCGGGTAGAAGTAGGGGGAGCACCCCCTCTCCGCCCAGCCCACCACCCACTTCACCACCCGACCCTCCGCGCGCATCGCAGCGGCGACCCGCGCGCCGTCGTAGGGATTCTCTACCCGCGCCGCGGCGCGGTAGATTTCCAGGTCTCCCGCCGCCGTCAGGCCGGGGAGAAACGCTGCGTAGAACAGCGCCCCGGCCACGACCGCCGCGGCGACGAGGGCCGCATGCCGGACCGTTTGCGCGCAAACGCTCATCGCTTCCTGCTCCGCTCCCAGGCATCCAGAATTGCCTCCACCTGGTCGCACAGGGCCGGGTTCTCCGCCAGAGTGCTCCGCACCTCATCCTCGCCGACTCCTGCGCCGTCCCGGCCCGCTTCTTCGGCGATGAATTCCAGGAATCGTTCCCGCCAGAATGGAGACAGATTCAGAATCCGCGAGGCTACCTCATCCGGCCCGGCGCATTCCGACCGCCCGGCACCGGCAAAGAGGGCGGCGGCCAGGGGAGCACCGCAGTTGTCGCAGAATGCACTCGGACCGACGGGCAAACGGTTGCCGCAGGCCGGACAGCAAATAACTTCGTCAACCGGGACGGAAATCATCCAGGCCGGAGCCATCGCAGCACCTCCACGACGGCCGCGACGGGCAGGGCTATTGCCGCGCCGGGCATCGGTCTTCGCGCCGCCAGCGCGGCCAGGCCCGCCAGCGCCACTATCGCCGCAACGGGCCCGGCGCCGAAGGCCAATCCCAGCGCCACCAGCATCTTTGCATCCCCGCCGCCGATCCACCCCGCGCTCCAGGCGACGAGAAGCACGGGGATAACCATCAGCGTCGCGACGTCCGTCCCCCCGAACAGGGCAAGTGCAATTCCCGCCGCCAGCGCGAGCAGGGAGATGAAATTCGGCACCCGCCGTTCCCAAAGGTCGTAGACGGCGGCGGGAACGGAGAGCGCCAGAACCGTCCAGCGCAGGACGTCCGCCACCGTCATCGCTACCCTCCGAAAATTCCGCTCCCCAGGAGCGCCAGGAAGGTCAAGCCCAGGATGACCACGAAGAAGGGTACAAAGAAAAAGACTACCGTCGGCCCGGCCATCGCGGGCTCCAGGCCGTCAATGCGGCGGGAGACCTCGGCGATATAGTCCGCCGCGGCTCGCTCCGCCACCTCTGCCAGAAGTTCCGGCCCGCCGACGCCCTTCCGGTGGATAAGGTCCAACTGAGTGGCAAAGGATACCGCTTCCTGCAGGCCCAGGTCCCGGGCCGAATCCAGCAACTCCTCAAACGGACTCCTGCCGCTCCGCTGGGCGGCGGCCAGCGCACGACGGATCCAGGCCGCCGTGACGGTGCGGGCCGATGCCGCCCGTTCCAGGCCCTGAAGCACCCCGGCACCGGCGGCCACCTCCATCGCCAGGACCTGGGTGATTTCCGGGAGTTCCCGCCGGAATTGCTTCCGGATGGACGCCGCGCGGGAGCGCTGGAACGTCCGCGCGGCGAATATGCCTGCCGGCGCACCCAGGATACCCAGGACCGGGTCGGCGAATGCCACAAAGAACAGCCCCAGGCCCAGCACGGCGCCCAGTACCGCCAGCCCCAGCACCCGCTCCGGCGAGGCCAGCGGATGGTCCGGGTCCTGCAGGGAAATCCAGGCCGCATCATGCTCCACTCCCCGCAGGAATCCGGGGAAGCGCCGCGCGGCCTGCTCCCGCACGCTCCGCCCCACCCGCGCGTCCAGCGGGTCGGGGACGCTTCCGTCCAATCCCGCCACGCGGCGCAGCCGCCGCGTCCAGAACCCGCCCGCCGCCGGGTCGGCCAGGGTGAACGCGGCCGCCACTGCCAGAACCGCCATTGCCGCCAGAATCCCCGCCGTCATAGGATATCCTCCACCATCTTGCTAATAAACCAATACCCCGCCGCCATCGCTATAAACGCTCCGGCGACGAGAATCTGGCCCGGCACCGACCGCACCACAGGCCGATACACCGGGTCCACCACCAGGAAGGTTAGCAGTCCCACCATCACCAGCGCGATGGTGCGCAGGCTGGAAATGGCCGCGTCGCCTTTCCCCCGCGCCCGTTCCCGCGCGTCCAGCAGTTTCGCCTGGCTGGCCGCCGCGGCGCGCAGGGCCTCGCCGAAATGAGCGCCGCCGACATCGGCGAAGCGCTTTAATTCGTAGTAGAGCAACTCCAGCGACGGGCTGATGCCCCGCGCCCGCGCCATCAGCGCGTTCCAGGCCGCCGGACCCTCGGACGCCACCCGCTGCGCGGCATCCGACAACTCCCGTCCCAGCGGGCTGTTCGGGTCCGCCAGGAGCAAACTGGATGCGGCGGTCCGGAGCAACTCCACCGGGCTGGCCGAGAGAGCCATCAGTGCGGCGATGCGGTGGAGCGCCACGGGCAACTCCCGCTCCACGCGCTTGCGGAGCGCCGAGAAGCGGGAATCCACGAACATTTTCGCCGCGAACGCCCCCACCGCCGCGCCGCCCAGCGCGGGCAGGAGCGGCAGGCCGACGGCCACCGCCGCCGCCAGGCCGACCAGCGCACCGGCGGCCAGGACCATCCGGTATGTGGCGATCTCCCTGCCTGGCGCAACCCGCAGGCCCACCAGCGCCAGTTTGTGCCCCAGAGTCCCGAACTCCGGCTCCGCCGGCCCTTCCGTTCCGACGGGCCGGTCCAATCCTGCCACCCGGCGCAGCCGTCGCGTCCAGAAGTCGCCGGTCGGGACGGCTCCGGCCACCGCATATACTGCCACAAAAACCGCTATCGCTGCCAGAATCCCCGCCGTCATTGTCGCCTCCTGGTGATCTCCCCGACACGGCGGAAATGGCCGCCCTCCACGACCCAGACGGGGGAGAAGGCCACATCGCCGCCGCGCAGTTCCGTTTCCACCTGCCAGACGCCCAGCACGCGCCGGCGTCCCGCATCGTCGTACCCCAACTGGACGTAGACATCCACCGCCTGGGCAAAGAAATTCTTTGCCGCCTCGATCCGAATACCCGCATCGGCGAACATAATCACGCTCAGGCGGTGGACTGCCGCCTGGGGGCTTTCGGCGTGGAAGGTAGTGAGGCCCGGGTGGTCGGACATCTGCGCGCGGAAGAGCGCCAGTGCGGCGTCGCCCGTACGCACCTCGCCCACGATGAGCCGGTCGGGCCGCATCCGCATCGCGGCGTTGACGCCATCGGCGATGGTGTACGGCTTCACCACCGACCCCGGCGGCGCGTGCCGGGCCTCAACCGTGACTACATTGGGCAGGTCCAGGAAGATTTCTTCCGGGTCCTCAATCTTCACCACCCGCTCGTCCCGGCCCAGGCCGTCGTTGGCCACGGCGGAGAGCATCGTGGTCTTTCCGGTCGCCGTGCCGCCGCCGAACATCAGCCGCAATTTCCCCCGCACGGCGGCCAGCAGGTCGGCGAAGAGTTCCTGTGGTGCCGCACCCCAGCGCACCAGTTGCTCCACCCGCACAGGCCGGGGTTCAAAGAGCCGGATGGAGACTGCCGGATACTTCCCGCCGCCGCAGAGGACCGGATGGAGCACCTTGACCCGCCCGCCGCCGGGGTTGTCGGGCGTGCGGGGAAGCCGGCCGTCCACGTCCGGCGTCGCTTCGGACGCCGCCCGGCCCTGGGGACCCAGAATCGCATCCACCACCCGCTGGACCTCCTCCGGCGAAGGGCGGATGTCCAGCCGCTCAAAGCGCTGCGCCGACTTGGGAAGCACCCAGACCGAGCCGTCCGGGTTGACGGCAATCTCAATCAGGTCCGTCCGCTTCGGCGGAAGCAGGTCATCCAAGAAGCCGTATCCCGCCACGCGGGACACGGCGGCTTCCACGATGGCCAGCCGCTGGCCGGTTGGGACAAATATCCCCCGCGAGGCGGAGAGGCCGGAAAGAATCTCCCCGGCCCGCGCCCGCACCCGCTCCTTTTGAGAGCGGGCCGACAGCGGGTCAAACTCCTTCGCTAATTCCTCCACAACGGCGGTGACGACCGCTTCCAAGTCGTCAATTCCGTTGCGAGCGTATTTGTCCAGCGGCATCGCTATTTCCTCCAGCTGGATTTCTTCCGGTCGCCACCCTCGGGCGTGATGCCACGGTAAAAGAAATCCACCGCGCCCTCCACCCCCTTGCGGAAGGAATCGCTCTTGAGAAGCGGCAATTCTCCCAGATTTTCTGCCGCCCGGACAACGGGGTCAAACGGGATGACCGCGATGGCGGGCGGGACCGAGTCGCCACTTACTTCCCTGAGCATCCGCGTGAATCCGGCAGGGGTGATGTTGTCCTCCCTGGTGACCATATTTAACACGATGAAGATATTTTCGCGCGGGATGGCGTGCTCTGCCGTCAGCCGGCGGGTCAGCAACTGATAGGCCTGAAGCATCTTATTGGCGTCGGCCAGCGTCGGTTGAGCGATCAGCAGCACGGTATTGGCGACCAGCAACGGCTGCAGGGCCCACTCCGACGAGGTGTCCGGCGGCAAGTCCAGGACCAGCGCCGCCCAGCCGCCCATTGCGGCGGTCATCACCAGAGACCGGATGGAGCCCCGGTCGTTGGCATCCCGTCGTGCAATGGCCTCTGCCGCCACATCATCTTGGAGGCACAGAAGCACATCCAGAGCGTCTTTCTTCTGACATCCGGCGCGGAGGGCTTCCAGCGTGGGATTTTCGTAGAACAGGGACTGGTTGGGGTACGGCGGCAGGTGGAGAAAGACCCCCAGGTCATCGGGCCGGTCAAAGCCGATGAGCAGCGTAGAGATACCGCGCCGGGCCAGGGCGTAGGCGAAGTTGGCGGCGAAGGTGGACTTGCCCACGCCGCCCTTGCGCGCGGCGACGGCGAAGACCCGCAGTCCCACCGGAACGGACGGCCCGGCGATGCCGCCGACCTGTGAGAAGGCCGGAAGGGGGGCGGCCTGGGCGCGCAGGGCCCGCTCCGACACGGCGGCCTGATACAGCCGCTGGGCCACCTCCGGCCAGGACGGCGCCGGGGCGACAAAAACGTCCCGCACCGACGGCGCCGCGCGCACGACTCCCTCCGCCGCCGCAGAGGACGGCATCAGGACCACCACCGCCACGCCGGGGAACGACTTCAGCAGCGCGACCAGGTCGTCCGGGCTGGGGGCAACCTCCCCTTGAATGAGGAGCGCTTCCGGCCTGAGTGCCTGAATCTTGCTCTTCAGATCTCCCCACTCCGTGGCCAGGCCGACGACCTGGTATCGGCCCGGGTCTCCAGCGAGGGGTGGATACATTCCATTGAGGACCGTATCCAGCCGGGGAGCGGCCATTATCACCGTGACGGGAGCGCCCTCGCTCATTGACCACCTCCTCCGCCCTGCTGCTCCGGAGCGGGCGTCTCGGTGGTCGGCAGCGGCATCACGGGCTGGGTGATGGCCGTGGTGGAAGAAATCGGGAGAAGGTCGGAGAGCCGGACGCCGTAGGATTCCACATCCTGCCGCTCCAGGGGCTCCAGCGCCAGGTGGACCCTCGCCGTGGCATTCAGCAGCGCCACCACCTCCGCCGGGGAGAGAAAGCGAATCTGTTGCTCCATCCCCTGCTGATAGATGCTGACCGGCACCGGGCCGACGGGCACGGCCAGCACCACCACCCCGGCATCCGCCTGACGGGTGGCCGACGAAGAGACGGGCACCAGGCCGCCGGAAGAGGCATCAGCGGAGACCGGCTGGGGCGGGGCGTAGGCGAATTCGTGGTGGATGAAGAGCACCCGCAGGCCGCGCAGGTAGATATGCGCGTAGGGGAGCGGCGACACCTCTACCTGCGCTGGGGCTTCCTGGCCGGGCACCGCTGGGGCAGGGGCGGCACCGAAGGATGAGGGCAGGTTGGCCGAGGCCACCACGCCGATGACCGTCACCCGGTCCCCGGGGCGCAGGAGACCGGATAGACCGGTCACCCGGTCCACCGACACGGCCATGGCCACCTCATCCGGCGCCAAGGGGAAGACCTGCGCCTCTCCCAGCGCGCCAGCGGTCAGGATGTCGCCGGGGAGCCGTTCCGCCAGAACCCGCTGGCCGACGGCCTGGGCCGGGCTGGTCAGCGCCCCCGCGGGGACATTCGCCGGATGCACCTGGCGGACCTCCACGTCCGCACCGGTAACGACGGCCCCGGCCAGTAAGTGCGTCCGCGCCACCAGAACGGGGGCCCTGCGCGAGAACTGGGATACCGTTCCGGATACCACGAGGCAGGCAATCACCGCAAGAACCGCGGCCACTCCAAGCAGAAGCATCCGTGTCTTTTTCATCTCTCCCTCCGGTTATCGTGGATTGTTTATCGCGTATCGCACATCGCGTATCGCGTATCGCCAATCGCGTATCGCGTATCGTCTGTCGTCCGTCGTCCGTGGTCTGTCGTCCGTGGTCTGTGGTCTGTCGTCTGTCGTCTGTCGTCTGTCGTCTGTTCCGTGCCGTACACCAGCCGCTCCTCATCCGGCGACAGCGGCGGGTCGTATTCTCCCAGGAGTTCCGCCATATCGGGTGGAGAGTCGTCGGTTTCGGGCTGCCGAAGTTGTCGTACCAGGCGGAACAGGTCCTGCATCTCCCCTCCAAAGCAGTCAGCCGTCAGTCGTCAGCGGTCAGTCGTCAGCCGTCAGCGGTTAGCCGTTAGCCGTCTGTCGTCTGTGGTCTGTCGTCTGTGGTCTGCGGTCTACGGGAACATCGCGGCGATTTCCTCATCGGTCGGCTCCGGAAGCCGGACCATCGCGGGGCGGATGAGGACGGGCTCCAACTGGCTCATCTCACCGTAGGCCAGGCGGGCCAGGAACTGACCCACCCCCAGCCGCCGGATGAGACGACGGTACGGCTCGTCCACGAAGCCAACTTCTGAGCGTTCCAGCATCGCCATCGCGATTTTCGCATCGTTAGGGTCTTTGAGTTGCCCGACAAAGGCCAGCGAGCAGGATGAAAGAATTCCCCGGGGGAGCAGGGACGGCGACTGGGCAATGACGTGGAGATAGCATTGATATTTCGCGGAGTCGCGCCACATCAGCGCGAACTGCTCCGCCACGTAGTCGCCGCCGCCTTCTTCGGAGTCGGACGCCACCTGGGGACCGTTGAGAATTTTGTTGGCCTCCTCAAAAATAATCTGCATCGGCTGGAGTTTCTGGCCTGCCTGTCGGCGCGCCACCGCATCCCGCCAGAGCATCCAGGCCAGCCAGCCCAGCAGGAACGCCTTGCTGAACTCGTCCAGGTCGGCGCCGCCCTCCACCACCACCAGCCCCCAGGGCAGCCCCATATCCTCCAGCGCGACCGTATCGGCCCCCGGCGCGTACTGCCGCGCCGCCATCCCCTGCACCAGGGGATGAAGCCGATACAGGATGCCTTCCAGGACGCCGCGCATCGTGGTATCGCGCGCGGGGACGGTCTGCAACTTTTGCTCCACCTCGGCGTACAGGTCAGCCAACCCCACCCCGCGCGAGCGATGCACCGCCAGCGCCTGGCGCTCAAATCCTTCCAGCGCCGAAAGCGGCCACCCCGTCCGGTCCTCGTCGGGAAGCCCCCGCTCGGCCCGGGCCCGGCGGATGACGTCGGCCTCATCCGGAAGGACCTCGCCCCACTCCGGCGGAAGCGCCGGATCGTCCACCAGGACCCCGGCGCGCAGATATACCTGCCGGAGCGCCTCACGGAGTTCCGGCCCCTGTCGCCGGACGCCCATTTTGGAGATTGCAGAGAAAATATCGCAGAACGCGCGCCACTGCGTCTCCGGGTGAATGCGGCGGCCTATCTGCAGCGGATTCCAGCGCAGCGGTCGGGGGGAGCCGGGGGAGAGGGAATAGAAGTCGGCGTGTCCGGAGAGTTGCGGCGCGTTGAGGAGTTTGCGCCACCCGGCGCCGAAATCCAGAACTATTGTCCGCATCTGCCAGGCCACGGTGGATTCCAGCGCCAGTCGCTCCGCCGCAACGGATTTGCCGAAGCGGGTATCCGCCACGAACGCGGCGTGGGAGTACCGCTCCCGCGGGAGCAGGAGCGGCGTATCGGTCAGGTCGCCGGTCTCGGGGCTGTATTGATGCCCCAGCAGGATGCCGTCGCGCGGCGGGTAGAATGCCAGCGGCGGGAGAGCCTCCTGCATCGTTGTGGCGACGCCCTCCTCAAAGAGCCCGGGCGCCGCGTACGCCGCCGCCTGCTCAAATGTCAGGACGGACCCCAGCGCCGACCCGCCCAGCGGGTGGCGGATCGGGTCCGGGCATCGGCACGGCTCCAGCCGCCGCGCGTGGCGGTCGGCGCATTGCCCCCGGACAGGAATGACCGGAGTCGGAACGTCCGCGCCGTGGAAAGCGCTCACGGCCAGCGCTTCCGCCGCCTTCACCGCATCCTCGTCCCGCAGGAGCAGGAACGCGCTGGCCCGGTACGCCCCCTCGGCCACCGCCCGTTCCAGCGCGGCCTCCACCAGCCGCTGGAGCCGCGCTACCTGGTCCATCTGGTCTTCTTCCACCTGCCAGGATCGCCCGACGGACCAAGTGGGAATCAGCCCGAAGGACCACCCGCCGCTGGCGGCGGCGGCGGTCTGCTGCGACCGGGAAACGCTGTCGGCGTGCCCGGTCGTATCCGCCGTCCCCCGGGACTCCCCGGTCGTGTTGGCCTCGCCGTAGGAGTCGGCCCGTCCCCAGGTCTCGGCCCAGGAGCGCCCGTGGGAGTACGAGTTCGTGGTGGACGAGAACGATCCCCACGACTCCCCGGTCGTCTCGGCGGTGCCGCGGGTCTGGGAGTGGCTGGTGGTATCGGCGGTGCCGCGGGTCTCCGAATGACTGACGGTATCGGAACTGAACGACGACGAAGATACCGATGTGCTGGAAAATCCGCCGTGGGACTCCGTATGCGCCTGCCCGCCGCTTATCCCCATACTCACGCCGACGCTGTGGCCGGTCGTGTCGCTTCCTGAAGTTGAATCCGACTGACTCCACGAGGTCCCGGCGGATTGCGCCACCCCGCTGCTGTATGTATTTGACGAGCTGTCTGTGGTGCTCGCGCTCAATGCGCCCCCTACCGAGCCGCCCAGCCCAATTCCTGCAGGTTGGAGCCCGCCTGTGAGGTCTGCGCTGAAGCTGGCGCCGTACGAAGTCGCCGTCCCATCCGTATGTGAATATCCGCCGGATGCCGTAGTCGTCTGTGACCCACCGTTGCTCTCCTGGTGCGCCCAGCCATCCGTGTGGCTGGCGGAACTCCCCAATGAAATCTCCGCGCTCCAGCCCGTAGACGACGTGTCGGAAGCGCTCCAGGAACTCCCGGATGACGTTGTGACGGATGTGGACGATCCGGTCGTATGCGCCGTCCCGTCGGTGACGGCGTGGGAGTCCGTATGCGCCGTCCCCTCGGTGGTGGCCTGAGAGGTGGTGTGCGCAACGCTCCTGGAGTACGATGAGCCGGATGTGGTTGCCGTCCCCCAAGATTCAAATCCTCCTTCGCTCCGCGCGTACGAATCCGTATGCGACCAGGCTTTCGTGTGCGCGGTGCTGGTGGAGCGCGAATCGGTGTGTGCGGTGGAATCGGTCTCCCCCGTGGCGTATCCCCGCCCCGCGCTGACGGCGCGGGCGACCGCACCCATCACGGGGATACCGACCGAAAAACCGATGCTCCGCGTACCGCGCACGCGCGAGGCCCAAAGCCCCGCCTCGTGCGCGACCTCTTCCAGTTGCTGCGCCAGCATCTTCCGGTCCAGCCGGTCGGCGAAGAACTGGAAGAGAAAATCCCTCTTCAGCGCGGCCAGACCGCGGAAGAGGACCTCGTTTTGCTGACTGGCGAATTCGTCATCTTCCGCGCCGAGCTTCCCGTCGCGGCCCAGGCCGCGCGGTGCGGCGCGGGGGGACGGCTGACCCAGGAGTGCCAGCGCGTGGGGGAAGTTAGTGATGGCCTCCAGCAGCCAGCGCAGGTCGTCTGTCTCGGCGGGGAGCAGGCGGCTCTGGGGATATGCGGCGCGGAAGGCGGCCACAACCGCATTCATCCGCCGCCGCAGTTCGGCCCGGGCCTCGTCCTCGTCCGCTCCATCGGCCAGGGCCCCGTAGAATTGCAAGATGCCCACGGGCCGGGGGGTCCAGATGCCCGCCGCCAGATACGCGAAATCCACCCGCGCCGCGTACAGCCCCCGGAGCATCGCCCAGGCCTTGCCCATTACGTCCGGGTCCTCGCGCGCGGCGACGGGGATGTAGACCAGGCGGTGCAGACCCAGGAGCCGCATCCTCCCGTCATCCCCCCGAAACCACAGGTATTCTATTCCGCTACCGTTGGACCGAATTCCCGCGTCGGCCATTTTCCCCTCCCGGCATCCATACCCGGCGGACGGCGTGGCAGCGGCGGCAGATGTACACGGCGATGGCCCGACGGCCCTGAACGTATATCCAGTCCGCGATCTTCCAGCGGTGCAATCCGATGCGGCACAGCAGGGTCATCGCAGCGTTCTCCTTGCGGGAATCTCCGCCTTCTCTCCCGCGCGCAGGACGACGCGCCATCGCCGCGCCCCGCAGCGGGGGCAAAAGCGGATGCCGTCCCCCAGGTCCACCCAGCGGTGCAGACCCAGTACACACAGAATTCTCGCCGTTCTCACTTTGTGCGGCGGATGAACTCTCACCGTCATCACTCCACCCCACGTGTGCGAATCAGCCGGATCCGCTCCGCGACCGACCGGAACGGCGCGGTCGGGAACGGATGCGCCAGCAGCGCCTGGGCCATCAGCGACAGATACGCCACGGGCATCACGAACCACAGCGCGATATTGGCCATCGTGGTGACGTAGGCGCGGCTTTGGGTCATTACCGCCCGCGCCTCCTCCACCCCACCCGCCAGCGCCGCCCACGCCTCTGGCGACACCCCGGCGGTCAGGCGGGAATAGATCAGATACAGCGTGCAGGCCCCGGCATACAGCAAGATGCCGCTTTTGGCCCGCCAGGAGAGCGCCCGTCCCCCCGCCGGGTCCAGAACCGGGATGACGGGCACGAAGACCCACATCACGGCCAGGACGACGGGAACGGGAGACGGCACGGACAGCGCCGCCAGAACCGACATCAGGAGCGCCGCTCCGGTGAATACCCGGTGCGCTGCCGGAGCGTCGCGCTCAATGTACGCGGCGGCCCCGGCCAGCGCCAGCATTACCACAGCAGCGATGTTGTCCAGCAGGAAGTACACCACGGCCAGGATGCCGTTGATTTCGTAGACCGCCGCGTACCGCGCCGCACGCTGCGCCCTCTGTGCGAAAGTCTCCGCCGTCGTCTCCGGCACAGGCATCTGCACAGACGGCTCGGAGACGGCAGGCACAACGGCGGGGGCACCGCGCGGAACGGAGACCTTGACCGGGACCGGAATCAATCCCCGGGCGGCCACTCCCGGCCCGCCCAGCGCCACATCCAGCGTATTCCAGGCCAGGACTCCGGCCAGCACGGCCGCGAGCATCATCCCGATACCGCCGATTCCCTTCACGGCGTCGGCCTCCCGGATGCGTGCGTCCCGCCCAGGGTGACCGTGCCCGTCAGGCTGCGGGACGCGTAGAGGGTGAACGATGCGGATTGTCCTGCGGGGAGCGGGTTGGTGGCGAGAATTCCGGAGATGCAATCGGCCAGGATGCCGTTGTCGCGCAGCCAGGCCGTGACCTGGGGGTCGTAAGCGGCCCCGGGGCCGTCGTTGCGGACCTGGCCCGTGACGGTCGGCCAGTCTGCTCCGGGCTCCGAAAGCCCGGCGGACAGAATGCGCACATCCGGCCAGGTGGAGCCGGAGACGGAGTAGTCGGCAACGCGGACGGTGTAGGTGACCCAGCCGGTGGCGAACGTCACGGCCTTCCAGCAGACCCAGGCCTGCGGCTGAAGACGCCAGGCAGGAACGTCGGCCACCAGCGTCTCCACAACCTGCCCCGAAGCATTCTTCAGGTCCGCCGCCACGCGGATGCCGGAGACGTTGGCGGTCGTGCCGTTGGAGACCAGTCCCACGAACGTCCACCAGCCGCCCTCGTTCCAGGCCACGGTTTCCCCGACGCGGACCTGCCCGGCGACGGGTGTCGGAGTCGGCGTCGGTGTCGGCGGACAATCCGCCCCGGAGCAGAAATTCCGCATCACCAGGGGCAGGAAGGACCGGGGCGGCAACGTGGCGGTGGCTGCCGGCCCCGCGGCGGCCAGCGGGCCGTAGTCGTTGAGGAAGAGAGTCGCCAGCAGAATTGCGGCGACCAGCACAACAGCGGATATGGATTGCAGTTTCCTGACCATTTGCACCTCCGCGAACTCCGGATAAACAAAAAACGCCCCGCGTGCGGGGCGATCCCCCCGCGGGGCGTTTCGGCCATATTATACCCCGACCCGTGTCGGGTGTCAAGTGAGTTCCACCCCAATCTCCATGTGGAACTCAAAGTGGAGCCTAGACTCCACTGACCCCCACTTGCCATGTGGAGATGGAGGTGGAACTCCAAATGGAACTCGCACTACGCAATCTTCTTTTTCCGCCAGAACGCATCCGGCGTCTGCGGCTGGCCCGCGACCAGGTAGGAAAAGTCGGTGACCAGATACCGCGCGCCGATGGAATCCAGTTCGGCGGCAATGCGCTCGGCGGTATCGTGGTCCGGTGCGATGACGGCGACGACGCCCCGGACACGGGCAATGGATTGCCACTTATCGCGGGTACGGCCCAGCGCCCGCTCCACCTCCACCCCCAGCGCCTCGTTGCCGTGCCGGAGAATCAGGTCGGGGACGGGCCCCGGTGCGACGGACCGGTCGGGGATGATGACCTCATACCCGGCGGCCTCGGCGAACTCCCGGGCCCAGGCGCAGTAGACCGCGTGGATGACGTTGCCCGGGTGGGCCGCCAGGAAGCGCTCCGCTTCAGACGGGACCGGCTCGTAGCCGAACAGTTTGCGGAATGCCTCTCTGCCCCTTTCCGACAGGGAGAGCAGAGAGAACGGAGCGCCGTCCTCTTTTTGCACGTTCACCAACCCCAGGCGCCCGCAACGCTCAAAGGCCCGGGTCAGCGAACCGGACTTGGACGAGATGCCCAGCGCGGCGGCCAGCGCTTTCGCCAGCCGGGGCCGGCTGGAAATCCCGGTGTAGCCGATGGTCGCCACCAGCAGCGCATCCCGCAGAAACGACTCGGGGGAAAATTCCGGCGGAATCTTTTTCGCACCCCTCAGCGATTCCAGGAACCGCCGGATTTCCGACACATCCGGCGGTGGGGCGGGGTGGGTCTCCCCGGCGGCTGCCGGATGCGGCAGCGGTTCGGGTTCGTTTGCGCGCAAACGGTCTTCTTCCGCTTCTTCCGGCGGTGGTTCTGTGGCCCGTTCTGCCGCCGCCGTTCCCTGCGGCGGCGGTGGCGGCGGCGGTGGTACGGCGGGCACGGACGGCGGTACGGCGACCTTCGGCCTCGGCCCTGCCGGTTTCGGCGGCGGCGCAGGTCTCGCCGCCGGTTCGGCCTGCTCCGGCCTCGGCTTGAGCGGTTCCGTCTTGAGCCTCTCCAATTCCATCGCCAGCCGCGCATTCTCCCGCCGAAGCCGCGCCAGCTCCTGGCGGAGCCGGTCATCCCCGGCTGCTCCGCGCCAGCCGGACTGGGCCGCCGACACCAGCCAGCGCGCGGCATCCTCCGGATCAGTCGGCAGCGTTCCGGCGCGCATCCGCGCATCGTAGTCCGCCGCTGATACCACGGCGGCGACGGCGAAGAACGCCTCCCGCCAGCGGCGGGCCAGGTCTTCCGCCGAGCGGCGAAGCGTCCGCTCTGCTTCCAGCAGGTCGTGCCAGAGGGTCTCCATGTCCATCACGGCGCCGGAGTCGGAGTGAGCGCTGCGCATTCCGGTGCGCCCTCCTCCAGCGCGCAGAGCGCCTCCTGGCATCGCCGGAGATTCTCCGGAGACGGCTCGTTCAGCCACTCTGCTGCTATGCGCACCAGGTCCCCGTGCGCCTGCGCTGCATCCAGCAACGCCTGGCGGCGGGCCCGGTATGCCAGCGGCGGGTCCAGCCGCTCCGCCTCGGCGTGGACGTCCACCACTGTCTGAAACGCCGCCTCCAGCCGGTTGGAGCGCTCCAGGAGTTCCCGGCGGTCGTTCAGCGCAAACCGGACATCCTCCCGAACGTCCTCCAGGCGGTCGTAAAGGTCCGCCTCGGCGCGCTCAAATTCCAGAGCCTTCCGCAGGTCGGGCCGGAGCACCAGCGGCTCGCCTCCGGCACGCGGGGAAACCAGATACCCGATACCGCAGCAAAGCAAAACTGCCAGCAGGATCCCCCCCGTAACGATGCAGGCCCTGCGCCACGGTGACTCTGGGTCCCGCAGACGAAAGACCACTTCAGACCACATTGTCGCCCTCCAGGACGATGACGTTTTCGGGCTTCTCCACCACGATTTCCCACAACGTTTTTCCGTTGGGTTTCCGTTGGCGGAGAATGCCGCTCAGGACCACCCTTGTGCCCGCGCGGGCGGCGGCGAGCGCCCGCGCGGTCTCTCCGTAGCCGACTGCGACAAAGACGCCGTACCTGTTTTTGACGGTCACCCGCAGGAACAGGTGCCCCGTTGGCGACAGGATGTCGCCGTACTGCTTCAGGACCGTGCCGCTGATGATGACCGAATTCACGGCAGGGAAATCAGGGGAATCGGAACCGGAACCGGCGTGGGTGTGCCGTAGGGGAGTGCCGGACGGGCAATGCTCCACGGCACCGGACGACAGGGGAACCCCTCCGGCGCAGGCCGGAAGGTCCACCCACCGGAGGGCCAGTCCGGATGGCCGGCGGGGTACCACCGGGCAAAGTAGCAGGCCCGGTTTTCCCCGACTTCCACCGCGCATTCGGTCGGGGACTTGCACCGGGTCACCTGACCCCCCGGAAGCCCCCACGCTGCGGCGGCCTCCACGATCTGCCATGCCACGTCGTCGGGCGGCAGGTCGTAGCAGACCGTGTTGGTCCCGTCAAAAACGACTTCCCCCGCAGCGTTTGGGGTGGGATGAGCAGTATCCCGGAGTGAGCACGCGGTGACCACCCACCGGTCCGCCCAGGGCGGCGTGCCCCAGGGCGTCGGGGTGGGAGTCAGAGTCGGAGCAGGAGCATCGGCTTCCTGCAATCCGACCCAGATGCCCAGCAGCGAGATGACCAGGAAAATCATCCCGATTGCCCCGCGGCGCATCTCACCCTCCCTTCGGCGCCGGGCAGACGTACACCAGCGAACCTTTCGCGAACAGAATTTCCAGCCCGGAGTCCTGGCGAACAACAATCGCGTACGGGCTGGACCCGATGAGGATGCCTGCAAAGGCCTGGCCCGTTACCGTGAGAAGGCTGACCCGCTGCCCGCGCAGGCGGTAGAGGAATTGTTCTTGGGTAACCCCCCAGACACCGGGGGCTTTTTCTCTCTCCATGTCAATGCTCATCCCTGCCTCCCGGATTCCAGATACACCCGGACCTCTCCCAGGCCCAGGTCTTCCAGCGCCTGCTCCGCCGCCTCTTCCAGTGCGGCCTCCCGCTCCGGCGGGATTTTCCGCTTCGGGTGGACGGAGACGGCCCAGCCGTCCCACTCCGCCCGGCTCTCCGCCAGGTCGGGGATGCGGCGGCCCACCTGCGGCCACAGGGCGGCCAGGGCCCGGCGGACGTAGTCGTCGGCCTCAGGCGCGACGATGGCCGACCGCCGTCCCCTCGTCACCGCACCCACGGCTCTTCCAGCCCCGGCAGGAACATCTGGCCGGGGTGATGGACGGCCTGTACGTGAAGATGACACCGCTGGCATAGCGCCACCAGGTTGCCCGGCTCGTTGTTGCCGGGGTTGCCGTCCAGATGGTGGACGGTCAACGTGTACCCCGCCGCCGGGTCGCTGGGATGACCGCATCGCTCGCACCGCCATCCGGCCTGCTCCTTCACGGCGCGGGCGATTTCTTCCCAATCATCGGGATACCGCGTCCTCTGCCAGGGCATCACCTGCTCTGCCGAATGCCATCACCGCTGGGGGACTACACGGTCCACCCGACTGGCGGCAGTCAGTCCGACGGCAACGCTGACCCCCAGATGGCCAGGGGCGCCGAGAGAAAAAGAACAACTCCCTGCATTGCGAGCGCCGTTGCGTCCCGGTACATCAGGTCCAGCACCACCGCTGGCACCAGCCCCACGCCGGGGAGCATTGAGAAAGCAAACAATGCCACCCGCGCAGTCAGGTCCCAGAGAGGCCGCCAGAATGCCGACAGAATTGCCAGGGAGAAGGCAACCGCGCACGCAGCGCCAAATGGCGGCAGGATTTGGCTGCTCAGAAAGGCCAAGAAGGTGTCGTTCATCTCATCCGCCAAGTCGTCGCACCCCACCACGCCGTGGGTGTCCAGGGCCAGGATGACATCCCCGGCCCGCAGGCCCGCTTCGTCCGCCGGACTGCCGGGGATGACATCCGCAACCTTCGCGCCGCCGTCATCCTCGCACCAGACGCCCAGGTAGGGGGACGGGGCCGCTTGCGTCGGCGGAAGCATCGGCTCTGCCGTCGGAAAACCGGGCCCCGCGGGCATCTCGGTGGACCCCGCCCCCAGCGCCGCCGCAAACCGCAGCGCGCCGAAAACGGAGAGAGAACAGCAGGAAATGGCCCACAGGCCAACGCCGACCCATCCGAGGATAATTCCTGCCCGGGCCGTGCCGGAAGGGCCCTCCTCCTGCTCCGCCCGCCGCCCCAGCCGGATGGCCAGGACGGACGGGACGAAGGGGACCGGCAGGAAAAGTCCCGCCAGACCCGCCAGTAGAGACCAGGTGCTTAGATTCATTTGTCACCTCCACGAATTTCCGAATTTCCGCCGGACCGAAGCCCGGCAGGCCAAAAGCCGGAGCGAAAGCGCCCGGCCCGAAGAGCCGGAGCGAAAGCGCCCGGCCCGAAGAGCCGGGGCGAAAGCCCCCGCCACGCCCGCCGCTCCTGGCACGGAAGGGCCGGAGAAAGGCGGGCGGCGGAGCGAAAGCGCCCCGCAGGCCGGAGCGAAAGCGACCGGCCTAATTCTCCGCAACAACGAATCGCACATTTGTCGTGTGCCCAATCAGACGAGTCAGGACGCGCGCCACAACAGGCCGAAGCCGACTCTCCAGCCAGTCGCGCGCATAGGTGCTGGCAACCCCGACCACGAAGGTGCCGTCCTCAACTGCGACCAAGCGAGAATGCCGTAACAGGGTCTCGTAGGTCGCACGGGTCAGTTCCAGTTGGAGTTCGCCCAGCGCCGCGCTCCAGAGTTTCTCTTCGCGCGTTTTTGGTTTCTGCTCCGGCGGCGGCGCAGGCATCGCTGCGGGGCCAGTCACGGCATACCGCGCGCGACGCAGAGTATCCCTGACCTGCTCCCCCGCGTCCCAGATACCGCGCCGCATCCGGTCAACCGCCAGACTCATTATTTCCTCCTCCCCGCGCGGCATTCCCGTCTGGATTGACCGAATCGTTCCCAGCAGAATTGCCAGAGCATCCTCTGCGGAGAGTCCGGCGCCAGCCATTCTCTCCGCGATTTCGCGCGCGACATCGGGAAATACCCCGTTCTCGGTAAGAGTTTTTGCTATTTCGCTTGTGCCACTTTCTTCTTTTTCTTCTTCTTGTTCTTCTTGATCTATAAGAATTCCTATAATTGGTGTTTGTTCGTCGTGGCATTTTGCCACGACGGGAAATTCCCGTCGTGGCATTTTGCCACGACGGAAACCGCCGCCAGTTTCCGCGCCCAGATGCTTTGTTCCCATGCCCTCGTACTGCGCCACTTCCTCGGGGGACGGGAAGAGCAAATAGCGGTTGGACTCAAATGTCTTGTTCCCACCGGCAGGGGGCTGGTAGCGCAGCAGCACGCGCTGGCCGTTGATTTCCAGGGCGCACAAATCTTGCAGGGCCCGGCGGATGGCATCTTCGCTGTATCCAGTCTCTTGGGCCAGCGTCTCATACGACGGCCAAGACCAGCCCTCTTCGTTCGCGTGCAGGGCAATGGCCAGGAGAACGGCCAGCCGGGCTCCCTTGAAGTGGGAGAGGTGTTCTCGGAAGGAAACGTCAATCTGGGCGTAAACCGTAGGTGCCGGATTTTCTCCCAATCCCCGGCGATGTCCGTTGAAGAAGGTAATCATCGGAACTCCTTTTTGTAGATAAGAGTAAGAAATCGTTTTAAAGGCCGCTGTTTTTTAGACAAAACCCCTGGGCGATAGATGATACGTGTTTTTGCGGAATCGTGGCTCTACGGGCTTTTTAACGCGTTGCCGCTTACATTGCCGCTGGCGGATGCGTAAGCGGGCCGCTTACACCCCGTAAGCGGGCCGCTTACATTGCCGCTGGCGGCAGGCGGATTGACCGCTCATTTCCCTCGCCCCGCATTTTCCCAGGGGTACAGCGTTCGCCGATAGGCCGCAAAAACGGGCTGAAGGGTCAGGTCTCCGGCCCGATATGCCTCTATCCCAAACTCCAAAAATCGGCGAACAACCTCGCCGACTGGCACTCCCAAATCATCCGCAATCCGCCTGATCTGGCGCTGGACATCCACCGGGATGCCCCGGTAGGTAACCACGACTCCCGCCCGCCGTTGCTCCGCCTCCCACGACCGGTCACGCTGGGCGCGCGAAGGCCGCCGGGCCAGGACCTCCACCGGCTCTTCTGCCAGCGTGTCCAGATTCTGCCGATTACCGCTACCGCGCGCCATCCAGCACCTCCCATACCAGGCGGGCGTACTCCGCCGCCGCCCTGGACTTAGGGTCCAATTCAAAAATGGTCTGCCCCAGGGCCACACACTCCCGCAGAACCGTCGCCCTGTGAATGGCATAGTCGCTCACCAGGTCGCCGAACCGCTGGCGCAGTTCGGCCAGGTTTTCCCGGCTCTCCCGCGTGTACTCATCGTGGAAGGTCGGCACCACGCGGAAGATGCCGCCCTTCCAGCCCGACTGCTTCAGCCGCTTCACGGTCTCCGTCAGTTGCAGCGCTCCCGCAATGGCCGCCAGGTCCACGGCCACTGGAATGACCACGTAGTCGGCGGCGTACAGCGCCATTTCCTGCAACCCACCCACCGACGGGGAAGTGTCTATGATGATGTAGTCCAGCCTTTCCCCGTCAATACGCCCGGAGAGTGCGTTGCGCAGCGTGTCTATCCCGGCCCCTTCCGTCCCCAGTACAGAGGCCGCCGTACCGCTCCGCTTGTTGCCCGGTAGAAGCCAGAGCCGGGAACGCCGGGTCGTCCGCACCACATCCCGCAGGGGCATTTCGCCAACCAGCAGATTAAACAATCCGGGTTCCTGGCTCAGCCCCAGGAACAGTGCACAGTGCCCCTGGGGATCTGCATCCACCAGGAGAACTTCCTTGCCCTTAATGGCCAGCCCGTGGGCCAGCGTGACGGCGGTCGTGGTCTTCCCCACGCCGCCCTTCTGGTTGGCAATGGCGATGGTAATCATCTTGTCCGCTCCCTATCGGTCAGAGCGCGCCAGAAGGAAGGCCTGCGGGCATTCCCCTGCTTGTGGTTTGCGATGACTTCAAGATTTATGGCGGTCTTCCCCTGCCCGTCAATCATCACTTCGGAGAAGGAAGGGATACAGACGATGTCAATCCCTTCCGGCATCAGGTACCCGCGGGCAATGGCGACGGCTTTCACGGCCTGGTTAACGGCGCTGGCTCCGATGGCCCGCACGTCCACCTTCCCCTGCTCCCGGATTGCTCCGGCGATGGCCCCCGCCACAGCGGGGGGACGAGAGTCGGCAGCGACTTTGATGATCATTGTGGCCTCCTTACAACAAGGTTGGCTGACTAACAGAGAAAAACGTCCGGAGCGGAGCGCATCCGGTCAAAGTCAGCGGCGGTTTTCCGAGTTCCAGCCGGCGAGCCATCGCTGCTTCTTCCAGCATGACGGCTTTTGCGAACAGTTCTGGATGGCGGGAAGAAAGAGCACGCCAGGCAGACATGGGCTGCATTGGGCATATCCAGCACCGTGATTTCGGCGGCTCCGGAAACCCCAGATCCAGCAGGAGCTTCAAGCAATCAGTCCTGGTCCACCCCATTTCTACCAGCGGGTAAATGTTGGTTATCCACCGGTCCGGGGAGGGAACCGCCCGGTGGGATTCCTCTATTGAAATTCCTAACATTACGCTGGCCCGGTCTGTGCCAGCATCACGCAGCCATCGCTTGACCGGTCGGATTTTGAATTTGTCGGTGCACTGACGACGCCCATTTCGCCCCGGCCCCCCGAATGCTACAGGCAGCAGGCGCTTATTCAGGAAAAATTCGTACATATCCCCCGCAGAAACGACAGCAACGGGCAAACCGTGCCTTTCCAGCCAGTCTCTCAGGAAATAAAAGAAATTATACGTCTCCGGCCACTCGCAGCCGGTATCGGCGAATACCGCTTGTAGTCGCGGAACGAATAGTGACGCCGGGCCAGGGAGAAGACCAGAGGGTCCCCGTCCCGGACTACCTGCCAGCGACCGAACGTATCTTGCCAGTCCATTTGCGGTTATTCTTCCTCTTGTGCCCGGACCCGCTTCTGGACGATGCCGGTCGGTTGGGGCTCCGGCTCCCGGGCCGCCGCCCGGGCCGCCTGCCAGCGCTCCCGCCAGCGGGGGTGACCGCAGGGGGTCCCAACGGCCAAGAAGCCGCATCCGGCTGGCTGATTCTGGACGGGGCATTCGGCTACAATGCACTTATCCATTGCAGTCATCCCAGCATCATCAGGAATTGGGAAAGCACCCGCTCCCCTGCCCCCGTGAACCACAGAACCGACTCCACCACCCGCTTCTCTCCGGCAGTCAGGCGGGCCGCGTCCACGCACCGCCGGACCGCCCGCTCCCATTCCCACCCCGGCCTCTGCCAGCCGAGACCGACCAGGGACCCGACCCGGATTGCCTCACGGAGCAGGTCCCACCAGCGGTCGGGCTGGGGGCAGAGCGGCAGTGGCAGGAGCGGGTCTCCGTACCGATTGCCCCGCTCCGCCACCGCCAGCAACACGCGGTGGTAGCGGCCCACGGGCCGGACCTCGGACAGATTCCCCAGCACCCGCGCCGCCAGCCCTGCCGCTACCAGCGTCAGCGCGGGGTCGGGCGGGCAGGGGACGATCCGCTGCGCCAGCGGCCAGGTCGCTGCGGGCGCGGTCGGTGTGGGCGCGGTGAACTCCACGGGGATGATGCCCACGATTACGGGCATCATTTGGGCAATCCAGGTAATCATCGCACTTCCGGGGTCAGTTGGGGCTTATCCGGCCCAAATCCGGGCATCGTCCACCCGAATCCGGGTGTTGCCCGCCCAAATCCGGCCCAAATCCGCCAAATCCGGCCCCAGCCAAATCCGGCCCGGAGACTCCAGCCAGGGCCAGGAGCGGCGGGAGAATCCGGCGGGAGAGTTTCCGCCCGCCGTCGGCAAATTCCACCGGGCCGAGAAGTCCCTGCATCTCCCAGGCACGGGCCAACTGCTCTACCCGGTCGCGAGGCACTCCGGCGGCCTGGGACAGTTCCCGCACCGGTCCGAACCGCCCGGCGAACGGCGGCTTCATCGCCACCTCCACCAGCCGCCGCTGCCACGGCTCCAGCGCGGGCGGCGGGCACAGGGGTGCTTCTCCGGCCCGCAGGCGGGAGAGAATCTCATCCAGAAGCGCGGTCGGCACGTGGAAGGTCTGAGCCTCCACGCGCCGCCCTTTCCAGACGAAGAGAATCCGCCCGGGGACTTTGGGCAGTTTCTCCGCCCCGCTCCGCCCCAGGATGACGCGGCTGTCGGCCACGTCCGGGACGGGGAGTGCAATGCGGGTCGCCAGGTTGCACTTCAGGAATCCGGCGACCACCTGGCTCTCCGGCCTCTGGGTCGCAAGAACGGGAAGCACGCCATAGGCCCCGCCGCGCGCCACCAGGTCCCGCAGGCCCTCTTCCACCCCCGGCGTCTCCAATGCCGCCGCCAGCTCGTCCACCACCAGGACGATGTACGGCGGGCGCGTGCCCGCCGGAAGTTCCGCGACGGAGCGGGCGCCGTGCCGGGACATCAGGTCGGCGCGGGATGCCAACTCCGCGCGCACCCGCCCCAGCGCCTCTGCCAGGTCCTTCCCCGTCCGGGCCACCTCCACAGACCGCAGGCCCGCGTACCGCCCGAATTCCAGCCCGTCCTTGCCGTCATGGAGGACGAGCCGGACACGGGATGTGGGCTCCCCGGTCACCAGCGCCAGAATCCACGAGTGGAGCAGGTTGGTCTTCCCCAGCCGGCGCGTCCCCCCGATGAGGACAGAGTCCATTTCCAGGAGGGACAGCCAGATGGAGCCCCGATGCCCTACTCCCAGCGGGACCATCAGCGGGCCGTCGGGGCGGGAAGTCAGGTCCAGTTCCACCCGGTCGGGAAGAGGGTGGTACGGCTCGTAGGAGACCTGGACAAAGACGAAGGAATCCGCCAACGTGACCACGCGCCGGCGCAGGTACGCCGCCAGTCGGCGGGAGAAGTCGGGGGGAAGTTTGTCGGTCAGGTCGGGGCTGAAAATCAGGATGGCGCGCTCCGGCGCGGGCCAGGCGACGAAGGCCGGCCCGCGCAGGCCCTCCGGCAGCAGCTGCTCCTGCCGTAGAAACGATGCGGTGCGCTCCGCCACGAAACGGATCAGGTTGACCTGAACCGTGTCGTTCATTCTCCTTCTCCTTCTCCTTCCTCCTCGCGCCATTGGGCGTCCAGAACGGGGAGCGCCGCCGCAATCGGCGGGGGCGGGGTCTCCGACGGCGGCAGAATCCGGTACGGCGGTGGGGACTGAATCTCCCGCGCCACTCTTGCCGCGGCACCGGACGGCAGGCGGCCTGCCGCCGCTGCAAGGCGAGCGCCTGCGTCTATCCCCTGGTCGCGGCGGGTGGTATCCGGGTCTCCGCCGGGGAGTTCCTTCGCCTCCCCGGTGGCGAGGTCAATGACCAGCCCGGGCCCTCCCGCCCGGTCGGCGTCGTAGGCAGCCAGGCGGGGCGCCCTGACCCAGGCCGTCCAGAACCCGTCGCTGGCAGGGGCCAGAATCAGCGGCTTGTCCGGCGCCCCGCTCCGGAGTGCCAGGAATCGCATCATCAGCGCGTGGTACGCGCGCGGAATGAGCCATAGGAGAGAAGCAATCCCGACCAGGATCAGGACGGCCCAGAAGACCACGCGGAGAATGTGCTCCACCGGGGCCGTCCGCTGACGCCACTCCTCGCGGCGCAGTTCGGTCTCCGTGCGGGCCTGAGCGATGGCTATCGTTGGGGCGACGGCGGTGGCTGTGGCGTTCGCTGCCGTTGCCGTCGCGGTCGCGTCGGCCCGGGCGGTGGCGGTGGCGTTGGCGTATCCGATGGCCGTCGCGGTGGCGGCGGCCTGGGCGGTAGCCGTCGCTCGGGCATGCCAGTCCGCCGTCGCGGTGGCGATAGCCTGCGCCGTCGCGGTGGCATTGGCGCGCTGATTCTCCATATTCCAGGCCACGGCGGTCTGGGTAACCTGGAAGAAGAATTGCTCCTGGGCGGTGCGGGTCTGTTGGGCTTGCCGGGTTACCAGCGCGTTGAGGGCCGCCGCCGTCTCCTGCGCGTGCTGGGCGCGGATGTTGGCGGCGGCCCACGTCAGGTAGATGTCGCCGTCCTCCGGGGACGGCGTGTAGTACGTGGGCGAGCAGGCCATCACGATGAGAATCAGAGTGACACCCACGCAGAGAAGGACCGCCTTACCAATGCCACCACTCTTTTTCATTCGCGCCCTCCCAGAGGACGGGCAGGCTTTCTTCTTCCCGGAGCGCCCCTGCGGGCGGCTGGCGCAGGTCCCGCAGGTAGCGGAGCACCTCCAGGGTAATCAGCCCCTGGAGCACCTGCCAGGGGTCGGCGGGAGCGGCGGGGTCGCCTTCCCGCCGCCACAGGGCATTGGGCCCCGGGGCCCAGCGGCCTTGCCGGGTCTCGGCCCGGCGCAGACGAATATACAGGTACCCTGCAACAATCAGCAGGGCCAGTACAACAAAGATGAGCAGGATGATGGCAACAGTCGCTGCCGTCTGCCCCGCGCTGGCGGTGGTCGCGGCGACCGCCACCGCTTGGGTCGCGCGGGCCTGCTGGGCCGCGCTGATATTGGCCGTGATGACGGCGACAATCACCAACCCGGCCAGCAGCAGGAGCGCACCGGCTTTGACTGCGCGGACCAGAAGCAGGAGAAATCCGAAGACCAGCAGAATTATGGCAAAGGCTATCCAAGACATCGGAACACCTGCAACTCACAGACATCGCAGAACATCCGCCGCAGGCGCTTGGCCTTCAGGTTGGTCATCCCGGCCCCACGGCGCTGCTGCTCCCCCCGGCTCACGTAGACGCGGAATATCATCCGCAGGCCGCTTTCCAGGGCCATCCGGTACGTGTCCGCCGGGATATCTATAAAACTGCCGGGTTCATTGATGTCTACATATGGAGCAATGAAAAGGCAAAACACCCCACCCGGGCGCAGAGAGTCCCGCGCCGCTTCAATAACCTGCCGCATCAGGTCGCGGTAGCGGTCGTAGTCCTGCGTCTGGGCCAGTTCGCCGTCCAGGAAGTCGGCGGCGATCCGGAAATATGGCGGGTCAACGAACAGCCAGTCCACCGGCTCCGGCAGCGGCGTGGTCATATCGTGGCGCTGAATGTTGTATTGACTGGCGAATGGCTCGCGGGGATAGAGGTCGTAGAGGCGGATGTCCAGGTCAAATCGCCGCTCCTTTTGCCAGCGGTGGCGGTCGTCGTACACCCGCCGGAGCATCCCGCTCCCCGCCATCCCGTCGGCGGCGACCCCCCGCTCCGGTGCGAAGTAGTACAGCGCGTTGGCGTAGATTTCTCCGGGGATGCTCCCCCGGAAGCCATCCTCACGCCGCCACTTCGGTCGCCCGAAGGCCCACCATGTTGAGGGTTTGATGATGTCCACAGGTCGTTTTACCCATCCAGAATCTTTTCCAAGATAATCAGTCCACCCCGTGTCTGCCCGCACTTCCTCCAGCCTGCCTTTTGGAAGCAGCAGCCAGGGTTGGTACTTCTTATCTTTCGCGGATCAACATAGGTGTAGAGGCGGCTGGCGTCGGGCCAGCGCTTCCGCACCAGTACCTCCGCTTCCAAGAGCAACTCGCTGGACAAGCCAGCGCCCTCGTTGCGGAAGAGAGAGCAACAGATTCCCTGTTGCCCTGATCTGTCTCTGAATCTTTTCCATATACAGAGTGCCTTCCCGTCCGAGGAGAGCAGGATTAGCCTCTCTCCCGGACCGACTACTCTCTTGTCTCTCCTTATTTTCCGCTGATAGCGGCGGAATGAATAGTGCCTGCTGGCAAGAGCAAACACCCGCGGGTCGCCGTCTCTGGCAACCTGCCAGCGCCCGAATGCTTCTTGCCAGGACCAGGTCACTTTGCCCCCATTTCCTCATCGGCCCGGGCCGCCGCGGTGCACAGCGCGCCGGAGAGAATTCCCCCCAGCGCAATCGGGATGCCCACGGCGGCGGCCCACCAGGGCCAGCCGAGCACCCCGGCCATCAGGGCCCAGATGGCTCCGATGAGGATGCCGAGCACGGCAAGAATCATTGCTCTTCCCTCTCTGCCGTTTGCGCGCAAACGATCTGGGGCTGGCGGGATGCGTAGGCCCGGCACGCTGGGTCGCCAGAGCGCCGGGGAGTGCCAGGGCCATGCCGATGCCCGGGGTCCCGCAACTGGCAGAGGCCCCAACCGTCCGCAACGGTTGGGGTGTAGAACAGGCAGTCGCCGCAAGAACCCTCAGCCATTGGCGCCCTCCGGAATCAGCCAGCGCCCTCCGCATTGGGGGCACGGGTCGTACCCGCCGTCGTCGGCCTTGAGCCAGCCCTGGAAGCAGGACTGGCAGATACGGAAGGTCGTCTCTTGGGGGGCCTCCGAAGCCAAATCGGCCAACGCCTGAAAGAGGGCGTCCAACTCGTCCGGGGAAAGCGGACGCTCCGGCGGCCATTGGTTATGGACGACCCGAAGTCCCAGATCTATCGGGGAAACGTACACCTGCCGCTCCTGCAGGTCCAGAAGCAGACAGTGGGTGGCCTCGGCGTCCGAGGACCCCAGCGCGGCCAGACCGAGCGACCGGGGCAGGACCTGAATCAGGGGGCCCACCAGGGCATGGTCCACCAGGTCGGAGAAAATCCACCACGCCCCGTCCCCGGCGACCCGACCGTCGTCGTACACGGCCTCGTCCCCCACAGGCATCCAGTACACGGCCAACCAGCGGGCCTGGCCGTCGTAGCCGAACGCCTGCTCCCAGTTGCGGGGCAGGGAGCCGATGTATGTGGCTTCTGGGGGAATTGGAGAGGATTGCGTGTTCGTCATTTCTACACCCTCACTGCCAGCGTGTCGTTGCGGATAATCTGATGCCACGGAGCCAGAACCGTCAGCACTTCCACGACCCGGCCCCGGGGCCGGACCACCGGGATGGGCTGGCCGGGGCGCACCAGCGCCACGCGGTGGCCGGAAAAACACGAAAGCCGCGGCGCCAGGCGCTGGCACATCGCGGCGACCGCCGCGATGTCCGCGCCGCGCTCCGCGGCTCGCTGTCTTGCGTGTTGGGTGAGGATGACGGTTCCATTGCTCATACCAAAAACCTCCCGCTGAACTTGCGGGAGGCCCGGCTCTGCGGTATCATTGATACCAGCCCGGGGAGCCACGGCCTCCCTGGGTGCGCCCCCGCGCTGGTGGTAGCAGCGCGGGGGCTTTTTTCTACCGTCTTCCCCGTGCCCCTTCCCGCTGTCCCTGGAGGTCCAGAATCTCCGCGACGGCATAGCGGGGCGGGGTGCCGGGGACGGGCTTGATGCGGACGCACAGGGGGAAGTGCCCCATTCGGCCATGCAATTCAGCCACCAGCAGGACGGCGGCGAAGTTCAGGGCGGGCGGGACCACCACCAAGGGGAGGGTCTGCCACTCTGCGGGGGAGAGGCCAACCTGCTCCACCAGTTCGGTAACCTGGGGGCCGAAGGGGGCATCGTTGTCCAGGCGGGTGGAGATTTCTATCACCCGGTCCACCGCCTGGCCCGTCAGCGCCTCTATCTGCGCCAGGTGCTCCGGGGTTAGAGGGTGAGAGAAGTTTATTAGGATCATCATCGTTCTCCTTTGTTTTTAGTTTAGCCCCT
>Ga0272448_1000412_pt1 | contig 66613 bp, 54 predicted proteins | sample YNPCB0191_FD_202220 | JGI IMG/M metagenome (GOLD analysis project Ga0272448, IMG submission 202220) | Hot spring sediment microbial communities from Yellowstone National Park, WY, United States - YNP-CB-019-1 | ecosystem: Environmental > Aquatic > Thermal springs > Hot (42-90C) > Sediment... | reverse complement strand
GGAGGTTGAACGCACGTTTTGAATAGGGTCAAAGCCTCTCGCAGGCCTTGCGGGCCCGCGTATCATTCACCGCCTGCCAGCCGCGCGCCTGCCGAGTCCTCACCCGCATCGTCACATCGCCGGCCTGCCTGGCGGCGGGATGGGGAGACTCGCGACGGAATAAAGACCCCGGCGCGCAAGGGGCGAAAACGGGTAGCCGCCTGGACGTGCCCACAGCGGCATAGGGATGATGGAAGACGAAAAACCACCAGCGTGGCTCACGCGCACTTGTTCCGGCTTCGGCTCCGGCTCAACCAAGAAGCCCAGAAGCTAGTCTAACAGACACCCTCTCCGCACGTCAAATGCCGGCCGCCCGCCCCACCGCCGACCCGGGCGGCCGTATGCGTACGGCGCCTATGCGGCGCACCGCTACTTGATTTCCACAGTGGCGCCCACATCCACCAGCTTCTTGCGGATGCTCTCGGCTTCCTCTTTGCTGACGCCCTCTTTTACCGGTTTGGGGGCTCCTTCCACCAAGTCCTTGGCCTCTTTGAGACCCAGGCTGGTGATCTCGCGCACCACTTTAATGACGTTGATCTTGTTGGGGCCTATGCCCGTCAGAACGACGGTGAACTCCGTCTGCTCCTCCGCCGCAGGCGCAGCCGCCGCAGCCCCGGCCGCCGCCGGAACTGCCGCTACCGCGGCCGCAGCCGCCGAGACCCCCAGCCGCTGCTCCAACAACTTGACGAGCTGGGATGCCTCCAGCAAGGTCAGACCCTGGATCTGATCCGCAATTGCGTTAATATCCGCCATCTCTCAAACTCCTGATTCTCAAAACTCTTGCTATTGCTCGGCCGCTCCGGCGCCGCCATCCAGCCGGCCCTGCTCGACCGCCTGGTCCAGCACCACCGCAAGGTTGCGGCCCACCGCCTGGATGGCCGCAGCCAGCCGCTGCGCCGGAGCCTGGATCAAGAACAGCAGCTTGGCCAGCACCTCCTCGCGGGGCGGCAAGCTCGCCAGCTCTTGGATCGAGCCGACGTCAATCACGCGTCCCTCGACCATCCCCGCCTTGAAGGTCAGCACCGGGTTGTTCTTGGCATAAGCGGTGAGAGCCTTCGCCACCGCCACCGGATCCCCGCTGGTGTACACCAGCGAGTTCATTCCTTGCAGGCCGCGCAACAGCGCCGCCGCCGGCGTACCCTCGGCCGCCTTCTCGGCCAGGTTGTTCTTGATCACCCGGTAGCGTGCGCCCGCAGACCGCACCACCTTGCGCAGCTCGAAGTCCTGCGCCACGGTCAGCTTATTGAAGCTGGCCAGAAACACATGCGGCGCCTGCGCCAGCTCCCGGCGCAAATTCTCCGCCTCCTGCTGCTTCTGGGCTCTGTTCTTCATTTGAAACCTCGGAAGGAACTATACCGCCCGCGTATTGTACGGGGTCGTATCCACTGCCACGCCAGGCCCCATCGTCGAGCACAGCGTCGCGCTGCGCACGTACTTGCCTTTGGCCGCCGCCGGCTTGGCCCGAACCACGGCCTGAATCAAAGTCTGGGCGTTCTCCACCAGTTTTTCGTCCGGGAAGCTGACCTTGCCCACCGGGGCGTGGATGATGCCGGTCTTGTCCACTCGGAACTCCACCTTGCCGGCCTTGATCTCTTTCACCGCGCGCGCCACCTCCATGGTCACGGTCCCGGTCTTGGGGTTGGGCATCAGTCCTCGCGGCCCGAGGATCTTTCCCAGCCGGCCCACCGACCGCATCATGTCGGGGGTGGCGATCACGGCGTCAAAATCCAGCCAGCCCTCCGACTGGATCTTCTGCACCATCTCCTCGCCGCCCACGAAGTCGGCGCCTGCCTCCTGCGCCTCCCTTTGTTTCTCGCCCGAGGCGATCACCAGCACGCGCTTGGACTTGCCCAGGCCGTTGGGCAGCACCACCGTCCCGCGGACCATCTGATCGGCGTGCTTGGGATCCACGCCCAAGCGCAAATGAACCTCGACCGTTTCGTCGAACTTGGCGAACTTGACGCGCTTGACCAGGGCCACCGCCTCCTCCAGGGAGTGCGGTCCACGCGGCACCTGCCGGGCCGCGGCCTGATACTGTTTACCTGCCTTGTGAGCCATGGTTGCCTCGCTGGTCCAAACGGTGACGGCCGCCTCCCCGGCGACCCTCACCTCCCACGGAGGGTTTACTCTGAGGGTGAAAACTCAGTCTAGCAGATCCTGCCCGGGCGCGTCCACCGCCACGGCCTCCCGGACCTGCTTTGTCAACCCTCGATAGAAATGTCCTCGGGGTCGCCGCTTACGGTCGTGATCGCCGGCCGACGCGCGGGGTTGCGCTCACTCGGAGGGATTCCGGATAATCGAAGCTTCAGGGGGACAGGAGCAGACTGAGGTGTGCGATGAGTACTGCTGCCTGTGAACTGCGCGTGCAGCCGGCGGTGACGGCGCCGGTTGATCCGGCCTTCCTGCCGGCCTCGCTGTTCAATCGCCGGTATCGGCAGGCCGCCGAAAGCAAAGGGGCGCTGCCGCTGGAGCTGGCGCTGGAACGCGGCGATGGTTCAGTGTCGCGATACTCGACCGTGGTCCTGCCGCCCGCCGAAGACAACCTCGATCTGACGCTGCTTTACGCTGAGCGAATCGTAAAGTTTCTGCTGTGGCAGCGCGGCGGCTTCAGGATTTACGTGGGCGGTCCGCCCGAGGTAGCCGGCCACCTGAAGAGCGTCTACGCGCCCGGCGGGGCGCGCCAGTTCGACGCCGAATTCATGGCCGGCGTCTACGAGCGAGCGTTCGAGGTGGTGGCGACAACGCCGGAGAAGGTCCCCGAGGCCCGCGAGACCAGCGTGGCGTTGGGGCGCCATCTGGACGGCTGCCGCGTGGGCTTCGATTTGGGCGCCAGCGACCGCAAGGCCAGCGCGGTTATGGACGGCGAGGTCCTCTACAGCGAGGAGGTGCCTTGGGATCCCCGCCAGGCTTCCGATCCCGACTATCACTACCGGGGCGTGATGGCCTCCATCCGCAGCGCGGCCAGTCATCTGCCGAGGCTGGATGCGGTGGGCGGAAGCGCGGCGGGCATCTATATCCATAACCGCGTGCGCGTGGCCTCCCTGTTCCGCGCGGTGCCGCCGAAAGATTTTGCCGAACGTATCGCGCCCATGTTTGTTCGCATACAAGCAGAGCTGGGCGTTCCGCTGGAGGTGATCAACGACGGCGAAGTGACCGCGCTGGCCGGATCCATGTCAATCGGCGACAATCCGGTGTTGGGCATCGCCATGGGATCCAGCCAGGCGGCCGGATACGTCAATGCGAGCGGCAACATTACGGGCTGGCTGAACGAGCTGGCTTTCGCGCCCGTTGACTACCGTCCGGACGCGCCGGCCGACGAGTGGTCAGGCGACATCGGTTGCGGCGTCCAGTACTTCTCCCAGGTGGGGGCCATACGGGTGGCCGAAAAGGTCGGCATGCGCTTTGAACCGGGCTTGGGTCTGCCGGAGAAGCTGGTCATCTTGCAAGAGAGGATGCGGGCCGGCGACCGGCGGGCCGGCCTGGTCTATGAGACCCTCGGCGTGTATTTGGGCTACGCCCTGGCGCGCTATGACGACTTTTACGAACTCAAGCACGTGCTCATCCTGGGCCGGGTGACTACGGGTCCGGGAGGCGAACTAATGCTGGAAAAGGCTCGTGAAGTGCTCCGGCGCGAGTTTCCGGAGATGGCCGAACGGGTGCGGCTGGCGCTGCCGGACGAGGCCAGCCGGCGGGTCGGGCAGGCGATCGCCGCCGCCAGCCTCCCGGTGATCCCGAAAGGACGGACGCAATGAAACTCAGCGATGCGAACGCTGAAATCTGGATTCCGGACGGCGAGGCTGAGGACCGGGCCCTGGCCCGCACCACGCACATGGGCATATCGGCCCACCCCGACGACACCGAAATCATGGCCCTGGAAGGCATCCTGGCGGGCTTCGGAAGCCGGGAGCGCTGGTTCACGGCGGTCATCGTGACCAACGGCGCCGGTAGCCCGCGCGACGGGCTCTACGCCGCTTACACCGACGGACAAATGCAGATGGTGCGCCGCCAGGAGCAGAAGAAAGCCGCCTTTGTCGGCGAATACGCCGCCGCAGTCTTCTTGAATCACTCCAGCTCGGCGGTGAAGAATCCCTCCAACCCCGCTCCCCAGCAAGACCTGAAGGCGGTGATCGCGGCCGCCGGCCCCCAGGTCATTTACACCCACAATCTGGCGGACAAGCACGACACGCACGTGGCCGTCGCTTTGCGCACGATCGCCGCCGTGCGCGAGTTGCCCGCCGAGCTGCGCCCGCGGCGGCTCTATGGCTGCGAGGTCTGGCGGGACCTGGACTGGATGGTGGATGAGGATAAGGTCGCCTTCCGCCTGGATGCGCACGACAATCTGGCCATGTCGCTGCTGGGCATCTTCGACTCGCAGATCGCCGGCGGCAAGCGTTACGATCTGGCGACCATGGGGCGCCGGCGTGCGCACGCCACCTATCATGAAAGCCACGCCGTGGACGTGGCCCAGATGATGAACTTCGCCATGGATTTGACGCCGCTGATTGAAGACCTGACGCTGGATCCGAACGACTATGTTCAGGCCTTCATCGGGCGCTTTGCCCGGGAAGTCAGCGACCGGCTGAAGAAGCTTTCTTGAGGTGCGTGCGGCGGTACTCGCTCAGCACGCGTTCGATGTAGCGGACCGTCTCCCGGTAGGGCGGCACGCCGCCGTAACGCTCTACCGCTCCGGGGCCGGCGTTGTAAGCGGCCAGCGCCAGCCTCAACTGGTAAGGGTTGTCGCGGTACTTCAGAAGCAGATCGCGCAGCAGACGCGCGCCCCCCTCGGCGTTCTGCGCCGGATCATCCGGATCCACCTCCAGCCGCAGCGCCGTGTCAGGCGTTAACTGCATCAGCCCTCGCGCCCCTCTGTGCGAGACCGCCTCCGGCCGGTAACCGGACTCCACGCTAGCCACGCTGTGCAACAGCCCGGCGAAATCCTCGCCGCCGTAACGCGCAGCCACTTCACTGATCAGCTCCTGCGGCCGGCGAGCCGCCGGCGGCTTGACCGGTTGCGAGGAAACTTTCGCCGCCTCTTCCGCCCTTTCAAAACGCACCACCGCTTGGCGCGGCAACTCTATGAAGCCCTCGCCCCGGTAAAGCCGCAGGGTTTCGCCTTGGACCTCGTGCCGGTCGGCGTAGAGCAGGGCCCCGCCGGCCAGCACCGCATACTCGCCGCCTGCCGCAACCGTGGCCGCGGTCAGCGCAATCAGCCACAGTTTCCCCACGTTCATTGTGACGCAGCGCCGGCCCGCAGCGTGCAACAGCCGAGCGAGGGAGTTGCCGGCTTGGCTTCAGGCCTTACGACGCCCGTCTGACAAACGGGCCCGCCGGCTTGTAGATCGCCGCCGCTACGACTCCTTGAAGCATCAACCCCACCACGCCGGCGAACAGCCATTCGATCGCCAGCAACAATGGAATCTTGACCATTACGTAAGACCCGAATGCCATGCCCAGCGAGACGTAAACGCCGAGAAACAGGCCGAACCGCAAACCCTCTGTCACGCCCTTTCCTTCATAACCTCGGATGAAGATGTAAACGAACAGAAATGAGCACGCCAGGCCCACCGGGTACATGACCCACGTCAGTGCTTCCATATCCGGCCGCCAGACGTCCTTAAGCGCTTCGTAGGTGGACATTAGCGCTACGCTGTGCACCAGGAAATCGAACACCACCCCGACTACGAACACCGCCAGACTGGCAACGATGAACCGCTTGATGTTCACGGGCGCCTCCTTGCGAACTCCGGTGTCTGCCGGAGAACTGTTGTGATGATAGCCCCCGCGCCCCCCTAACGCAAGCCCTCCAGCCCGGTTGCCGCCGCCCCGGTGACTTGATATAGTTGAAAGCCGAATCGGAGGCTAGGCTCCGATTCCAGACGCCGCCGGCAGGCTTAAGCTGCGCCGGCGGCCCACGCACATGGGAGTCGCTATGGAATCCTATAACAACAACCCCGTCCCTGCCGACGGTCAAGCTATCCAGTTCCGGGACGGCAAGTTCGTGGTCCCGGATCAGCCCATCATTCCCTTCATCGAAGGCGACGGCACCGGCCCCGACATCTGGCGCGCGGCGCGCCGGGTGTTTGACGCCGCCGTCGAGCGCGCCTACGGCGGGCGGCGCAAGATCGCCTGGTACGAAGTCTTCGCCGGGGAAAAGGCCTTCAACCGGTTCAACACCTGGTTGCCGGAGGACACCCTGGAGGCTATCAAGCGCTTCCGCATCGCCATCAAGGGCCCGCTCACTACCCCGGTAGGGGGCGGCCACCGGAGCCTGAACGTCGCGCTGCGGCAGTTGCTCAACCTTTACGTCTGCTGGCGTCCGGTGCGTTATTACCCGGGCGTTCCCTCGCCCATGAAACGCCCCGAACTGCTCGACGTGGTGATCTTCCGCGAGAACACGGAAGATGTTTACGCCGGCATCGAGTGGCGCCAGGGTACGCCGGAGGCCCAGAAGGTGATCGCCTGGCTCAACTCGGAGATGGGCTGCAAGATCCGGCCCGATTCAGGCATCGGCGTGAAGCCTATTTCCGTCACCGGATCCAAGCGCCTGGTCCGACGCGCCATCCGCTACGCGCTGGAGAACAACCGCCGGAGCGTAACCCTGGTGCACAAAGGCAACATCATGAAGTTCACCGAGGGCGCTTTCCGCGATTGGGGTTACGAGCTGGCCCGCGAGGAGTTCTCCGACACCGTCATCAGCGAGGCTGAGGCGGGCGCCGCGCCGCCTGCCGGCAAGATCATCATCAAAGACCGCATCGCCGATTCCATGTTCCAGCAGGTGCTGCTGAGGCCCGATGAGTACGACGTGATCGCCACGCCCAACCTGAACGGCGATTACCTCTCGGACGCCTGCGCCGCGCAGGTCGGCGGCTTGGGCATGGCGCCCGGCGGCAACATCGGCGACGAGCACGGCGTCTTTGAAGCCACTCACGGCACAGCGCCCAAGTACGCCGGTCAGGATGTGGTCAATCCATCCAGCCTGATCCTGAGCGGCTCAATGATGTTCTCCTTCATGGGCTGGAAGGAGGTAAGCGCCCTGATCGAGCAGGGCATCACGGAAACCATACGGCAGAAGCGCGTTACCTATGACTTGCACCGGCAGATGGAAGGGGCGACCAAGTTGAAGACCAGCGAGTTCGCCGACGCGATCATAGAGAACATGGGGCGGGCGGCCGCCGCCGCCTGAGATTGGCAAAACTTTTCAGGGAGGATTTATGCGCAAGAAGATTACGGTAATCGGTTCGGGCAATGTGGGCGCCAGTTGCGCCGTCCGGCTGGCGGATAAAGGGCTGGGCGATATCGTGGTAGTGGACATACTGGAGGGCGTGCCCACCGGCAAGGCCCTGGACATCTTGCAGTCCTGCCCCATCCAGGGCGTGGACGTCAACTGCGTGGGCGGCAACGATTACGCCGCCACCACCGGCTCGGACATCGTCGTCATCACGGCCGGCTTCCCGCGCAAGCCGGGCATGAGCCGCGACGACCTGCTGTGGGCCAACTACGACATCGTCAAGAGCACGGTCGAGCAGGCGGTGAAGTATTCGCCCAACGCCATCCTCATTGTGGTGACTAATCCGCTGGATGCCATGTGCCATGTGGCTTACAAGGTCAGCGGCTTCCCCAAGAACCGCGTGATGGGAATGGCCGGCATCCTAGACACGACGCGCTTCCGGACCTTCGTGGCCCAGGAGCTGAACGTTTCTATGAAAGATGTCACCGCGCTGGTGCTGGGCGGCCACGGCGACACAATGGTGCCCCTGGTGCGCTACTCCAGCGTGGGCGGCATCCCGCTGACCGACTTGTTGGATGGGGAGACTCTTGAGCGCATAGTCAAGCGCACCCGGGACGGGGGCGCAGAGATTGTGCGGTATCTGAAGACCGGCAGCGCCTACTATGCGCCTTCGGCCGCCACCGTCGAGATGGTGGACGCCATCCTGAACGACCGCAAGCGCGTGCTGCCCTGCTCGGCCTACCTGGAAGGCGAGTACGGCATTGAGGGCCTGTTCGTGGGCGTACCGGTGAAGCTCGGCGCCCAGGGCATCGAGAAAGTCTACGAGCTCAAGCTGACCGAGCAGGAGTTGGCGGCTCTGCGCAAGAGCGCTGCGGCGGTCAAGGAGCTGGTGGATGTGATGCGGCCCAAGCTGGAGGCCGCGGCGACGGCTTGAGCCAGTACTTGGATTCAGGGCGGGCCTTCGCGCCCGCCCTTCCCATGCGCTTTTCTTCTCGGTTGCAGTGGGACCTTCCTGCTAACCGTCTGGCCGAGGCGCTCGAAGCGCGCCGGCGGGCGGGGGCCGAGATCCTCGACCTGACGCAATCCAACCCCACTCACGCCGGATTCTCCTATCCGCAAGAGATCCGCGAGGCGCTGGCTGATCCGTCAGTAATGCGCTACGACCCGGATCCCGCCGGCACCCTCGAAGCCCGCCGGGCCGTGTCTGCCTACTACGCCGAGCGCGGCGCTGAGGCGCCGCCGGAGCGCATCCTGCTGGCCTCCAGCACCAGTGAAGCTTACGCGTGGCTGTTCAAGCTTCTCTGCGATCCGGCTGATGAAGTGCTGGCGCCCCGGCCCTCCTATCCGCTGTTCGAGTTCCTGGCGGGATTGGAAGCGATCCGCATCGTTCAGTATCCGTTGCTTTACGAGGGACGCTGGCAAGTGGACTTGGAAGCTTTGCAGCGCGCTGTCACCCCGCGCACCCGCGCCGTGATCGTGGTGCACCCGAACAATCCCACCGGATCGCTGATCCAGCCGCCGGAGCTGGATAGTCTCGCTGCGCTTTGCGCAGAACGCGGCCTGGCGCTGATCTCCGACGAGGTGTTCTCGGAGTTCCCGCTGGCCCCGGCAGCGGCGCCGATTGCGACCTTATCCCAGCGCGAGGATGTCCTGGTCTTTTCGCTGAACGGGCTGTCGAAGACCGCGGGCCTGCCGCAGATGAAGCTGGCTTGGATCCTGACGGGCGGTCCGGCGCCGTTGCGGCGCCGTGCTCTGGAGCGCCTGGAGTTGATCGCCGACACCTACCTTTCGGTCGGGACTCCCGTGCAGCGCGCGTTGCCCCGCCTGATGAAGGCGGCCGGGGCCGTGCGATCTCAAATCGGGCAGCGCGTGCGAGACAACTTCGCACGCCTCGGAACTCTGTTGGGGTCAGCCTCACCCCTGGAGGTGCTGCGCGCAGATGCCGGCTGGTATGCGGTGCTGCGGGCGCCCCGGACCCGCAGCGAGGAACAGTGGTGTCTGGAATTGCTGGAACGCTGCGGTGTGCTGGTGCAGCCCGGGTATTTCTACGATTTCACTGAAGAGGCTTATCTGGTGGTCAGCCTGCTGACGCCGCCCGCGGTTTTCCAGACCGGTATCGGACGCTTGATCGAGTTCGCCTCAGGGGATCAGCGTGAGGGTTGAGCGGAGCTCAGCGAGAAGTATTCGAAGAACCTGCGCTTCTTGGTGACTGACACCGCCGGAAGCTCCAGCAGCGAGCGCGCCAGTTCCTCGAAGTGTCGCCCGAGACGCGAATCCTCGCTCAGCGGCTTGCCGGCCATGATGGCTTCGTGGACGGCGGGATAGTCGTTGGGGATGGACATGCGAACCGCGGCGCCCAGCATCTGCTCGATCTGCTCGCGGCTCAGCAGGCTCCGGGTGTGGGCGCGGTTCAGCAGGATCTCGACGCGGCCGGCCAGATCCAGGCCGCTCAAGAACCGAAGTTTTTCGGCTCCCAGGTGCAAGGCGGGCACCTCCGGAGTGGCCACCATGAAGATGCGGCCGGACTCGCGCAGCAGCTCCAGCGAGTACTTTTCCATCATTCCGGAGTGGTCCACGCAGATGACCTTGTAGAAGCGGCGAGCGAAAGCCAGCAGGTGATGCAGCTTCTCCAGATCCACGCGCAGGCCCGGATCCAGGCGCCCGGTAGGCAGCACGTCCAGGGTGCCCATCGGCCAAGTCAACTTGGCCCACATGTCCTGATCCAGCCGGTCGGCGTTTTCCACGGCGTCCACCACTGAGTAACGGGGGCTCAGCTTGAGGAGGAAGCCCAGGATCCCGCTGTTCAGATCGAAGTCCAGTAGCAGAACGCTGGTGTTGGGAATGCGGGAGAGCGCGACGGCGGTATTCAGCGCCACGGTAGAGGCGCCCACGCCCGGCTTGGCGGGCACAAACGAGTACAGCCGGTCAATAGCCTGGGTGCGGCTGTCCACCAGCTTCTGGATGCGGGCAATAGCCTCGCGGAGCTTGTCAATCTCAAAAGGCGGGCTGAGCACCTCGCGGACGCCGGCGCGCATGAGCTCCAGCAGGACGTTGGGATCGCAAGAATTCACCACCGCGGCTACGGGTATCCCGGCGCCCCTTTTTTCCAGCCATTTGGCCACCACCGCGAACCGTTGGGGCGATTCGTAACTCAGAAAGACCGCTTCGGCCGCACTTGCGGTCAGGATACGGTCCAGTTCCACCGCATCCGGATAACTGCTGACGTTGACGGCGACCCCGGCGGCACGGCTCTCCAGCAGCGCCTTCTCCAAACGTTGTCCGAGTTCCTGGTCTGGGCAGATTATCGCCGCGCGCAACATCTAGCTCTCTGGTTGGTTGAATCGGGCTTTTACCGAGCGGGGACGATCGGAAGAGAACCTTAAGCCGGCAGCCGAGAATCACTTATGCCGGCCCCGGCCCTGCCGGAGCCCAGCCCGCCTGCCCTACCGCTCAGCCCTTTAAAGCCTTTTCCAGGTTGGCGCCCACCGCTTCCCAGTCCAGGTTCTTGAAGAAGGCGTCAATGTAGGCCGCGCGGGCCACCCCGTAGTCCAGATAGTAAGCGTGCTCGTAGACGTCCAGAGCGATGATGGGCACGGCGTTCCATACCGGGTAGGTGTTTTGCGCGTCGCCGGCGTAGTTGAAAAGGTAGCCGAAGTCGCGGTCCCAGGCGGTCCAAGCCCAGCCGCGGGACGCCATGCCGGTGGCCTTCAGGTCGGCGCGCCAGGCTTCCACCGAGCCGAAGTGCTTCTCGAAAAGCTTGCGGATGTCGGGCGGAGGATCCCCGCCGCGCCCGCCCAGGTGTCCGAAATAGATCTCGTGGTGCTTGACGCCGCCGATGGCGAAGCTCAGCTCCACCTTCAGCGAGCGCAAGTCGCTGTAAGTCTGGTTGGCGGAGGCGCGATCGGCTGCCTCGATCTTGCCCATGATCTCGTTGTATTTGTTGACGTAGGCCTGATACAGCTTATAGTGCTCGGTCATGGTGCGGGCCGAGATGCCGTCCAAGTCTCGCATGATCCGGTCGAAGTTCTTAGCCGCCACTTGATGTGCCATTGCCTGCAATCTCCTTGTCTAAGTTTATGATGCAGCCCGGAGCGGGTTGGTCGCAGAGCCGGAGCGATTTTACAGGTCGAATCCGCCGGCCTGCTCGAAGGCATGCGCCAGGCGGAACATGCCGGTCTCATCGAAGTGGCGCGTAAGGATCTGCATGCCGACCGGCAGGCCTTGGCGGGTCCGGCCGCAAGGGACGCTCATGCAGGGAATGCCCGCCAGGCTCCCGGTGATGGTGTAGATATCGGAGAGGTACATGGCCAGCGGGTCGGCGATCTTCTCGCCCAGCTTGAAAGCCGGAAAGGGCGACACCGGCGTGACGATGGCATCCACCTCGCGGAAGGCTTCCGAGAAATCCCGGGCGATCAGAGTGCGCACCTTCTGCGCCTTCAAGTAATAGGCGTCGTAATAGCCGGCGCTGAGCACATAGGTGCCCAGCATGATGCGCCGTTTGCATTCGGCGCCGAAGCCCTCGCCGCGACTGTTGCGGTACATATCGCTGAGGGTCTCAGAATGGGCCGAGCGGCGCGTGTAGCGCACGCCGTCGTAGCGCGCCAGGTTCGAGCTGGCCTCGGCGGTGCAAATGATGTAGTAGCAGGCGATAGCGTAATCGGTGTGCGGAAGGCTGATTTCGCGGATTTGGCAGCCCAGTCGTTTCAGGGTTTCAATGCCCCGGCTGATGCACTCGCCCGATTCGCTGGTCAGGTCTTTGAAGTACTCGCGCGGCAGGCCGACCTTGAGGCCGCCGACCTCGCCGTCCAGCATCGCCAGGTAGTCGGGGACCGGCGCGAAAGCCGAGGTGGAATCCATGGGATCGCGCCCGGCGATAACCTGGAGCAGCAAGGCGGCGTCGCGAACGTTGCGCGCGAACGGCCCGATGTGGTCGAGCGAACTGGCGAAGGCCACCAGCCCGTAGCGCGAGACGCGGCCGTAAGTGGGAGTGACGCCGACCACCCCGCAGAAACTCGCCGGCTGGCGGATGGAGCCGCCCGTGTCGGAGCCGAGCGCGACGACCGCGGTGCCCTGGGCCACAACGGCTGCCGAGCCGCCGCTTGAGCCGCCCGGCACGCGATCCGGCGCGACGGGGTTGCGCACCGGCCCGAACGCCGAGTTCTCGTTCGAGGACCCCATGGCGAACTCGTCACAGTTGGTCTTGCCCAGGATGACGCCTCCGGCCTGCTCCAGCCGGATGACGGCGGTAGCGTCGTATGGCGGTACGTACCGCTCAAGAAGGCGCGAGCCGCAACTGGTGCGTACGCCTTTGGTCAGGATCACGTCCTTGACCGCTACGGGGACGCCCGCCAGCGGTCCCGGATCCTCGCCTGCCGCCAGTTTTTCATCCACGCGCCGCGCCGCTTCCAGCGCCCGTTCGGGGCAGAAATGCAGGTAGGCGTTGGTCTTCGGGTTCTCGGCCTGCGCGAAAGCCAGCGCCGCTTCGGCCAGTTCCACCGCGCTGAACCGGCCCGCCGTCAGGCCCTGGCGCACTTGTTCGACTGTAAGGGAGCGGATCTCGGCCGCGGTCATCGCTCGATCACCTTGGGGACCTTGAAATGCCCGGCGCCGGCCAGCGGCGCGTTGGCCAGGGCGGCCTCGCTGCCAAGTGTGGCGCCTTCACGGTCCTCGCGCAGGGTGGCGGTCTCTTCGGCCTCATAAAGCACCTGGGCCATCGGCTCCACTTCTCGCGTGTCAAGCTCGTTCAGCTTGTCCATGTAAGTGAGAATCGCCCCCAGCTCGGCCGACATGCGGGCCACTTCCTGCTCGGTAAGCCGCAGGTTGGCCAGATCAGCCACGTAACGGACTTCATCCTCGCTGATTTTCACGCTGAAGACCTCGCGCGTTGTCTGCGATACTGCTGCCGGAGGACCGGATCGGCAATGGCGTCGCCTTCCTCAGCCGCCGGCGCATTGAATTGGGCGCGCGCCGGACCGGGCCGGGCCGCATGGCCCAGGCGGAACTGTATCCGCGTGACGACCTGCGGTCCCAGAATCCCCGCTATGTTCTTCAGGATCTGCGGGACCAACGCCACAAGTTGCCGTCGCCAGCTTTCGTCTTCCACCTGGACCAGCAGGCTGCCCTGGACCAGCCCCGCCACCTCGGTGTGACGCGCGATTATCTTGCCGGCGGCCAGCGGCCAGGCGGCGCGCGCCATATCCTCCTGTGAAGGACCGCCGGGAATCTTCATGCGCGCGAGCAGTTTGCCGATGCGATCCATGGCGACCGGAACCAAGGTATTCTAGCACGCCCGGCGCGCCGCGCCCGCCGTGTTTTACGATCCGAAGGAATATGCTGATTCTGGCTTCGCAATCGCCGCGGCGGCGGCAGTTGCTGGCAGGCGCAGGATTTGAGTTCCTGGTGCGGCCCGCGGATGTGGACGAAAGCTGGCGCCCGGGCGAGGACCCGGTGACGCATGTAAAGCGTCTGGCGCGAGACAAAGCGCGTGCGGTCGCAGCCGGGCCCGACGACGTGGTTCTGGGCGCCGACACCGTCGTGGTGGTTGACGGCGAGATCCTGGGCAAGCCGGCGGACGCCGCCGACGCCGCGCGCATGCTGCGCAGGCTCTCCGGGCGGGCGCATCAGGTTTACACCGGCGTGTGCCTGAAGCGCGGCGCGCTGGAGCTGCTCGATTGCGAGGTCACCCTGGTGCGCTTCGCTGCTTTGAGCGAGCGGGAGATCGCGGAGTATGTGGCCAGCGACGAGCCGCTGGACAAGGCGGGCGCTTATGCCGTGCAGGGTTTGGCTTCGAAGTTCATCGAGCGTATCGAGGGTTGCTACTTCAACGTGGTGGGCCTGCCGGTGGCCAGAGTTTACCGGTTGTTGAAGAGCCTCGCCTGAGGCCTGAGCGTCACAGTTGTGAAGCCGCAGCACAGCCTCCGGCATGCTTTTCCCTTGCCAATCAATCCGGCGGCGCGCGGAAGACGGATTGCAATGCAGGCGGGCGTATGAAACGGCTCTGGGTGGCGATTCTGGCGCTGGCTTGGGCCTGGCCCGCGCTGCCGCAGAACGAAAGCAACGTGAACGCGCGCTACAAGATCGAAAGCGTCGCGGTCGAAGGCTATCCGGAGGAAAAGCTCAGCAAGGGCTTGCGGGCGCGGCTTCAGGAGCTGGTGGGCCAGCAATTCTCCGACGAGCGCGTCCGGGAGCTGGCGCGCCGCTTGCGCAACGAACTGCCGGGCCGCCACGTCACCCAGAAAGTGCTGCGCGGCGTGAAGGCCGAACACGTGCGGATCGTCTTCGAGATCTCCCTGATCCGCCGCGAACGCTTCGACGTGGCGGCGGTGCGCGGCCTGTACCACTCCGGGCAGGGCTGGAGCGGCGAGTTGAACGCCACCCTCCGCGCCGAATCGCACGCATTGAGCTTCGGCATAGTCAGCGACGCGGACGCCTTGCTGGAGCGTTACGCGGGCCTTAAGGCGCGCTATGAAAACCGCAGCCTCGGAACCAATCGCATTCGTCTGGCTTTCCAGTTTGAGGACTACCACCAGGTCTGGAACCGGGCGACGCTGGAGGCGCTTGAGGATTCACCGGATGTCCCCGGCGCGTATCGAACGCGGCAGAACTTCCAGCCGCAGTTGACCGTGCTGCCGGGAGGCGGACTGCGATTGAGCTTCGGGACCAGTCTCCAGCACTTTCAGACGCAGTTTCCGGCCGCGCGCACCGAGTCCTCCAATGCGGTCATTGGAACTCTGCGCTATGACCGTTGTTTGGAAGACCGGGCTTCGAATGTGCACCGGTTCGAAGCAGGCTACAGCCTGCGCGCGGCCACCAAGGCCCTGGACAGCGACTTCGCCTACGCCCGGCATCAGTGGGATTTTCGCTACACGCTCTCCCAGGGCCGGAGCCTGGTAAAGGCTGCTCTGCTGGCGGGGACCCTCAGCGGGCGGGCGCCGCTCTTTGAGCGCTTCACCCTGGGCAACAGCGCCACGCTGCGCGGTTGGCACAAGTTCGAAGTGGCGCCGCTGGGCGGCGAGCGCGTCATTCACGGCAGCTTAGAATCCGGTTACGGCTGGCTGAGAGTCTTCTATGACGTGGGTGCCCTCTGGGATCGCGGGCGCGATCCGGACCTCAAGCACTCCGTGGGCTTCGCCTTGCGAAGCGGAGACTTCTTTGTGGCCCTTGCCTTTCCCATACGGGCCGGCCGGGCCGAGCCGATTCTGATGACGGGGCTGAATTTCTGATGAGCAGCGGGGGGTGGGGACTGGCCCGCTTGCCGGCTGTGCTGGCCGCAATGTCGGTCTGGGCGCAGCCGCTGGCGGTGCGCCTGGAAGGCGATTATCTGCGCGTCTCAGCCTCGCCACTCGGCATCCTGCGCGGGCAGGCGCTGGAGCGGCTGCACAACGGCGCCCCCGCCGCCTTTGCCTTCCAGTTGACGGCCGCCGCTGACCGTCAGGCGGGCTACCTGCTGCGCGACGTTCAGCGCTTCATCTTCAGCTACGATCTCTGGGAGGAGAAGTTTGCGGTGATGCGGCTGGGACACCCGCGGCGTTCGATATCGCATCTTTCCGCGCCCCTCGCAGAAGCCTGGTGTGTGGACCAAATGAGTCTGAAGACCGGCTCTCTGGCGGCGGGGCAGCCCTTCTGGGTGCGCTTGGAAGTCCGCTTTGAGGCTCATCGCGAGGAGGTCGCCGAGGAGGAGGCGGGCGTCAGCCTGGCGCGCCTGATCGAGTTGTTCAGCCGGCGCAGCCGGCGGCAGGAAGGCGCGCGAGTGCTCGAAGTCGGACCGCTGCGTCTGGAGCAGTTGCGGAATTCTCCGGCCAGGTCAACGGGAGCCAAGTGAAGCGGCTTTCCGTCAGGTTGGTGCTGATATTTCTGGCAGCCACGCTGGCGCCGGTGGCGGCGACCGTGTGGCTGGCGGCCTCGCTGATCGAGCGCAGCCTGAGTCTGGCCGAAGGCGCACGTGTGGCCCAGGCGGCGCGGGCGCTGGAGCGTGCGGGACGCGAGCTGTATCAACAATCCTGCGAGACGCTGAAACGCGAGGCCCGGCAGGGCCGCCGCGCCGACGCCGTCTACGATGGGGCGAATCCGGAGGGCCGGCCGCCGGCGGTGAGCGAGTTTTTCGAGAGCGGGCAACTGGAGCGTTGCCAGACGGGCGGGACCGGAGCTGACCAGGTGCACTATCTGGTGCGACGCGGCCGGGCAGTGTCCCTCTACCTGCTCCCGCTCGGCCTGAGCCTGGAGAACCTGGCGGACGATTACCGGCAGGCCCGGCGCTTGGCTTCGGTTTGGGAATCACGTGACCTGCGCCGCGGTTTCATCTACACGTTGCTGTTGCTGGCGGCCTCGGTGTGGTTGCCGGCGCTCGTCTTGCTGGTCTACATGGCGCGCCGGGCGAGTCGCCCCGTCGAGCAGTTGAGCGAGGCCCTCGCGGCCCTGGCTTCCGGCCGTCTGGAAACGCGGCTGGAGACCGATCGCCAGGACGAAATCGGGCGCGCCATACGGGCTTTCAATTTCATGGCCGAGCAGCTCCAGCAGAGCCGGGACCGGCTCATCTACCTGACGCAACTTGCAAGCTGGCAGATGCTGGCGCGCAAGATGGCGCACGAGCTGAAGAACTCGCTCACGCCCATCCGGCTCACCATGGAAGAAATGCTGGCCCGCCGCCGCGAGGCCGACCCGGCGTTCCTTGAGCAAGCCGCCCAAGTGGTGGCTGAGGAGATTGAGAGTCTGGAGCGGCGTGTGCGGGCTTTTTCAGAGTTTGCCGCCGAGCCGCCGGTGCGCTTGGCGCCCCTGGATGTGAATGCGGCCGTCGAAGAGCGCGTGGCCTTCCTGCGAACCGGCCATCCGGAAGTCGCCTACACGCTGCGCCTGGACGCCGCGCGGCCGCATGCCTCGGCGGACGAGGATCTGCTTAAAGGGATTCTCATCAACTTACTGGAGAACGCCGCCGAGGCGGCCGGCGCGGGCGGTAAAGTGCTGGCGGTCACGGTGTCGCTCAAAAACGAAGTCCTCATAGAAATCCACGATTCCGGCCCCGGGCTGAGCGAGGAGGCGCGCCGGACCCTGTTCGAGCCCACCATTTCCTTCAAGAAGCGCGGCATGGGTCTGGGGCTTTCGATCGCGCGCAAGAACGCGCTGCTGGTGGGCGGTGATATCTTGCTGGTGAAGGGCGAGCTGGGCGGAGCGGGCTTCCGCGTGCGTCTGCCGGCAGCCCACAGGCCGCAATGAACCGCATCGTAGTAGTGGACGACGAGCCCAATATCGGGCGGTCGCTGAGCTGGGTTCTGGAGCGCGAAGGCTACCAGGTGATCGTTTGCCATTCGGCGGCTGAGTTTCGGGCGCATCCGGAAGCATGCCGAGCGGAAGCCTACTTGCTCGACGTGCGCCTGCCGGATGCCAGCGGGATTGACCTGCTGAAGTGGTTGCGCGGACAGGGCAGCGCGGCGCCGGTGGTCATGATCTCCGGGCATGCCACCATCGCCGATGCGGTCGAGGCCACGCGCGCCGGGGCTTTCGATTTTCTGGAGAAGCCGCTGGGCCGCGATCGCGTGCTGCTGGCGCTGAAGAACGCCCTCGAGCAGGTCAGCCTGCGCCGGGAGAACGAGCGGCTGCGCGAGATCCTGGGCGAAGCGCCGCGCATGATCGGCTCCTCGCCGGCGTTTGTTCGCGTCGTCGAGCAGGCCACCCTGGCGGCTCGTTCGGATGCGCGCCTGCTGCTGATGGGCGAATCCGGCACGGGCAAGGAACTGCTGGCCCACCACGTTCACCGCTCCAGCCCGTTTGCTGCCGGGCCGTTCGTCAAGGTGAACTGCGCGGCCATCCCGCAGGAGCTGCTGGAAAGCGAGCTGTTCGGTCACGAGAAGGGGGCTTTCACGGGGGCCGGCGCGATGCGGCGGGGCAAATTCGAGCTGGCCGACGGCGGGACCATCTTCCTGGACGAGGTGGGCGATCTGCACGAGACCGCGCAAGCCAAGCTGCTGCGCGTGCTCGAGCAGGGCGAATTCCAGCGGCTGGGCGGCGAGGCGACGCTGCGCGTTTCGGTGCGCGTCATCTCGGCGACCAACCGCGATCTGGCGGCTCTGGTTTCTCAGAACCGCTTTCGCGAGGACCTGTATTACCGGCTGTGCGTAGTGCCGATTCGCGTGCCCGCACTGCGCGAGCGCCCCTCGGACGTGCGCCCGCTGGCCGAGTACTTCCTGGAGGAGTTCTGCCGGCGCAACAACTTCAAACCCAAACGTATCGCCGAGGATGTGTTCCCGGTGCTGGAGCGCTGGCCGTGGCCGGGCAACGCACGCGAGTTGCGCAACGTGGTGGAGCGGATGGCCATTCTGACGCCGGGCGCGGAGCTGACGTTGGATTCGGTCCCGCTGGAGATCCGGCGCCCCCCTCAGAGCGGACCGCGATCCAGCCTTCAGCAGGCCCGCCAGGAGGCCGAGCGCGAACACCTGCTCCGCGCCTTGCAGGCGGCCGGCTGGAACATATCCTCCGCCGCTCGGGCCCTGGGCATCGAGCGCACCAACCTGCACAAGCGCATCCGCGCGCTGGGGCTCAAGCGGCAGGGAGGCTGAGGCAGGCTGCCGGCCCTTGAAGGCGAGCTACGCCTTGATGTCGTCGCGGGCGAAGTCCCACTCCACCACGCGATGCTGCCTGGCCGCCAGGTTGACCATGTGGGCGCAGGCCGCGGCATGGTGGCCGGCGGCGGCGTCCTGCCAGTACGGCTTTCGGGTGCGAATGGATTCCAGCCAGTGCCCCAAGTGCACGACCGTGTCTTCCAGGCCCTCCTCGCGGAACTCCTGCGGGCCTTCGATCACCTTGGGCTTGCGCGTGGCGGGCAACTCAAGCTGGCGAATCTTCGGATCGCGGTAATAGGCCTCCTCCAACGCCCGCGGCCAGCTCTCCACGATCCAGCGGTTGTCTTCCACCGCGTTCTCGGGGTAGAAGCTCATGCCGCCGCCGCTCAGCGTGATCGTGCCTTCGGTCCCCAGGAATTGGAAGCTGCCCTCGGCCGCCGCCTGGTTGTTGAAAGTGGAGCTGAGGTTGACGACGAAACCCTCGGGATACTCCAGGATCGCGTTCAGCGTATCCGGCACTTCGCGGCTTTCTTTCCAGCGGTAAAGCTGGCCCATGGCCACTGCGCGGGCAGGCATCTTCGCATCCATCAAGAAGTGTATGGTGGTGCACAAGTGAACGAAGAGGTCGGTGGCGATGCCCCCGGAATAATCCTCATAACAGCGCCAGCGGAAGAACCGCTCCAGGGAAAACGGCCGTTTGGGCGCCGGTCCCAGAAACATTTCCCAATTCACTGTTTCAGGCGAGGCGTCGGGCGGGATCGGATATATCCAGGCCCCCGAGGCGGTGTTACGGTTGTAGGCCGCGCGGATGATAGTCACCTTGCCCAGCTTGCCGGCCTGGATCATTTCCTTGGCCTTGCGCTGGATGGCGGAACTCATGCCCTGGCTGCCGACCTGCACGATGCGACCCGTGGCGCGAGCGGCCTCGGCGATCTCCACCCCCTCCGAACTGCGGTAGGTCAGCGGCTTCTCGCAATAGACGTCTTTGCCGGCCCGCACCGCATCCACCACCATCTGGCGGTGCCAGTGATCGGGCGTAACTACCATCACCGCGTCAATGCTCTTGTCGGCCAGGATCTCGCGGTAATCCTTGACCGCGCGGGCGCTCCTGCCTATGCGCTCCAGGGCCCGTTCGACGCGGCCCTTGTAAGCGTCCACCACGGCGGTGATCGCGACGCCCTGGTTGGCCAGCAGGGCCTCGATAAGTTGGTGGGCCCGGGCGCCTGTGCCGATGACTCCCACCTGGATGCGATCGTTAGGGGCGTAAGGCCGGGCGGGCGCAGCGGCCGCCGCTAAGCCGCCTTTCAAAACCGTGCGGCGGGTGAGTTCCATTCGTCTACCTCCGATTCGGCTTGATTATAGATCGGGGAGGGGGCGGCGCGGCATCGCGGGCTCCAAAGCCGCGGCCACGCGCAGGATTCTTGCCTCCTTAAACGGCGGCCCGATGATTTGAAGTCCCAAGGGCAGCCCTTCGCTATCGAAACCGCAGGGCAGCGACAGCGCCGGCCAGCCCAGCATGTTAATGGCTCGCACGAAGCGGGTGGCGGCCAGGCGCACGTCCTCGCTGACGCCGTCTGTCTGGATGCTATTCTGGCCGATGCGCGGCGCCGCAATGGGAGTGGTGGGAGTCAGCAGGCAGTCCGCCTGCCGCCAGACGGCGCCGAACTCATCGCGCATCACGCGGCGCAGCCGCTGGGCCTGAATGTAGTCGGTAGCCGATAGCAGGCGCCCTTGATTGAGCAGCGGGCGCACGTCGGGACCCAAGTCCTCATGGCGGTGCATATAAGGTTCCATTACTGCGGCGGCTTCGGCCAGCAGGATGATGCGGCTTACGTTGTTCATGGCGGCGATGTCCGGCACGCGCACCGGCACGATCTGCGCGCCGAGGCGCTCGGCCTCGCCGGCGGCGCGCCGCACGCTTTCGGCAGCCGCCTTGGTCAGGCGCTCGAAATAGAAATTCTCAGGCAGTCCCAAACGCAATCCGTGCAAATCCGGTCGCTCCGGGGGCAAGTAATCTTCGACCTCCCGGCGGCTGGATGTTTCGTCGCGCGGATCGAAGCCCGCCAGCACATTCAGCACCAGGGCTGCGTCGCGCACCGAGCCCGTCAACGGCCCCATGTGATCCAGACTGAAATCCAGAGGCAGCACGCCGTAGCGGCTGACGCGCCCGAAAGTGGGCTTCAGCCCTACCGTGCCGCACCAGGCCGCCGGGATGCGGATGGAACCTCCGGTGTCGCTGCCCATGGCCATGAACACCATGCCGGCAGCCACCGCCGCGGCCGATCCGCCGCTTGATCCGCCCGGGACGCACTCGGTGTTCCAGGGGTTGCGTACCGCGCCGTAGTGCGGGTTGGTGGAGGTGATGCCGTAGGCCAGCTCGTGCATGTTGGTCTTGCCGAGCAAGACTGCGCCGGCCGCGGCCAGCCTCTCCACGACCGCAGCATCGAAATCCGGTATGTAATCGGCGAAGATCTTTGAGCCGCAGGTAGTGCGCACGCCGCGCGTGGCGTAGACGTCCTTGACCGCCGCCGGGATGCCGTGAAGGGGACCGCGATCCAGCCCGTGCGCCAGTTCCTGGTCGGCGCGGCGGGCGGCCTCTAGCGCGCCTTCCGCCGTCACGGTGATGAAAGCGCACAGCCGCGGCTGGAGCCGCGCTATGCGCTTGAGCGATTCCCGGGTGAGCTCGGTGGATGAAATCTTGCGGGCGCGCAGGGCGGAGGCTGCTTCAAGGATCGTCATGAGTCCTGCTCCTCGGCGGCGCACTGGAAAGTGACGGCCGGCTCAATCATCAGCCCTATTGCGCTCGCCTGAGAGCGCAAGGCGGATTCCAGGGCATCCAGCACCGGGCTGATCCGCTCCAGCTCCTCGCTTGTGAGATTAAAGCCGCGCCCGGCGGCGACCAACTTCCAATCGGACATGACAAGAGTGTAGCGCGGACCGCCGGCGAGGTCCGGCAGCCGCGGCGATCTGGTATCTTGAAAGTGCACTAGCGAAATGGGATTCCAAGTTCAACCGCTCAAAGAGTTCCTGGTGCGTCCGGCGTTGCCGGAGCGCCTGGAACGCATGTCGGAGCTGGCCTATAACCTGCTGTGGAGCTGGGAGCCCACTATCCGGCAGCTTTTCCGGCGGTTGGACCCGGAACTGTGGCTGGCTACCGGGCACAATCCCGTCGCCATGTTGGGACGCGTGCCGCAGGCCACGCTGGAGCGCGTGGCTGCCGACCCCCGCTACGTTGCTCTGTACCGAAGGGCTTGTGAGCGCTACGACGCTTACCTCGATCGCCGCGAACCGCCGGCGCAGCCCGAGCTGATCGCCTACTTTTCGATGGAATACGGGCTGACCGAGTGCTTGCCCACTTATTCCGGCGGTTTGGGCGTGCTGTCGGGCGACTTCCTGAAATCTTGCAGCGACTCCGGCGTTCCCCTCATCGGGGTGGGCCTGCTGTACCAGACCGGCTATTTCCAGCAGTATCTGAACCCGGACGGCTGGCAGCAGGAGAAGTTCCCGATCAACAACTTTTACATGCTGCCGGTCGAGCCGGTGATGCAAGGCGGCGAGGAGTTGCGAGTCGAGATCGAGTTGCCCGCCGGGCCGCTGGCCATGCGCGTCTGGCAGGCGCGTGTGGGGCGGGTGAACCTGTATCTGCTGGACACCAACATTTCGGAGAACCAGCGGCCGGAGCATCGCGAGATCACCGCACGCCTTTACGACGACCGGATGCGCATCCAGCAGGAGCTGGTGCTGGGAGTGGGAGGCATGCGCGCGCTTAAGGCGCTGGGTCTTCAGCCTACGGTGTTCCACATGAACGAGGGACACTCGGCTTTCCTGGCGCTGGAGCGCATCCGCGTGCTGGTGCGCGAGCACGGCCTGAGTTTCGAGGAAGCGCTGGAGGCTACGCGTACCAACAGTATCTTCACCACTCACACCTCCGTTCCCGCGGGCATTGACATTTTCGATTCCGGCCTGATGGCGGAGTACTTCCAGCGGTACTGCCAGGAGGTCGGCATCAGCTTCGAGCAGTTGATGGCGCTCGGCCGGCGCCGGCCTGCCGATCAGCACGAACGCTTCACCATGGCGATCCTGGCCATAAAGACCTCGGCTTGGCGCAACGCAGTCAGTCGGCTGCATCGCCAGGTCTCCCAGGAGATGTGGCAGGATCTCTGGCCGCAGTTGCCAGTCTGGGAAGTGCCCATCACCTCGATTACCAACGGCGTGCACTTGCCGAGCTGGTTGTCGCGCGATCTGGCGACGCTTTACGATCAGTACCTTCAGCCGGACTGGCTGGAGCGCGTCACCGACCCGAAGACCTGGGAGCAGATCCAGGACATCCCGGACCAAGAGCTTTGGGAAGCCCACCGCCGAGCAAAGCGCCGCCTGGTGGCCTTCGTGCGCGACCGCCAACTGAGTTTTGCGCGGGAGCGCAAGGCCTCGGCGGCCGAGCTGCGGCGCGCGGCGGAGGTGCTCGATCCGGAGGCTTTCACGATAGGCTTTGCCCGCCGGTTCGCGGCCTACAAGCGCGCCACGTTGCTATTCCGGGACGTAGCCCGACTTAAGCGCCTGCTGTTGGATCCCGAGCGGCCCGTACAGATCGTCGTGGCCGGCAAGGCCCACCCGAAGGATCATCCCGGACGCGAGATGATCCGCCAGGTGGTGCAACTCTCGCGGGATCCCGATCTGGCCAAGCGTTTGGTCTTCATCGAGGACTACGACATGCACGTAGCGCGCGAGCTGGTGCAGTCCTGCGACCTGTGGCTGAACACGCCGCGACGCGGCGAGGAGGCTTGCGGCACCAGCGGCATGAAGGCCGGCATAAACGGGGTGTTGAACTTCAGCGTGTTGGACGGCTGGTTCGACGAGGCCTACGAGGAATCCGGGGGCTGGGCGGTAGGCGACCGCATGCCTTATTCGGAAGATCAGGACGAAGCCCACGCCACGGCTATCTATTCCTTGCTGGAGCATGAAATTGTCCCGGCCTTCTACGAGAGGGATCAGGGAGTGCCGCGGGAATGGATGCGCCGCGTCAAGCGCTCCATCATGTCGCTGAGCCCGCGATTCAACTGCCAGCGCATGGTGGACGAGTATATGCGCCAGCTATACCAGCCGGCCCACGCGGCCTATCTGGAGATGCAAGCCAATCAGTTCTATAAGGCCCGCCGGCAGGCGGGTTGGAACCGGCGTGTCAGGGAGGTTTGGGAGCAGGTGCGCTTCCTGGAAGTCAGCTCTCCGATCGAAGGTCCGGTTTTGAGCGGGCGGCCGGTTCCGGTGCGAACCGTCGTGGAGCTTGCCGGATTGAGGCCCGAAGACGTGCGGGTGGAAGTGGTCATCGGGCGGGTGGGCGTGCACGGGGAGTTGGAGGACACCGAGGTGCTTCTGCTGCCGCCGACCGAGCAACATGGGAGCGCGGCGGTGTTTGAGAGGGAGATCGTCCCTCAGCAGACGGGGCGGATCGGCTACGCCGTGCGGATTACTCCCAACCACTACGGGGATCCCCTTACACGGCCCTCCCACGCCCTGCTTAAGTGGGCCGAGGCCGGCCAGCAACTGCCGCGCGGCGGCTGACTGGGCCGTTCACAAGCACAGCCGGCGCCGCCGGACTCGCACTATCGCGAAAAATCGCAATTTTTGGCTGGATTCCGGGACCGGATTCGTGGTAGATATGAATTTGACAGCTCGGCGGGCGTTTAACCTGTCGCTCCGCAGCGTTCAGGCTTCCCGCAGAAAGTCTCAATCCCAAAGTTGACCGCGGGGAACCGGTCCACCCAGCGGCCAATGAGGATCCCAGAGCCGGCCGCCCGGAGCGGGTTCCCGCCGAATCCGAGTCTAGCCTCAGGAGTCGTGATCCGCCATGGAAAACGACCGCAAGTACAAGCAGCGCGGCTATATGGATTACGACCGGGACTATCGCGAGCCCGGCCGAAAGCGCGAGGAGGGCCGGCGCGGTCCGCGCCCGCCCATTGACGTCACCGGACCGCGCCTGCCGCGGCTGGTGCAGGCTGTGACCGCCGCGCGCTGTTACAACTGCGCGGTAACGCTGCCGGAGGGCACGGACTTCAGGGGCCAGTGCCCGAAGTGCGGGGTGGCGCTGCATTGCTGCAAGCAATGCGCCTACTTTGAGCCTTCCACCCGCTTCCAGTGCCTGAAGCCGATTCCCGAACGCATCCCCGTCAAAGACCAGGCCAACCAGTGCACTTGGTTCTCGCCCCGTGTGACCGTGGCGCGTGAGGCTACCACAGCAACCTCGCCGCTGGCCGGCCCCGGCCCGCGAACTCCCCTGGATGCGCGCCTGGCCTTCGACAGCTTGTTCAAGAAGTAGCACCGGGCAGCCTGCCTCAGGGAACCGGCCTGCCATACAATCGTAGCTTGATGCGTGTAGCAGAGCTGTACCAGCCGCGGGAATTCCGCTTGATAGAACAGCCTCTTCCGGAGCCGGGCCCGGGTGAGGTGCAAGTGCGCGTGCAGGCAGTGGGCGTTTGCGGTTCGGACTTGCATTATTTCTCCGAGGGCGGCGTAGGCGACACGCCTTGTGAGTACCCCATGGTGTTAGGCCATGAGCCGGTAGGGGTAATAACCCGCATCGGGCCGGCCGTGAGCGGGTGGGCCGTCGGAGATCAAGTGGCTTTGGAGCCTGCCATCTACTGCTACGACTGCGAGTATTGCCTCAGCGGGCGCCACAACGTCTGCGCCCGGCTGCGCTTCATGAGCATGCCGGGGGATCCCGGCTTCTTCCGCGATTACGTGACCTTGCCCGCCCGCAATCTGCTGCCCTTGCCCCACGGATTGAGCGCCGTAGAAGGCACGCTGTTTGAGCCGCTGGCGGTGGTCTTGCACTCCATGCGTTTTGTTGACCTGCGAATCGGCGAGCAAGCCGTGGTGTTCGGAGCCGGGCCGATCGGTTTGCTGACGATCGCGGTCCTCAAGCTGCAAGCAGCAGGCAGGATCTGGGCGGTGGAGCCGGTCGCTCATCGGCGTGAGCTGGCCTTGAAGCTGGGAGCCGATGTGGCTGTAGACCCGCAGCAGACGGACCCGGTCCGCCAGATCCTCACCGATACGCGCGGCCGGGGCGTGGATGTAGCCCTGGATTGTGCGGCCCAGGGTCCCTCGATCAACCAGTGCCTGGCGGTGGCGCGCAATGCCGGGCGAGTGATCGTCACCGGCATACCGATCAGCAACCATGTGGCGCTGGACTTCCACGTCATGCGCCGCAAGGAACTGGCGCTATACAACGTACGCCGCTCAAACCGGGAGTCGGAGACCGCGCTGGAGTTGCTGGCCGAGCGTCCGGAACTGTTTACGCCCATGCTGACGCACGAGCTGCCGTTGGAGCAAATCCAGCGCGGCTTTTGCATGCTGGAGCGTTACGCCGACGGCGTAGGCAAGCTGGTGTTCAGGCTGAGCCGGTGATCAGCCATTGGCGCGCCGGCTGGGACTCTTGGCGGCGATGGCCCTGGCCGCGAGGTGGCGGAGGCGGCTGACAAGCTCCAAGATCCGAGCGCTGGGGTCCGCGCCCGCTCCCACTCGGTCGGCATAAAGACAGCCTACCAGGATGCCGTCCACCACAATCGGGAACAGGCCCAGACAGGTGGCGCCGACTTGCTTGAGCAGTTGCGCCTCCGCCGCCGATAGGGCGGTCTCGGTGGATAGCAGCAGGCTGCGACGCGCCGCCAAGGCGGTGCAAAGCGGCCCGTTGCCGTTCACCGAGAGCCGGAACTTGGCCCGCAGTTCCTCGCTGCCCTCGCCCAGCCCGACGCGGCCCTGAATCGTCTCTGAGTCGGGATCCCGCAGACAGAACAACACCCGGTCGAAGGCCTCGCTGCGGTAGACGGCCTCCAGCACCATCATGATCACGTTGCTCAGATCCCAGTCATCGCCGGAGCTAAGCACCCACTCAATCTCCCTGGTGAGCTCCTCCAGCAAGTCCTCTCCGCACGCCAGCGCATCCATTTCCGCCGCCATCTCCGCTCCGGACTCCGCGGATGCCTCCAGCACGGCCTCGGTTTGCCGGCGCAGGCGCAGATCATCCAGCGGCACCCTCAACAACGAGAAGGTTTCCGTAGTGTCTTGGATGGCGGCCTCCGCCACCGCGCGAACGTCGTCCATAGTAAGCCCGAGCAGCGGGCTGTATTCGCTTACCAGCCGTTTCAGCCTGGCCCGAGCTCCTTCCGGATCGCGCCGGTGAATCGCCGTGGTCAGAGCGTGGCTGAAAGCCGCGACGGCGGACAGCACATCCACGCCGCCTCGCGCCGAGCGCAAGCCGGTGGGAGAGACTGCGCCGATCGTGCGGACGACTCTTTCCGGCAGATTCCATCCCCGGGCGGCCGCCTGCGCCAGATCTTGATAGTGGAATCCCAGCACCCGCAAGGCCGCCTCCCGCTCGGTGAGGTTCTGCTCTTTCATCAACAGCAGAATGGCGGCGTAGCGCTGTGGCAGATAGCAGGCGGCCAGCACCTCGCCGAGGTTGTGGAACATGCCGCAGATGTAGGCTTCCTCCCGGCGTGGATAGCCCAGACGCGCGGCCAGCTCGCGGGACTGACTGGCGGTCAACAGCGCCAGCAGCATCAACTGCTTCAGCCCCGGCGAGCGCTTGCGGTAATGCTCGAACAACAACAGACTGCCCGCCAAGTGCCGTATGGCTTCCACTCCCAGCAGGGCGACGGCGTGGGTGATGCTCAGTATGGGCTTGCCCGAGCGGTTGTAGTGCGCCGCGTTGGCCGTGCGCAAGATCTTCAAAGTCAGGCTGAAGTCTTTCAGAATCAGGCTGGTCAGTTGCCGCAGGGAGGCTTCCTCGTCGGCCAGGGCGTCCATGATCTGCGAAATCTGGTGAGCGAAGGCTGGAAAGTCGGGGGCCTGCTGGATCCGGCGCAGGCAGGCTTCGACACTAAGCTGGCGCGGAGACGAGGGGGTGATCGGCTGGGCCAAGGTATCCGTTCTATTCCAACCTCCCTTGTTGCCCTCATCGCCCTCTCTGCGGAGGACTTTAGCCCGCCGCCGGGCGGCGGGCGGTCCGCCGCCGGGCGGCCCGAGCCGTCATAACCTTTTCCGCGCTAAGATCGTCTTTTAGTTTCGGGCGGAAACGCCAAGGGGCGGGATTGTAGCCGGCCCCGGCGGTGGGTAGCAATCATGAATTCCCAAGCCAGCAACGGTGAAATCACAGGTCCGCGATCTGCCCGGCGCTGGATCCTCCTGCTAGGGACGGGGGCTCTGCTCCTGGCGGCCTTGGGCTACTGGACATGGCGGTCACGGGCCCCGGCGAGCGCCGCTAAGCAGCCTACGGTGGTCGTCCGGACGGCCAAAGTTTACCAAGGTGCGGTTGAGGAGACTATCCGGCTGACCGGAACGACGGCGGCAGAGCGCTATGCAGGCCTTCTGGCGCCGCAAATGCGCGGCAGCCGCAGCGGGCGAGGCTTAAGCTCCAGCCTGGCTTCCCGGACCGCCACTTCGTACTCGGTCTCGGTCGCCGGCAGCTCCACCACCGCCAGCAGCAGCAGCTCCGGGGGATCCGGCTCCTCGTCCTCCTCCAGCTCGTCGGCTTCTTCAAGCAGCACGACGACTGCGGCCTCCACGGGAACTGACAGCAGCACCGGAGGGAGCAGTAGCGGAGGGGGCGGTGGGGGACTCGAGTCCGCCGGCGGGGGTTCGGGTTCGGGATCGCTCATCCGCAGCGTGGGTGGCGTGAGTATGTCCCGCGTGGGCGGCGGCAGCAGCGGGGGCGGCAGCAGCGGGGGCGGCAGCAGCGGTGCAACGATAATTGTGTCGGCGGGCGAGGGCGGTTTTAGTCGCGGCGCCGGCGACTTTGCTTTGCTCCTTAAGGAAGTGGCAAAGCCGGGATCCTTCGTGAAGAAGGGCGACATCGTGGCCGAGTTCGATCGCGAATCCATGCTGACGCGGTTGGATGACTACAAGGCCAGCATGGAGATGATCGAGGCCGGAGCCCGCATTCTGGAGGCGGATCTCGAAGTCCAGAAGAAGATTCACGATCAGAGCATCCAGTCGGCCAAAGCGGCTCTGGAAAAGGCGCAGATTGACTTGAAGACCGTGCCCGTACAGTCGGCGATTATGACCGAGCGGCTGAGGCTCATTGCTCAGCATGCCGAGGCCCGTTACAAGGAGTTGCTTAAAGAAGTCAGCTTGAAGCAGGCCACTTATGACGCCGACCGCCGAATGGCGGAGATCGAGCGCCAGCAGGCGCGGCTGGAGTTGCGCCGGGCGGAGGCCAACGCAGACCGGCTGCTGGTGCGTGCGCCCATGGACGGGCTGGTTGTGATGCAGACCATCTTCCGAAGCGGCGAGATGGCGCAGATCCAGGCCGGAGATCAACTTTTCCCGGGCATGCTGTTCATGCGCATCGTGGACCCCAGCTCGATGCTGGTGCAGGCCAGGGTCAACCAGGTGGACGTGGAGCGGCTGCGGATCGGGGCCAAGGCGCGGGTGCGATTCGACGCCTACCCCGGTTTGGAGCTGCCTGCCCATGTCTACTCGATCGCTCCCATGTCCACCAGCGGCGGCTTTCGGGCCGCCTACGTCAAGGAAGTGCCCGTGGTGCTGAAGCTGGACAAGGTGGATCCCAGAGTGATTCCGGATCTGTCGGTGAGCGCCGACGTGGTGCTGGCGCGCGAGGACCAGGCGGTAGTGGCGCCGCTGGCGGGCATCTTCCAGGATTCGCCTGACGGTCAGCCCTATGTGTACTTGAGGCGACCTTCGGGCTGGGAGCGCCGGCCGGTTGAGTTGGGTCTGAAGAATCATGTGACCGTGGCGGTGCGGTCCGGGCTAAGGCCGGCGGATGTGATCGCCTTGGAGCGGCCGCCGGCGGGGGGAAAGTAGCGTGTCAAAGGACGTCAAACCCAAGGTAAGAATCGGCCAGGCGCAGCGCTCGCCGCGCAAGAAGCTAATCGGCTGGGCGGCGGCGTTGCTGGTGCTGGGCGGCGGTGGATACGCCGCATATTACTACGCGGGCGTGACCGAAGTTGAAATTGCCACCGCGCGCGTGCGCCGCGGGGATTTCGTCATCAGCGTGCGAACCCGGGGTGAGATTCGCAGCACGCGCTCGATCACCCTGACCGCCCCGCAGGTTCCCGATCCCCGCATCGTAAAGCTGGCTGAGACCGGCAAGTTCATCAAGAAGGGCGACGTGGTGGTGGAGTTCGACACCGCCTCCCAGGAGCAGTACTACCTGGAGCGCGCCACCAGCGTCCGCACCGTAGACAGCCAGATCGTGCAAACTCAGGCCGCGCACCGAATCGTGGATGAGATGGACGGCATGAATCTCATGCAGGCCCAGTACGATCTGGAGCGCGCCAAGCTGGAGGCCAGCAAGGCCGAGATCCTCTCGGAGATTGAGGGCGCCAAGAACTGGATCAACGTGGGAATCTCCGAAGGCAGCCTCACCCAGGTCCAGACCGTCATCAAGTCCCACAAGGTCAGCCAGCAGGCCGACTTGGATCGCCTCAAGCAAAGCAAGGACAAGGCGGTGCGCGATATGGAGCGCGCCAAGGGCTACCTGTCGAAGATGGTGATTACCGCTCCTATTGACGGCATCGTCAATATCCTGCCTAACTTTCGCGCCGGCGGCTCGTTCGGCTCCATGCCGCCGCCCTTCAAGGAAGGCGATCGGGCCTGGACCGGGGCGGCGATCGCCGAGATTCCGGATCTTTCCAGCATGCGCGTGGAGATGAAACTGGAGGAAGTGGACCGGGGCAAGATCAAGCTTGGCCAGCAGGTGCGCGTGCGTGTGGATGCCATCGCGGACAAAGAATTCCAGGCCGAGCTGGATTGGATCAGCCCCATCGCCGCCTTGGCCTTTCGCGGGCCCGGCATGGCGGAGAAGAACTTCCCCGCTTACGCCACTTTGAAGAACCTGGACCCGCGCTTGCGGCCCGGCATGAGCGCTACCGCCGAGATCGTCATAGAGAGCCACCCCAACGTGCTGCTCATTCCGGCGCGAGCCAGCTTCCTGTACCAGGGCAAGCCGGCCGTGTGGGTGCAGCGCGGCCAGCAATTCTTGATTCGCACTATTGAGGTGGGGCTGCGCAACGAGAACGACATAGTGGTCAGCAAAGGTTTGCGCGAAGGTGAAGTGGTGACGTTGGAGAACCCCCAGGAGGCCGCCAAGCGGGCGAAGAAGAAAATATGATGCGCACCGCGGCTTGCCAGTGCGCCTCAGCACTTGAGCCCGCCCTCAAGGTAAGGCGATGAGAAGGATTATCTTTCGCTTGCTTCTGCTAGGCGTCGTGGCCGGCTCGGCCTACGGCGTCTGGCGCTTTTTCCGGCAGTTGCCCGAGCGGCAGACGCAGGTGCCTACCACCCGCGTGCGCCAGGGCGATGTCATTATCCGCAGTTTCGCGCGCGGTGAGCTGCGCGCGGTCCGCCAGGCGATGCTGGTGGCCCCTAATCTGTTCGGTACGGTCCAAATCACCAGGTTGGCGCCGTTGGGAGCCTTCGCCAAGGAGAAGGATCTCATCGTCGAGTTTGACGATTCCGAAGTGCGCTCGCGGATGGAAGAACGGGAACTGGATCTTCAGCAGATTGAGGAACAAATCAAGAAGGCTTTGGCCGATCAGGCCATCCGCAACAACCAGGATCAGGTGGACCTGCTCGCCGCGCGCTATTCGGTGCGGCTGGCGGAGTTGGAAGTGCGCCGGGCCGAACTTAAATCGGCCATTGACGCCAAGAAGGACCTGCTGACCCTGGAGGAGGCGCGCCGCCGGCTCAGCCAGCTTGAGAGCGACATCAAATCGCGGCTGGCGCAGGCGGAGGCTGAGGTGGCCGTGCTGCGCGAGCGCCGCAACCGCCTGCAACTGGAGCTGCGCCGGGAACGCCAGCGACTGATGCAGATCAAGCTGCTGGCGCCCATCAGCGGATTGGTGGCCATCCGCCAGAGCAGGCCGATGGGCATGTATTTTCCCGGCATGCAGCTTCCTGACTACCGCGAGGGTGATCAGGTTTACCCCGGCACTCCGATTGCCGATGTGCTGGACCTTTCCGAAATGGAACTGGCGGCAAAGGTCAACGAGCTGGACCGCGCCAACCTGCACGAAGGCCAGGAGGCGCTGATCCGGCTGGACGCCGTGCCTGAGAAGGTGTTCCACGGTCGCATCAAGGCCATGAGCGGAACGGCCAGCGCCAACGTATGGGCGGGTGATCCCACCAAGCGATTCGACGTGCTGTTCTCCGTAGACATGAAGGAGCTGCTCAGCGGGTTGGGCGCCAAGCCGGAGCAGATCCGGATGATCCTGGAGACCGCCGAACGCAACCGGTCCAAGCCGGTGGCGGTCAGCGCGCCCTCCCCCATGATGGCTATGGCGGGCGAGCCCGCGGCCGCAGGGGCTGAAGCAGCGCAAGCCGGTCCGCCCATGCTGCTGGGCGGGCCGCCGGGCATGGGCGGCGCTGAGCAGGCCCAGCAGCGGGAAGGCGGGCAACGGCAGCGCGGCGGCTTCATGATGATGGGCGGCGGTCAGATGTCGGCGGAAGACGCCCAAAAGATGCGGGCTCTGATGGAAAAGGAGCTGGGCGGACGTTCCATGCGCGACTTGAGCCCGGAAGAGCGCCAGAAAATCTTGGAGAAGATCCGGGCGGCGATGGGCGGTGCAATGCCCGCCCCCGGCGCCGGCATGTCGCCCGAAGACCAGAAGAAATTCCGGGCCCTGCTGGATAAAGAGTTGGGCGGGCGCAAGATGGAAGAGCTTTCGCCCGAGGACCGGCGAAAGATTTTCGAAAAGGTTCGCCAGGCCATGGGGTTGCCTGCGGCTGAGAGGCGCGAGCGCACTCCGGGGCAGGCCGGCGAAGCGCCGTCCGGCCGGCGAGCGCAGCAGTCAGGCCAGCGCGGGCAGGCGGGCGGCGGGTTGCCGGGCTTCCCTGACCTGCCCGCGGGTTTCGGCATGGGATCCGGCCAGCAGTTCAGCGAGAAGGACCTGGAGAACGCCAAACTGCCTCCGCCGCCGGAAGAGGAAAGCCAGCTTGAAGTGCTGCTGCGTCCGGGTTTGCTGGCCGACGTCGAGATCATCGTGGAGAAGATTGCCAACGCTATTCACGTGCCGGTGCAGGCGGTCTTCGAGAAGGACGGCAAGCCGGTGGTTTACGTCAAGCGCGAGAACGCATTCGAACCTCGCTTTATCAAGCCGCTTAAGAGAAGCGAATCGGTGATGGTGATCGCCGAGGGTGTCAAGCCGGGTGAGATCATCGCCCTGTCGGATCCTACGGCGCGCACGGCGGAAAAGAAGAAAGACGAAAAACAGGGAGGCAAGTCGAGCGCGCTGCCGGTGGGCGGTGCGGGAGCAGGAGGCAGATAGAAGATGAGTGTGCTGGCGGGCTACTTGCCCGAACTCTACATGGGGCTTTCGAGCCTCCTGGTCCACAAGCTGCGCAGCCTGCTGACCATGCTGGGGATGATCTTCGGCGTGGGTGCGGTGGTGGCCATGCTGTCAATCACCGCAGGCGCGCAGAAAGAGATGATGAGTTACATAGACTTGCTGGGCGTCAATAACATCATCATTGAGGCCAAAGAGGCGGTGGACCGCAACGAGCTTCAGGCCCGGCGGGCGATCTCGCCGGGTCTGACCTTCCGGGATTTCCGGGCCATCACGGAAAACGTACAGGGGCTGGAGGCCGCGACGCCTCGCAAGCGATTCAAGCCCACCCGGGTGTTGCCCAAGACCAGCCAGGAGATGCCGCTGTTGATCGGCGTGCTGCCCAACTACGCACAGATCAACAGCCTCAAGATGGTCTCCGGGAGATTCTTCAACGAGGAGGAGAATCTGCGGTCGGCGCCGGTCTGCGTGCTGGGCGAATCCGCCAAGGTGAACCTGCTGGGCTACGAGGATGCGGTAGGCAAGTACGTCAAGATCAACGACGTGTGGTTGCAGGTCATAGGCGTGCTGTCGCAGCAGGCGGCCGCGGAATCCGAGGTGGAGGGATTGGAAGTCGTCAATCGCAACAATCTGGTGATCGCGCCCTTGAACACGGTGATGCGGCGCTTCGAGGACAGCAACAGCTATCTTAAGGACGAGATTGACGGCATTTATCTGAAGGTCACCGCGGGCACGGACTCGATTGAAACGGCCAACGTGGTGAGGGCCATCCTCACCGCCACGCACAAGGATGCCGGCGATTTCACGGTAGTGGTTCCGGCTCACTTGCTGGAACAGCGGCGCCGCACCCAGTTCATCTTCAGCGTGGTGATGATCTGCATCGCGGGCATTTCTTTGCTGGTGGGCGGCATCGGCATCATGAACATCATGCTGGCCACAGTGTTGGAGCGCACGCGCGAGATCGGCATCCGGCGGGCGATCGGCGCCCGGCAAAGCGACATCATCCGGCAGTTTCTGACCGAGGCGGTGCTCATTTCGATCGTAGGCGGACTGATCGGGATTGCTTTCGGCTTCGGGCTGTCGCGTGTGATCGCGGCCGCGGCGGGCTGGTCCACGGTGGTGACGCTGATCTCGATCGCCGTGGCCTTCGGAGTGTCGGTGGCCATCGGGCTGGTGTTCGGAATCTACCCTGCCGTGCAGGCCGCCAAGCTGGATCCCATCGAGGCGATCCGCTATGAGTAGTTGACCGGGCGGCAGTCCGGTCGCGGAGTTTGCTTATGAGAACTAACGTTGTGCTGGCATTATGGCTGTCGGCTTCGGCCTTGACGGCGCAGAGCTTTGTCGCTCCGGTCTTCCCGACGCCCTCCTATTTCCGGAGGCATTTCGCCACGCCGCGCTCGCGCGTCGAGCTGCAACCGCCCGCGCGTTTCGAGGACTTCATCGTTAACGGGACTCTGGAGTTGTCTCTCAGGCACTACCTGGAACTGGTAATGGCCAATAACACCGACATCCAGATCCAGCGCCTGACCCTGGAGACCCCGCGCAACGCCATCCTGCGCGCCTTCGGTGCGTTTGATCCTTCCCTTAGCGCCAGCTTCAACAGCACCCGCAGCCGCAGCGCCACCACCAGCGCGCTTCAGGGGGCGGCCCTGCTCAGCCAGCTCAGCCAGCAGGCCGACTTCCGCTACACTCAGCAGCTTGAGAGCGGCACCACCTTCAACGTCGGCTTCAACGGGGCCAAAAGCGCTTCCAACGACCAGTTCTCCACCTTCAATCCGGCGCTGAACGCCACCCTCACCTTCGGCTTTTCCCAGCCCCTGCTGCGCAATCGCAGCCCCTCTTTGGTGCGCCTGCCGATAATGGTGGCCCGCAGCCAGTTGCGCCGCAGTGAGTATGACCTCCAGACCCAGTTGATGCAACTGATCGAGCAGGCCGAACTGGCCTATTGGAACGTGATCGAATCGCGCGAGCGACTGCGCGTGCAGGAGGAATTTCTCAAGTTGCGCGAAGCCGCCTTGAAGCGGTCCCAGCGCGAGCTGGAGCTGGGCGCCTTGTCGCCGCTGGAAATCTATCGCCCGCAACAGGAGTACGCCACCGCCGAGATCCAGGTGACCCAGTTCCGCTACCAGTTGGCCCAGCGCGAGGACGCTCTGCGCCGCCAGATGGGCGCGGACCTGGATCCGGAGATTCGCAAGCTGCCTATCGTGCTCACGGAAACCGTCTCGCCGGTGATAGAGCAGCAGCCGCTGGACCGCGAGGCCCTGGTGGAGCGCGCGCTGGCCAAGTGCCCGGACCTGAAATCCACCTTGCAGACTTTGGACGTTGACGAGCTGAACATCCGCTCGGCCTCCAACCGTTTGAAGCCCGACCTGCGACTGACCGGCGAGTACAGCGCCCGCGGGCGCGGCGGCTGGTTTTACGAGCGCGCCAACGTGTTTGGCCAGTCGCAGATCGTGAGGACCGTTCCCGGCGGCTTCGGAGACGCCCTGGATCAGCTTTTCGGATTCGGTCTTCCGACCTACCGGTTCGGCCTTACGCTCACCTTGCCCATACGCGATCGCAGCGCGCAGGCCGACCTGGCCGACGCTCTGGTGCGCAAGAAGACGGACGCCTTGCGGGCCCGCAGCGCGGAGCAACAGGTCCGGCTGGAGGTGCTGAACGCCATCAACCAGGTTGAGTCGGCCAAGGCCGGCGTGCAACAGGCTAGGGTGGCGCTGGAGTTCGCGCAGAAGGACTTCGAAGCCGAACAAAAACGCTACGATCTTGGCGTGAGCATCCTTTACTTCGTGTTGGAGGCGCAGACGCGTCTGACCAACGCCCAGGCCACGTTGGTCACCCAGACGATCGCTTACCGCCGCGCGCTTCTGAACCTGCTGCGGGTCACCGGCGAGCTGCTCGATGAACGCGGCATCGTGGTGAACGGCTTCTAAGCCGAATTCGCGCGGACCCGGCAAGCAGAGCGCGTCCCTGCCGGGTTACTGTTTGGTCGCTTCCCGACAGCTCCGCCCGGCGGAGGCGGCGCCTGCGGTGCCGTGGTTTCATCTCTGAGGGCCGGCTCGTGGTCCAATGAGAAGCATGGGCCGCATCCGCATCCTCTCCGTTGAGGTGGCCAACAAGATCGCCGCCGGGGAGGTGGTGGAGCGTCCCGCCTCGGTCGTCAAGGAGCTGCTGGAGAATTCCCTGGACGCCGGCGCCTTGCACTTGCAAGTGGAACTCGCCGCCGGCGGGCGGCGGCTGATCCGCGTGGCCGACGACGGCGGCGGCATGCTGCGTGACGACGCCCTGCTGGCCTTTGAACGCCACGCCACTAGCAAGCTGCGCGAGGCCAAAGACCTGATGGCAGTCGCCACGCTGGGTTTCCGGGGCGAGGCTTTGCCCTCGATCGCGGCCGTCTCGCGTTTGGTTTTGGAGACGCGGGCTCCGGAGGAGTCCACCGGCATGCGGGTGGAAATCGCCGGGGGTAAGATATTGCGCGCCGAAGAGGTCGCGCTGGCGCCGGGCACCGCCGTCACGGTGCGCGATTTGTTTTACAACATTCCGGCCCGCCGCAAGTTCCTGCGATCCGAGCAGACCGAGCTGGCGCACATCGCTTCCCTGGTGACGCACTACAGCCTGGCGCATCCCGACAAGGCCTTCTTGCTACGACACGAATCCCGCGAGCTGCTGCACGTAACCCCGGTCGAGCGGCTGCGTGATCGCATTTATCAGGTCTTCGGTAGCCAGATTTTGGAGGAATTGGTGGACTTGGGTCTGCGGGAGCGCCGCCTGGAGATCCCCCCGCCGCCTCCGCCGCCTTCGGCTCGGCCCATCGAACCTGCTCCGGCTGGCGAAACCGCCGTTTTCCGCCTGCGAGGCTTCGTTTCGCGCCCGCAGTTCCAGCGTCTGAATCGCAACTCCATATTCCTGTTTGTGAACCGCCGGCTGATACGCGACCGCCTGCTGCTGCACGCCCTGCTGGCGGCCTATCGCAACCTTATTCCGGCTTCCGCCTTCCCTTTTGCGTTGCTGTTCTTGGAGTGCGACTACCAGGAGGTGGACGTCAACGTACACCCATCCAAGACGGAAGTCCGCTTCCGGCACGCCCAGTTCGTGCATGATTTCCTGCGCGATGCCGTGCGCGAGGCGCTCATCGAGTCGCGGCCGGTCTCCTCGATCACCCTGCCCGCGCAGCCCCAGCCGGCCGCTGCGCTGCCTTACTCGGAGTTTTCCCAGAAGCTGGAGGAGCAAGACTGGGAGCCGGCGCCGGGCGCTGCTCCGGAATCCGTTCTGGAATTCACGCCGCCGCCCGCGCCGCGGCTGGATTTCAGCGGGCCGGAGATATCCCTGGGAGGCTCCGCCGAGACGGAATCCGCTCCGCTGCCTTTGCCGGATACCCACCGTGCCTGTCCGGAACAGTGGAGCGCCGAGCTTCCAAGCTCGATGTCGGCGCTGGCGGACTTGCGGCCGCTGGGACAGATTCAGGACAGCTTCATCGTGGCCGCGGGCCGCGACGGCTTGTGGATAGTAGACCAGCACGTGGCGCACGAGCGCATTCTGTTCGAGCGGCACCTGCGCCGGCAGGCCGCCGGGCAGGTGGAGAGCCAGCAGTTATTGACCCCGCTGATTCTGTCCCTCACCGTCGCCCAGCAGGCCGATTACCAGCGCATTGTGAGCGAACTGCATGCGGCGGGCTTCGAAACCGAACCCTTCGGGAATCGCACGCTGGCGGTCAAGGCTGCGCCCGCCGGGCTGCCTGCGCCCGAGCTGGAGAAAGTCCTTCGGGAGATTCTGGAGATACCCGAGCGCGAGCTCCGGCGGATGTCGGTGGAGGACCTGCGACGCTGGATCGCGGCTTCACTGGCCTGCCGCGCGGCCATCAAGGTCAATACGCCCCTGGACGCCAACCGCATGGAGTGGCTGCTGCGTGCCCTGGCTTGCACCGAGTGTCCCATGAGTTGTCCGCATGGCAGGCCGACCGCCCTGCGTTACTCCATGCGCGATATCCTCAAGGGTTTCCGCCGTATCTGACGGCCGCTCATTCCAGACGGAGTAAGACGCCGCCGCCCGGCGCCAGCCAGTCCATCTCGCGCCCGAACGGTTCCTCGCGTCCCGAGTAGGGTGAGATGCGGAACAACTTGCGCCCTTCCGGTTTGGTCCGCAGGCGAAACTGGAAGGAGTTGTTGAGGTCCTTGTTGACCAGCATCAGGTACGGCCGGCCCGCGGGATCTTCGAATTCGCCCACCAGGAACCGCGCCATCACCGGCGGGCGCACATAACGTTGGGTCATTTCAACACCCGCCACCAGGCGGCTCTCCGCCAGCGGGCGCCCCTGATCCGGCACGTCCGGGTAGTGGTAAACGCCCGTGCTGCGCAGTCGAACCAGCGTGGGAGCCAGGGCATGAATCTCAAAGTTGATGCGACGCAGCATGTCCCAGGTAAGGGTGCGGTTGCCGAACTGATCCACCGCCCCCAGGCGGTAGTTCCCTATGTGGGGCGTGAAATATGTAAAGTACTGTATGCCCCGGCCGCCGTAAGCCATGGTGGCGTAGGCCTGCAAATGAAAAGTGGCGTCTGAGGGCTCCATGTAATTGAAATGCGCATTGGCCAGAACGCAATTCCAGAAAGGCTTGCCGGTCTCTTGAGACAGACGCCGGATTATCTCGAGGTTCGTGTAAAAGTAATCCAGCATTTCGCCGCCCACCAGAGAGTAATTGTCATAGCTTAGGAAGGGCTGCTTTATTACTTCGACCAGCATACGTACGTAGGCGTCATAACTCGGGGCGCCCAGCCTCTCCGGGCTGACCCGATAAGGAAATGAATTCACGTACGGCCACTTCCCCGGCAGGGTCTCCGCCAGGATCGCCGCCACCCGGCCCAGTCCGGGCATCAGGGCGGCGTGCGGCTCGTCGCGCAGATAGAAGCCCAGCGCCGCCGGGTTGTCCCCGATTTCGCGGGCCAGCTCGGCCGCCCCTCGGCGGATCTCGGCTTCCGGCGGCAGCTTCTCCCAGTCGTAGCCGTTGGCGCGCTTGTCGGAGACGAAACAGCTCAGGCCAGCGGCGCGCACCTTCTCCAGGTCCCCGACACGGCAGAAGCCGGAGATGTTCAATCCGGCCTCTTTCATGAGGCGGAGTTGTTCGGGGTCCGACGGCGAGCCGCCCCAAGCCATGACCGCGAATTCCTGAGGCTTGACGGGCTCAGGCCGGGAAATCCACTGTGTGAAGGCTAGCGAGGAAATCGAGAGCAAGCTGACCAGCAGGCGCATCCCAGCCATCTTACACCGGGCCGGGCGCCCGGATTGCGGTCCGCGGCGCCGGCGCGCTACCGTAAGACGATGGAGCAGGCGGAGCGCGGCCTGTTGATGGTCTTTACGGGCGACGGCAAGGGCAAGACGACGGCCGCTTTGGGAGCCGCATTACGCGCCGTAGGCCAGGGGCTGAAAGTGCTCATGATCCAGTTCATCAAGGGCGGTTGGCGTTACGGCGAATTGGACGCCGCCCGCCTGCTGGGCGAGGCCTTCCAGATTCGCCCCATGGGCCGCGGCTTTGTGAACCCGGCGCAGCCTGATCCGAAGGATGTAGAGGCCGTCGGGCAGGCATGGCAAGGGGCTTTGAGCGAGATGCGCTCGGGCGCTTACGATATGATCATTCTGGATGAAGTCAATTATGCGGTGCATTACGGCATGCTGAATATCGAGCAGGTGCTTGAGGGGTTGGCCTCGCGACCGCCCCGACTGCATGTGATCTGCACCGGACGTTATGCGCACCCACGATTGATCGAAGCCGCCGATCTGGTTACTGAAATGCGCCCCGTCAAACACCCGTTCGACGGGGGAATCCGCGGCCGTCGTGGGATAGAGTACTGAGCCATGCCCTGGTTCACGCGTCCCAAACCCAAGACCGAGGGGCCGCCGGAGGAAGGCGAGCGGCGAGTCCGCACCGAGGGCCTGTGGGTTAAGTGCGACGGCTGCCGCCAGATCATCTGGCGCAAGGCCTTGCAGGAGAATCTTCACGTCTGCCCCAAGTGCGGCTTTCACTTCAAGATTGACGCGTTCACCCGTTTGCGCCTGCTCTTTGACGGTGAATGGGAGACTTATGACGCAGGCATGGTCTCCACCGACCCCCTGGAATTTGTGGACGCCAAACCTTACAAAGAGCGGCTGGCCGCCATGCGCCAGGCTACCAGCCTGGCCGACGCGGTGATTTCCGCCGGCGGGACGCTGGATGGGCGCAAGGTTTACATCTGCGCTCTGGAGCTGAAGTTCATCGGCGGCAGTATGGGCGCGGTGGTGGGCGAGAAGATCACGCGCGCCATTGAACGGGCGCGCGCCAGCCGCGTCCCGCTGATAATCGTCTCCGCTTCCGGCGGCGCCCGCATGCAGGAAGGCGCCGTAAGCCTGGTCCAAATGGCCAAGATTTCCGCGGCGCTGATGCGCTTGGATGAGGCGCGCGTGCCTTTCATCAGCGTGCTTACTGATCCCACCACCGGCGGAGTCACCGCCAGCTTCGCCATGCTGGGCGACCTGAACATTGCCGAACCCGGCGCGCTGATCGGCTTCGCCGGGCCGCGCGTGATAGAACAGACCATCCGGCAGAAGCTGCCGGAAGGCTTCCAGCGCAGCGAGTTCTTGCTGAAGAACGGCATGCTGGACGCAGTGGTGCCGCGCGCCGAGCTGAAGCGTTTCATCTCAAGAGCCCTGGATTTCTTCTGCGGCCCGCCGAGCAACTAGGCCGCGGCGATGTTCAGTGCGGGGAGGCTTCCTGTTGCCAGGGAGTCTTCCCGACCAGCCTTACCAGGTACACTTGATAAGCGTAAGTGCGCCGGTAGCGAACGCCGTCGGCTTCTTCCACGATTAGCGAGAAGCCGGGCCAGGTTTGTGTCTTCCGTCCCAGGGTTACCTGAACCGGGTGAACCAGAACCGGGAAATAGCCTTTCAAGTTGCGCTCGACATACGCGGTCTCGTAACGGTGGCGGCGGACGTTCCAGACGAAATAGCGGAAGCTGTCAAAGTCGTAAGGGTGATCCCCGGGCGCGATGGTGGTCCACAGCCAGTTGTGTTTGATTTCCTGGCCGTCCTTGACTTGGCCTACCGAGAAGTAGGAAGTAATGCGATGCCCTTCGGAGTACTGCGCCACCTCGTCCGGGATTTCCATGCGCAGCATGCGGGCCAGCACCCAGCCCGCGCGGCCGGTCTTTAACCGCACCAGCGCCCACGTGTCTACCGGGACGGCTTTGGCCGGACGGGCCGCTCTTTGCGCCAGCACTTCCGGCGGCGTGCGGGACAGCTCCAGCCAGTCCGGCGGCGGCTTGGGAGCGAGGGGCATCGCCGGGGCCGGTATCTCGCCGTCGCGCCGCTTCGGGGGACGTCTAGCGGGCGCCGGCGGCGCCTGCCGGGGCAGCAACGCCGGATTCTGAAACGGGACCCGCGGCGCCAAGGTTTGCGCCACCACCTCCACGTGCTCGCCCTCGCGGATTTGATGGAAGCTGGGGGCCTGCCGGTTAGGGTCGGTGTGTACGTTGAGCGGTTCGTACACCGTCGCCAGTCCGTGAGAGGGCATAGCGGCGGCGCGCTGGGCCAGCTTGTTGAGCTCTTCCATTTGCTGGGGAGATAACAATTGGCGCATAAGCGCCCAGCCCCTGGCGCCGCCGGCGGTGCGCACCTTGACAAACACCCGCCTCCGCCCGATGATCTCCACCCGTTCGCCGTGCCGCAATGTCTCGCCGTCCGGCGTGTGCGACGTAAGCTCGCGTCGCAGCCGGAGGGTGGCAGGGCCGACGTAGGCTTCGCCCACTACGGCCTCCTGAGGCGATCCCGAGCCGCAACCTGAAGCCGGCCAGAGCGAGGAAATGACAGCCGCTATGAAGATTACTCTCGAAGCTTGCAACGCGCTTCCATTTGCCAGTTTAACAACCCCTGCGGACCCGCCGGGCGCGTTTGTGGGATAATCCTGGTCCGGAGCCTGGCCATGACATCCAATTCTGATGCCGTCCCCGAAACGCCGCCGATGAGCGAAGCGAGCCGGCTCGGCGCGGTCTTCTTCGATCCCAGACGTGCTTTCGCCGACATCGCGCTGCGCCCCCGTTGGTGGGTCCCGCTGTTGATCAGCATTGCGATGGCGGTGGTGTTTGTTTACTCGTTCTCTCAGCGTGTAGGATGGCAGCGCTACTTGGAGCGCGCTCTGGAATCCAGCCCGCGTACGGAGAGCCTTACTGCGGAGCAGCGCCAGCGCGTCATGGAGCAACAGCTCCCCTTGGTTTCGGCCTTCGGCTATGTGGGCGCGGTGGCGGGTACGGCGGTTTCGGCCTTGGTGGTGGCGGCGGCCCTGCTGTTCGTCTCCAACTGGGTGCTAAGCGCTCAGCTTGCCTTTCGCCAGGTGTTCGCCCTCACCTGCTACGCTTTCCTGCCCAACGTGCTTGCCGGTCTGCTCGGCATCTTGATGATGTTCTTAAAACAGCCGGAGGATTTCGATCTGGAGAACCCTACGGCGTTCAACATCGGGGCCTATCTGGATCCGCAAGCCACGCCCAAGTGGCTGGTCAGCGTAGCGACTTCGGTGGATTTGTTCTCCATCTGGGTCATGCTGCTGCTGGCTCTGGGATTGGTGTCGGCCGGGCGCAGGCTGAGTTATGCCAAGGCTTTAGCCGCCGTAGTGGCCTTGTGGTTGGTCTGGGTGGTTCTGAAGGCCATCCGCTACGCTTTGTTCTGAGGGCTTCCAGCGATGAGATTGCTGGTTCTGATTCTTGCCTGCCTGCCGGCGGCGGCCGCCGACATCCGGCTCATTCTGCATGCAGACGACTTCGGCATGTCGCATTCGGTGAACCGCGCCATCATCGAGATGCTGGAGAAGGACGCGGTTTCCAGCGCCTCCATCATGATGCCCTGCCCGTGGGTCCCGGAGGCCGCCGCCTACGCCCGTCAGCACCCCCAAAAAGACATCGGACTGCATCTGACGCTGAACAGTGAATGGAAGACGCTGCGCTGGGGCCCGCTGGCCCCGCGCGACCGCGTTCCCGGATTGTTGGATCCCGAGGGATACCTCTGGCCCGCGGTGGCGGGGACCGCCTCGCGCGCCAGCGCCCGGGAAGTTGAGGCCGAACTGCGCGCGCAAATTGAGCACGCCCGACTGTTGGGCATCCGCTTCACGCACTTGGACACTCACATGGGTACTCTCTATGCTCGGGCGGACTACTTCCAGGTCTTCGAGAAGTTGGGGCGCGAGTACGGCGTGCCCATCCTCCGCGTCAAGCCTTCCGAGCAGGCTGCGGCTCAAGCTCCGCCCGACGTGCGAAAGTATCTGCTGGACAACGAAGAGCGCTTCCGAGCCGAGGGCGTGTTTCGTTTGGATAGCTTGCTGCCGGATCCGGCGCGCGGCGCCAAGACTCATGAGGAACGGCGCGCCGCTTATCACGCCGCCTTGCGCGCGCTCACGCCCGGCGTGCACATGATAATCCTGCATCCTGGCTTCGAGGACCCTGAACTGAAGGGGGCGACTGCCGGCGCCGCCCAGCGCGAGGCCGATTACCGCATATTCCTGGAACCCGAGACCCGCGAGCTGATCCGCCGGCTGGGTATCCGGCTGGCGGGCTGGCAGGACGTGGCGCCGGGCGCGCAGCGGCATGTCCCTGCGACGGCCGGCGGCGCTATTATGTGAAGATGATAGGCCCATCGGCGCCGCCTGCCGCTTCTCAGACTCAGGCTGTCATGGAGCTGGAGCAGCAGTATGTCTTGCCGACCTACCGCCGCTTTCCGCTCATTCTCCGGCGCGGCAAGGGTTGCTATGTTTATGATGCCGACGGCAAGCGCTACTTGGACCTGATTGCCGGCATCGGCGTCAACGCCCTCGGGCACGCCCACCCGCGCATCCTGAACGTGATTCGCGAGCAGGCCGGCTTGCTAATTCATTGTTCAAATCTTTACTACCACGATTACCAAGGACCGCTGGCGCAACGACTGGCCCAGCTCAGCGGCCTACAGCAGGTCTTTTTCTGCAACTCCGGAACCGAGGCCGTGGAAGGTGCGCTGAAGATCATTCGGGCGCGCGGCCGCCGCATCAGTCCTGAAAAGCATCAGGTGGTGGCGCTGGAGAACTCCTTTCACGGGCGGACTTTTGGCGCGCTCTCAATCACCGGCCAGCCTAAGTACCGGCAGGAGTTCGAGCCGTTGCTGCCGGGCATCGCCTTCGTGCCGCGCAACGACCTGGCCGCGCTGGAGGCGGCGGTGGGTCCGCACACCGCCGGCATCCTGCTGGAATGGATCCAGGGTGAGGGCGGCATCTGTCCTGTGGAGCCGGCTTTTGCCCGCAGGGCGCGTGAGTTGGCCGACCAGTTCGACGCCTTGCTCGTCTTCGACGAGATACAGTGCGGGCTGGGGCGCACCGGCCGCTACTTCGCCTATCAGCTTGCCGAACCGCCTGTGGTTCCCGACATAACTGTAGTGGCCAAGCCGCTGGCTTGCGGGCTTCCGTTGGGGGCGATCGTCGCCGGTCCAAGGGCGGCCCCGGCGCTCGGCGCCGGCATGCACGGTTCGACTTTCGGCGGCGGCCCCTTGGCTTGCCGCGTAGCCTTGGAGTTCCTGGACATCCTCGGCGAGTTGTTGCCCTCCATTTATCAAGTGGGCGGCTGTTTCCGCATGCAATTGGCGGAGCTGGCCCGCCACTTCGGCTTCGTCAAGGAAGTCCGCGGCTGCGGCCTGATGCTGGGCATGGAACTGGAGATCCCGGGCAGGCAAATCGTGCTGGACGCGCTGGCGGAAGGCCTGCTGATTAACTGCACCAACGATACCGTGCTGCGTTTCCTGCCGCCTTACATCATTACGGAGCCCGAGGTGGATCGGGCGGTTAAAGCCCTGGCCCGGGTGTTCAGGAAGGTCAAGCGCCCGCCCCAGGCGGAAGGAGCCTAGGGTCGCGGTTCTCCGCAACGCCCTGCTTCAGCCGAGTATCTTTGCTATACGATCGGCGTCGCAGGGCGTCACCACGGGCTGGTTGGCGTAAGTCGAACTTAGTAACTCGCCCCGCGGCGATTTAAGTTGATTTGTGTGATACCGGTAAATATAATCGGGATCCTTGAGTAAGTGCCCTGTAAGTACCGCCACTACGTCTTCGCCCGGGCGCAGGAGGCCGGCGGACCGCAACTTCCGGATTCCCGCCAGCGTGGCCGCCGAGGCGGGCTCGCAACCTATGCCGCACTGCCCGATAACGGCCTTGGCGTCGGCGATCTCCTGCTCGCTGACCTTCTCCACTACTCCGCCGCTGGCCCGCACCTCGGTGAGCGCCTTGGGCCAGGAGACCGGATCGCCGATGCGGATGGCGGTGGCCAGGGTTTCCGGTTCGCGCACCGGTTGCAGAACTCCGCTTTGGCGGTGGGCCAGCTCGTAAAAGGGCGCCGCCCCTTCGGCCTGGATGACAGCCAGTCGCGGTGAGCGGCGGATCAGACCGCGCTCCAGGAGCTCGCGGAGAGCCTTTCCGAAAGCCGCGGTGTTGCCCAGGTTGCCGCCCGGCAGCACGATCCAGTCCGGCGGGCGCCAGTCACGCTGCTCCAGCATTTCGATGATGATGGTCTTCTGGCCTTCGATACGGAACGGATTGATCGAGTTGAGCAGGTAAATGCCCAGCCGCTCCGCCAGAACCCGCACCAGCGCCAGTATTTGGTCGAAATTGGCCTCCACTTGGAGCGTGCGGGCGCCGTATTCGAGGGCTTGCGCCAGCTTGCCGTAGGAAATGTTGCCGTGGGGTATGAAAACGATAGGCTGAAGTCCCGCCGCGCTGGCGTAAGCGGCCATGGAGGCCGAGGTGTTGCCGGTCGAGACGCACGCTACGCGCTTCATTCCCAGCCGCAGGGCCTGCGCCACGCCGCAGGTCATCCCGTTGTCCTTGAACGAGCCTGTCGGATTGTATCCCTGGTGCTTGAACGCCAACCGCTCCACGCCGGTCCAGGCCGCGGCGCGCGGCGCTTCCAGTAAGGGCGTGTTGCCTTCGCCCAGCGAGACGACCGCAGAGTAGTCATCCAGGAAAGGGATCATCTCCCGGTAGCGCCAGACGCCGCTGTTATCCAGCGGCGCATCGCTCAGCCGGCGCGACCGCCAGAGCTGCTTTAAAACTTCCGGCGGTGCGAAAGCGTCGCCGTAGAGCACCTCCAGCAGCCCGCCGCAACGCGGGCAGTTATACATCACCTCGGTGACAGGAAAGCGCGCGCGGCAGCGCGCCTCAAAGCAGACCAGTTCGGCAGGCATCGAAACCCTGATTATACTGGGAGACGCCCATGCTTGCCGTTCATCTGGAACAGGGGCGGATCCAAATGCGGTGGCGCCCGCGCCCGCGACGGCCGGAAGGCTTCGCGTTGATCCGCCTGCGGCTGGCCGGCATCTGCAACACGGATCTGGAGCTCGCGCGCGGCTACTACGCCTTCCGCGGCACTCCGGGACACGAGTTCGTGGGCGAGGTCGTGGAGGCCGATCGCAAGCGCCTGCGCGGACGCCGCGTGGTCGGCGAAATAAACCTGGCCTGCGGGCGCTGCCTGTGGTGCCGGCGGGGACTGGGACGCCACTGCCCGCATCGCACGGTGCTGGGCATCGCGGGCCATCCCGGCGCTTTCAGCGAGTTCTTCACACTGCCTGAACGCAACTTGCACGTGCTGCCCGACTCAATCCCGGACGAGGAGGCCGTATTCGTCGAACCGCTGGCCGCGGCTTGTGAGATCCTGGAGCAGGTCCGCATCCCGCCGGGCGCCAAAGTGGCGGTGTTGGGCGACGGCAAGCTTGGTTTGCTCGTCGCTCAGGTGCTGCACCGGGAAGGCTTACGGGTACGGCTGTTCGGGCGGCATCCCGAAAAGCTGGCGATCGCGGAGGCCGCCGGGGTTGAAATCGAAGCGCGCGCCGTGAGGCCGGCAGCGGCGTTTGAGTGGGTCATCGAAGCCACCGGCTCGGCGGACGGCTTGCGCGAAGCCGTGGCCATGACGCGGCCGCGAGGAACCGTAATCCTGAAATCCACGGTGCACGAATTGGTGAAGCTGGACACGGCCCCGGTGGTGGTCAACGAAATCAGCCTGGTGGGTTCACGCTGCGGGCGTTTCGAGCCGGCGCTCGAGCTGCTCAGACAAAGGGCACTGCGTTTGCGAGAAATGATCACGGCCGAGTACCCGCTGGCCGAGGCTCCCCGGGCCTTTCGCGCTGCGGCGCGCAAGGGCGCCCTCAAGATCCTGCTGCGGGCTGCTGCATCGTGAGGCAGTGCAGCGTCCCCAGGCCCAGCACCAGGTCGCCTGAGTAGATGCCTACCACCCGGCGGTCAGGGAACAGGCGTGCAAGCGTGTGCAGAGCCACCCGGTCATTGGGATCGTTAAAAGTCGGAACCAACACCAGCCCGTTCGCGATATAGAAATTGGCGTAGCTGGCCGGCAATCTCTGCCCGTTGAAGTACACTGGCGCCGGCATGGGCAGCGGAACCACCCGGAGCTTGCGCCCGCGCTCGTCCTGCATCTGGCGCAGGCGCCGTAAGTTCTCTCGCAGCGGTTCATAGTTGGCGTCGGAGCGATCCCGTTCCACGGCGGCCACCACCGTCGCCGGCGCCACGAAGCGCGCAATGTCGTCCACGTGGCCGTGAGTGTCGTCGCCCGCGATGCCGCGCGCCAGCCACAGAATCTTGCTGACGCCGAAGTACTGGCAAAGGGCATGCTCCAACTGCCGGCGGCTCAACCACGGATTGCGCGCCTGAACAGGGCCAAGCAAGCACTCCTCGGTCGCCAGCAACGCGCCCCGCCCGTTAACTTCGATAGCACCACCCTCCAGGACCAGACGGCGACCGCCCGCCGCCGGACGCCACAGCGGGCGCTTCAGGCGGCGGGCGACGAACTCGCCCGCCGCGTCGTCCAAGCGCCAATCCTCGTACTTGCTCCAGCCGTTGAAGCGCCACTTGACGGCGGCCGCCTCGCCGCGTGCATTCTTCAAGAAAACCGGACAGAAGTCGCGCGTCCAGCCCCGGTTGGTCGGACAGCGGAAAAACTCGACTCCGGCGAGGCTGACGTGCGCTCGCTCCAGATACCGCCGGGCGCGTTGTTCCGCCTGCTGGTCGTTGACCAGGATCCGCACGCGTTCGACCGGGGCCAGGCGCCGCACAATTTCGCAATAAGCCCAGGGAATGGGGGCGAACTTGCCCGGCCAATCCGTGCGATTATGCGGCCAGGCGATCCAGGTGGCCTCGTGCGGCTCCCATTCGGCGGGCATCCGGAAGCCGAGCTCGGCAGGCGTCGGTCGGCGCGACGGCATCACTCCAGCCAGCGCTCCAGCAGACCCGCGTATGCATCCACGCGGCGGTCCCGCAAGAAAGGCCAGTGGCGGCGTACCTGTTCGACCTGCGCTGGATCACACTCCGCAATGAGCGTCGCCTCCTGATCCGAGGGCGCTTCGGCGAGCAGCCGCCCGAAGGGATCGGCCATGAGAGAAGATCCCCAGAATTCCAGCTCGCGCCCCGGCGATCCCTCGCGACCGGTCCGGTTCACGGCCGCGACATATAAGCCGTTTGCGATGGCGTGGGCGCGCTGGACGGTGCGCCAGGCATCCAGTTGTGCGGCGCCCTCCTGCTGCTTTTCCGCCGGGTGCCAGCCGATGGCGGTGGGATAGAGCAGCAGCACTGCGCCCGAGAGGGCGGCCAGGCGCGCCGCCTCGGGGAACCATTGGTCCCAGCAGATCAGCACGGCGATGCGTCCGAAAGGCGTGGGAAAACTGCGGAAGCCCAGATCGCCCGGCGTGAAGTAGAACTTCTCGTAGTAGAGCGGATCGTCCGGAATGTGCATCTTCCGGTACAGACCCGCCGGTGAGCCGTCAGGCGCCAGTAGGACGGCGGTGTTGTGATAGATGCCGGGCGCTCGTCTTTCAAACACCGGGCTGACGATCGCTACGCCCAGCTCCCGCGCCAACGCGCCCAGCGTCTCGGTGGTCGGCCCGGGCACCGGCTCGGCCAGCGCAAACATCTCCGGATCCTGTCGGCGACAGAAGTACTCGGACCGGAACAGCTCCGGCAGGCAGATAAGCTGCGCGCCTCGCGCCGCCGCCTCGCGGATCCGCCAGACGGCCTTTTCCAGGTTCTGGTTGGGATCCGGCGCGCAGCTCATCTGTATCAGTCCCACACGGAAAGCTGAGCTGCTCGGATGCATAATAGGTTCTTTGCCGCAATGCGACGAAGACTTTTTATTTTGACGCTTTCCGCGCTCTCGTGGGCGACCCAGGTCCCTGCGCCCAAAGAGCACTTCGGTTTCGATCCCGGCGAGGATTACAAGCTGGCCGACTACCGGCAACTGGCGGCCTACTTTCAGAAGCTGGCCGCCGCCAGCGATCGGATACGCCTGATCGAGTTCGGGCGCAGCTCGCTCGGCCGGCCCATGTACGTCGCCTTTATCTCCGACGGCGACAACTTGCGCCGGCTCGATTACTACCGCGACATCAGCCGCCGCCTGGCGCTGGGTGAAGCCACGCCGGAAGAGGCTCGCCGTTTGGCTGGCGAGGGCAAGGTCGTGGTCTGGATTGACTCGGGCTTGCACGCCACCGAAACGGCGCCGGCTCAACATGCGCCTCACCTGGCCTACCGGCTGCTCACCGAAGAAAGCGACGAGGTCCGGCGCATTCGCGCCAACGTCATCTTGCTACAGATTCCCTGCATTAATCCGGACGGCCTGGATATGGTCGCCGAATGGTACCGGCGCAATGTCGGCACGCCTCATGAGAACGCGCGCCTGCCCTGGCTGTACCAGAAATACGCCGGGCACGACAACAACCGCGACTACTTCATGTTCAACCTGGAGGAAACGCGGCACGTCGGACGCCTGCTGTTCGAAGAGTGGTTCCCGCAAATCCTCTACAACCAGCATCAATCGCCCCCCTTTCCGGCCCGCATTTTCGTGCCCCCGCACGCCGACCCGCTTAACCCCAACATACCGGCAGCCGTCAGCGAGGGCGTCAGCCTGATCGGCACTGCCATGAAGGAACGCTTCGCGCGGGAGAACAAGGCGGGCGTGATTTCTTATTTGAGTTTCGACGCCTGGTGGAACGGCGGCCTGCGCACCGCCCCCCTGTTCCACAACATGCACGGGATCCTGACTGAGACTGCGGGTTTCGCCTACGCCACGCCGCGAACTTACAAGCCGGGCGAGTTCCCGGAGCGTTTCGCCAACGGCGTCCCCACCCGCGAACCCAGCATTTTCTACCCGCAGCCTTGGATGGGCGGCCGCTGGGGCTTGCGCGACGCCATAGACTACATACTCACTGCGGACTTCGCCATTTTGGAGCTGGCCGCCGCGCGCCGCTCGCACTTTCTGCTTAAAGCCTGGCAGATGGCGCAAGCGGCCATCGAGACCGGGCGCAAAGGCAAGCCGTACGCCTATGTACTCTCCGCCGAGCAGTGGGATCGCTCCAGCGCGCTGGAGATGCTCGCGCGCCTGAAGCGCGGCGGGTTGCGCGTGTGGCGCGCGCGGCGCGAATTTCAAGCCGCCGGCAAGACTTTCCCCGCCGGCTCCTGGGTGCTGCTTGCCGCCCAACCCTTCCGCGCGTATCTGGTGGACTTGCTGGAGCCGCAGCGATATCCGGATATGCGCGCGGGCGACTCCGGCCCTGCACGGCGCCCCTATGACATCGCCGGCTGGACATTGCCCATGCAAATGGGCGTGAAGGCGGAGCGCGTGGATGAGCCGTTCGAGGCCGATCTTGAACCGGCATCCGACTTCAGCCTCTCTTCGCAGACGCTGGATCCGCGGGAGAACGCTTCGTTCCGCACCCTGGCCGAATTGCTGGAAAGCGGCGTGCGTGTGCGGCGGGCCGCCGACGGCGCGTTCCTCATCGAAGGCCGTGCGGCGGCCGAGGCGCTGGCGAAAGCCGCCTGGGAGCTGCGACGCCCCCGCGTGGCGCTGTACGAGCCCTGGACCGCCAATATGGACACGGGCTGGACCCAGTGGCTGCTCGATTACTACAAAGTTCCCTACTCGCTCGTCCACAACGATGAAGTGCAGAAGGGCGGCCTTGGCGAGCGCTACGACGCGCTGATTCTGGCCTCCCAAAGCGCGGCTTCGATTCTGCACGGCGTACGGTTCGCGGAAACGCCCGCTCCGGCGCGTGAAACGGCCGCCATGCCCGCGGAGCCGCGTGCCCTCCAGCGTCCGGAATACACCGGCGGCATCGGCGTTCGCGGCCTCGCAGCCGTGGAGGAATTCGTGCGGCTGGGCGGAACGCTCATCACGTTTGACGCCGCCAGTGAGTTGCCGGTGGAATACTTTCCGCTGCCCTTGCGCAACGCCGTCCGCCCGGGCGCGGCGGCGTTTCAGTGCCCAGGCTCGCTGCTTCGCATCACCGTGGACACGACGCACCCGCTGGCGCTGGGCATGCCGAAGGAGGCCGTCGCATTTTCCACCGGCGGCCAGGCTTGGGACATTACGCTGCTTGAGGAGTACAACCGCGAGGAACGGGAAACCCGTGCCGTGGCGCGCTACGCGCAGGAGAAGCTCTTGGCCAGCGGCTGGATCTCGGGCGAGCGCCAGGTGCTAGGCAAAGCCGCCCTCGTCTCGGCACGTTACGGCCGCGGGCGCGTGGTATTGTTCGGTTTCCGGCCGCAGTTTCGCGGCCAGCCCTTCGGAACCTTCAAGTTCATCCTGAACGCCATCTATCTGGCTTCCGCGCGGCCCATTGCCGGCCGGAGCGGGATACAATAGCCCCACGGCAAGGAGGACAAGACATGGCAAGCAAAATCAGCCGTCGTGCACTATTGGGAGCCGCTGCGGGCGCGAGCGGCCTCTGGTCGGAGGAAACCCTGGATTCGCTGCTCCAGCACACGCGGACCGCCTCCAAACCTTCCGAACTGAAGATTACGGACCTGCGCGTAGCCGTGGTGGGCAAGGCGCCCATGCGCTGCCCCCTCGTGCGCATTGACACCAACCAGGGCATCTACGGATTGGGTGAGGTGCGCGACGGCGCCAGCAAGACGTACGCCTTGATGTTGAAAAGCCGGCTGCTGGGGGAAAACCCCTGTAACATAGACAAGATTTTTCGCAAGATCAAGCAATTCGGATTTCACGCTCGCCAGGGGGGAGGGGTCTCGGGCGTCGAGATGGCGCTCTGGGACCTGGCGGGCAAGGCTTACGGCGTGCCGGTCTACCAGATGCTAGGCGGCAAATTCCGGGACCGCATCCGTCTTTACGCCGACACCGCACAATCCAACGACCCCAAGCTTTACGCCGAGCGCATGAAGAAGCGCATGGAGGCCGGTTACACCTGGCTCAAGATGGACCTCGGCGTCGGCCTCGTCGAAAAGATCCCCGGTACGCTCACCAGGCCCTTGGGCTCCGGCATGCGAGATTTCTTCCTCACTCAGCACATGTTCACCGGAATGGAGTTGACCGACAAGGGCATCGCCCTGATGACCGACTATGTGGCCGCCATCCGCGAGGTCATCGGCATGGACATTCCCCTGGCGGCGGATCACTTCGGTCACATCGGCGTCAATTCCTGCATCCGGCTGGGCCGCGCCCTGGAAAAGTACAACATGGCCTGGCTGGAGGACATGATCCCCTGGCAGTACACGGATCTGCTCAAGCAGATCACCGACGCCGTGAACGTGCCCATCCTGACCGGCGAAGATATTTACCTCAAGGAGCCGTTCATCGAGCTCTGCCGGCGGCACGCCGTGGACATCATCCATCCCGATCTGGCCACCGCGGGCGGGATTCTGGAAACCAAGAAAATCGGCGATGCCGCCCAGGAATACGGCGTTCCCATGGCCATGCACTTCGCCGGCACTCCCGTTTCCTGCCTGGCCAACGTGCACTGCGCCGCGGCCACCGAGAACTTCCTGGTGCTGGAATTCCACTCCGCCGAAGTGCCCTGGTGGGAGGATTTGGTCGAAGGCATTGAGAAACCCATTGTCAAGGGCGGCTTCATACGGGTTCCGGAAAGCCCCGGTTTGGGGATTACTTTGAACGAGGAAGCGGTAAAGAAGTATCTGGCCGAGCCCGGTTACTTCGAACCTACTCCGGAGTGGGACAAGGAACGTTCTTGGGATCGTCTGTGGAGTTAGGCCATGCGACGCCGAGATTTCCTGGCTGCCCTCGCCTGCGCTCCGCTTCCGGCTGCCGCACAGGCGGCTGCCGGCCGCGCACCGCGCAATCTGAAGATCACCGACGTCAAGGTAGTGGTCACGAACCCCAATCGCGCGCCTCTGGGCAATTACGTCCTGGTGAAAATCGTGACCAGCGAACCCGGTCTTTACGGCTGGGGCGACGCCACCTGCTCGGGCAGCGAGCTGGGCGTGGCGAAGTTTGTTGAGGAACACCTCCGGCCTGCGCTAATCGGGCGCAACCCCATGCGGCTGGAAGATATCTGGCAAACCCTGTTCCTGCTGCCTTATTACCGTTCCGGCTCGGTGCACATGTCGGCGTTAAGCGGCGTGGATATGGCGCTGTGGGACATCAAAGGCAAGGTAGCCGGCCTGCCGGTTTACGAGCTGCTCGGCGGGCGCGCGCGGTCCCGGCTGCTGACTTACACCAGCGTGGGCGGGCGCGACTTCCGCCAGGTTGAAGAAGGCGCGCGGCGCGCGATGGAGCGCGGCTACAAGGTCATCAAGGTGCAGGTGGCCCCGCCCGGCGCGGATTCCGGCTACGCCGTGCCGCCCTCCGAGCGCCAGCGCGCCGCCACCCAGAAGGCGCACGAGGCCGGTGTGCCGCCCCTGGAGACCTGGGAGCCGGCCCCTTACGTGCGCACGTTGCCCAAGTTGTTTGAGCATCTGCGCAAGACGCTGGGTGAAGATATCGAGCTACTGCACGACGTACATGAGCGCATCGCGCCCCACCAGGCGTTGTGGTTGGCCAAGGCGCTGGAGCCTTACAATCTGTTCTTCCTTGAAGACCCGTTGCGTCCCGAGCATTTGGATACTTTCCGCCTCATCCGGAAGCAATCAAGCATCCCCATCGCCATGGGCGAGATCTGGACCGGGCAGTGGGACGGCTTGTTCCTGATCACCGAGCACTTGATTGATTACGTGCGCCACGATCTCTGCCATTGCGGCGGCATCACCACCGGCAGGAAGATCGCCGCGATCGCGGAACCTTACGGGATCCTGACCGCCTGGCACGGGCCAAGTAACATCTCACCCATAGCGCAGATGGCCAACTGCCACGTCAGCCTTTCGGTGGCGAACTTCGGCATCCAGGAATGCGCTACTAACTGGTCGGAGGCTGCCCGCGAGGTATTCTCGACCGCGCCGACGTTTCGCGAGGGTTACGTGGACATCGGCCATGAGCCCGGGCTCGGCATCGAGGTTAACGAGCAGGCGGCTGCGAAGTACCCGTACCTGGCGCGCCACCGGCCGACCGTCCGGCGCGCCGACGACAGCGCCTGGCCGTATTGAAACAAAAAGGCCCGCCCGCGGCGCGCGCGAGCGGGCCTCCGCCTTCAGGGGCTTAGAAGTTGTAGCGCAGGGCGAGCTGCACGTTGCGGTTGCCGCCTTTGCTGGTCACCTTGCCGAAGGTGCCGCTGCGCGGATTCGAGTCCACGCCGCCCCAGTTGGGATGGTTCGGGAAGTTGAAGAACTCGCTCCGGAACTGAAGGGTGTGGCCTTCGCGGATGCGGAAATCCTTGAAGACCGCCAGATTCCAGTTCTGGAAGCCGACGTCGTAAAGCATGTTCCGGGTCTGGCTCTTCGAGAAGGTGCCTTGTGCGGGCGGCACGAACAGGGGAGAGCCGTCGGGCAGCTTGGTGCGGAACCAGAAGTTCTGATCCGCCGCGCCCTGGGAGAACTTCCGCTCGCTGCGCGGCAGCTTCCAGTCACCCAGCATGTCCCAGGCCTGCCCTTCGCCCACCGCTCCGATGCCTGCGAAATCGTCGGAGGTGGCGACGCTGAAGGGCGCGCCGGTCTGGAACTGGGCGATGCCGTTGACCTGCCAGCCGCCCAGGGTCTTCTCCAGGATGTCGTTGCGCCCGCGCAACAGCGGCAACTGGTAGATGAAGTTGATCACCGCCACGTGGCGCGTGTCGAAGCTGGAGGGTCCCCAGAAGTTGCGGTCGTCCCAGGGGTTGTTGATGCGGTCGCGCCGGCCGGAGGCGTTGTCCACGCTCTTGGAGTACGTGTAGGACAGCCCGTAGCTCAGGCCGCGCGTAAAGCGGCGGTTGACCTCGAGCTGAAGGCCGTTGTACTCGCTGCGCGCCGCCATCTCGCCCAGCGCGATCTGGGCGAAGCCCTTGTAAGGCCGCAGCACGTTGGTGTTGATACCCTTGTTTTCGGGCTTGAACAAGGTGCCCAATGGAAGCGCGTTGAGATTCCGCTCGCGCTCCAGATGCACGCCCGTGCGCCCCACGTAGGCCACCGACACCAGCGTATCGAAGCCCACCTCACGCTCGTAAGTGAAGTTCCAGGTGTAAGCGCCCGGGATCTTGAAGACCGGGTCGGTGGTCATGAAGAACAGGGGGAAGCGCGAGGGTCTGCCGCCGGCCGGGTTGTCCGCCTGGCCGTTGGCGATCGAGACCATCGGCTGGAGCGGCGGGTTGCCGCCCAGGAAGATGTTGTCGCTGACGCCGGGCCGGGCCATAAAGCGGCCGAAGCCGGCGCGGATTGCATCCTTGCCGGTGATCGAGTAAGCCAGGCCGACGCGCGGCTGGAAGTTCAGCCACTGCCGCTCGCCCCAGTAGTTGGGACCGCCCGAGAACAGGCGGTCGAAGCTGCGGTCGTCGGCCAGCGCGACGCGACCCTTGGCGGCATCCGGCCATGCCTTGCCCGGAATGACGATACCGTTGTAAGGATCGCCGCTCAGGATGTAACCGCTGGCCGGATCCTGTACCGCCGCCTGCGCCGGGTTATAACGCTTGGGATCAAACACCACGATGTTGCCCCACAGGCTGAAGTAGTACGGGGTCATGTAGGTGTGCCGCAGGCCAAGCTCGAGGCGCAACTTGGGCGTGGCCTTCCAGGAATCCTGGACGAACCACTCGACCATGTTGGCCCGGTAGGGCGTGAAGGCGCGCTGGCCGATCTCGGCGTAAGTGTCGAACAGGCCCAGAGCGGCGTTGGCGATGGCCAGCTTTGTGCTGGGAGCGCCGGCGCGGGCGTCAGTGAACACGAAGCGCCCGTTCTGGTTGTTGGTTCCGCCCGGCACGCCGCTGACGTTGATTTGGTCGAAGTCGTTCTGCCCGCTGCGCTCGTAAGAGACGCCCCACTTGACGGTGTGATTGCCGTAAATCTTGGTCAGGTTGTTGGAGAAGACGTAAATGGGCCCGGTGGATTGCGACGGGTACGGACCGCCGTCCACGGTGGCGAAGTTAGCGATGTCAATGGTCGGGATCTTGTCGTAGATCTCTTTCCGTTCGGGAAAGATGTACGGGTAATTGATCCCGTACTTCGACCGCGCGTAGCGCTCGCCGGGCCGGTAGACGCCAATGAATACCCGGTCCACGCTGGCCGTCATCAGGAACTCGTTGACCATGGTCGGCGAGATGGTCCAGATGTGGTTCAGCGAGGCGGTCTTATTGGGCCGGTTCCAGTCGGTGACTGCCCGGTCGGTGCCGCCGCGGAAGGCGTCTACTGCCGTATAGCTGTAGTTTTGGTGACGGAGGCGGAAGGTGTGCTTCTCGCTCGGAATGAAATCAATCGAAATCGTGTCCTTGCGCTGGTTTTGCGGGTTGGGCCGCGTCTGGATGAAATTGTTGCGGCCTTGCAGGAATCCCGGCGTGGGCTCGGGATAGGAGCGCAGGAAACCTATCCCGTTCGGGCTCAGCCGGCTGGCCGGGATGATGTTGTTGGGGAAGGGCTGGCCGGTGTCCGGGTCGTAAATCACCCGCGTGCCGGTGAAGAAAGGATTCGGGCTGAGCAGCTCGGAGAAGTTACCCTGGCGCATGGCCAGCGACGGCACGGTGATGATGGAGGTGGACTCCTGGCGGAACTTCACCCATTCCTGGCTCCAGAGGAAGAACAGCTTGGAGCGCTCGGTGTTCCACTTCTGGGGGATGAAGATCGGCCCGCTGAAAATGTATCCGAACTGGTTGTACTTGTTGGCGGGACGCGGCGAGCCGGCGCGATTCAAGGCCCAAGTGTTGGCGTCCAGCTCGCGGTTGCGGAAGTACTCATACAGGCTGCCGTGGAAGTCGCGCGTGCCGCTCTTGGTCACCAGGCGGATCTGGCCGCCGGCTGAGCGCCCGTACTCGGCGTTGTAGTTGGCGGTCAGGATCTGGATCTCCTGGACCGTGTCCACGTCCGCCACGCCGATCGAGGTGCCGTTGGCGCGTGTGCGCACGGCCACCGCCCCGTCGAAATTCATGACGAAGTCCTGGCTGCGGCCGCCGTTGATGCTCAAGCCCGCGGTCGTCAACCCGAAGCTGAAGCTGGCCAGCGAGGAGCCGCTGCGCACGCCCGCCTTCAGCATCGCCAGCCAGATCGGGTTGCGCCCGTTCAACATCATGTTCTGGATCTGCGTGCTCTCCACCAAACGGCCCACCGTGGCGGTGTCTGACTGCACGGCGGTCACCGAGGCGGTCACCTCGACGGTTTCCGTGACGGCGCCCACCTCGAGCGTCACATCTACGGTGCGAGGCAGGTTGGGTTCCAGCCGGTTTTGCGTACGTACGAACTTCTTGAAGCCCGTGGCCTCAACCGTGACGGTGTAGAAGCCGGGGGGCAGGTTGGATACCACATAGTAACCGGTTTCATTGGTGGCCGTCTTGCGCTCCAGTCCCGTGGCCTCGTTGGTTATGCTCACGTTTGCATTCGGTACCACAGACCCGGTCGGATCCTTCACGAAGCCCGAGATCTGCGCCGTATCGGACTGCGCCAAGACGCACGCCGAAAAAACGAACAGGGTCGCGACGGCAAACACCACCGCCCTCGTGACCGTGTGAACAGACTTCATAAGTTGCCTCCTGAAGCTAATGTTCCAAATTCAGTTCCCCCTCCCCCGAGGAGGGAAGCCAAGCCTGGTACGACCCAGGCCGGAGACGCCCGGGAACGCCTTGCGGGACACGCCTCCGTTTATTGAGCATGAACCACCGGCGGTACGCAAGTCAAGCGCAACCCCGTAACGCCGGGCCGGTTGAAGGTCCGCGGGAAGTAAGGGATTAGGAGGCTAAAGCAAGCCGGGCGGCGGGCGAGCGAGGACCGTCTGGCGTGAGTGCGCGGGGGTTGCAGACCGGGCGGAGCGCACATGTATACAATGTCAGCTTGCGGGCCGGTAGCCCCGCTTGAAGCCCGGCCCGGCGAGAAATTGAAATGGCTACAGAAAAGACGGTTGTAATCAGCGGCGTGAATGCGGCCGCACTGACGCCCAGGCGGACCGGCGAAGCCCGCGTTGATCTGGCGGCGGCCCTCGAGGTGGTTGACTTTCTGGGTTCGCACGGCGTGAAGGGCATAGCCTTGATGGGTGCTACCGGAGAGTTGTCGCACTTCGATTTGGAGGAGCGCCAGCGGCTAGTGGAGCTGGCGGTAAAGCGCAGCCGCGTTCCGGTGATCGCATCGGTGGGACACTCCACGCTGGAGGGCGCTGTTGCGCTGGGCAGGGCTGCGGCGGGCGCCGGGGCGGCGGCGTTGTTGGTGATGCCGCCGTATTTTTTCCGCTACCGGCAGAGCGAGGTCAAAGAGTACTTGCTGAGATTCGCCGGCGAGCTGAAAGGGGCGGCCCCGATCTTGCTTTACAACATTCCGTTCTTCACCAGCGAGCTGAGCGCGGAAACGGCGGCGGAGCTGCTGGCCACGGGATTGTTTGGGGGAATCAAAGATTCAAGCGGACGCTGGGATAACTTCATCAAGCTGAAGGCGGCGCGCAAGCGGCATGACTTCGCGCTTCTGGTGGGCAACGACGCGCTGTTCACACCGGCCCGGCGGGCGGGGGCCGACGGAGTAATTTCCGGCTGCGCCTGCGCGATTCCGGAACTGCTGCTGGCGTTGGATCGCGCGATCGTGAGCGGAGACGGGGAACGCTGTGAAAGGCTCGACGTGCGGTTGCATGAGTTCATCGGTTGGATAGACAACTTTCCCACGCCGATCGGGATCCGCGAGGCTTTGGGTGTGCGAGGGCTGAGGGTGGGTCCGCATGCGGCGCCCCTGGCGGCGGAGGAGCAGCGGCGACTGGCGCAGTTCAGAGCGTGGTTTCAGGGCTGGCTGCTGGATGTGCTAAAGGAGTGCGGGGATGTTTAAACGGGCGGGGCCGGCAGTTTTCGGCGCGGCGGTCGCAGCCTTTGCGATCCAGCTCTACACGCCGGGACCGCAAGTGGCGACGTTCTTATCCGATGTGGACGACTCGGACCAGCCTTACGGTTTGTATCTGCCGAGAAACTTCAGCACCGAGAGGAAGTACCCGCTGGTTATCAGCCTGCATGGGGCGGGATCGAACCACCGGTTGAATCTACGGCGAGTCTTCGGAAGGGGCAATCTGCCCGGAGAGACAGACGCGGAAGCCACGCGCCGGTTTCCTGCCTTGCCGGAGGTAGATTTCATAGTTGCTACTCCGCTGGCGCGCGGGACGATGGGCTACCAGGGCCTGGCGGAGAAGGATGTTTACGATGTGCTGGCGGACGTCAAGCGCCGCTTTCCGGTGGATGAGGACCGGGTGTATTTGACAGGGCTTTCAATGGGCGGCGGCGGGACGTTGTGGCTGGCGCTGACGCGCCCGGACGTGTGGGCTGCGGCGGCGGCGGTGTGCCCGGCGGTTCCGGCGGGGCTGGAGCGGCTGGCGGGCAATGCGCTGAATCTGCCGGTGCACCTGTTCCACGGGGATCTGGATCCGGCGGTGCCGGTAGGGGTCTCGCGCAAGTGGCACAAGCTGCTACTGAGTCTTGACGTGCGAGCGGAGTACATCGAATACCCCGGCGTGCGGCACAACTCCTGGGATGCGGCTTACAAAGACGCGGCAATTTTCCGCTGGTTCGCCGAGCACCGTCGCAACCGTTTTCCGGAGCGGGTGCGATTCACAAGCGTGGCATATAAGTACCGCAGCGCATACTGGGTGGAATTGGATGGGATCACGCCCGGCGAGCCGGCTTCCATAGAAGCGCGGTTTGCGGGTCGCAATCGGGTCGAGGTGCAGACCAAGGGAGTGGACGGCTTCACGCTGAAGCCGGACGGGCATCCGAGCTACGATGCGGCGCGAGCTTTGACGGTGGAAATTGGCGGTACGGCACTAACGGTGAAGCCAGGCGGGGGATTGTCGTTCCGCAGGACCGGCGAGCGCTGGGAGATCGGAAAGTATCAACCGGCGCCGGGATCGAAGCGGCCGGGTTTGGAGGGACCGATCGGCGAGGCGGTCGCCGGGCGGCACTTGTATGTGTACGGGACCGCTGCTCCGGCTTCAGCGGAGGAGATCGAGGGCCGCCGGCAGATAGCGGCGCGCGCGGCGGATTGGTCCTCGGCGCGCGGCCGGCTTCAAGTTAGCTTCCGTGTGGCGGCGGACAAGGAGGTCAGCGAGAGCGAGCTGCACGGTTGCAATCTAGTGCTGTTCGGGACCAGGCAGACCAATCTGCTGATTGCACGATTCGCGGATCAGTTTCCGCTGGAGCTGAATGCGGGCGCGGCCGACTACGGGCTGGTGTTTGTGGTTCCGGTGGGAGAGCGCTATGCGGTGGTGAACTCCGGCTTGCCGTTTTGGACCGGCGCCGAGCGAGCCAGGCGCGGCGGGTTCGGATTCACTGCGCCGAGCTTCCGGGTGCTTCAGAGTTTCGGAGATTTCATCCTGTTCAAGGGGTCGCTGGAGAACGTGGTGGCGGAGGGGCGTTTTGATCGAAACTGGAAGGTGCCGCGGGAGGCGGCGGAGAAGATGTTGGCTACGGGAGCGGTGAGGGTCAGATGAAGGAGGAGGCGGAAGAATTCCGGCGGGCCGCACATCAGGCTGTGGATTGGATCGCCGGGTACTTGGAGAACCCCAGACGTTACCCGGTGCTGCCGCGGGTGAAGCCGGGAGACTTGCTGGATGCCTTGCCCCGATCAGCGCCTGAGCGCGGCGAGACTTATGCGGCGCTATTGAGAGACTTCGAGCAACTGATACTGCCTGCGGTGACGCACTGGAATCACCCGGGCTTCATGGCCTATTTCGCTTGCACGGGTTCGGGACCGGCGGTGATAGGCGAGATGCTGGCGGCGGCGCTGAACACCAACGGGATCCACTGGCTGACTTCGCCGGCGGTGGTGGAACTCGAGCAAGTGACATTGGGATGGTTGCGGCAATGGCTGGGGTTGCCGGAGGGTTTCTTCGGGGAGATCTTCGATACCGCTTCGGTGAGCAGCCTGCATGCGATTGCTGCGGCGCGGGAGATGGCAGACCCGGAGGCCCGGGAACGCGGGGCGCTGCCGAACCTCAGGCTTTATTGTTCCGAGCAGGCGCACTCCTCAATCGAGAAGGGAGCGATGGCGCTGGGCGTGGGCCGGCGCAACGTGCGCAAGATTCCGGTGGATGAGGAGTTTCGCATGTCTCCGCAAGCGCTGGAGCAGGCGATCGAACAAGACATTGCGGCGGGATTGCGACCTTTCTGCGTGGTGGCCACTGCCGGAACCACTTCAACGACCAGTGTAGATCCGCTGGCGCGGATCGCCGATATTGCGGAGCGCTTCGGGTTGTGGCTCCATGTGGACGCCGCGTACGCGGGGGCGGCGGCGATCCTGCCGGAGAAGCGAGAACTGTTTGCAGGGCTGGAGCGGGCGGATTCCATCGTGGTCAACGCCCACAAGTGGCTGTTCACCCCCCTGGATCTGAGTGCGTTCTACACGCGGCGCCCGGATATTCTGCGGAGGGCGTTTTCGCTGACGCCGGAATACTTGCGTACGGCGGAAGATCCCCGGGCGGTCAATTTGATGGACTACGGCGTGCCGCTGGGGCGGCGGTTCCGGGCCCTGAAGCTGTGGTTTGTGCTGCGGCGCTTAGGCCGGCAGGGCGTGATGGAGGCGTTGCGGGCGCACATCCGATGGGCGCAGGAACTGGCGAGCTGGGTTGATGCGGACGCACGTTTTGAGCGCGCGGCGCCGGTTCCTTTCTCGGTGGTTTGCTTCCGCCTGCGGGCGAGCGATGAGCAGAACCGGCAGCTTTTGCAGCGGGTGAACGCCGGCGGCAGATTTTTCCTGTCGCACACCGAGCTGAAGGGCCGCTACGTGCTGCGGCTGGCGATCGGCAATCTGAGCACCAGCCGCGAAGATGTGTGGGAGGCATGGAAACTGATCCAGAGGACCGCGGATGAGCTCTGAGCGGCTGGAGACGGCGCTGTGCGGGGTGCGGCTGCGCAATCCGGTGCTGGCGGCGTCGGGGACCTTCGGCTACGGGGTGGAATTCGCCGGGCTGGTGGATCTTAACCAGCTCGGCGGGATCGTAGTAAAGGGGCTTTCGCGCGAGCCGATGGCGGGCAATCCGCCGCCGCGGATCTGGGAGACGGCGGCGGGGATGATCAACTCGATCGGGCTACAAAACATCGGCGTGCGCGCTTTCGTGCGGGAGAAGCTGCCGTTGCTCAGGGGCTTGCGGACGCCGGTTTTCGCCAACGTATTCGGCCACACGATCGAGGATTACGTCGAGGTAGTGCGGGTGCTGGAGGAGGCCGAGGGGCTGGCGGGCTACGAGCTGAACGTCTCCTGTCCGAACACCAAGCAGGGAGGGATGTACTTTTCCAGCGATCCGGCTCTGTTGGGCGAGGTCATCGAAGCGGTGCGGCCAGTGGCGCGGCGGCCCCTGATCGTCAAGCTGTCGCCCAACGTGGCGCGGATTCAGCCGCTGGCGCAGGCGGCCGAGCAGGCGGGTGCGGACGCGATATCTCTGGTGAACACGTTTCTGGCGCTGGCGATAGATGCGCGGAGGCGACGGCCGCGTTTGGGGGCGGGTTTTGGCGGTCTGTCGGGTCCGGCGATCAAGCCGATCGCGCTGCGTATGGTTTGGGAGGCGGCGCAGGCGGTGAAGATTCCGGTTGTGGGGATGGGCGGGATTGCTACGGGCGAAGACGCGGCGGAGTTCCTGATCGCGGGGGCGAGCGCGGTCGAGGTGGGTACGGTGAACTTCTGGGATCCGGCCGCGGCGCTGCGGATCGCGCGGGAGCTGGAGGATTTTCTGGCGGAGCATAAGGTGGCCAGCGTGCGCGAGATCGTGGGGACGCTGCGGATGGGGGAGTGAAGCTCCGGCGGCTAAGGTAGAGGGCTGCGGCGGCGCCGCTTTGCTCCGGGCAGCGGATTGCCGAGGCGCCGTTGTTGCCTGCAAGCTGATGGGGGCTGAGGCTTGCCGGAAGGCCATGATACTGAGAACAAGCGGCCTTAGCCGTTAAGTTACTCCTTGTTAGCGTGAAGGGTGGCGCCGCCTGCTGTATAAGTAATCTGGGTGAGACCCACAGGGTTTTTGACCACCGGCAGTCAGCCGTTGAGCCGGCCGAAGGCGGGAAGGTGGTTGCTTGGTGCAGGCAGCGAGGTGAAGGCGTGAGAGAACTGCTACCGCGCGCTGTTTTGATTCCGTGCGCGTCTTTCTTGTGTGCTTGTCCGGCCATGGCCCAAGGGCCGGCTACGATATATCGGGCTGAACCGGCGTACGCGCGCAGCCGTCCCGAGTACGGATTTAGGCTGAAGTTCCGCTGGCGGGCCGCCGGGTTGGAGAAGGACTACGGGGTCTTCGTGCATTTCGTGGACCGCAACGGGGAAACCGTGTGGACCGACGACCACCGGCCGCCGACGCCCACATCCCAGTGGAGCGGCGCGGTTGAATACACGCGTACGGTGGTTTTGCCCAAGTGGATTCCCCGCGGTCAGCAATCGTTCCCCGGACCGGCCGAGGGAGAGTACGCCATATACGCGGGGTTGCACGAGAAGGGAAAGGCGCTGGCTCTTAAGGCGGGACCGGGTGTAGTGGCGGACCAGCGCAATCGGTATCGAATCGGAGTGCTGAGGATCGATCGCAATGCGCCCATACCGCAGCTCGGCCCGAGGACTCTGGACCTGACCGGCTACCGCCTGACGTTCCAGGACGAGTTCGATGAGCTGAGCGTGTCGCCATGGGGTCCCTGTGGACCGGGAGGAACCCGGTGGATCGCGCACACTCCGTACGGCGGGGATTTCGGGCAGGCGGAATTCGCCGATCCTCGTCCGGGATTCCCCTTTACGGTGAAGGACGGTATTCTGCGGATCGAAGCGCGAAAAGAGGGGGGACGGTGGCGTTCAGGGCTGCTGGCGTCGGTGGATCCCAAAGGCAACGGGTTCTCCCAACGATACGGTTATTTCGAAATGCGGGCCAAACTCCCCAAAGGACCTGGAACATGGCCGGCATTCTGGTTGCTGGGGCTCCGGCGGTTGATTGAGCCGGGCAATAAATCGTTAACCAACATTGAAATCGATGTATTGGAGCAATACGGACACTGGCCTAACAAGTTGTGCACGGTAGTCCACCAGTGGAAGCGTGGGGGAGTGAGCCTTCATGACGGCGAGAATTTTGTCGTGAGCGGGATGACGGATGACTTCCACAGCTACGGGGTGATGGTGACCGAGGAGTTCATCACGTTTTACTACGATGGGGCTGAGCTGCGCCGGGTGCGTACGCCGGAATGCGGCAAGGACCCTGTCTATGTCCTCTTGGATCTGGCACTGGGACCGGGGTGGCCTCTGGATCTGACGCCGAACCCCTCGTTCATGGAAGTGGACTACGTTCGAGTCTACGCCCCACAGGATCAGCCCCGAGTGCCAAGCGGGCCGTAAGCAGCCGGTGCAACGTTAGATTCAAGGAGTCGCGCCAGTCCGGTGATGTTGGGTTCACGGCAACGAACTTCGTTTCCAATGGCGTACGCAACTCGCAATCGGACGTGCTGGTGGACGGCGTGACGGTGGCGGTTCAGGAACAGGGCGGAGGCGCCACCGACGCCAAATTCCGCCCGTCGGTCGAAGCGGTTCAAGAGTTCAAGGTTCTGACGAACAGCTTCAGCGCGGAGTACGGTTTCACGGGCGGGGCGGCGATCAACTTGGTGATGCGCTCGGGGACCAACCAGGTGCGGGGAAGCCTGTTTGAGTTTCATCGGGACAGCGCACTGAACGCGAACAACTTTTTTGCTAATCGCTCGGGGAGCAAACCGGCGGTTTTCCGGCGCAACAACTTCGGCGGAGCGGTGGGAGGCCCGGTGCGGCTTCCGCGCGCCTATGACGGCCGGGATAGGACTTTCTTTTTCTTCCACTACGAGCGCACGCCGGCCTCAAGTCCGCAGACCACGCTGATTACGGTGCCCACGGCGATGGAAAAACAGGGTGATTTCAGTCAAACCCTCGACAGCCAGGGGCGGCTGATCCGGATTTACGACCCGTACTCGGTGCGACAGGTAGGCGCCGGGTGGGCTAGAGATCCGCTGCCGGGGAACGTGGTGCCGGCCGCGAGGCGGAATCCCACAGCGGTTGCAGCGATCAAGTACTATCCGGAAGCCAATCTTCCGGGGACGCCGTACACCCACACCAACAACTTTTTCTTCAACGCCGCGGCCAGGTCCTCCAACTACGAGACGACGACCAAGATTGATCACAACTTTAGCCAGTGGCAGCGGCTTACCGGAAGGTTCAGTCGGTCGGGGGCGTCGTCGCACAACGTTAACGCTTGGCAGAATCCAATGAACCCGGCCGACGGCGGGGACTCTGCGGACGTGACGCACAACGTATCGCTTGACTACACGCGGGTGGTGAGCCCGACCACGATCTGGAGCTTGCGATGGGGAGTGGCGCGGCAATTCGGCACGCGGACGCCGTACTGCGGAGAGTGCAAGTTCGACATGGCGGAGTTCAGGTTTCAGCAGCCAATCCCCATCCAACTGCCGCCGCGGTTCTCTCCCGAGGGCTACTCAGAGGTGGGCACGGCGCCCCAGGCGCTGGTGGTGCGCGGCGAAGACGTGAATCACATCATCAGCAACCTCTCGAAGGTGACCGGGCGGCACAGCCTGAAGATCGGGGGAGAAGCGCGCTTGTTCCGGCTGAATTACGGACAGCCCGGCGTGAATTACGTGGGGTTCTCTTTTTCCAGGCGGGCGACGATGGCGGATCCCTTCCGTTCCGATTCATTGCAGGGAAATGGGCTGGCATCAATGCTTCTTGGGTGGGGTAGCGGAGGAACGCACTACGTGCGCAGCAGGTCGTCGACAGCCTATCAAGGGTACGGGGCATTTATCCAGGACGATATCCAGGTCACTTCGCGCCTCACGCTGAACGTGGGCTTGCGGTACGAGCTGCCGGTGCCCAGAACCGAGCGATACAACCGGCTCAGTTGGGTGGATCCGCTGGCTCCGTCGCCGCTCAAGGTTCCGGAGTTTCCGGACCTTCGCGGGGGCCTGAGGTTCGCTGACAGCAAGAACCGCCGTCCCTATGACACCGACAAGAATAACTGGGGGCCGCGCCTGGGTTTTGCCTTTCGGCTCAGGCCCAAGATGGTGGTGCGCGGAGGGTACGGCATTTACTATGGCTTTACGCGGGCGCAAGCCGGCTCAGCGCTGGGGCAGGGATTCAGCGCGCAGACGGATTGGACGCCCTCGCTGGACGGGGGTGTGACGCAATACGCCAACCTGTCAAACCCGTTTCCCACCGGGCTCAATGCCC
>Ga0272448_1000411_pt1 | contig 66711 bp, 62 predicted proteins | sample YNPCB0191_FD_202220 | JGI IMG/M metagenome (GOLD analysis project Ga0272448, IMG submission 202220) | Hot spring sediment microbial communities from Yellowstone National Park, WY, United States - YNP-CB-019-1 | ecosystem: Environmental > Aquatic > Thermal springs > Hot (42-90C) > Sediment... | reverse complement strand
CCCCAAGGGCAACGCCGATACCGAGCGGGTGATTCGCACGCTCAAGGAAGACCTCATCTGGCCCCGTGAGTGGCTCGCCGTCGAAGAGCTCGAACAGGCTCTGGCGCGGTGGGTTCATGAGTACAACAAGGACTACCCGCATTCCGCCATTGGCTACCAAACACCTCAACAATTCGAAGCGTCGTTCCAACCACAACCCTCAACCCAATGGACTCCTCAATTCACCACTTGATTCACAGGGAGCAGTACAAACGCTTCCTTCGTGAGGAGATTGTACTGTCCTCTGGTAGCACCAGCAAAGTTGGTAAAAATTACGTGGGCCAGATGATATGTTTTGTCATGGGGCACTGGAAACCGGATGAACTGGCTCGGCAATGCTCGCCGAGTTTACGCAAAGCACTCCTGGCACTTCAGCAATTCAACCCACAATTTCCCAAGAACAACTGACCCATACCCAATTTTTCACCAAGATCCTCTTCACACGGTTGGCGACTTTCTGACTGCGTTTTATCCCTCGTACTCCCATAATGCCTCGTATGGATGCAGCTTGTAGGCGCGACTACCCACGGAGACGGTCTGAGGAACGACCGTGACATTATGCAGACAAATTATCCGGTGACGCCCGTCGAGCGAGGTGCGCCGCAGCGCGAAGACGGCGTCGCCCACATCCAATATTTTTTGCGGCGCGTAAGGGTGAAAGGCGGGCGAGGTCGCCCGTTTTTGCAGCAATGCCCGGTAACCCGTAAAAATCCGGTGTCGTTCCGAAACCGGATCGGCCAGTGTACGCTCCAGGTGCGTGCGCGCCAGTTTCTGGCGGTTGATGGCGCGTTTGTGTCCCATTTGTTCAACGCCCTGTGGCCAGCCGCGGGAACCGAACAGGCTGTGGAAGTAAATCCCCGGCAGACCACGCAGCGACAACATGATGGCCTGCGCGCAGAGAAAGGCGTTGGCGTTGCCGCCAAGCGCATCGAGGTAGTTTGCGTTGAGTTCGTAAGGACCGCTTGATCCGTAGGAGACAAGTTGATCACGACACAACGCTTCGATCTCGGATTCCGTCAGGATGCCGCGCGCAGGGTTGAGACCAATACCGTCGTGGGAAGCGAGAAAGTTCAAAAAAGTAACGCGATCAGAAGGCAACGTGAGAGCCGCAGCCCAGTGCGACAACTTCGCGGCATTGCCGCGGCGCAGTGCGTGTAACGTCAGGGGCGGTAATGAGAAATTATAGACAAGATGCGCCTCGTTTGTGCCGTCGCCAAAATAGGAAATGTTGTCGGTGTGCGGGACATTTGTTTCCGTGATGAGCATCACGCCGGGGACGACGAGGTCGAGCACGGCGCGGATGAGTTGGATGATGCGGTGGGTTTGCGGCAGGTGGATGCACGGTGTACCAATTTCTTTCCAGAGGTAGGCGATGGCATCGAGTCGGAGGAATTGCGCACCGTTGGCCACGTAGAACAACAGGATGTCGAGCATCTCCAGCAACACATCCGGGTTGCGGTAGTTCAGGTCCATCTGGTCGTCGCTGAAGGTTGTCCAGAGATGCCGTCGCCCGCGCGCTGTTTCCACTGCCGTTAGTAACGGCGAGGTGCGCGGTCGGACCACCATCGAAAGGTCGGTTATCGGGTCACATTCAATGAAGTAGTTAGCGAACGGTGGTTCGCCGCGACGGTAGGCTTGGAACCAAGCGCTTTGTGCCGAGACGTGATTGAGCACGGCATCCAGCATCAACCGACGGTGTTCGCCGAGCCGATGAACGTCTTCCCAACCGCCAAGCGCCGGGTTAACCCGACGGTGATCAATGACCGAGAAACCGTCGTCGGAGGAATATGGGAAGTGGGGAAGCAAATGAACCCCGGTAATAATGTCGGTCGTGTGCCGATCGAGAAAATCGGCGAGCGTTTGGAGCGACGGCCGCCCTGGCGCAGTAACCTGATCGCCATAGGTGATGAGCAAGTTATCGCGTTCCGAGAGGGGCGCCACGGCGGCGCGCAAGGGTTGAGCGAGCCGGGGGGCGAGTCGTTGCCACGCGGCGCATCCCTGCTGATGGCCGTAGAGGGCACACAGGTGAGCGCGAATCTTTTCTTGTCCCGCGCAATCCACGGCCACAGAATACGCTCAAAGCGTGGCAAGCGAAAGCGCTTTGGCGAGGCGGCGCAGGGACAGCGGGATTGGCGTGACGGACCTGTGGCGAGCTTGCGTCAATGTGGACGACCAACGGGACCGCGATTCGCGGGGGTATCAGGCGTGCCGTTTGTCGCACAACTCGCGCAGTAGCGTTTCGTACCGCCGCGCAAATGCGTGCAACGAGTAGTGAGCCAACACTACACGGCGATTGCGCGCCACCAATCGGGGCGGCGGGTGTGACAGGAAGCGTTCCAATGCCTGTGGGTCCGCTTCCCGGTACAGGTGACGGAGGTCCATACCGGCAGCAGTGAAATCACGGGTAACTTCCGGGATGTCGCGTCCGATCACCGGCTTGCCACAAAGCCAACCCTCCAGAAACGCATACCCGAAGCCCTCCTGACGGGAAGTCGTGAGAATCGCCTCGGCTGCATGAAACAGCGGAAGCGGATTCTCAAATGCTTGGCCAGCTCCAATTACCACCGGTAATTTGTCGCGTCGGATGCGGCGTTTGAGCCGTTCGCTGTAGGCACGATCGCGCGGCGAGCTGGCGTCGAGACTGATGACCAGTTGCCAACCGCGCAATTTCTTGATGAGCGCCACGGCTTCGGCATTGTTTTTTCGTTCCATCACCTTCATCGGTGACAACAAAAACGGTTTGTGCGGGTCAAAATGATAGCCGTGCTCGCGCGCGTACGCCGCGATAATCGGACGGGCGTCCACTGTGCAAGGCCGCGTAAAAAATTCGTCGTCCACCGGATTGGGTAGAACGCGGATTTTGCCCGGTGGTACGCCACGCGCCGCCAATTTGTCGGCGTCGGCGCTGGTCAGCGTCACCCACAACACATTCGGCAGGTCGTAATAACAGATTGCCCGCCAGAAACGCTCATCGCGTTCTCCCGTGCAATGGCGCAGGGCGTGAAGCGATGCGGGGCGGTTCTCCTCGGGGAAATCGTGGACCTGATTGAGAAGGCGGACATGCCCTTGTTCGGCCAGCCATTTCACGGCGCAGGTCAGGCGCGGATTCTTGCCGAGGCCGATGTTGTGAGTGTGAAGAACGCCTTCCTGTGGCAGTCGTTTCAACAGTGCTCGTGCCTCGGCCAGAAACGTCTCCCGGTTCGCAGCGGGACGCTCATCGTAACCCCAGTCGGCCAGGATGCTGACCTCATGTCGCGCTGCCAGGGCGCGTTGGGTGTTACGGATAACGGTGGTCACACCGCCGGGCTTGAGGTGGTAGTGGAGCAGGTAAATCTTCATAGTCGTTCCAGCAGTTGCGGCAGCCGCTGGATGTCGCCTGTTGGACCAATGAGTACGGGACAGAACCCAACCTCGCGGGCAGGCTCGATGTCGTTAACAGGCGAGTCGCCGACAAACAGGCATTCGGTGGGCGCGATGTGGTGGGCAACCAGCGCGTTGGCGGCAAGACGGAATGCGGTGCGATCGGGCTTGGCAACGCCAAGGTGGCAGGAGAGAAAGATGAGGCCGGGATCAAAGAAATCGCCACCAAGTTGTTCGCGGAGTTCGATGAGGGTGTAGAATTGGGCGTTGGAGATGATACCCTGGCGGAGGCCACGTTGTTGGATGGCCAGCAGGGTTTCGCGGGCGCCCGGTTGTAACTTTTTGGGGTTTGCCCGCCGCTCGAAATAGAGGGCCACTTCGCGCGCGGGAGAACCGGGCAACAAGTTTTGCCAGACTTCCTCGATGCGAATTTCAGGATGGAGAATACCCGCGGCGATTTTTGCCGCCCGTTGTTCGGCGAGGGCGCGAAGCCAGCGGTGATGCAATTGTTCCGCCGTCATCGTCAAGTGAAACTGGCGAACGGTTTGCTCGAAGGCGCCCCGCAGTTCCGCCTCGCGTCGAACCAGCGATTCGAGGTCGCCGCGTGGCGCGGCCAGCAACGTGCCGTACACGTCCCAGAAAACCGCGCGGTATCGGTTCATGGAAAAAGGTTGCCGGTTTTTCCGGCTCGGTGCAAACTCTTTTCGCCATGAGCGATTTCTACCAGAGCGGAGTCATCACCACGTTGCATTGGTTGGGCAAGAAGTTCGATCTCAAAACCATTGAGGAAACGCTGGTGTACTACACTGAGCATCGTCCCGTGGCGTTGGTTTTGCCGTGTCTGGCCAGCGAGATGGAGCGGCCCGCCCTGCGCAACATCGTCGAACAACTCCGCCATGTTCGTTACATCCGCCAGATTGTCGTCGGACTGGACCGGGCGGACGAATCACATTTCGAGCGTGCACGCCGCTATTTTTCGGTGTTGCCGCAGGAGGTGCGGTTGTTGTGGCGGGATGGCCCGCGAATCAAGAAGCTGACGCAATTGCTCATCGAGAACGAAATTTCGGTGGGCGGCCCCGGCAAGGGCAGCAACCTGTGGATGGCGTCAGGGTTGGTGTTGGCGGACGACAAGTGCAAAATCGTGGCGTTACACGATTGCGACATCGTCACCTACAACCGCGAGTTGCTTGCCCGCCTGGTTTTCCCGTTGGCCAGTCCGAACATGGATTACGTCTTCTGCAAGGGTTACTACGCGCGCGTCTCTGACAAGCTCTACGGACGTGTCACACGCCTGATGGTCACACCGCTGATCCGTGCTCTGCAAAAAATCCTCGGTCGCGACGTGGACCTTTTGAATTTCCTCGACAGCTTCCGTTACCCGTTGGCCGGTGAGTTCTGCATGTCCACGGATCTGATCCGTATCAACCGTATCCCGGCGGATTGGGGCTTGGAGATGGGCATTCTCTGTGAAGTGTTTCGCAACATCACCAACCGCCGCATCTGTCAGGTGGACCTTGCCCAAACCTACGAACACAAACATCAACCCTTGTCCGCCGACGATGCCGCGCGCGGGTTGACAAAGATGAGCGTGGACATTGCCAAATCCCTCTTCCGTAACCTCGCCACGGAAGGCATCGTGCTTTCCGATGCAATGTTCAAAACGCTTGCCGTCCGTTACCTGCGTGCCGCCCAGGACGCCGTCAAGCAATACGAGGACGATGCCGCACTCAATGCCCTTCCTTTCAACCGGCACGACGAGTTACGCGCCGTCGGCGCATTCACCAAAGCCATTCGCCTGGCTGCCGACGAATACCTGCGTGACCCGCTTGGCATCCCGCTGATCTCCAACTGGAACCGCGTCACCTCCGCCATCCCTGATTTCCTCGATCAACTCAAGGAAGCTGTGGACCTCGACAACCGCCCGTCATGACGCCAGCAACGCGCGAGCCTTGGCCAGTTGCTTGCTGCTACCCAGCAACAACAAGGTGTCACCCGCGCGCAACTCCTCGTCAGCTCCCGGATTGATGATCTGTTCGCCGTTTCGCTCAATCGCCACAATACTGGCGCCGCTGTGGCTGCGTAACGCCAGCTCGCGAATCAACTTGCCGGCGACGGGCGAACCCGACGCGATTGTAACCGATTCAATCTGTGCCTGCAAAATCGAGGGCAACACCCTATCCGTTCGGTTGCCTGCCTCCGCTTCCGCTTCGGCAGAGGTTGTCTGTGCAAGCGTCTCCCGTAATGCCACCTGCGCCTTCGCATGAATCTGAATGAAAAACCGCCACAACAACACCCCCAGTAAACCGATCAGCGCCAGCAATACCAACACCCCCGGCCACGGTGGCAAAAATGCCGCGCTGATCACCAACACCCACACTCCCAATCCCACCGTGCCAGCCCACAAAATCACCCGTGACACAAGAAACTGCACCGCCGCCGCCGAGCGTCCGCCCATCCCACCGAGGCTGGCGCTGATTTCCGCCAGCAACATGGCCAATGCCTCCAGCTTGCGTACCGCCGCAATCAATGCCGGCATCGCCACCAATACGGCCACCAACCACAACAACCCTTTGCCGCCCCCCAGCCACGGCGGGATGTCCCGTAACCACGACCACCGTTCCGACAACCACCCGGCCGCCGGCATCAACAGGAGCACTCCCGTGGCAAACAACACGTTCAATCCGATCTGCCAGAGCCAACGCCGAGCCAATCGTCGGGCAGGACTATCCCGACGGCTCAACTGAAGCCGTTCCGTCCATTGGGTGTATGCCGCCAGCACCTCCATCCCGCTTCGTGGCAGGCGTTGCTCCAGCCATTCGGCAATTTCGGCGGCATGACGCGACAAGTAGGGCGACAACGGCATGGTAATAGCCGACACGCTCACCGCCACCGAGTACAGGAAATCGCTGGTCACACCGAGGCTCACGCCCAGCGCGGCAATAATGAAAGACAACTCCCCGATGGGCACCATGCAGGTACCCACCCGCAACGAGGTCCGCAAGTCGTGTCCTGTCAGGAATGTCCCGCTGGAAAATGCCACAATTTTGCCCGCAACGACCACCGTGCTGATCACAAGAATCGGCACGGCGTACTGCCGCAACAAGAACGGGTTGATCTGCAACCCGATGGTCACGAAAAACACCGCGCTGAACATGTCACGCACTGGCTCGGTCAGAAATTTGATTTTTCCGCTCTCTCGCGCCTCCCCAATAATCGTCCCAATCAGAAACGCTCCCAGCGCGATACTGTGCCCGAGTTTCACCGCCGCCAGTGTCACGCCAAAACACAACCCCAACACTGCCACCAACAACATCTCATCACTCTTGTAGCGGGCGATGTGTCGCAACAATCGTGGCACCACAATTAGCCCCACGATCAACACCAAAACCACAAACACCGCCACGCGCCCCAATGCCCCCGCCAACCGCCCCCACTCCACGGTTCCCGTCAGAGCCAGCCCCGATAACAGAGCGATCATCGTCATGCCCAGCGTATCTTCGACAATCTGAATGCCGAAGATGAACTGTGCGAACCGCTGTTTCAGCAGGTTCAATTCGGTCAGCGTCTTCACAATCAACGTCGTCGAAGTGATCGAAAGCATCGCTCCCAGAAAAATGCTGTCCATCTGGTTCCATCCAAATAGTCGCCCTAACTGGTATCCAGCCCACAGCATCAGTAGGATTTCGAGCGCCGAGGCGACCAGCGCCGTCGAGCCGACCTCCACCAGTGTTCGCAGGCGAAATTGCAGTCCCAGGCTGAACAGCAGGAACACTACCCCCAAATCCGCCAGGGTGCGGATGGATTGTTCGTTCTCAATCAGGGGAAACGTATGAGGCCCCACGATGAACCCGGCCAAAATATATCCCAACACCACCGGCAACCGCAGACGGTGAAAGATCACCGTGACCATGGCCGCCGCCATCATCACCACCGCCAGATCGCGCAACAGCAAATTATGAGACAGCTCACTCATTGTCGTTCCGTCCGCAGCAACCCGCGCCTGTCCGGTGCCTCTGCGCGATCTCCACCCGCGTTGGTTCCGAATGTCTGCTTGTTCATTTCTTCCTCAACCTGACACCCGCGACCAAACCAGCCACACAAACACACTGGCGGCGGCAACCGCTGCCACCGTAAACGGCACTCCGACGGCCATGAACTCGCGAAACGAGACGAGATGCCCCCGTTTTTTGAGCATTCCGACCGTGACGATGTTGGCCGAAGCGCCGATTGGCGTGATGTTGCCGCCCAGACATGAGCCGATCAGCAAGCCAAACAACAACAGCGGCACCGGCGCGCCCAGTTGATCGGCCACTTTCTGTGCCACCGGGATCATCGCCAGCAAAAACGGCACATTATCCACAAAACCCGATACCACCACCGAGACGGCGACAATGGTAACAAACGCCTGAAACAGGTTGCCGCCGACACTGTTGGCAATCCAAACCGAAAGCTGGTCGAGCCAACCCGATCGGCTCAGCGCCCCCACGATCACAAAGACGCCCATCAGGAAAAAGGTCGTGTCCCAATCCAACGTCTTGATGAGTTGCCGCATGGGCTCCCACCTCGGACCCAGCCGGTACCAAATCAATCCCGCCACGGCCAAAACCATCGTGAGCGTCCCGGCCAGCCACTTGAACTCGGGGTCGAACGCCGAACACACGGACAACCCGACAATCAATGTCACCAACAATCCCGACGGCACCAGCGAACGCGGTTTCTCGACCGCAACCAACGTGACAGGGCTGCGATGCCGGCGCAACAAAAACGCCACCACCGCCATGGCCGCCACCGCCCCTACCTGCACGGCAAAGAAAATTCCCGGTCGCCCCCGGTACACAAAGAAATCGTTGAAACTCATCTTCATGTAGCCCGCCAAAATCATGCTGGGCGGGTCGCCGATCAGCGTGGCCGTCCCCTGGAGGTTCGTGCACACCGCGATGCAAATCAATAATCGCACGGGCGAGATTTCCAGCTTCTCCGCCAGGCTCACCGCCACCGGCGCCACCAGCAATACCACCGCCACGTTTTCCACAAAGGCCGACAACAGGCTCGACAAGACGCACACCGCCATCAGGGCGCCGCGCACTGTGCGCGTTTTGTCCACAAAAAACTCCGCTAACACCGCGGGCATCCTCGAAAGCATGAACAACTCTGCCAGCACCAGCGTGCCGAAAAACAGGGCAATCACATTCCAGTGAATGCTCTCCCACAACGCTTCGCGCCAGCCCAACGCGCCGGTCAACACCAACAATACCGAACCGCCGCAGGCCGTTGCCGCCCGCCATTTCGGAAGCAACACGAACAGCAGATAACACGACAGAAATACGACCAGCGGAATCCACGCGACAGTCTTCATGACGGTTCCAAAATTCTTTTCGCTGATCTCATTCTAACTGGGTTTCATGCCGTGGCAATGTGATTCAGCCAAAACCGTCGGACGCGACGACATTGTCGGCTCGTTCACTTGACGGGCCAGAAGTTCGTAGTAGGGTTTTGACGAATGAACCGTTTCTTTTCGATGGTGGAAAAGGGCGTCGTCATCGTGCTGGCGTTGTTGATGGCGATCATCCTTTTGGTGTCGGTGATCGAACTGGGTTGGATGGTGGTGAAAGACATCATAAGTCCACCGGTGTTGTTGTTGGATATTTCCGAGTTGCTGGATTTGTTTGGTTTTTTCCTGTTGGTGTTGATTGGGGTTGAATTATTGGTCACGATCAAGGCCTATTTTACCGAGCATGCGGTACATGTCGAAGTGGTGGTGGAGGTCGCCTTGATTGCGATTGCCCGGAAAGTGATTATCTTGGATGTCAAAGAGTATGAACCGCTTCAGTTGGCCGGTATCGCGCTGATCATCATCGCGCTGGCCGCCGCGCACTTTGTGGTCAAACGCAACCCGCGTTTTTTCGCTCCAAAGTCAGTCCCCGATTGATCCGGGAATTGTCATGTCTTACCAGTATGAGCAACAACTGAAACGGAGGTAACAATATGCCGGTGAAACCGAGTGAAAAGGAAGAACAGTTTTTCCGCGAACAGGAATTGAAACGCCAATTGGCGCAGGCACGCGCCGAACAGGAAGCCATGGCCGCCGCAGAGAAACAGCGTCTGAAAGAACTTCATTACATGCACTGCCCGAAATGCGGCCAAGCTCTTATTGTGGAAAAGTATGGCGATGTGGAAGTGGATGTCTGCGGCGGATGCAAAGGGTTATGGCTGGACGCCAACGAGCTGGATCAAATCCTGGCGGCCAAGGAACAAACCGGCCCGTTACGCCGTTTCCTCAAGATACTCGGCGGTTGACCAATCCCGTCCGGTCCGTCGTGGCGACAACGCGCGCCCTTTGGCGTCCCCCGTGGCGAGCCGCGTCACGCTCCTTTGAACACCGCGCTGATGAAGACAAGGATGAACAACGCGATGGTCTCGATAATGCCGAGCACCATCAGGTAGTTGCCAAAACCCTTGCCCGTCTCGGCCAACGCATCGCAGCCAGCCGCGCCCGCCACGCCCTGCCAGTAGGCGGACGCGCCAATGGCCAGCCCGCCAAAGAGTCCGGCGCCAAGCATGGCGCCCCAGTTGGTGAATCCGGCGGCATTGCAGAGCGCAACCATCTGGTTCATCAGGATCATGCCGTAGATGGTCTGCGACATCGGGGCACCGGCAAAGACGATGAGAATGAACGGCGCCGTCTTGTTTTGCGCGAAGCATTTCTTCCATGCCCCAATCGCGGCGGGGCCGGCCGCGCCCGTCCCAAGCGCCGAGCCGACGGCCGAAAGGCCAAACACGGTGGCCGCGCCCATTTTTCCGAGGGTAACTGCTGTTTGTGGGTCCATGACGATTTCCTTTCCGGGTGATTAGGATTCCATCTGAGGTTGTTTGACGCTGCGAAACGGCTGAAACGGGATGCCGGTCCATTGCATGCCGATGTGTCCGGAAAACTCCAGCGTGTTCAGGCGCACTCCGTGCACCATCACACCCATCAGGCACAGCACGATGTTCAGCCCGTGTGCCAGCAACAGGAACAACGCCGCCGCCAGACCCGATGCCCAGTGACCGAACATCGGCGCCAGGGTCGCGTTGAAGTTGTTGGCAACAGCAAAAGACGCCGTCCCAACGGCAAACAGGCGGATGTAGGAGACAACGTCCACGAAATTGCTCACGAGATTCAGGGGCAACATGGCGTGGTTGAACCATTCGCTTTTGAACTGGCGCAGCGGCGTCATGAAACACACGATGCACACCACGCCCGCCACAAACATCGGCAGCGCAAAGGAAGGCATGGGACGGCCGAGCACCATTTTCAGCGCAAAAAAGTACATGGTCCACGTGGTGCCGATCCAACCCAGTTGCGCGAGAGATTGGAGGCTGCGCGGGTTGCGCGCAATGTTCCAGAGGTGAGCCAGTGACAAATGAATCGCACCCACAAGGAAACAGAGGTGTTTGACGTTTTCCGGATCGGTGAGCCACCTCACGCGCGCCGCCGCCAGCGCGCCACGCTCCACGGCAATGCCGAAGTAGGTGCCGGTGAGCACGCCCCAAATCATCGTGGCCACGCTCATGACGGTAAACAGGGTGAACACCTTGCGGGGTGTTTTGGGAAACTTCCGGGCAGCCAGACGACTGCCGATCAGAAACAACGCCCCATAACCGGCATCGCCCACCAGCACGGCAAAAAACAACGCAAAGAAAATCAAAAATGCCGCGCTGATGTCCACCTCCCGGTAACCGGGCAGTATTCCGACCAGCTCGAAAAGCGGCTCAATCGGTTTGACCCAGCGCGGATACCGCAACAGGGTTGGTACCGGATCGTTTTCGGAAGGATCCTCCACCACCAGTCCCCAACCATGTCGCGGAGCAACCTCCCGCAGGCGCGTCGCTTTTTCGGCAGGACAATATCCCTGCAAATAAGCGATGACTTCGCCGGCGCCCACGCCCATCCCATTCCGCGCCTCGGCAAACCGCCATTGATCCTCGGCGTCGGCCAACAACGCCGCCACCTGCGCATAATCGCCACTGAAGCGGGTGATTTCCTCCCGAATCGCGCGCTGCCGTTCGGACATGGCAGCGAGACGTTGTCGCATCGCCGTGAGCGAACGAATCGGCAACGGAATTTCCTGCGCATTCTCGATTTCGACCGGGCCACGACTGATCACAACGAAATGGACCGAGGTCTTGTCCCGCTGCAGTTCCACACACACCGCGTCGTCCGGTACGACCGGTTTTGCGCCCGGCGAGGCCTGGTACAGCCGCACAAAAATGCCGCGCCCACGCAATGCCTCCACGGCAGCCGGTTCAAAATCGCCGAACGGACGGTACCGTTGTTCCTCGTGGCGGAGTGATGTCGTTTCGTCCTCCAGCGCGCGTTGTTCGTGGATCAGTTTCCACAGTTCCTCCACAACTTCGCGCGGCGAAAGTCCCGACGGCTTACCGTTCGGTTCCGGTGGCAGGATTTCCAGCGCTGTGCGGACGTATTCGTATTCGCGACGGGCCGCCTCGACCGATTCGCTCTCGCGCTGGGTGACCGGTTGGAGATGGACGATGCCGAGATCGCGCAATTGTTCCAGCGTCGCCTCCCGTGTGTTCGCGAGGCAAAGCAATGTCACCTTTTTCATCGGCACAATCATGCGGTGGCGCTCACTTTCTCGACCGTCTTGGACTTGGCGAACTTCGACCGTACCACGTCGGCGGTCATCTGGTCGCCGAGCACGATGCGGATAACGCGGATATTTTCGCGTGTCTCCGGGATTTTGACCTTCTCGAACAGATTCACGCGTTGGGTGGTGATTCGCAGTTCCTCGCGCAGCCGGTGAAGTTGTTCCTCGATGATTTGTGTCTCGACACGCAGCCGGATCAGATGTTCCAGCATCTTGATTCCGTCGTCCACCCAGGCCGGTGTGGCGAACAGATCGGGCAGGTGACGCTCAAATTCGATGGACTCGAAGACCGGGAAGCTCACCCCGGCGATATTGCCGGTGGTCGTGTTGATTCTGGCCACACGCAGGTACTGGGAAAAATCAATCGGCTCGGAAAACAGTTTCACCCACGAAGCCAATTCCCGCCGGGCGGCGGTTTCCTCGGTGCGTTTGGCTTCCAGCGCGGCCTCGGCGTGGCGGACTTCGATTTGCATCTGTTGTTTCTTCAACTGCAGCGTCGGCAGATACCGCCGGAAGCGCGCCAACGCGTCGCGCTGCGCTTTCAACTCGTTTTTGGTGTACTTGATCTTCGCCATGCGGCTAGTTCTTCGGCCAGAATTTGCTGATCAATTTGGTCGGGATACCGGTCTCTTCGGGAGCAAAACAATCGGCCAGAATCTGCCAGCCGAGGTCGAGTGCTTTCTCGATCGGGATGTTGACGCGCAGGTCCATCATCTCGGCCTCAAATCGCTGGCCGTATTTGAGAAGTTTTTGATCCCAGCCGCTCATGCGAAAGCCCATCGCCTGTTTTTCCAGCGTCTCTTTGTAACCGGCGTAAAGCTGGATCATCGTGTTCATAATGGTGCGATGGTCTTCGCGGGTTTTGTTGTTCACGAGCTGTTTCAGGCGGCTCAGCGACCCGAACGGCTCGATGCGTCCATTGCGGAGATAAAACTGTCCTTCGGTGATGTAGCCGGTGTTGTCGGGCACCGGGTGGGTCACGTCGTCGCCGGGCATGGTCGTCACCGCCAGAATCGTGATCGAGCCGGCGCCCTCGAAGTCCACGGCTTTTTCGTAGCGGGCGGCCAACTGGCTGTAGAGGTCGCCGGGATAACCGCGGTTCGATGGCACCTGTTCCATCGTGACGGCGATCTCCTTCATCGCGTCGGCGAAATTGGTCATGTCAGTCAACAATACGAGCACCCGCTTGTTTTGCAGCGCGAACTGTTCGGCAACAGCGAGGCTCACATCCGGCACGAGCAGACATTCGACAATCGGGTCGGCGGCGGTATGAATGAACAAGACCGACCGGGACAGCGCGCCCTGTTCTTCGAGTGTGTCGCGGAAGAACAGATAATCATCGTGTTTCAGTCCCATCCCGCCGAGGATGATGATGTCCACCTCGGCCTGCATGGCAATGCGGGCGAGAAGTTGGTTGTACGGCTCGCCGGCCACGGAGAAGATCGGGAGTTTCTGCGATTCGACCAGCGTGTTGAACAGGTCAATCATCGGGATGCCGGTCCGCACCATTTTGCGCGGGATAATGCGTTTGGCCGGATTGACCGACGGGCCGCCGATGGGGGTCATGTTTTCGGTGATGGCGGGGCCGCGGTCGCGGGGTTGGCCGCTGCCGTTGAAGACGCGACCGAGCAGCGCATCGGAGAACGGCACTTGCATGGTGTGACCGAGGAACCGGACCTGCGCGTCGGTGGAAATGCCGCGGCTGCCGGCGAACACTTGCAAATCCACGCGTCCGCCTTCGAGTCGGATCACCTGTGCCAGCGAGGTGCCCTGTCGGGAGGTGACCTGTGCCAGTTCCCGGTAGCCCACGTCGTCCGCCTGCACCGTGATCACGCTGCCGGCAATCTTGTCAATCTTGCCATAAACCTTATGCATACTCCGTCACCTCCGCGACGGCTTTCTCGATTTGTTGCTCCAACGCGGCGAATTCGGGTGATTTCATATCCACCCGGTTCCAGTCCTTGGTGGTCTGCGTCAATCGCAGGAAGAATCGGCGCGCCGTGTCTTTGTCGGCAAACTTCATCTTCGTTTTCAGAATCTTATGGAGCCGATGGAAGACATACCGCTGTCGCTCGGCCGGTGTGGCCGCGTCAATTTCGTGATAAGCGTCCTGTTGCAAATAGACCGCATCGAGGTATTCGGCCTTTAGATACAACAGGAAATCCTCCATCGGCGTGCCTTCTTCGCCGACGACTTTCATCATCTGGTTGACTTCGTTGCCCTCGCGCAACACGCGCCGGGCAAACTCGACTTCCTCCGCCGGCACGACGCCGGTGTATTTCGACCAGCTTTCCAGCGGGTGAATCGCCGGATAGCGGCGTTGGTCGGAGCGTTCCCGGGAAAGCCCGTGAAATGCACCGACCACTTTGAGCGTGGATTGGGTGACCGGTTCCTCGAAATTGCCGCCGGCGGGGCTGACGGTGCCGCCGATGGTGATGGAGCCGACCGAGCCGTCCTTGAGTTTCACCAGGCCGCCGCGTTCGTAGAATGCCGCGATGACCGATTGCAGATAGGCCGGGAAGGCTTCTTCGCCCGGTATCTCTTCCAGCCGGCCTGACATCTCGCGCAACGCCTGCGCCCACCGAGAAGTCGAGTCGGCGAGCAAGAGTACGTGCAAACCCATCTGCCGGTAGTACTCGGCAATGGAGACCGCTGTGTACACCGATGCCTCGCGCGCGGCGACCGGCATGGAACTGGTGTTGCAGATGATCAGCGTGCGCTCCATCAGGCTGCGGCCGGTGCGCGGGTCTTGCAGGTGCGGGAACTCGCGCAAGGTTTCAACGACTTCGCCCGCGCGTTCGCCGCAGGCGGCAAAGATGACGACATCCACGTCGGCGTGTCGGCTGGTGATCTGTTGTAGGACGGTTTTGCCCGCGCCGAACGGGCCGGGGATGCAGTAGGTGCCGCCGCGCGCGACAGGGAAGAAGGTGTCAATGCAGCGGATGCGCGTGACCATCGGTTCGACCGGGCGGAGTCGTTCGGCGTAAGCCTTGATGGGCAGCTTGACCGGCCAGCGTTGCGAGAGTTTTGCCTCCTGAACATGACCGTGATCATCGCGCAGCCTGGCAATGGTCTGTTCGACCGTGTAGTCGCCGGCAGGAGCGATTTCGACGACTTCCCACGGGCCGCGCCAGAGGAACGGGACCATGATCCGGTGTTGGAAAATGCCTTCCGGCACGGTACCCAGTGTTTCGCCCGCGGTGAGCCGGTCGCCGGGTTTGGCGACGGGCGTGAAGGCCCATTTTTTATCGCGGGGCAGGGCGATTTCGTAGCGGCCGCGTTGGAGGAAAAACCCGTACTTGGCGGCAAGGTTCGGCAGGGGATTTTGCAGGCCATCGAAAATCTGAGTCAGCAGGCCGGGGCCGAGTTCGACGGAGAGCATTTCGCCGGTGAACTCGACCTTGTCGTTTTCGCGCAGGCCGGTGGTGTCCTCGAAGACCTGCAACTCAGCATACCGGCTACGGACACGGATGACCTCGGCTTTCAGGCGCAGGTCACCGAGGAGGGCGTAGGCGACCTCGTTTTGGGAGACGGGTTTCTCGAACTCGACCATCAGCAGGTTGCCGCTGACGCCGACGATTTTTCCGATGTTTTCACTCATGCGTTGGTGTTCTCCCAGCGCGCGTTGGCGCTGACAAATTGTTCGACGGCCTTCTGGCCGTCGGCATCCTGCAGGCTAGCCCAGTGTTCGGCAATGCGAAGCTGGATGGCAAAAGCCAGAATGGGAGCCAGTCCGAACGGTTCGGGGCGAGCCAGTTCTTCCGCCAGATGCCAGCGGCAGCGATCCAGTTCACGAACACGTTCCAGCGGAGTGGCCTTGGTAAAGGCGTTGGTCACTGCGTCTTCGATGGAGACGTCGTAACCGGTGTGTGGGTGTTGATAGGGGCGCACTTCGACGCCGAGCTGGGCGGCGCGGGCGCGGGCAATGGCGTTGCGCAATTGTGTTTCCTTTGCCTGCCATTGATCGGCAAAGCGGCAACCGCCGATGGCGCGCCCCTCCAAAAAAGCGTCCACAAACACCAGGTCTGCCTCCGGCAACACCCCTTGAAGCTGCTGTCGCCATTGCGCCGAGCGCAGCGGCGGCGGGTCGCCGAAAAACATCATCGGGAGGCTGGCCAGGATGTAATGGTAACTCACCGTTCGCTTTCTCCGGTCTTGCGCGCGGCACGATGGACGATCTCGGCCATGTGCGGGCGCAGAAAGTTACACAACGCCTCGGCGATGGCTTCGTTGGTAAACTGATGTTCGATGTGCTGGTCCACCAACCGGACCTTGAATCCTTTGAAGATGCTGTTGTCGGCACGAATGTCCACACCGCCGATGAGTTTTTGCCGGTACATCTCGGCAAAGAAGGCGATGATTTCCTTCTGGTCTTCGGGGCTGATCAACAGGGCAATGCGGTTTTTCGGTCCCTCCTCGCGGGCGTAAGCCTGCGCGACCGTCAACAGCATCTTCTTCAACGTCTCGCTATCGAGCGCCTGTTTGACCGCCTCGCCCACAATGTCTTTGAGGATATTCTCGACGCCCTGGCCAACGGTGATCAACAGGTCGCGGGCTGCTTGTTCGAGGGTTTTGCGTCCGCGTTCAACGAAGATTTCCGAATCCTTCTGAGCCTTCTCGATGATGGCCTGAGCGCGGGCCTCGGCCTCTTTCACAAGGCTGGCCGCTTCGGCTTTCGCCTTTGTCAGGATTTCAGCGCTTTCGCGCTCGGATTTTTCGATCGCTTCCCGCTGGATGCGATCAATCAAATGTTGCAGTTCTTCGGCCATGACCAACTCCTCTTGAGGGGGTTTTCTCCTGGACGGGCTGTATCCTAAACATCAAGCGACGTCTTGCAAGCCCAACTGCATGAGGAACGCCGTTTTTCTTACGAAAATTGCCCGGCGGGCGGCAACGGTAGTTTCCCGTTCCAGACTCGCACATGGAAAGAATGCGGTTCCCCGGACGGCACGCTCTCGTAGCGTCCACCCGCCTCCTCCAGCGCCAGCAACCCGGCGCACACATCCCAGAGTTTGATTCCATACTCGATGTACGCATCGAATCGGCCGCAGGCCACATACGCCACATCGAGCGCCGCCGCGCCCATCAACCGCATCTTGCGCGCCCGCAGGATCAGGTGCTGGAAATCCGCCAGTCCGCGACGAATTGTTTCCTCGCTTTTGAAAAAGCCGATCCCGATGATGGCCTCCTCCATCCGATCCCGCTCGCTCACGCGGATGGGGCGTCCGTTCAATGTCGCCCCCTTGCCGCGTTGCGCCGCGAACATCTCGTCCGCCTCTGGCGCGTACACCACCCCAGCCACCGTCTGCCAACCGTTACCCACGCGTTCCTGTGCCGCGACGCTGACGGCATAATGCGGGATATTGTAAAAATAGTTCACCGTCCCGTCGAGCGGATCAATCACCCACCGCATCGGCGCCTCCGATGGACCACTGACGCCCTCTTCGCCAAGGATGGCGTGGTCGGGAAAATCCGCAAGGATCACCTTCGTGATGGCTTTTTGCGATTGCTCGTCCAACTCCAGCTTGATGTCGCGGTGGGTCGCCTGATTGACGACCAGCGACGAGCCGAAGTTTCGGCGTAATAATTTTCCGGCAGCGCAGGCTGCCTCCATGGCGGTTTCCAACATGCTGTTGGTTGTAAACAGATGCTGCCCCCGGCGCAACGGCGAAATTCACCGCCTCGTCACTTGTTGATTTTGTGGTTGACGGATGACGGGGCTTGGCGTAAAGGGCGGGCAGAAGGCAGGGAACAATAAATCAACCACCAACAGGAGGACTTCATCCAATGAAATCTCTCATTGCCGCACTGACCATGGTCGCCATGGGACTCGCGTACACAGGCACCGGTTATGCCGCCGACAAGCCCGAAAAGAAGGAAGGAAAGAAACCCGAAGTCGCCACCAAACAGTTCACGGGCACTGTCGAGTCCTGCGACGCCGCCTGCATCAAGGTCAAGAAGGGCGAAGAAACCAAGACGTTCACCGTCAACGAGAAAACCAAGGTCGCCACTGCCGAGAAGAAGGAAGGAGCCATTGGCGATGTCAAGGCCGGGGATAAAGTCACCGTTCTATATGCCGGAGAAGGTGACACCGCTGTTGCCAAGCGGATCATGGTAGGTGGGGCCGGCAAGAAGAAATAACCACAACGGTCAGTTCCGTCTTTTTTCGCCACACAGGGAACCCGTTACCGGGTTCCCTGTGTGTTTCTGGTGACTATTTTGCGGAATCGGTTTGAGGATTGTGGTTTGTTGTTTGGTTGGGTTTCGGTTCATGGCTACGCCTTTCGAGATTGATTTCATGGCGTTGACTCTTTGTGATTTTTCATTTCGTGTACTTGCTTTTCGCCTTTTTCCGGTTTCTTTTCCGATGGCTCGCAGCGGCAGCAACCTCCACCGCGTGATCTGTCCATTGCGCACCATGTTGTAGAATCAGGTGGAGAAAAATCACCACCGTGTTGCGTTATCTTCCAATATAGCGCAGATAAAACCCCTCATCGTCTGGTTCATGTACTCCAACACATGCTCAATCCGCGCCCGCATCCTTGACTTCTGCCGATTCGATTCTTTCGGATGGTCGTTCAGTGGACGACTCCGATACGCCCATTCGTGAATCTGACAGCCGCGAAGTCAGGAGACCTTCACGGAACAAAAGAGTTTCAGCGTTAAACTTCCCGACGGCAGCCAATGGCCGTGACTTGGATTGTTCCCGTTTGATCGTCAATCAAGCTAAAGCACTCGGTAATCACCGACCCGAATACGATAGCCGTCGTGCCCATGCAACTTCTGAACTCCGGGCGGACGCGGGTTATTCTCCAGTTCGAGAAGCTTGATGACCATGCGGTTGATGGAGAGCTACTGGCAAATCCGCGAGTTCCTTTTCGGCGGGGCGGCCGTGTAGGCCATGACAAATGGCTACCCGGTTTCTCGATCCGCAAGATACTCGCGCAACGGCCGCCCCGGTTCATGGCGACGCTGCTCAATCGTGGCTATATCCAGCAAATCTTCCCGAAACTCACAGTCGCCCTGCCACGGCGTTGCAAGGTCAAATTCACAGCCGTTTCGCCTAAGCCTTGTCCTTATGGCTGAAGCATTAGCTTGCACCATGTCCCCGATCCACCTGTAGTGGAGGGTGGAAAACTTTTTGCGGATGAGGCGGAGTTCACCCACTTCAACCTCGACGCCGATTTCCTACAGACACTCCCGTCGAACGGTTCCATGCAGCGATTCACCGGGTTTCTGTCCGCCGCCCGGCAAGGCGTGCCATTCGCCGCCTTTGTGTGGGATTGTGGTGTAGTATTCATCGGTTTCCCTTTTCTGAACCGTTGGGCATGGTTTCCAGTTCCTCAAACTGCCCGAACTCGCTGAAAAACTTTAGTTCGATGCTCCCGGTCGCGCCGCTGGGATGCTTGGCAATGACCAAGGTCGCTTTGCCTTTTACTGCTTGACGCTTCTTGTCGGTATCGGCGTATAGCTCCGGGCGAACCAGTAGGCACGCTGCATCCGCTTCCTTTGCAATGAGAGCAGTTTTTGAAACTCTTTGTGTCTTCAGCAATAACTGGCCGAGTTGTTCTGTCTCCAAGCGTGTCAGCGTCAGAATCGCGATACCATTCTCTTTGGCCAACGCTTTCAGTCCACGCATGATTTCGGCGATTTGTGCTCGGCGTTTTCGGGTTGAGTCGCTTGCAGGTGCCGCCACTTCTTGCAGCGAGTCCACCACGAGCAACCGGAGGTTGTGGTTGCGTTTCATTTGCCGCGCCCGGGCGCAAAGCTGCTCAATCGTTAATCCTGCCGTGTCGTCAATCACCAGCGGCGCCCGCATCAACTTGCCCGCGTTCTCCGTCAACCGGTGAAAATCCCGCCCACTCAGAATGGTGTCAGGCGAGCAACCGCTGTTCACTTTCGCTAGCGAACACAACATGCGTCTGAGCAATTCCTCCGCTGACATGCCCAGACTGAATACGTCGACCGGTTGTTTGCCCTGGATTGCCACATACGACGCGATATTCATGGCCAATGCGGTCTTGCCCATGCCAGAGCGGCCGGCCAGAACGAAGATTTCTTCGCTGTGAAGTCCACCGATGAGACGGTCCAAGGCGTCAAAGCCGGCCCGAATCCCTGTGACCACATCGTGTTCTGGCGGTCGGCGCCGAGACGCGGCCGGTCCGGTTTGCATGGGAACTTGCCGTTGTTTCGGGCCATTGCGTTGTTTGTTCACTCTTTTCATGTGCGCGGTTTGTTTTTGGCGACAGAATGCGCCTGAAAAAGCAGCGGCGCAAAGGAAACGATTGTGCACAAAGTTTGTCCAAATACCGCTGCTAGCCGCCCCGTTCTCCGGCTAGCGGAACAAACTTCGTCGCGCCGGGGGCGCGGCAGCGGAGTGCCGCGGCTACAGAGGAAAGAGTTTCTTGAACTCGTCGCGGAGCCGGGTGAGGCGTTTGGGGGCGGTGCGCACGTCCCAGTTCAAGCCTTTGCAGAGGAACTCGTGTTTCTTTAGGCCTTTCAAGCCGAGGCGAGCAGCCTTTTGATCCAGTTGGCGAAGTTTTTCGGCTTCTTTCATCCGCTGGGCAAATCCTTCGGCGAGAGCGGCGCCTTGACGACCGGGGACACGGATGCGGTGGAGCTTGCCAATGGCGCGCCAACGGATGTCGCGGCTGCGATCAAACGACCAGTAGGCCGGGATGTGAATCATCGTGCCGTAGGGAGTGAGGTTGACGGACAACTTCAGCAGCAGCGGTTTGTCGTATTGCATCCCGTAGAGGTTCCAGCGCAGACAAAACGCGTCAAACACGGCGCGAAATGCGTCGTCACGCCGCCGCAGGTTCACGGAGAACGACGGGCGGAGGTTGCGCTCCGCGCCCATCGTGCGGCGGATGACGCCCTTGTGATCGCGGTAGGCGGCGACGTTGAAGACGGCTTTGATGCGTTCCCATTGCTGTCGCAATTCGGGATTGGTTGTGATGGCCAGTTCCATCTGCGAATACTTGGCTTGGGCACGAACCGTGTCCTCGTAGCGGCCTTGCTGTATCTGGTGTTCGTGTTCCGCTACGACGGCGCAAACCGCTTCGCCGGGCGGGGGCGGCAGCAGTTCGAGGAGAAGATGTTGCCGGGAGTTCAGACGTTTCCTTTTCTCCAATGTCGCCAGGCAATCCTCCAGCGCGTCCTGAATGTTGAACGGCCACAACGTCGGCGGGACAAACATCCAGTCGTAAAGGGGCTGAAGCTGTTGACGGGCCGCCTCATTGAGCTTCGGACGGAGCGCGTGATAATGTCGTAGAACCTCTTCCGCCCACTCGTCGCGGTGGAAAGCGCGGGCTTTCAGTTTCTGCAGGTCGTTTCGCAGCGCGTTGGTCAGAGCACGTTCCACATGACTTATGGTAGCAACCGCCCGAAACGAATCCAAGCTCGGAACTGACGCCGTTGACACTGTGACCGGGATGTGACACGTGTGCAGCATCGCTGCTGACCGTGCCAATTTGATTTTGGACGGTGATGGCGTTCTTTTCCCTGCTGTTTTGACCGGTTTTGCTCCCTCTGAAACTTGCCAGACTGAAGTTGGGTTTCTATTATCAGAAAATGATGATCAGAAGAGGGTTTCAGTTTGTCGCGCTCGTATTGATGTTGGTCGCTCTACCGGTGTTGGCGCAGACACGTCCGGTAATGACGGCGGGAGGGGGATCGTTTTTGATATCGGCACGCACGGTAATGGAGGCGATCCAAAAGGATTATTACAATCCGAAAACAGGATTGTATATCCACAGCCTGAACAAACGGCACCCGGAGTTCATGTGGGGGAATGGAGTCATGTTCTCGGCCTTGGTGGCGGCCGCGCGTCATGAACCGGGCGTTTATCGTCCGGTAATGGATCGGTTTTTCACGGCGATGGATCGGTACTGGGACGGAAAAGCCAAAATACCAGGATATGAGCCGTCGCCGACGGCTGGCAACGGGCACGACAAATATTACGATGATAACGAATGGATGGTCATCACCTTCATGGAAGCTTATGAACTAACCCATGAGGTGAAATACCTTAACCGCGCGCAGCAGGCATTGGCGTTTTCATTGAGCGGTTGGGATGAACAGCTTGGCGGAGGCATCTGGTGGCATGAGATGCACAAGGAGGGAAGCAAAAACACCTGCGCCAACGGGCCGGCTGCCGTGGCGTGTTTGCGGGTGGCGCGGTATCGTCAGACAACGGAAAATGTGAATTGGGCAAGGAAACTGGTGACGTGGACCAGCGAACATCTTCAGGATCGGGACGGCCTGTTTTTTGACAACCAGCGCGTGGCGGATGGGCAGATCAACAAAGTGAAACTTACATACAACGCGGCCCTGATGCTGCGGGCAAACCTCGGATTGTACTGGGCGACGGGCGAAACGAAGTTTCTCACCGAGGCCAAACGGATTGGGGCGGCGTGCAGCTTCTTCGTGGATCGGAAAACGGGAGCCTATCGTGACGCGTTTAAATTTTCGCACCTCTTGGTGGAAGCAGACCTTGAACTGTATCGCGCGACGAGCGATCCCACATTGCTGGCGCGAGCGCGACGTAACGGCGAGGTCGCGTGGTCACGATGGCAAAATTCGCCACCGCAGGAGATGATCGAGCAGGCGGCGATTGCGCGGATGTTGTGGTTATTGGCCGATGAGGAAACGGAAACGGGCCGAATGTTCTGGCGAAGGTCGGATCGGGCGGTTGGAGCGAGAGGATAACGCCATCCAGGTGGCGGGGAACCGTTGATCGCGCCGCGTCTGCTCATAACCTGCAATGAACTTCCTGTTGCGGATGCCCATGCGCGTGCCTCGGAAAGCGATTTCCTGTCAGCGGGTCATTTCAGGCGGAGTTGATTGGTAGCGACGAAGATGTTCTCATGCTGGACGCGAACGTTGAAACCTTCTTCGCGTCCCATTTCATCGAGGTCAGCCTGCAACAACGCAAGCTCCCAGCGTTTCGGGATTTCGACCTGTGCCGTCAGGACGAAATCTTCTCCCGCGCAATCCCAGTAAAGGTCCACGATGTTGATGTCTTTACCCGCCAGGTATTGGCTGAAACGATGGATGACGCCCGGTTTGTCCTTGCCGAGCGCCGTAATAACGAATCGTTCACCCGGTTCACGCGCACGCGGCGCGGCAGGGGCGACGTATGCGCGGGCCGCGACTTCCAGCGGGCCGCCCGGCGGCGCCGCTTTCTGGATACGCGTGGCGAGGTCCTGCGTGGCGATGGCCTGCGGAAAACTGACAACCAGAATCTGGGTAAAATAACCGCCGAGAACGGTTTGTGAACAGGCGTCAATGTTGCCACCGAGCGCGACAATGACGCCGCTGACGGCCGCGATGATGCCGGGACGGTCGTCGGCCATCACGTTGAGCGCGTAGGCGTGTTCAAAGCGGGTTTTCATCGGTGGACCCGCTTCAATACGGCAGTGGGAATCGGGAGGTGAGGGCGCGGACCTTGGCGCGGACGGCGTCGGCGACGGCGGGGTCGTTGGGTTTGTCGAGGACTTCGGTGATGAAGCCGGCGATTAGTTCCATTTCAGGTTCTTTCATGCCGCGGGTGGTGACAGCGGGGGTGCCGATGCGGATGCCGCTGGTGACAGTGGGTTTTTCGGGGTCGAAGGGGATCATGTTTTTGTTGACGGTGATGCCGGCTTTGTCGAGGGCTTCCTGAGCGATTTTGCCGGTGAGTTTTTTGGGGCGAAGGTCCACGAGCATGAGATGATTGTCCGTGCCGCCGCTGACGATGCGGAAGCCGTTTTTGGCGAGGGCGGCGGCGAGGGTGGCGGCGTTTTTGATGATCTGTTGTTGGTATTCTTTGAAGGCGGGTTGGAGAGCTTCTTTGAAGCAGACGGCTTTGGCGGCGATGATGTGTTCGAGCGGGCCGCCCTGGATGCCGGGGAAGATTTGGGAGTTGACGGCTTTGGCGTAGGTTTCTTTGCAGAGGATGAGACCGCCACGGGGGCCGCGGAGCGTTTTGTGGGTGGTGGTGGTGACGATGTCGGCGTGGGGGACGGGGTTGGGGTGAAGTCCGGCGGCGACAAGGCCGGCGATATGGGCCATGTCCACGATGAACGCGGCGCCGACTTCTTTGGCGATGGCGGCAAAGGCGGCAAAGTCGAGGGTGCGAGGGTAAGCGCTGGCGCCGACCATGAGGATGCGCGGTTTTTCAGCGCGGGCGAGTCGGGCGACTTCGTCCATGTCAATCTGTTCGGTCTTTGGGTTGACGCCGTAGGGGACGATTTTGAAGAGTTTGCCGGAGAAGTTGACGGGGGAGCCGTGGGTGAGGTGTCCACCGAAGTTCAGGCTCATGGCGAGGATGGTGTCGCCGGGTTTGGCGACGGCGAAGTAGGCGGCCATGTTGGCCTGGCTGCCGGAGTGGGGTTGGACGTTGGCATGTTCGGCGCCGAAGAGGGTTTTAGCACGGTCAATGGCGAGTTGTTCGACGATGTCCACGGCTTCGCAGCCGCCGTAGTAGCGTTTGGCGGGGTAACCTTCGGCGTATTTGTTGGTGAGGACGCTGCCGGCGGCTTCGAGGACGGCGGGGGAGACGAAGTTTTCGCTGGCGATCAGTTCGATGTTTTCCTGTTGGCGGCGGGTTTCGTGTTGGATGGCATTGTAGATTTCGGGGTCAACCTGGGCGATGGCGGAGTGGGTGGGTTGGGAGCAGAGGGGGGGATGATCCATTTTTTTGACGCGCCGTTCGTGGCGGCCTCCTTCGAATTCAGTTTTGAGCCAGACGTTGAGGATGGATTTGGCTTGTTCGATGTTGACGTCGCCGCCGTTGCCGGCGAGGACGAGGACGTTGGCGTCGTTGTGTTGGCGGCTGACGCGCGCCCAGTGTTCGTCGGTGACGAGGGCGGCGCGGATGCCGATGACGCGGTTGGCGGCAATGCTCATGCCGATGCCGCTGCGGCAGATAAGGATGCCGCGGTCGAATTTGCCGGCGACAATTTCTTTGGCGACGGCGAAGGCGTAATCGGGGTAATCCACGGAGTCGGTGGAATGGGTTCCGAAGTCGGTGCAGGGATAGCCGTTTTGCAGGAGCCAGTCTTTGAGGGCGGTTTTGAGGGCGATGCCGCCGTGGTCGGCGGCGATGGCGATGCGGAGGGGTTGGGAGGGGGCGGCGGTTCCTTCGGCCGCGGCGGTGCGGGCGGCTTCGTTTTGTTCGATGAAGGCAAGGATGCTGGGGAGAGCATTTTGGATTTGATCGCGAGTGCGGCGATAGACTTCGATGGGTTGGCCGATGGGGTCGGGAATGTCGCGTCCGATAATTTCACCTTCTTGGAATTCGCGGAGAGTGAAGACTTTTTCGGCGGCAGCGGGGTAAAAGGTTTGGATGGCATCCTGTTGTTGTTGGGTCATGGTGAAGATGTAATCGGCGGCCTCAATTAATCCGGAGTGGAGAGATTGGCTGCGGAAGTCTTTTAGGTCGAGGCCGAGTTCGGCCATGACCTTGACGGCGGTGTCGGTGGCGGGTTGGCCGTCAATGGCGCCGAGGCCGGCGGAGATGACGCGGAAGTTGGGGTTGCCCTTGAGTTGTTGGCGCATCAGGGTTTCGGCCATTGGGCTGCGGCAGACGTTGCCGGTGCAGACAAAAAGGATGGTTTTCATTTCGGGAGGTTGGGGTGGGGGTTATCGCCAGGAGAGGAGGACGCGAATTCCTTTCAAGATGTCCACGGCACGTTCCAGGACAATGTCGCGAGGGGCGGCGGGTTTGGAAGAAGATGAGTTGGTCGTGTTGGTTGCGTTGGTGGAGGCAGTAGGAGTCGGCAGGTCAAATGCTTCGCCGCGATGGTATTTCACGAGGTCGGCCTCGGTCATCATTTTGTGCGTTTCCTGGGTTTGGAGGCTGGCTGTGAGAGTAATGTTGGTGGGGGAATGCAGGACAAGTTCTTGTTCCTGTTTTGGGTCTATTTTGACGGGGATGTCGGGGATGACGCCGTCGGGGAAGAGGCGGCCTTTGGGCAGCGCGATTTTGGAGGTGGCCACGCGCAGGACGCGTCCGTCGCTCAACGGCAGGTCCTGCCATGCGAGTGGTTGGCCGGCGGTGGCGGCGCCGATGACAATGCCGCGGTCCTGGGCGCGCAAGGCGCCGGCGAGCGCCTCGGCGGCGCCGCGGGTGCAGTGGTTGACGAGGATCATCAGAGGCGCATCGGTTAGTTTGGTCGCGGCTTGAGAATCGGAACGGAAGGGGACGGGTGGTTGGTGGGCAGAGTGGATGGTAAAGAGTTCCTGGCCGTCGCGCAGGAAACGTCCGGCCAGTTCGGCGGCGGCCGTGTAGTTGGTGCCGTCGGCAAATCGCAGGTCAAGCACGTAGGCAGTGGTTTTTGCCGCGGAAAACTTTGACAGTTCGGCATCGAGTTCGGCCACGGTGTTTTTTTCGACATCGGCGATTCGGATGTAGCCGATTTTCGGGTCAATTACTTCGGCCCGTGCCAGTGCTTGGCCGGCGCTCGCGCAAGGCTTGATTTCGGCGACAGGTTTTGTTTTTGCCTCCTCAGCGGTGAGTAATTGGGCGCCCTGGCCGATGAATTTCAGCAGGCCGCCGACGGTGGCGTCGGTGAGGCGTTTGGGGTCGAGTTGAGCGCCGTCCACGTAATGGGTTTTCAGCAGGCCGATGATCTCGGTGGCTTGCTGTAGCTCGATGTCGTTGGTGGCGGCCATGTTGATGGAGGCCGCCAGGCCGATGGAGATTCCCAAGAGCAACTTCTTCATGATTTTTTCCTACTTTACGCCCAGCGCGCGGGCAGCAATATCGCGCCGGTAATGCATTCCGTCAAAGTGAATTCTTGTCACCGCCTCGTAGGCACGGGTGACCGCGCCTGCGAGGTCGTTGCCCAGAGCCGTCACACCCAGTACGCGCCCGCCGTCGGTTAGGATTTGGCCGTCGGCGCCGACGCGGGTTCCGGCATGGAAGAGGGTGACGTCTTCCAGTTTGGCCGCGTCGGCAAGTCCTGTGATGGGTTTGCCTTTTGCGTAGTCGCCGGGATAGCCGCCCGATGCCAGGACCACGCAGACGGCGGCCTGCGTTTTCCAGCGCAACGTCATTTCGCCCAGTTTTCCGTCCGCCGTTGCCTGGCAGGCTTCGGCGAGGTCGAAATCCATCCGGGGCAACACCACCTGGGTTTCCGGGTCGCCGAAACGGCAGTTGTACTCCAGCAACATCGGGCCGTCCTTGGTCAACATCAGTCCCGCGTAGAGCACGCCTCGATACTCAATGCCTTCGGCCTGTAATCCCGCCAGGGTCCGGTCGAAAATATTTCGGATCTGTTCTTCGGGCACTTTGTCCAGGGCCGGTGTCGGCGAATAGGCGCCCATGCCGCCCGTATTCGGGCCGGTGTCGCCGTCGCCCACTCGTTTGTGGTCTTGCGCGGCGGCGAGGATTCGGTAGCACTTGCTGTCGGTCAACGCCATGACCGAGACTTCCTGGCCGGTCAGACATTCTTCGAGGATGATCTGGTTGCCTGCCGTGCCGAACACCTTTTTCTCCATGATGTCAGCTATGGCCTGTTCTGCCTCAGCCAGGCTGTGGGCGACAATAACACCCTTGCCGGCGGCCAACCCGTCGGCTTTGACCACCACCGGTGTCCCCCATCGGCGGAGCGCGTCGCGCGCGGCGCGGGGGTCGGCGAAGATTTCCGCGCGAGCGGTCGGCACACCGTATTTGAGGAAGAACTTTTTGGAAAAGACCTTGCTGCCTTCCAGTTGTGCGCCGGCCTTGTTTGGCCCGAAAAGACGGAGCCGTCGCGCCTGGAAATAATCCGCAATCCCGGCACACAGCGGCGCTTCCGGGCCGACAACGGTCAGCCCGATGCATTTGCGCTGGACAAAATCGGCCAGTTTCGGGATGTCCGTGGCCGCAATGGGAACACACTCGGCGAACTGGGCAATGCCGGGGTTGCCCGGCGCGCAATACAAACGGGTCGCCAGTTTGCTTTGCGCCAGTTTCCAGACGAGCGCATGTTCGCGCCCGCCGCTGCCAATGACGAGGATTTTCATGAACTTGCGGCGGGGACTTTAGGGGAGAGCGCCGTCAGGGTCAAACCGATTCTCAGTCGAAAACCTTGATCCGAGTTGCCTCAAATCAAATGACACCGAAGTGGTGGGGGTGGAGGGGCCAAAACAAGGTCATTGCCTCACAAAGAAATGACACCATAACGGGACATGAAAATGATCTCGCTCAGCCGTGAAGAACAACTGATCCGTTGGCGCACCCACTACGCGCGCCGCTGCAAGGCGAAGTCTGGGACGAACGGTGCATCGGCTTCTTGGAAGCCGACAACGTCGCCCACTTCCGCGACCAATTGCGTCAGCATCATGACATCCCGCTCATCTATCCTCTATCCATGGGTCAAGACCGCCCTGCCAACCGCCGAGCTGGTCGCGCCTCGTACCCAACGCGCCGTCACCATCAGCACCGCCCGCGCCAGCCGTTGCGCGGGATGATGTTGTATGTGGACGGCAGCCATTTCTTTCACACGCCAAAGGCCGGTGGGACGATGGTCAACCGCTATATTCGGGTTCTGCCGTGGCATCAGCGGCATTGGACGCAGCCGGCGGCGGAGCCGGGCACGGCGTTTGTGCCGTGCGGGAACGTGGATCTGGAGGCGATCTTCAGCGTGCAGCACGAGCGGGTAGTGCTGGGCGGACTGCGGTTGCAGATCGCGCCACAGTCGCCGCGCTGGAGCGATGTGCAGTGTCGGGACAAACTGTGCGAACACTTGGACGGGCGCTGGTCCGTGCGGTACGGGCCACACGTCCTGGGCTGGTACGCAGCGAGGGCCGGGCGCTGAAGCCAAACCTGAAACGGGTGGCCTGAATGAGCCGAAAAATTTTTTCTTCCCTCCTCGGGGGAGGAAAGGAGGACAACAACCAACAAAGGAAAGCGGACAGATCACTGGTTACAAAGAGCGGTCAACTTCATGTGTTATTGATAGGGCAAAAGATTCCGGTTGAAAAACCCGGGGGGGTAGTGTAGAAGATGCCCCGCGCAAGGCCACAAAGTCGTGTGGGTGGCCTTGTTTTTTCGGCAGAAAGAAGTTCACAGTGGAACCATCAACGGAACTGAAAATTTTCTCAGGCAACGCCAACCGCCCCCTCGCTCAGCGAATCGCGGAGTATGTGGGGGTGCCGTTGGGCGATGCCGTGGTGACGCAGTTTCCCGACAGCGAGACGTGGGTCAAAATCAACGACAACATCCGCGGCCGGGACGTGTTCATTGTTCAGCCGACCTCGCCGCCGGCCAACGAGCATTTGATGGAGTTGTTGATCATGATTGATGCGGCGCGTCGGGCCAGCGCCCGTCGTATTACGGCGGTGATTCCGTTTTACGGTTATGCTCGTCAGGACCGCAAGGACCAGCCGCGGGTACCGATTACCGCCAAGCTGGTGGCCAACCTGCTGGTGGCGGCGGGGGCCAACCGGATCATCACAATGGACCTGCACGCCCAACAGGTGCAAGGGTTCTTCGACATCCCGGTGGATCATCTCTACGCCGCGCCGGTCATTTATCGGTATTTTCAGCAAAAGAAAATCAGCGACCTGGTGTGCGTATCGCCCGACATTGGCGGAGTGAAGATGGTCAACGCCTATGCCCAGATGTTCCACGCGCCGCTGGCGATCATCGCCAAGAAACGCACGTCGGCCTCCGAGGTCGAGGTGCTCAACATCGTTGGCGAGGTCAAAGGCAAAAACATCCTGATGGTGGACGACCTGACGGAAACGGCCGGAACGCTCACCCGCGCCGCGGAAGTGTTGCGCAAGAAGGGCGCAAAGAGAATCTATGCTGCCGTCAGTCATGCCGTCCTCAACCCGCAGGCCATCGAACGGTTGCGCCGGTCGAAACTGGAAGAGTTGATCACCACCGATTCGGTGTGGCGGGAGAAGATCAACGGCGTGAAAATCACCGAGTTATCCGTTGCGCCGTTGTTGGGCGAAGCGATATTGCGGATCCACAAATCCGAATCCGTGTCGTCGTTGTTCGAAATCAATGGCGCCCGGGCGGAAAGCTGATGCAACAGCAAGAGCAAGAAGAAGAAAGAGACTACCATGGCAAAGCAAGTACAGTTGAAAGCAAAAGTGCGCGCCGAAACCGGCAAAACCACCGTCAAACGGCTCCGCGCCAGCGGTGTGGTTCCCGGCGTTGTGTACGGACCCAAAATCAAACCGTTCCACGTAACCGTTGACCTGGAGGAACTTGGCGAAGTGCTCGCCCACGCCATCAGTGGCAACGTGCTGGTGGATTTGCAGGTGGATGAAGGCGGCAAAACCACCAACCGCCTTGCCCTGATCCAGGACGTCCAACATCACCCCTTCCGCGACGAAGTGTTGCACGTGGACTTTCGCGAGGTCAGTGCCACCGAAAAAATGCGCACCACCGTCTCCGTTCGCCCCCTCGGCGAACCGACCGGCGTCAAAAACGGTGGCGGTACTCTCGAATTCGTCCTGCGCGAACTCAGCGTCGAATGTCTCCCGAAAGACCTTCCCGATGTCATCGAAATCAACGTCGAAGCGCTTGACATCGGCCAGACCATTACCGTCGGAGACATCACTCCGCCCAACGGCGTAACCTTGTTGGATCCGAAAGACCGTGCGGTCTTTACCGTGGCTGCCCCGATGGCCGAGGAAGAAGCCGTGCCGACCCAAGCCGGTCCGGCCGAACCCGAAGTGATCGGCGAAAAGAAAGCCGAGGGCGAAGCTGCCGAAGCCGCTGCCGAGGGCAAACCCGAAGCCGGCAAGCCCGAAGCCAAACCGGCCGCCGGCAAGACGGAAGCCGGCAAGGCCGAAGCTGGCAAGGCGGAAGCCAAGCCCGAAGCCAAGAAGAAATAACCGGAGCGCGCCGTCGTGTCGGCCCGCACAAAGCTGGTCGTCGGGCTGGGCAATCCCGGCCCCGAATACGTCGGCACACGCCACAACATCGGATTCGCGGTGTTGGATCGCCTTGTTGCGGTCCACGGCGGTTCTTTCAAAAGAAAATGGCGGTTTGCCGCGGAGGTCGCCGAGATCGTCCTGGACGAGAACAAACTCGTGCTGGCCAAACCGCAAACCTACATGAACCGCAGCGGTCTGGCCGTGGCGGGGATGCTCGCGTGGCTAAAAGTCGCCCCGGCAGAAATGCTGGTGGTGGTGGACGATGCGGACCTGCCGTTGGGGCAGCTTCGGCTGCGAGAGTCCGGCGGCAGCGGCGGCCACAACGGGTTGCGCTCGATCATCGAGGCACTCGGCGGCAGCGAGCAGTTTGCGCGACTGCGTGTCGGCATCGGACGACGTGGGGCAGCGGGGGAGGACATTACCGGCCACGTATTGGGACGGTTTGCCGCGGCGGAACGGGAAACTGCCGAGGCGGCGGTGGCGGAAGCCGCCGACGCGGTGGTTTGTTGTGTTAAAGAAGGATTGACGAAGGCGATGAATCGGTTTAATCGGAAAGCCTCGCCCAAGGCGGGGCAAGAAGGAGAGTTAGCTTGAAAAAGCAGAAGAAACAGAAAAACCTGAAAAAATACGAGGTTCTGGTGATTTTGGACACCGTGGGCCGTGAAGACGCGGAAAAAGACATCATCGAGAACATCCAAAAAGAAATCCAGCAGGTCGGCGGCAAGGTCGAGACCGTGCAAAAAATGGGCCAGAAACCGTTTGCGCGGGTGACCCGCAAACGCAGCGCGGGCACTTACGTGAACTTCATCTTCCAAGCCCCGCCGAAAGCGATCGCGGCGCTGGACGCGAAGTTCCACCTCGACACCGACCTGTTCCGCTGGCAGTTCACCGAACCGTTGCCGGAAGCCCCGGCGCGCGAACCCAAAAAAGAGAAAGAGACCGAAAAATCGTAATCTGACGCGCCCCCGCCGCGCCACGAAAGGTCGTTATGGCCAGCTACAACAAAGTGCTCCTGATGGGGAACCTAACACGGGACCCCGAAGTGCGGTACACGCCCAAAGGGACCGCCATCGCCAACCTCGGCCTGGCTGTCAACCGCGCCTACACGACCGAAAGCGGCGAACAAAAGGAAGAAGTCACCTTTGTGGACATCGAAGTTTGGGGCCGCCAGGCCGAAACTGCCGGACAGTACCTCTCGAAAGGACGACCGGTGTTCATCGAGGGACGGCTGAAACTGGACCAGTGGGATGACAAGGACAGCGGCCAGAAACGCAGCAAACTGAAGGTGGTGGCCGAGCGCGTTCAATTCCTCGGCACACCCAAGGGCAACGCCGAGTTCAGCGAACAATCGCCGCCGTCCAACCCGCGTCCGCCACAGCGAGCGAACCGACCCGCGCCGCCGCCCCCGGAAGAACCAGAGCCACCGGCGGAAGAGACCGAGGACAACATTCCCTTTTAACCGCTAACCACAAACGAAGGAAACTATGGCCAGAGAAAGCATGGAATCACGACGGCAGAAGCGCGAAATCGTCGTCAAGCGCGACTGCAAACTGTGCAAAGACCAAATCGTCATTGACTACAAACAACCCGACCTGCTCAAAAAGTTCATGACCGAGCGCGGTAAAATCCTGTCGCGGCGGATTTCGGGCAATTGCGCCAAGCACCAGCGCGAACTCACCACCGCCATCAAACGGGCTCGCGTCATGTTGTTGGTGCGCTAAACGGAGACCCATGAGCACACAAGTTATTTTGACCACCAACGTCGAAAACCTCGGCACGGAAGGCCAGTCGCTGTCTGTTGCCGACGGCTATGCCCGCAACTTCCTGTTCCCGCGCGGCCTGGCCGTGCCTGCCACGCCCGCCAATCTCAAACGCCTCGAAGCCCAGCGCAAAAAACGCGCCGCCGAGGCCGCTGCCGCCCTGGCCGCGGCGCAGGAGATCGCGTCGAAACTGACCAAACAGGCCTTTGAGATTGTCGCCCGGGTCGGCGCCGAGGACAAACTCTACGGTGCCATCACCGCCCAGGACATTGCGGCTGCTCTTCAGAAGGAAGGGCTCAACGTTGACCGCAAACAGATTCACCTGGAACATCCGATCCGCACCGCGGGCGTATTTGATGTGGACGTGAAACTGCACCCCGAAGTGGCCACCAAGGTCAAGATTCACATCGTCGGCGGTGAAGAACCAGCCACGTCGGCGACGACAGAACCTCCGGCGGCTGAACCCGCCGCCCCCAAGAAGACCAAAAAGAAGTAATCGCACGGACAACGGCATGGCCGCGACCAAATCTCCTGTTGCGGAAAAAGCCTCCGGCGCATCGAAGGCACCGCTGCCGGGAGGCAGTCGCACGGCAAGCGCGCTCGCCGTGGATCGCGTCCTGCCCAACAGCCGGGACGCCGAAATGGCTGTGCTCGGCGCGATGTTGCTCAGTCCCTTGGAGGCTGGTTCCCTGGCGCAGGGGCGGTTGACCGAGGAGCATTTTTACTACGCCGCCCACCAGGTTCTTTTCCGCGAGATCAGCGCCCTGCTCGACGGCATGCAGGCGGTGGACAGTGTGACGCTGACGCAGCGGCTTCACGACAAAAACCTCTTGGAAGAGGTCGGCGGGCCGGCCTATCTGGCCGACCTCATCAGTCACGTCCCCACGGCGGCCAACATCGAGCATTACATTGAGATTGTTGAGGAGAAACATCTTTTGCGTCGCCTGATCGGGGTCAGCCACGACATCATGACTCGTTCCTTCGAGCAGCAGGACGATGTCAAAGCCTGGGTGGATGAAGTCGAGCAGCAGGTGTTCAATATCACTGCCGAGCGCACCAGTACGGGCGCGGTGCATGTCAACGACATCATCAAGGGGGCGATGGACAGCATCCAGAAGCTGATGGACTCTCGCGGCATGACCGGGTTGCCGACCGGTTTTCGCGATCTCGATCGCCTGACCGGGGGGTTGCATCCTGGCAATGTTTTCATTATTGCCGCCCGTCCGTCCATGGGAAAGACCAGTTTGGCCATGAACATTGCCGAAAACGTCGCGGTGGATTACGGCAAACCGGTTGGCGTGTTCAGCCTCGAAATGTCTGCCGAGGAACTTGTCAAACGCATGATCTGTTCCCGTGCCGAGGTGAATCTGAGCGCTTTTTCCGGTGGATTCGTCAATCAGGATCGCGATTTTGGGAAACTGACCGGTGCCGCCAGCGCTCTGATGAAGGCGCCGTTGTACATAGACGACACCGCCGGGTTGACCATCCATCAGGTTCGTGCCCGCGCTCGTCGGATGAAACTGCAGCACGACATTCAGTTGGTGGTGATTGATTACCTCCAACTGATGCGCGCTCCCTCGCGCCGCGCCGACAGCAGCCGTCAGGTTGAAATTGCCGACATTTCCGGCGGTGTCAAAGCGCTGGCCAAGGAACTCGGTATCCCGATCATCGTGCTCAGCCAGCTCAACCGTCAGCCCGATCAGCGCGAAGAAGGCAAACCGAAGCTTTCTGACTTGCGCGAGTCGGGGGCCATCGAGCAAGATGCCGACATTGTGGGATTGTTGGTGCGCCCGGAGGTGTACGCCGACGACGAGGATGACCGTCGCGACAAAAAAGGCAAGGCCACCTTGATCATTGCCAAACAACGCAACGGTCCCACCGGGGATGTGCCCCTGACGTTTCGCAGCGAATACACGCGATTCGAAAACGCCGCCAAAATCGAGGACGAAGACGTGCCAGAGGAGTACCGAGGAGAAGAAGCATGAAATACTTATGCTGGATCGCCGCCGTGATGATCATCTGCTTGTCGGGTACGCCACTGCTGCGGGCACAAGAGGAAGGCCCCGTGGTCCGGGAAATCAAAATCGAGTTCGAAGGCCCCGAGACCGTCAACAAGGCCATCGTCATGAGCAACATCCGCACCGCCGTGGGCAAACCTGTCTCCCGCGACGTTATCGAGCAGGATGTCCGCAACCTCATCGCCACCGGTTATTTCTTTGACGTTCGCGTCGCTCAGGAACCTGTTCCCAACGGCGTCCGCGTCATCTTCCGCGTGCAGGGCAAAGCCACCCTCCAGGAAGTCGTTTTTGAAGGTTCCAAACGGTACAAGCCCGAACGCCTTCGCCGGGAGACCACCCAGAAACCCGGCGACATCCTTGACTCTTACAAGGCTCACCAGGACGCCCTGAAAATCGTCGAGCTTTACCAGAAAGCTGGTTACCCCGACGTCAAAGTCGAGCCGAAAATCACCGCCGACCGCGACACCGGCAAGGCCATCCTCCGCTACGTCATCAACGAAGGCGACCGCGTTCTCCTTCAGAAAATCGAAATTCACGGCAATCGCGCCATCAAAACCGATGCCCTTCTCAAACTGATGAAAACCCGTCGCCACTGGTGGGGGTCCTGGCTGTCCGGCACCGGCGTGATCAAGGAAGACCAGTTGCGCGAAGACCTCGAAAAACTCCGCGAACATTACCAGTCCAAAGGCTACATTGACGCCGAAGTGCGCGGCACACGCGTCGAACGGGTCGGACCGAAATGGATGGTCCTGCACATTGACCTGTTCGAGGGGACCCAGTACCGCGTCGGCACCATTGAAATCAAAGGCACCAAACTGTTCCCTGTCGCCGACATCCAGAAACGGCTGAAGATGACCACCGGCCAGGTGTTCACGCCCGACGGCTTCAACAAGGATACCAAGGCCATCGAAGACTACTACGGCGAACGCGGCTACCTCGACACCAATGTCCAGGCGGTCCGCATCCCCAATGTCGAAACCGGTCGCATGGACCTGACCTACACCGTCCGCGAAGGCGAACTCTGCTACATCGAACTGATCGAAATCCGTGGCAACACCAAAACCAAGGACAAAGTCCTCCGCCGCGAACTCGCTGTTGCCCCCGGCGATATCTACAACACCGTCCGCGTGGAAAAGAGCATGGAACGTCTCAAAAACCTCGGATTTTTCTCCAAAGTGGAACCGCGTCCCGAACCGACCCCCATCCCCAGTCGCAAGAACCTCTCCATCAACGTCGAGGAACAACGCACCGGCAACGTCACCTTCGGCGCCGGCTTCAGCTCCATTGACAGCTTGGTCGGCTTCGTCGAGGTCACCCAGGGCAACTTCGACCTCTTCAACCCGCCGACCTTCACCGGCGCCGGACAGAAACTGCGCCTGCGCGCCCAGGTCGGTCTCGAACGCCAAGACTACATCCTCTCCTTCACCGAACCGTGGTTCCTCGACAAACAACTCTCCTTCGGGTTCGACGTCTTTCACACCGAAGCCAACTACTACAGCGACGTGTACGACGAATCCCGCACCGGCGGCGACCTCCGCCTCGGCAAAGCCATCAACCAGTTCCTCCGCCTCGACCTCCAATACGGTATCCAACTCATTGACATGAGCATCGGTGGCAACGTCTCCGAAGAACTCAAATCCCAGGCCGGCAGCCGCACCCGAAGCTCCGTCCTCGCCTCGCTCGTCTATGACCGCCGCGACAGCGTTTTCATCACCACCCGCGGCAACCGCAGCGAACTGACGGCCGAACTGGTCGGCGGCCCCTTCGGCGGCGACGTCTCCATCTACAAACTCAACGCCAAGACCTCCTGGTTCTTCCCCAGCTTCAACGGCCAAGTGCTCCAACTGTACGGTGCAGCCGGTGTGGTGGACGCCTACGGCCAGACCCGCGGCAGCGGTCCCACCGTCACGGAAACCAACGGAACTGTGGTCAAAGTCAACGATGTCCCAATCTTTGACCGCTACTTCCTCGGCGGCGCCAACACGCTCCGCGGCTTTGGTTACCGCGACGTCAGCCCTCGCGATGTCAACGGCGAGCCGATGGGCGGCAACTCTTATTATCATGCCACCGCCGAATACACCTTCCCCATCGTCGAACGCATCCGTTTTGCCGTGTTTTTTGACATCGGTGAAGTGGAACGTGACGCCTATTCGTTCAACATCGGCAACCTCAAATCCGATGCCGGTGTCGGTGTTCGCCTGAACCTGCCCATCGGTCCCATTCGTCTCGACTACGGTTATCCCATCATGACCGATTCAGCGACCGGCAAAGCCGGCAAAATACAATTTAGTGTCGGCTACCAATTTTGATAGATTTCACCATGCTTGTGTCCAACCAACGTAACGAAGAAAGGCATCCAATCACATACATGAAAAAAACAACAATCCTACTGGTCTGCGCCGTCGCGATGGCGTTCACGGGGGTTGCCCGCGCCCAGGTGTCCGGCGGGCGCATTGTCACTGTGGACCTCAACCGTGTTTTCAACGAGTACTACAAAACGGTCGCATCCACCGCGAAACTGAAAGAGACTGCCGAGTCCTACAACAAAGAGCAGGACGAACTGCTCGCTCAGTTCCGCAAACTCAGCGACGAACTCGCCAAACTTCAGGAAGAACAGGACAAACCCGAATACACCGACGAAGTCAAAGCCCAGAAACGCAAGCTCGTCAGTGCCAAGCTTGACCAGATTAAGGCCAAGGAGCAGGAGATCCAAAACTACCGTCGCACCCATGCCGAAATGCTCCAACAGCAACAGGAACGGATGCGCCAGGGTATCCTCAAGGAAATCCAGGAAGTCATTGCCAAAGAAGCCCGCGATCTCGGTTACCTCTACGTTCTCGACAAATCCGGCGTTACTTTCAATCGCGTTCCCACGATCATCTATTCCCAGGATTCCCTTGACATTACCGAAGACATCCTCAAGGTCCTCAACAAAAACGCTCCCAAGACCGCGACGGAAACCCCCAAGACCGAGAAGAAATAAACGTGCACCTGACCGCACGTGACATTGCCCAACTCGTTGGCGGCGAACTGACCGGCAACCCTGAAGTGATCCTGACAGGTGTCGCCGGCGTTCGGGAAGCACAGGCTGGCGACCTTTCTTTTATCGCCAGCCCGAAATACTTCAGTGTCCTGAAAACCACTCGTGCCGACGCTGTCATCGTTGCCCGCGACGCCAAAGTCGAATTCGACCGTGTATTGATTCGCGTGGACAATCCCGTTCAGGCTTTCACGCAGGTGGTCATGCGCGTCATGCCCCCGCCCGTTCGGTTTGCGCCCGGCATTCATCCCACCGCCTGCGTGGCGTCCACGGCCAAACTCGGCAAGGACGTTTCCATCCAACCTCATGCCGTCATCGAAGAGGGCGTTGTCATTGGCGATCGCACCGTCATCGGCGCCAACGCCGTAGTCGGTCCCGGCTGCGTGATCGGACCGGACTGTCTTCTTTATGCCAACGTCACCCTTCGCGAATACACGGTTCTTGGCGCCCGCGTTATTCTCCACAGCGGCGTGGTTCTCGGCGCCGACGGGTTCGGCTACGAAAAGGTCAACGGCAAATACCAAAAGATTCCGCAGGTCGGCATCGTCGAGGTGGGAGACGATGTCGAGATTGGCGCCAACACCACGGTTGACCGCGCCCGGTTCGGTAAAACCCGTATTGGCCGTGGCACGAAAATAGACAATCTTGTCCAGATTGCCCACAACTGCGTGATCGGCGAAGACTGCATCATCTGCGGGCAAGCTGGTATGGCCGGCAGCACCATCCTCGGCAATCGCGTCACCCTTGCCGGCCAGGTCGGCCTTGCCGGGCACCTCACCATCGGCGACGACGTCATTATCATGGCCCAATCCGGCCTCAACAAAGATGTCCCTGCCGGTGCGCTCATGTTGGGCTCGCCCGCCTATCCGCACACGGAAGCCAAACGGATATTTGCCGCCATCAAACATTTGCCCGATACCGCCACCCGACTGCGCGAAATCGAAAAGCTCCTGGCCGAATTGAAAGCGAAGCTGGACACAACCGCCGGCTGATTATTTCTTCGCCGAAGAAGGGTGCATTCCGTGCTCTTCCAAGGCGGCGATTCTGAGAACCCTGCCAACGGGCTGGACGCAGTTGAATCGTGCCGTACTGTCACACCTGGCGACGGAGTTGTCCCACCATTTCCAGTCAACATGGCGCGAAAAGAGGGCAAAACAGGCCCGGCACGACATCTGCATTCTCGAAAGACGCCATGATACGATTTGACAAACTCACCATCAAAGCGCAGGAAGCCCTGCAAGCGGCACACGAGCTGGCCCAGAAACAGAACCACGCCGAAGTGGACTGCGAGCACCTGCTCGCCGCGCTGATCCAGCAGACCGACGGGCTGGTTCGACCGTTGCTGGAGAAACTCGGTCTGGCGCCCGACGCGATTTTGAAGAAGCTCGACGACGAGTTGAACCGTCGTCCACAGGTTCACGGCGAGGTCGAGATCACGCTGAGCCGGGCGTTGCGCTCGGCGTTGGACGCCGCCCAATCGCACGCGGACAAACTCAAAGACCAATACGTCAGCACGGAACATCTGTTGCTCGGACTGGCCGAGCAAAAGAAGGTAGGCGCCAAGGTAACCGACATCCTGAAAGCGCTCCGCGATGTACGCGGCAACGCCACCGTCACCGACCAAAACCCCGAAGACAAATACCAGGCCCTTTTGAAATACGGACGTGACCTGACCGAGGAAGCTCGCAAGGGCAAGCTCGATCCCGTCATCGGACGCGACACCGAAATCCGCCGCGTGATGCAGGTGTTGTCGCGCCGCACCAAAAACAACCCCGTGCTCATCGGCGACCCCGGCGTCGGCAAAACCGCCATCGTCGAGGGACTGGCCCGCCGCATCGTCAGCGGCGATGTGCCCGAAGGATTGAAAGACAAACGTGTCGTAGCCATGGACATCGGCGCCATGCTGGCAGGCGCGAAATACCGGGGCGAATTCGAGGACCGTCTGAAAGCCTTTCTAAAAGAAGTCGTCGCCAGCGAAGGCAAAATCATCCTGTTCATTGACGAATTGCATACCGTCGTCGGCGCGGGAAAAGCCGAAGGCGCCCCCGTGGATGCGGCCAACATGCTCAAACCGTCGTTGGCCCGCGGCGAATTACACACCATCGGCGCCACCACCCTGGACGAGTACCGCAAATACATCGAAAAAGACCCGGCCCTGGAACGCCGGTTCCAACCGATCCTGGTTGGCGAACCCTCCGTCGAAGATACCATCGCCATCCTGCGCGGACTCAAAGAACGCTACGAAGTCCATCACGGCGTGCGCATCCAGGACGCAGCGCTGGTCAGCGCGGCGGTACTGTCGCACCGCTACATCAGCGACCGTTTTCTCCCGGACAAGGCGATTGACCTGGTGGACGAAGCGGCGTCGCGGTTACGAATCGAACTGGACTCAATGCCAACGGAGATTGACCAGATCGAGCGGCGAATCATGCAGTTGGAAATAGAACGGACCGCCTTGAAGAAAGAGTCCGACAAAGCCAGCAAAGAACGCCTGGCCAAACTCGAACGCGAACTGGCGGAGCTGCAGGAAAAAAGCCGTAAACTCAAAACCCAGTGGCAAAATGAAAAAAACGTCGTCAGCGAAATCCGTGACCTGAAATCCGCTATCGAGCTTTCCAAAGAACAAATCGAACAGGCCAAACGCGCCGGCGACCTCAGCCGGGCTGCCGAGGTCCAGTACGGACGCTTACCCGAACTGGAGAAAAAACTCAAGGCCGCCGAGGAAAAACTGGCCAAAACCCAACAGACCGGCGGCATGCTCGCCGAAGAAGTCACCGAAAACGACATCGCCGAGGTGGTCGCCTCCTGGACACACATTCCCGTTTCCCGCCTGCTCGAAGGCGAACGCGAGAAACTTCTCCACATGGAAGAACGACTCCGACAACGCGTCGTCGGTCAACCCGCCGCCGTGGTCGCCGCCTCCAACGCCGTGCGCCGCGCGCGCAGCGGATTGCAGGACCCGAACCGTCCTATCGGCTCGTTCATTTTCCTCGGCCCGACCGGTGTTGGCAAAACCGAGCTGGCGCGCGCGTTGGCGGAGTTTCTCTTCGACGATGAGGCCGCCATGGTTCGCATTGACATGAGCGAGTACATGGAGAAACACACCGTCGCCCGTCTCATCGGTGCCCCACCGGGCTATGTCGGATACGAGGAGGGCGGACAACTGACGGAAGCCGTCCGCCGACGGCCCTACTCGGTGGTGTTGTTCGACGAAATTGAAAAAGCGCATCACGACGTGTTCAACGTGTTGTTGCAGATTCTGGATGACGGACGGCTGACCGACGGACAAGGGCGGGTGGTGGATTTCAAGAACACCGTCATCATCATGACCAGCAACATCGGCAGCCAGTATTATCAGGACGAAACGGGCGACGTGGAGAAACTGGTCCGCGAAGAACTGCGGCGACAGTTCCGACCGGAATTTCTGAACCGGGTGGATGAAATCGTGGTGTTCCGCAAACTCGGTATCGAGGAGATCAAACAAATCGTCGAAATCCAACTCACCCGCGTCAGCCAACGACTTGCCGACCAGCATATCACGCTGTCCGTCACCGACGCCACCAAAGCCCTCCTCGCCAGAGAAGGCTACGACCCGGTTTTCGGCGCGCGTCCTCTCAAACGCGTGATCCAACGAAAACTGCTGGATGCGCTCGCGCTCCAGATGCTCGCCGGCCAGTTCAAGGAAGGCGACCGCATCAAGGTGGATGCCGACAAGAAAACCGGCGAACTGGTCTTCAGCAAATCCTGATGCCGTTTATTTCTTGAGCTTGAATCCGCCGCCGCCACCACCGGCGCCGCCGAGTTTGGGGCGAAGACTGCGTTCGCCCGCAAGAGGCTTGGGAGCGCCGAGGCCGGAAGGAGCGGCAGGCGAAGGCGACGGAGGCGGTTCGGTCGCAGACGCGGGCGGCGGTGGAGGAGGTGGCGATGGAGGCGCAGCCTCTGTCGGCGCGGCAGGAGACGGAACAACCTCCTGCGGGGGTTGAGGAGCAAATCCAGGAATGGGTTTCGCTTCGGCAGCGGGAGCAGGTTCGGCAGGCGCCGGCGCGGGAGCCGCCGGTGCGGGTTTTTTGAAACCGAGACCGAGACGCGGTTTTGTTGGTGTTGACGCAGCAGCCGGGGCTGGCGCGGCCGGGCTGGACGCCGCAGACGGCGCTGGTGCAGCCGGCGCCGGCACAGAAGCGGGAGCCGGTGTGGGACGCTTCAGACCGAGACCGAGACGCGGTTTTGCTTCCGGTTCCGTCGCGGGCGGAGCCGCGGGAACAACCGGATGCGTTGCCTGGGTTTCCTTGGCGTCGGAGCCGGTAGCCGAGGGTGTGAGAAGAGTTTTCTTGGATTCCGGGATGCGAATGGAGACGAGTGGTTCTTCTTTTTTGCCCAAGATGGGCGTAACCGGCTTGAGTGGCGTAGCGGCTCCGGCGGCGGTCGAAGGAACGGGTGTGGATGGAGTGACAGCAGCAGGAGACGGTGGCGATGGGGGAGCGGCCGGGATGGGGATGGGGCCTGACGGCGGTTTCGCAACGGGCGAGGTAACGGAGGTTGGCGCGGATGCGGAAACAGGTTTTCGTCCCAGGGTGGGACCGGTTTTCAGACGAACTTTTGAGGCGAGCGATGGCTGCGGTGAGGTTCCCAGTCCGGCTTCGCACTCGAATCGGAACATCACAGTGCCGAAGCGGATAATGTCCTTGTTGCTGAGCGCGCTGGTGGTGATGCGCTGATCGTTGACGTAGGTGCCATTGGCGGAGTAGAGGTCAAAGAGACGATAGCCGTCCTCGGTTTTGATGAGGAGGGCGTGAAACTTGGAGACATTGGTGTCTTCGACCTGGAGCGTGGTCTCGGCGCTGCGACCGATGAGGACCATGGACTCAATAATTTCGAGCGGCTCGTTTCCGGGGGCATCGGGTAACAGGAACAATTTTGCCATGATTGTACTCTCCGCGCCGATAATAAAGGATGAGTTGGCGTTCCGTCAAAGGTCTTTCTGCGTTTGCGGCTTGCATTGGGTTGGGGAATCTGCTTTTTTACAAAACAGGTATGCACTTTGTACCGTCGCGGATTTTTCTGACCAAGGGCGTGGGCACGCACAAGCACGAGCTGCGCAGTTTCGAGCTGGCGTTGCGCGATGCCGGCATCCAGATGTGCAACCTGGTTCACGTTTCCAGCATCCTGCCGCCGCGATGTCGGATCATCTCCCGCAAACAGGGGGAACAACTCCTGCAACCCGGCCAAATCACCTTTGCGGTCGTGGCCCGTTGCTCGACCAATGAACCCCACCGTCTCATTGCCGCTTCCATCGGCGTGGCCCAACCCGCCGAAGAGGATGCCTACGGTTATTTGAGCGAATTGCACGGATATGGCATGAACGATACCACCGCGGGCAATTTTGCCGAGGAAATGGCGGCGGCGATGTTGGCCTCGACGCTGGGCGTGGAGTTCAACGAGGACGCCAGTTGGGACGAAAAAGAACAGGTTTACAAACTCAGCGGCAAAATCGTTCGCGTCAGCAACATCACCCAGACGGCTGTTGGAAATCCGCAAGGATTGTACACCACCGTACTGGCGGCGGCGATTATGCTATTTTAGAGGTGGCATGAATAACGACGTTGTCGAGATCCAGGTCAAAGGCGTGTTGCCGACCGCCAACGGCTGCGCCGTATTTGTCGGCAACGACGAAAAAGTGTTTGTCATCTACGTGGATCACTCCGTCGGCGCCGCCATCACGATGTTCCTGCGCAACACCCCGAAAGAACGCCCTCTTACCCACGACCTGATCGGCCACATTTTCACCGGCCTCGGCGTCAAAGTCGAGCGCGTCATCATCAACAACCTCAAAAACAGCACCTATTTCGCCCGCCTCATCCTCCGCGCCCAGAATGAACTCGGCACCAAAATTGTCGAGATTGACGCCCGCCCCAGCGACTGCATCGCGCTGGCCGTCCAACAGAAATGCCCCATCTACGTCGCCACCAGGGTCTTCAACATGGTCGAGGACATGAGCGAAGTCCTCAAACGCATGAACGAGGAAAGCGAAGACGACAACGGTCCCGCCGAAGACGAGCACGAATAAAAGCCCGTTTACCGCTCATGAGCGCACTGGCTGTTGTTCAAATAGCGCGCGGCGCTTACCACCAGGGCGATTCCATCCAGTAAATCAAAATCGAGTGGCCAATGTCCGCCACCGGTTTCCGATCCTGTAATGGCTCGAAAAAACGGCGTTGCTCCTCGCTCAGGCCCGGCCCGCGCAGGTTGGTTACGCTCACGGCCACGTAACCCGGCAGTTTGGGGGGGCGAACCTGCGACTGAAGGTAAAACGGGCTGCCCACAAGCGGCGTGTATCGAATCCCGTAGTACGACGGATCGGCTGTGCCAAAATAACTGAGATTGATCTCCGTTACCCCGTGTTTGTCCATCCAACCTTTCAGCCCTTTCAAGTCCTGTCCCCAATCAATGTTCGAATCCACCAGATACTCGCTGCCCCGTGACGGGCCGCCGATGAGCACGTTGAACGACGCCAGACAATGCGGCCAGACCAACGCCAGTTCCGCCGCCGCCAGCAACGGCGCCGCCACCAGCAGCCATTCCCGTCGGGCCATCGCCCCGGCGGCCAGCAAAATCACAAACGGATAAATCGTCAGAACATGGCGCAGACCGATGTTGATGTTGGCGCTCATGGCCACGCCCAGAAACACGGCCATCGGCACGAGCAGAAAAAACCGATCCAACCGCCACCGCGTCGCGCACACCACCAGTCCGGCCAAAAACAACGCCAGCAGCGTCACCGGGGTCTTGATCAGAATCGCCACGGGAAAGTAATACCACCAGCCTCGCGTGCTGTACTGGCCCGCCAGAAAGGACGGACGAACCTTCGCCTTGGCCTGGCCGAGCAGAAATCCTTCTGCGTAGGCCTGCGGCAGAAGCCGGTGCGCGGTGATCCAGCCGGTCGCCTCACACAACAACGGCGCCGCCGCTCGCACCCGATCGTTTTTTTCAAACGCAAACGCGAATCGCGGCGCCGTGGCGGTCGTCGCGCGGTACCGGAACCCGTACACGCTCCAGATGCCCGCGTAGGTGGCGACGACCAGCAACGCCGCCAGACCGAACACGGCGAACGTCCGTCTCGTCAGCGCGCCCAACAGAATCAACAGCGCAAAAACAATCGGAAACAACAACAGCGCGGTAAACTTCGTCAATTGCGCCAGCACAAAGAAAACCGTCAGCCCGGCTATGTTGGCCGCGCTGAACCGGCGGGTTAGCCGCCACAGGAAATAAATCGCCCCGAAACTGAAACAAACCAACGCGAAATCCGTGGTCACCAATCGGGCATGGGCCAGGAGGTTCGGCTCGAAACAGTACAACGCCAGCGCCCCGGTGGCGGCGCCGAACCCGAACAGGTCGCGCGCCCAGAAGAACACCAGCGCCCCCAGCAACAGACCCAGCAACACGATCATGAACCGCGCCCGATACAACATCCAGTCGGCCTGATTGTCGCGGTACAGGAACTGATGACAGAAAAACCACGTGGGTCCTTCCTTCCAAAACGGGCTGTTGGTGTCGAATCGAATACCGGTGCTCAACGCCAGCGGCAGGGCCGCCCACATCCGCGCCAGCGGCGGATGTTCAGGGTCCACGCGATGGTCCCGCTGCGTCAGCGCCGCGTAGCCGGCGGTGAGGTGTTGCGGTTCATCCCACGTGGCCGATTCCCGTGTGTAACTGAAGAAAGTCAGCGCGACAAACACCAGCGCGAAGATCCCCAGCACCAGGGCGGTATTTCGTGGCGAAGGCGGCATAACCACGCGGCATTGTACTTCTTTGCCCTTGCTGGGCAAGCCATCATCCATTATGAACGCGCTCATGAAGGCGCTGATCGTCATCCCCGCCTACAACGAGGAAAAACTCCTCCGACAGAATGTCACGCGGGTTCTGGAGTTTCTGCGGCAGCAACGCGGATTCGCCTGGCGGGTGCTGGTGGCCGAGAACGGCTCGACGGATCGGACGCTGGAAATCCTGCGCGAATTGTCGGCGCAGAACCCGTCGGCGGAGTTTGCGTTTCAATCGTTCCCTGTCCGCTCCAAAAGTGGCGCCATCAAACAGGCGTGGCTGTCGGAAGAGGCCGACCTCTACATTCACATGGACGCCGATCTCTCCACGGACATCGCTCATCTGCCGGAGTTGGTGGCGGGCATTGAAGAGGGCTACGATCTGGTGATCGGCTCCCGCTGTCTGCCGCAATCCACGGTCGCCCGCAGCGTCAAACGGAACGTGATTTCCCGCGGTTACAACTGGCTCACGCGATGGCTCTTTTCGCTGGATGTTTCCGACACTCAGTGCGGGTTCAAGGCCGTCAACCGACGGGTGCGCGACGAGATTGTGCGACAGACCCGGCATCTGAGCGAAGGATTCATGGATACCGAGATGCTGATTCGGGCCGCGGCGAAGGGCTGTCGGATCAAGGAGATTCCCGTTCGCTGGCGCGACGATCGGAAAAGCCAGTTCAACCTCTGGCGGGTGACATGGCGGTTTCTCTTGAATCTGCTGCGCGTCAAATGGGATTTGTGGCGGGAGGCCCAAACAACGCCTCTTGCAGATCGTGGTCGGTCAGCCGATAGATGAGAATCGAATGACCGACCTGATCGTCCGGTGCGCGGCGCCGCAGCCACGCGCAAAGACGGGCGAACCGCAATTGGTTGAACGCCTCGAACTGTTGGTTCCAGAACGGCACGCCATGTTCCCGCAACAGCCGCTCTCGCGCCGCCGGATCGGCCTGGGCGCGCTCGAAAATGGCGACGTTTTGGAATGTCTGCTGGTAAAGTTTCTCGTAGTCTTCCGACCAGACGCCGGGGTAGGGGGTATAGACACATTGGAGCATGGTGGCACTGATGCAATAAATACCGCCGCGCAACGGCATCAGCTCCGCGCCGCCGAAGAAATCATGATAGCCGGGCAGTCGTTTTGCCTCGATGCGGTAGTACGACGGCTGGGCGGTGCCGAAATAGGAAAGGTAAACCGGCGCGCTCGTTTGTTGGCGGTCGAGCCAGCGTTTCAGCCCCTTGAGGTCCTGTCCCCAATCGAGATTGGAATCCACCAGATACTTGTAGCCGTGGCGTGAGCCGCCGACCAGGAAGTTGAAATACGCCAGGTAATCCGGAAACACGATCAGCGATTCCGCCGTGGCAATGACGATCAATACGCACACCGCGATGCGGCGAAAAGGGATTTCCAGACGGGCGGCCGCATACGCCGCCAGCAGAATCACAAACGGATAGACCGGCAACACGTGGCGCAGGCCGATGTTGATGCGCGTCAGCATGGCCGCGCCCATGAACACCGCCGGCGGCAACAGCAAAAACAAGCCGTCGGCGAGCCATTCCCGATACCGCCACACGCACAGCCCCAGTCCCGCCAGAAACAGCACCAACAACGGGATGGGCGTTTTGATCAGGAACGCCACGGGAAAGAAATACCACCAGCCTTTGGCGCTGTAGCGGCCCGCCAGAAACGCGGAGCGCTGTTGCATCTGCGCTTGGTTGAACAGAAATCCCTGGATACAGGCATTCGGCAGCAACCGGTGATTGTCCGCCACGGTCAGGATCGTGGCGGTTGTGGGAATCCGTTGTCGAATGTAGGCCTCGTGTTGGAGACGAATCCGGTCGCCGAACCGGGCCGAGGCGGGATAACGAAAGCCGTACACCGCCCAGACGGCTCCGTAGGCAACAACCGCCAGCAGCGCCAGCAGCGGCAGTTTTTTCCACGACCGCAACAACAACAGCAGTCCGAGAATCGGCGCCAACAGGATCGCCGAGAACTTGCTGACCGCCGCCAGCGCGACAAACAGCGACAACCCGACCACATTCCAGACCGTCAGCTTCCGGGTCGTCCGCCAGAGGAAATAGACCGCCCCAAACAGGAAACAGGCGATTCCGAAATCCGTCGTGGCCAGCCCGGCATGGGCGAGAAGGTTCGGCTCGACCGTATAGAGCGCCAGCGCCGCTACCGCCGGCCAGAACCCGAACAGCTCATACGCCCAGCAGAACACCAGGACCCCTAACAGGACGCCCAGCAGCGCGATCATGAACCGGGCCGGGTACAGAATCCGTTCGGTATCGTTTTGTTTGTAGAGGAACTCTGCCGCGTCGCGCATCTGGCGGAAAAACATCCAGTCCACACTGTTGGTGATCGGACTGGCGCCGACCTCAAACCTCACGCCCGGCATCGCCAGCAACGGCAGAGCGCACCACATTTTCAACAGCGGCGGATGATCCGCACTCCATCGGTAGTCGCCGTACTTCAACGCCGCATATCCGCCCGTGACGGGAAACGGCTCGTCCCAAGTGGCAGACTTCTGCGTGAAACTGCCGACGGTCAGCGCGAGGAACACCACGGCGAAGACGCTTAGCGCGATCAGGATACGCACCCCCTGTCGGTTCATGGCCGGTATTGTAGCGACTCCAGGCCGATCGCGCCACAAAAAGCGGGCGACACGACCCGCCGTAACGCCACGAATTCGCGCGAGCGAGCGCGGCGCGAGAAGCAGCGCCGCGGGTAGCCTGCGCTTGACTCGACGTAACGGGATTGTACCATTTGCTTGAAACTCAACCAGAGAAGGAGGCAATTCATGATTGGTCGAAGGTTGTTGGTCGCATGGCTGGGCGTAGCATTGGCATCGTCGGCATTCGGGGCGAGCCTGAAGAAAACCGTGGCCGTTTCGCGGTTCGAGAACAAGACCTCATGGAAAGGGCAGGTGATGCTCGATGATGGGATGGCCGATCAGTTGACGGATGCGCTGATCAAGAGCGGCGAGTTTATGGTGCTGGAGCGCCAGACGCTCGGGGATGTGATGGCCGAACAGGACCTGGCTGCCAGCGGGCGAGCCGCCAAATCCACCGCGGCCCAGACCGGCAAACTCACCAGTGCCCAGGTTCTCATCAAAGGCACCATCACCGAGTTCGAAAACAAAGCCGCCGGCAGCGGCACCGGTATCGGGTTCGGCGGCATCAAACTGGCCAACAAACGCGAGGAAGCGCACGTGGGCCTCATCATTCGCCTCATTGACACGACCACGGGCCAGGTACTGGACTCGCAGCGGGTGGAAGGAAAGGCGACCGCCGGCGGGTTGGGAGTCGGTGTTGACATTGGCGGTGTGGATTTTGGCACGGAAGGTTTCAGCAAGACCCCGCTGGGCAAGGCCACTCAGATTGCCATTGACAATGCGGTTGCGTACATTGCCGGCAAATTGAAGAACGTGCCCTACCAGGGGCGTGTCATCAAGGTCAGCGGCGACGACATTTACATCAATGCCGGACAGCGGAACGGCTGCGCGGTGGGCGACACATTTACCGTGTTCAGCGTAGGTGAGGCGCTGGTGGACCCCGATACGGGGGAAAAACTCGGCTCGGAAGAGAAGAAAAAAGGCGTCATCAAGGTCTATGATGTGCAGGAGAAATTCGCCAAAGCCAAAGCCGAAGGTAAACTCGAACCTGCCGCCGCGCAGGGAGACATCATCCGCGCGTCAGTTACAGGAGACAAATGAATCCATGAGCGCCTTTCGCATTTTCATCCTTATCGTCGCCGTCGCATGGCTGGCGGGTTGTGAAAGCGTCCATCAGGGTGTTCGGGAGGCCAGTCAACCGGTTGGCAGTGTCAGTCGTTTGCCGAATTCGGTGATGGAAGGTGCCGCCGAAGGCGTGGCCGGCAAACCCGCGTCGAATCCGTACAATCGTTGAAGGGGCGCGCTGGGATTGGCCTATTCGATGATCACGTCGTGGACGGTTTTGCCGGCGGGGATCATCGGCAGAACGTGTTCGGTGTAGGGGACGATGACGTCGAGGACGTAGGGTTCCTTGGAAGCGAGCATCCGTTCGATGGCGGGTTTGAGTTCGCTTTTGCGTGTGACGCGCTCGGCGGGGACGTTGTAGCCCTTGGCGATTTGGACGAAGTCGGGGTAGATCTGGTGCGGATTGCGCGGGTCGCCGAGGTAGGTATTGCCGCGATTGGACTGGTAGAAACGGTCTTCCCACTGAACCACCATGCCGAGGTGCTGGTTGTTGAGGATCATCGCCTTGGCGGCAATGCGCTCAATGTGAGCCGTGGCCAGTTCCTGGATGTTCATCTGGAAAGAACCGTCGCCGTCAATGTCAACGACCTGTTTGTTGGGGAAGGCGACTTTGGCGCCGAGAGCGGCGGGGAAACCGAAGCCCATGGCGCCAAGCCCGGCGGAGGTGATGAGGGTGCGCGGTTGTTTGAAGAGGTAGTATTGTGCCGTCCACATCTGGTGTTGACCAACGCCGGTGGTAATGATCGCGTCGCCACCGGTCAACTGGTCGAGCAGTTCGATGGCGTATTGCGGCATGATGATTTCGCGGATGTCGCCGGCGAGGAACTCGCGGACATACTGGGAACGGAGGACTTCCTCGGTAACTTTGTAATGAAGCGGAAACTGTTTTTTCCACTCGGCGATCTGGGCGAGCCAGGCGCCGCGTTTGCGGGCTTTGACGATTTTGTTGAGTTGTTGGAGGGCGTACTTGATGTCGCTCTGGACCGGTAGATGGGCGGGTTTGTTTTTGTTGAGTTCGCTGGCGTCAATGTCAATGTGGACGATGGTGCCGTGCTTGCAGAATTCGCGGACGTTACCGGTGACGCGGTCATCAAAACGGACGCCAAACGCCAGCAAAAGATCGGCCTGGTTGACCGCGTAATTGGCGTACACCGTGCCGTGCATTCCGAGCCAGTGCAGGGAGAGCGGATCGTCTTGTGGGAACGCGCCGATACCGGTCAGCGTGGTGGTGACCGGTATCTGGGTTTTGGCGGCGAACTCGCGCAATTCCTTGCTGGCATCAGCGGCGATGATGCCGCCGCCGCAGTAGATGACGGGGCGTTCGCTTTTCTCGATGAGGGCGGCGATCTGTTCGACATCGGCCTGGCTGATTTGTTTGACGGGGTCGTAGCCGCGCAGGTGGACTTCCTTGGGGAAGACCACTTCGCAACTGCTTTGCTGGATGTCTTTGGGGATGTCAATGACCACCGGGCCGGGCCGTCCCGTGGAGGCGATGTGGAAGGCTTCCTTGATGATGCGCGGGATGTCTTCGACCGACATGACGAGGTAGCTGTGTTTGACCACCGGCAGGGTCATGCCGAAGAAATCAGTTTCTTGGAAGGCGCCTCGCCCAATCATGGTGCGTGGAACCTGGCCCGTGATTGCCACCAACGGAATGGAGTCCATATAGGCGTCGGCCAGGCCGCTGATGAGATTGGTGGCGCCGGGGCCGCTGGTGGCCATGCAAACACCGACTTTGCCGGAAGAACGGGCGTAGCCGCTGGCAGCGAAGATGCCACCCTGTTCGTGGCGGGGCAACACGACCCGGATTTTTTTGGAGCGGGAAAACGATTGATGCATCTCCATGCTTGTGCCGCCGGGGTAGGCGAACACCACCTCAACGCCTTCGAGTTCGAGGCATTTGATGACGATGTCGGCTCCACGCATCGGCGCCGGTGTGCGTGTATTAGTCGGTTTGTTCATAAGATATGTTGTGTGAAACGGTTGGTGCCGTCGGAGGGAGTCGAACCCACACGGTGTTTGAGCACCACTGGATTTTGAGTCCAGCGCGTCTGCCAGTTCCGCCACGACGGCCCGTTGCGGTGCGGCGCACAATATAAAAATTGTCCACTGGGTGCAATGGAATTTTCGAATGGGAAGAATTCGCGGCAGTGTTTGTCAATTGTCAGTTGTGGCCCAACCCGGATTTGCTTTTGCGGTGCTCAGGCAAGTTCGGTTCCACCAGTGTTGCCAGTTGCGCCGATCGCTCTGCAACCAGCGCAACGACATCAGCCGATCTGCTCGTACCACGCGCACCGGCAGGCGTAGCTCTCCCAGCGCCGTCACCCGTGCGCGCTCCCGCCAGCGAATGGCCACGTAACGATTCGCGTGCGCCGCCAGCCAACCGTCCCGGTAGGCGGCGGACGCCTGCCGGTAGAGTTGCTGACCGACGCGGAAGGTTTCGGCGACGATGGCTTGTTTCCGTTGCCGGAGATCCGTGAAGCGGCTTTCTAGGCTGAGCATACAGGACACGGAGACGGTGATGGTCTCTGGCGCAACGGCTCAACGCCTTTCTGGGTTGGTTGGGGTTGCGCCTTTCTGGTTACCGTCTCTCCTCCATCTGACAACCTTCTAACACCAGCAACGCGCGGACGGGTCGTGTTGAACAGGCTGCGGCGCGACAGGGGTTGTCAAAGTGTCTTTTTCGGGGAATGATGAGGTGGCAGCAGGTTCGGTCATGAAACACGGCAAGTGGAAGATCGGAATCTGTTTGTGTGTGGTGTTGGCCGTGGGGTGCGCCGCGCCGCGCCGGGAGGTGTTTCCGCCGGAGCCGGGCGCGCCGGTCAAGACCGTTCATGTCATTAGTCACGGCTGGCATACGGGGATTGCCCTGTCGCGGGCCGAGTTTGTGGGAACCGACCAGGTGATGGGGCGCGAGTTTGGGGGAGATGCCGATTATCTTGAATTCGGCTGGGGCGACGCCGCCTATTATCCGACGGACCGACCGACTGTTGGGATGAGTCTGAAGGCGTTGTTTTGGCCGACTCCCAGCGTGTTGCGGGTGGTGGCTGTTCGCGGCACGCTCACCAATGCCTTTGCCGGAGCCGAGATCATCCCGGTCGAATTGTCGGAGCCGGGATTTGAGCGGCTGCGGTGTTTTGTGGCGCGGACGTTTCGACGGGATGCGAAAGGGGATTTGGTTCGGGTCAAACCGGAGTTTTATGAGGCCGAGGGCAAATTTTACTTTCCCAAAATGTGCAACTGGTGGGCAGCCTCGGCGTTGCGGGAGGCGGGTTGTCCGATCGCGCCGGGTTGTTGTGTGAGCGCCGGGTGTGTGGCGGCACAGGCGCGAAGGTTCCGAAAGGCGGTGCCATGAGGAGATGGGTGCGATGGTGTTTGTCGGTTTGTTATCGCTTTCGAGCGTACAACGAGGCGGTATTGCGCGCGCCGGGGCCGGTGTTGTTGATTCCGAATCACAGTTCGTGGTTGGACTGGTTGTTTGTGGGTGCCTGCCTTGAGGGCGACTGGAAATTTGTGGTCTCGCGCGAAACCGCCGAAACCACCTGGTTGCGGCGTCGAATCATGCTCAACAAACGGACTTTTCCCGTGGATCCCAGCTCGCCCTACGCGCTCAAGCGTCTTGCCGAACATCTGCGGGGTGGCGGGCGGTTGGTGTTGTTTGCCGAGGGACGTCTTTCGCGCACCGGCGCGCTCATGAAACTGTATGACGGGACCGGGTTCCTGTTGCACAAAACCCGCGCGCGTGTCATTACCTGTTATCTGCGCGGCGCGTGGCAAATGCGTCGCGCCCCCAGTCCCGGCCCGAAACGATGGTTTCCCGCGGTTACGGCGCATTTTAGCGATCTACTCACGCCGCCGGTGCCGGCAGCAGGCACCGCGGCCGAGGCGCGCGCGGCGTTGACCCAGTGGGCACGCGACCAGATGGTGGCGCAGCGGTTTGCCGTGGAGATGGCCTTTGGGCCGCCGACGGTTCCGTCGGCTATCGCGGAGGCGGCGCGCCGCCAACCTCGAAAGATTATTCTTGAAGATAATTCCCGCAAAACGCTGACCTTTCGCCAGTTGTTCATCGGGGCGGAATTGCTGGCGCAACAATGGCGCGGGTTGTCTGCCGAACGTGTCGGGGTGTTATTACCGAACGTTGTTGCTGCTCCCGTGGTTTTGCTCGGTCTCTGGGCGGCTGGCAAGGTGCCGGCGTTGTTGGGATATTCTGCCGGCGCGGGCGTGACAGTGGCCTGTGCGCGGTTGGCCGGATTGAAACAGGTGATTACTTCCCGCGCTTTTCTGGAGAGGATCCGGTTCGACACCGGGCCGTTGCGGGATGCCGGGCTGGAACTGATTTATCTGGAGGATGCGCGCACTGCGATTCGGTGGCGCCAAAAACTTGGCGCGTGGTTTCGCGTGGTGGTCGGTCTCCGTCCGCCTGTCGGTTCCGCGGACCAGACCGCCGTGATCCTGTTTACCAGCGGTTCGGAAGCCGAGCCGAAAGGGGTGGAACTGTCGCACGCCAATCTGCTGGCCAACATCCGCCAGTTGCTGGCCGTGACCGACATCCATGATGAGGATCGGGTGTTCAACTGTATGCCGTTGTTCCACAGTTTCGGTCTGACCATTGGCACGCTGGGGCCGTTGGTGCGGGGGCTGTATTTGTTCCTCTATCCGTCGCCACTGCACTACCGGCTGGCGCCGACGATGCTCTATGATACCGACGGTACCGTGTTCTTCAGCACCAACACTTTTCTGCGCGGCTACGCCCGCAAGGCGCATCCCTACGATTTCCGCAGTGTCCGTTACCTGTTTGCCGGGGCGGAGAAACTCCAGGAAACCACCGCCGCGCTCTGGGCGCAGCGGTTCGGTCTGCGCATCCTTGAAGGTTACGGCGCCACCGAGTGCGCCCCCTGTATCAGCGTCAACACACCGTTGAACGCCCGGCCCGGTTCCGTGGGGCGACTGTTGCCCGGCATGGATGCCCGTCTGGAGCCGGTGGAAGGAATCGCGGAGGGCGGACGGCTGTTTGTGCGCGGTCCCAACATCATGCGCGGCTACCTCAACGCCGAAGCCAACGCCCGTTTCCAGGCGCTCAACGGCTGGTACGACACCGGTGACATCGCGCGCATGGACGCCGACGGATTTCTCTACATCCTGGACCGCGCCAAACGTTTCGCCAAAATCAGCGGCGAAATGGTGAGCCTGACCGCTGTCGAAGAAGCCCTGGCCGGCGCATTTCCGCAATATGGATTGCGTTATCAGGTGGCAATCCTGAGCCGTCCCGATGAGACCAGGGGCGAATCCTTGCTGGCCGTGACCAACGAACCGCGGCTGACACTTGACGAACTCCGACAGGTCCTCCGTGCCCGCGGCATGAGCAACCTTTGCGTGCCGCGCGAACTCCGACACCTCTCCCATCTCCCCACGCTCGGCACCGGTAAGATTGACCACCGGACACTGGCCGCAAGGCTCATCGCCGATACAGCCAGTGGTTCAACAGCGCAATCCCTTTCGCAAAAAGATTGTCCCTGTCGCTCGTCATCATCTCCTCCAACCGCTCCGCAATCACCGCTTTCTCCGGGTCAATGATCAACTGATGCGGTGTCAACGCCGTCACCCACTCGCTGAGCCGGCTGCTGCCGATCCGATGATGACACAGTCGCCCGTTGGGCGCGGCAGCCAACGTTCCCAAATAAGCCACCAACCCTTCCACCCGCGCCAGCTCCGCCCGTTGCCCTTCGTCCGCCCCGCAATGTTCCGCCAGCAGGCTCACGCGAATCTCCCGCAACGACCGTCGCAACGGCCAATGCCGACGACGGGTCGCTTCCCACGCCAGGTTCAGTTCGCTGTCGAATCCCATGGAACGATTGGCCATGTTGGCCGAGCCGACCGTCAGAAACCGGTCATCCACCAGCAGCAGTTTGGAATGGATAAACGTCAACCCCCGCGCGGGATTCTCCCCACCGGCGCGCGTGTTGTAGATGCCGAGCGCATGACCCGTCCGCGCGGCGGTTTCGGTAAGCGCATGAAGATACTTCGCCTGTGTCGTCCCCAACCCGATCTCCTCAATGAACGCCTCCGGCTGGCGCGGCAGAATCATCACAATCTCCAGCCGCGGACGCCGCTTGTCCTCCATCCGCCGACACAACGCCTCCAACACCGCCCGCGCGCTGAAATACTGGTTCTCAATGTAAATGAGTTTCTCCGCCGACAAAATCGCCGCCTCGTACATCTCCCGAATCTCTGTCACCGGCTTCTGCGGCGGCGTCACTGTGTGCCCAAACGTCCGACTGATGGCCACCCGCCGCGACGCAATCACCGCGCTCGGCTCAAAACTCACCCGCACCCGCCGCCGCGGCGGCAACAACAACAACCGCCCCCCACCTGATTGCCGCCACCGATACGCGAACAACCGCGCCAACCGCATCGCCGCCCACCCGCTCACATACGCCTGCACATCGTGGCGCGGCACAAATGGCTCGCCGGCCGAGGTGACCCGCAGCGGATTGTCCCACTGATGACGGCGATCGTCCCAGTACCCCTCCGCAATATCCAGCCCGCCCACAAACGCCAGCCCGCCGTCAATCACCACAAACTTCTGATGATGACTCGCGCCGACCGGATGACTGCTGTCAAACCGGAATTGAATCCGATAATGGCTGCCCCACCGAAACCACCAGTCCTGAAGAAACTCCCGCTTGAGCGTGTAAAGCACATTGAAATCCCACGCCAACAAATACACCCGCAACCGGGGATTCCGCTCGCACAACTCCGCCAAAAACGGCAACAACTGCACCGGACCGCCCTCCGCCGGCCGATCATCACCCCGCAACAGACTCACCTCACTGTCAAACTGCCAGCCCGCCATCAAAATGTACCGACGCGCCGACCGCGCCGCCTGATACAACGCGCGATAATAATCGCGCCCGTCCACCAGCAACCCGGCTTCCCGCGCCCAACTCATCCGCCAGCAGGTTCGTCCGCGCCGCAAAATTGCCTTCATGCCACTCGGATTCTAACCACAAACCCCGCACCCGAAGCAAGCTCTGGTCGCCGCTCGATTCCTCCAACGCGACGTTGCTTTTGCGGCGGCGCTTGTATAAGGTGCCCCGCCATGAAGGCCGTCTGTACCGAACAAATCCGCGCCCTCGACCAGCGCACCATCGCCGCCGGCACACCCGGTAAAGTGCTGATGGACCGCGCCGGCCTGGCAGTCGCCCGCCGCGCCGCCGCCTTCTCTCGCCGCATCCTGTTGCTGGCGGGAAAAGGCAACAACGGCGGCGACGCCATCGCGGCGGCGCGTCACCTGGCGGCCATGGGCTGCGAACCGACGTTGGCGTTGTTCTGCCGACGCGAGGACCTCGCCGGCGATGCGCTGGCGCATTTCCAGGAAATCGGCGCCGTGCCGGTCTTGGAACTGCCCCGTCTCGAAGAACTGACCGCACTGCGGGCGGCGGTGATCGTGGATGGCCTGCTCGGCACCGGCCTCACCGGCGAGGTGCGCGAACCCACCGCGTCGGTCATCCGCTGGATCAACGAACAACCGGCAAAAATCATCGCTATTGATCTGCCGTCGGGATTGGACAGCGACACCGGGCAGGTCCACGGCGTCTGCGTTCGTGCTGATGTGACGGTGACCATGGGCCTGCCCAAAATCGGCCTGTTGCAACCGGCGGCCACCGATTGGGTCGGCGCCATCGAGGTTGCCGACATCGGTTTCCCGCCCGAATTCGTGGCGGAGACCCCCTCGGAGGTGGAATTGTTGACCGCGACGGACGTGAAACCGCTGTTGCCGAGGCGGCGACGAAACACGCACAAGGGCGATTACGGTCATCTGCTGATCATCGCCGGCAGCGAAGGATACACGGGCGCGCCGGTGCTGTGCGCCCACGCGGCGGCTCGCGCGGGCGCCGGCCTGGTCACCCTGGCAGTGCCGCGCGAGATTTATCCGATCGTGGCGGCCAATTGCCCACCGGAAGTGATGCCCCGCCCGTTACACCGGCTTGGAACGCTTGACGACTATGATGCCGTGGCGCTCGGACCGGGGCTGGGACAGGCCACGGAGACACAACGACAGGTGCTGGACTGGATTTCCAAGAGCGTCCGCCCCATGGTGGTGGACGCCGACGCATTGAACGCTTTGTCGCGTAACATCCCGTTGCTGAACACGGTAAGAGTGCCGCTGGTGTTGACACCGCATCCGGGCGAAATGGCGCGGCTGGCGGGCAAACCCATCCGCACAATCCAAACCAACCGTTGGGAGTGCGCCCGGCAGTTTGCCCGACAACACCGCGTCGTCCTCGTCCTGAAAGGCGCCGGCACTGTCGTGACCGGACCGGGCACCAATCTCTGGATCAATTCCACCGGCAACCCCGGCATGGCCAGGGGCGGCGTCGGCGACGCGTTGACCGGTATCATCGGCGCCCTGCTGGCGCAAGGATTGACGGCGCTGGATGCGGCCCGTGCGGGCGTGTTTGTGCATGGCCGGGCAGGCGACCTCGCCTGCGAGCGCTGGGGCGAACGCGCCATGCTGGCCAACGATCTCATCCTGAACCTCGGCTCGGCCTTTGCCGAACTCATCTGATGGTCGGCTGGATTTCCCAACTGCAACGGACTTTCCGCCTCATCATCCGGCTGGCCGCCGCGTTGTTCTTCCTCCAACTGCTCGCCGCCTTCACCGGGCCGCCCCGATGGCTCACCGATTGGTTGACCTGCGCCCAACTCCAACCCGCGGAGCCTCCGTATGCCGTTGTGGTGCTCGGCGGCGGCGGCATCCCCAGCACCACCACGCTGGTCCGCCTCTATTATGCGGCGGAGTACGGACGCGCCCTGACCGGCACTGTATTTGTCGTTTCATTGCCCGCTGACATCCCGCCCGAACGGGCCAGTGTTGGTCGGATGCGCGACGAACTGGTCATGCGAGGCATTCCCGCCGAGCGGATCCTGATGGAGACACGTGGTCTGGGCACCCGCGATGAAGCGCTCAAAACACGCGAGCTTCTCGGCGCGGAAGCGCTCCACAAACCGCTGGTGGTGGTTTCCTCGGAGTTTCACCTGCGACGGGCCGTGGAAACCTTCCGCCGCGTTGGGTTCACCAACGTGCGCGGTCTCTATGCCGACGACATTGGCGCGGAGGCGAAGTTCCGGTTTGCCAGCCTGCGGTACGGTTTCTGGGGCCGGCTCAAGGATCAGGTGACCATTTTCCGCGAACTGATCGCCCTGGCCGTGTACAAGGTTCGTGGTTGGGCCTGAAAAAGACGGAGTTTTTCGTTTGACGGTGGGGGAGGGTTTGGTAGCATCCGCCCCCACTGCACAACAACCCCAGTAGCAAAAGGAGAACAATACAATGGCAATCAAAGTTGGTATCAACGGATTCGGACGCATCGGTCGGCTGGTGTTTCGAGCGATTTGCGATCAAGGCCTGCTCGGCAAGGAAATTGACGTGATCGCCGTCAACGACATCGTTCCCGCCGACAACCTCGCATACCTGCTCAAGTACGACTCGGTCCAGGGCCGTTTCCCTGGCACCGTGACCAGCGAAAAGTCCTCTCCCACGGCCACTGAAGACGACATTCTCGTCGTCAATGGCATCAAGATCAAATGCCTCGCCATCAAGGAAGGTCCTGCCGCCATGCCGTGGAAAGCGCTCGGTGTGGACATCGTCGTCGAAAGCACCGGTCTGTTCACCGATGCGACCAAGGCCAAAGGCCACATTGACGCCGGCGCCAAGAAGGTCATCATCAGCGCCCCGGCCAAGAACGAAGACATCACCATCGTCATGGGCGTCAACGACCAGAAGTATGACGCCAAGAAACACCACATCATTTCCAACGCCAGTTGCACAACCAACTGCCTCGCCCCCCTCGTCCACGTCCTGCTGAAGGAAGGTTTCGGCATCGAGGAAGGGTTGATGACCACCGTCCACAGCTATACCGCAACCCAGAAAACCGTGGACGGCCCCTCCAAGAAAGACTGGCGTGGTGGCCGCACCGCCGCGCAGAACATCATCCCCTCCAGCACCGGCGCAGCGAAAGCCGTTGCCCTCGCCATTCCCGAAGTCAAAGGCAAACTGACGGGCATGGCCTTCCGTATTCCGACCCCGACGGTCAGCGTGGTGGACCTCACTGTCCGCACCGTGAAAGAGACCAGCTACGAGGAAATCTGCGCCGCGATGAAGAAAGCCAGCGAGACCTACATGAAAGGCATCCTCGGCTACACCGAGGACGAAGTGGTCAGCAGCGACTTCATCCACTGCCCTCTGTCGAGCATCTTCGACAAGAAGGCTGGTATTGGTTTGAACAGCAAGTTCTTCAAGCTCGTGAGCTGGTACGATAACGAGTGGGGCTATAGCTGCCGCACCGTGGACCTCGTCCGCAAAGTCGGCAAGAGCCTGTAAGCGATCACTTCACAATCCCAAAGCCGGGCGCACCGTAAGGAGCGCCCGGCCTTTTTATTATTCCAAACGATTATCATCCAAAACCACCCCTGTTTTAAACTTGTGCTGAAATCGCGCAAACTATAAATATTTGTTAATTTTCTGAGGGATGCGTTAATTGAAAGCCAATCAAGAAAGGACAAACATATGAAGCAGCTTTGTGTACATATCCCTTTGCTTTCGATGCTTGCTTGTTCGGCTTTTGCGGGTACTTGGACGTATGACTTTTCAACCGGGCTTGATACAAACTATTGGTCGTTCATCAATGCTTACGGAACATTTAATTATGCTACGAATGCGACAGGAGTAGAAGTGTATGGAGGGAACGGCAGCTTTCAGACAGCGAAACTCAGCCTTAACATGAATCAATTTCCGGAGATTGGCGATTTCACCATATCAGTTACTTTTTCAAATGCCAGTTTCTCCGGTGGAGTACATCAAGTCCAATTGGAAGTAAACACGGCGAGTTCAGGTACGCTATTGGATCGCAGTTATCAAATCTCCGACGGGATTTTGGGTGCCCACACGGTCAATGTTTTTGATGGATCAGCTTGGGGATTTACAAATGTTCCAAATCCAGCAAGTGGCGTAACAATTCCTGGGACATTGGGAATCTCGCGCACCGGCTCGACTTACAGTTTCTATTGGAACGAAGATTATCTGTATTCAAAATCCTACACAAGTGATCCACTCAGTTCAGTCTTTTTGGCGCTAAATAACAACTTCGGTGCCACCGATCCGACTCGCGTAATATGGCAATCCTTCAGCATTACTTCTCCTGCCATACCAGAGCCATCAACGGCCGGTTACATGGTACTTGGGTTAACGTTGATCATTGCCCGCAGGGGGTATTCACTATTCAAAAAAAGACAAGCCGCTCAGTAAACAGTGATTTTATTCGACGGCGTGGTATTGGTTTGAACAGCAAGTTCTTCAAGCTCGTGAGCTGGTACGATAACGAGTGGGGCTATAGCTGCCGCACCGTGGACCTCGTCCGCAAAGTCGGCAAGAGCCTGTAATTCAATCCGCTAAAATCACTCATCGGGCGTCCCGGATAACCGGGACGCCCGATTCGTTTTTCGACTGTTTTCGTTGCCCACAACACATGGAAATCCCGCGCGATGGTGTTCGTTCAGGGACAATGCAAACCGCGCACGCACTAGCGCCGGTAGCGCAATGGCGAGGTATGCTTGTCTTGACGCTGTGATTGTGATTTACTCCTACCATGCCACACAAACCGGTCGAACATGGAGCGCAGCCGCGAATGCCCTCGCAAGTTCGTGAAGGCGCAACTCGTTCCTGGGCGCGTCCGGATTCGCCGCCAGTCAACTGCATTATCTGTGGTGACTGCGCGGTTGAATTGAAGAAACTGCCGTCGGACTGTGTTGACCTCATTTTCACATCGCCGCCCTATGCCGATGCCCGAAAGAACACATACGGGGGAATACATCCCGACCGTTTCGTTGAATGGTTGTTGCCGATCACGGCCGAACTGTTGCGCGTTCTGAAGCCGACAGGCTCGTTTGTTCTCAACATCAAGGAAAAAACCGTAAACGGCGAACGCCACACGTATGTCATTGAGTCAATTCTCGGAATGCGCCGTCAAGGATGGCTTTGGACCGAGGAATACATCTGGCACAAGCGGAATTGTTATCCGGGAAAATGGCCCAACCGTTTTCGCGACGCCTGGGAACGTTGCCTGCACTTCACGAAAAACCGCCGCTTTGCGATGTATCAAGACGCGGTTCGCGTCCCGATGGGAAACTGGCGACACGCCCGTCTGCGCCGCCTCAGTGAGACCGACAAGCGCCGCGATGAATCAAAGGTTGGAAGCGGGTTTGGCAAAAACATCTCCAAATGGGTCGGCCGGGAACTTGCCTATCCAACCAATGTGCTTCACTTGGCCACGGAATGTTCCAACCGTTCGCACAGCGCCGCTTTCCCCGAAGCCCTGCCCACTTGGTTTATTCGGTTGTTTACCAAACCGGGTGATCTTGTTCTTGATCCGTTCCTCGGTTCAGGAACAACGGCCCTGGCCGCCGCCAAGCTTGGGCGTAATTACCTGGGTATTGAGATTCGTGAGGATTACTGTGCCCTGGCACGGCAAACCCTCAAGGCCGAACTTGGCGAGACGCTTTGGGATTCATCCCAGAAAGGCCACAATGGCACTGAGTCAGACGCAGCTTGAACAAGAAATTGAGTCCTGTCTCCAAAAGTTTTACGCCAGCCGACTCGCTGTCTTGCAAAACCTCAGCCTCAAAAAAATCCTCCGCCAAAAGAATCCCTATCTTTACCGCGCTCTGGGCATCCAGAAGGCATCGGAGATTGTCGAACAAATCATGGCGGCATTTGTCACTTCATCCGATGAAACCATCTTCGGCAATGTGTTCTTCGAGCCGATCGCCAAGCTTGCCGCAGGCGGTCACGTTGCCCCATCGGAAGGGGTGGATTTCGCGCTGGAAACGACGGACCGCTATCTGGCCGTTGCGGTCAAATCAGGACCGAATTGGGGAAACGCCGACCAACACAAGCGCCAGAGCACGAACTTTGACGCTCTTCGTAAACGACTCTATAAGCTAAACAAACAATTCGATCCGCTTGTTGGGCAAGCTTACGGCCAACAAAGCAGCGAGCCAACCGACAACTCCCGTTTTCGCCGCCGGTCGGGACAGGCGTTTTGGCAGGAAATCACCGGCGACCCGGATTTCTACCTCAAACTCATCCGCCTCATGAAAGATGTGCCGGAACGCAACCGCCCAAAATTCAGAGCGGAATGGGACCAGGCGGTCAACCGATTCACACGGGATTTCATGGCCGACTTCTGTCGGTCGGACGGCTCGATTGATTGGGAAAAACTCGTCGCCTTCAACTCCGCAGCAAAACCGCCGAAACACCGGCGCGCGTGACACGGTTGCCGTCGGCAGGCGCGGCAAGTCGCCTCAAATGACCAGGCATAGAAAGAACACGGGTAAAGAAAGGGCTTTCGCGCGGAATGGCGAAAAATTCCGCGCTTCTGCGGGCGGGATGGACCGGCCCAACGGCGGACGGCATCGAATTGGAGACGCCCGGCAAACAGACCGGCTGGTTTTCTTTTTGCCGGGACACGGCGAGTGGGCTATAAGTCTTGGCCGTCATGGAAGCCCGTATTGCCCATCTGGAGAAACAACTCGATAGTTTTGACGCCGCGACGCGGCGTCAGGCGCTGCTGGAACTGGTCGGTTTGGCGCGCGACGGCCATATTCAACTACCGCTGCTAACCGCTTATCACAACGTTCACGGCCACACTTTTTTTTCATACAACGCCTACGGGTATTCGCCCTCAAAGTTCGCCTGGCTGGCCCGCAAGGAAGGTCTGTGCGTCGCCGGTATCGTGGATTTCGATGTGTTGGATGGGGTGGAGGAATTCCTCGATGCGTGCCGACTGGTCGGCATCAAGGGAATCGCGTCGCTCGAATCGCGTGTGTTCGTCCCGGAGTTCAGCACGCGCGTGATCAACTCACCGGGCGAGCCGGGCATCGCGTATCACATGGGCGCCGGGTTCACCCGATCCATGTCGCACCCGTTCCTGACACAAATGCGCGCAGCCGCGGCCCAACGCACCCGCGACGTGTTGAAGCGGGTCAACACCGTTATGGGCCCGCTCCAGCTTGATTGGGAGCGTGACGTGTTGCCCCTGACGCCGAATGGCAACGCCACCGAGCGCCATCTTTGCGAGGCATTCGAGCGGGCCGCCTGGCGTCATTTCCCCGACGCGACCACGCGGGCGACCTTCTGGAGGGAGACGCTGGGCGAGGCCGCTCCCGAAGGCGCTCGACTTCAAAATCTGATCCGCGCCAAAACCATGAAAAAAGGAGGTGTCGGTTATGTTCCGCCCGACGAAAAATCATTCCCGCGGATGGCGGACATGAATCGCTTTGTCCTGGAATGCGGCGCCATTCCGACGGTGACATGGCTCGACGGCACCTCCGAGGGCGAACAGTGCATGGAGGAACTCCTCGAAGTCGCCCGCCGCAGCGGCGCGGCAGCGTTGAACATCATCCCCGACCGCAACTACACGCCCGGCGTCAAAGACCACAAACTCCAAAACCTCTACGACGTCGTCGCGCTGGCCGAAAAACACCATTTCCCGATCCTCGTCGGCACGGAAATGAACAGCCCCGGCAACAAATTCGTGGACAACTTTGACAGCGCCGAGCTGAAACCTCTGCTGCCCATCTTCCTGCGAGGCGCGCACATCCTCTACGCTCACACCCTCTTCCAAAAATACGCCGCCCAAGGTTATCTCAGCGACTGGGCCGCGAAAAAATTCCCTACTGTCGCCGCCAAAAACGACTTCTTCGAGGCCGCCGGACGCGAACTGCCGGCGGACGCGACCGCGGAACAAGTCCTTGAAAGGATGAACTCATGATCCCCCAAACACAACGCGCCGTGCAACTGGTCGGCCCCGACCAGCTTCTCTTGAACGAATCCAAACCCGTACCCCTGCCGGGACCGCACCAAATCCTTTGCAAGGTCGAAGTGGTCGGCCTCTGCTTCTCCGACCTGAAACTACTCAAACAATTCACCGGCCACGCCCGCAAAAGCGAGATCGTCGCCGGACTCGACAAAAGCGTGCTCGCCCAAATCCCCAGCTATGTTCCCGGTGACAAACCAACCGTGCCCGGCCATGAAACCGTCGTCCGCATCGTAGCCGTCGGCCCCAAAGTCAAATCCGCTCGACTCGGCCAACGTTTCCTTGTGCAAACCGATTACCGCTGGCTGCCGACCGACGGCTCGTGCGCGGCGTTCGGATACAACTTCGAGGGCGCCCTCCAAGAGTACGTCCTCATGGACGAACGCGTCATCACCTCGCCCGAAGGCGAATCCATGCTGATTCCCGTACCCGAAAACATCGCCGCCTCGGCCATTGCGCTGGTCGAGCCTTGGGCATGCGTCGAAAACGCCTATGCCCAGGTCCAACGCCGTACCCTCAAACCCGACGGTAAACGCCTCGTCGTCCGTAAACCCGAAGACATCTCGCCGGGACAATTCGACGACGTGATTTACTACGGCAGCGACCCGTCCGTGGCCGAAAAACTCTTCTCCCATCTCGCCCCCAACGGCCTGCTCATCCTCTGTCAGTGCGGTGGACGATTCGGGCGCCCCGTCACCACGCAAATCGGGCGCGTCCACTACGGCAACATCCGCATTGTCGGCACCCCCGGCGACAACCCGCAGGACGCGCTCGCGGCCATCCCCGCCACCGCCGAGGTCCGCGCCGGCGATCGGGTCAACGTCATCGGCGCCGCCGGTCCGATGGGCATGATGCACGTCATCCGCAGCCTGTCACTCGGCTTGAATGGCGTTACGGTGTTTGCCGGTGACCTCAACGACGAGCGGCTCGCCGTGCTCAAACGCCTTTGTGAACCGGTGGCAAAACAGAACAACGCGGCGCTCCGCCCCTACAACCCGCAAAAAGAAACCCTCACCGAACCATGCACCTACATCGTCATCATGGCGCCCGTGCCCGCTCTGGTGTCACAGGCCGTCCAACAGGCCGGAACGGGCGCCATCATCAACATCTTCGCCGGCATTGCCGCCGACAAGACAGCGGCGATTGACCTCGACGCCTACATCGCGAAACGGATGTACTTCATCGGCACCAGCGGCTCGGTGGTGGACGACATGAAAGCCGTTCTCGCCAAGGTCGTGTCGGGCCGGCTCGACACAAACCTGTCGGTGGCGGCAGTCAGCGGTTTGGAAGGCGCCATTGACGGTATTCGGGCTGTCGAGAAAAACCTTCTGCCCGGCAAAATCATGGTGTACCCGGACTGCAAAGGATTGAAACTGACTCCGATCACCCCGCCCTGGACAAAGCAGGCTGAAGAAACGTTGCTGGCACAGTACCCGAAGAGCTGAGCACTGCTGTTTTGTGGCTCTCCGTGTAGTGTCCCCGGAAAACTGGACAACGAAAAGACCATTGCTCCAGGGCGAGCGGAATTGATGGGCCGCGCTTTGTCGTGGCCGATAAAATTGTGGACAGGCGAGAGGGCGATGAATAGGATTTTTCACCGAGGCGCGTGGGCATGAGTCGCCGGCCACAACAGAAAACGATGGAGGGCTACATGAAAACCTCCATTGGAGGGCCACGCTCCGTCATGGCTGCAGGGCCGGTGGGGTTGGCACGAGCCGGTACGACCGACGGATGCGACGGAAGGCGTCCCTCCACGGCATCTGGAGCAACTGTTTTGATTTCCGCGACGGACTTGCGCAAACCGTCCTGCTGTTGTAGGGCGCGAAGCCCGCAGGGTTTCGCGTCGTGCGGCGTGGGTGGTGGATTCGACGCCTCGGCTCGACCGCAGGCTCGCGGCGCGATACCCCGATACGACACGGGGCATCGCGCCCTACAACGATTTTGTGAACGGTCAGGTTCTCTTGTGGTCGCAAGACGGTCGGATGAGGCGAGCCGGTACAACGGACGGACGCGACGGAGTGCGTCCCTCCAAGGACTCCCGTCAAACCGATTCAACGGCAAGCGGTAGAGGCAAAAGTGAAATGTAAAGTGTTGACCTCTGGTTTTGACCCCTGGTTTTCCATGTCTATGGCAAAGAAAAAATTTAAAAAGTATTATAGCAGCAGGGTTAGTCGGTGCTTCTAGTTTATTTTTACCTACAAAAGCAAGAGGAGATTTAGTAGATATTTTTTTATATGAACCTTCAAGGGAAGATGTTGGGGGATCTAAGATGACAATACAAAATATGGTCGGCGGGGAGTTGGGTGCTGATATTAATGATAATCCTTATTGGCCAGGAAGACCACCAGGAAGTCCGCCAATTTGGCTTCGAGTTTATTCTGACCAATGGAGAATTTATTACAGTGATCCTAACGACGATCCTTTATGGATAGACGCCCGTCCGTATGATGGTCCGGATGCGAATAAGCCTTTTCCTTTGAAGGCGGATGTTCAGGGATTACAGCAAGGGCAAACAGTTACAGCATCAAATTGCTATTTCACATTCCAAGCACAAAACGGTT